>Ga0070741_10009923_pt1 | contig 18238 bp, 17 predicted proteins | sample Coa_R1_4_FD_66440 | JGI IMG/M metagenome (GOLD analysis project Ga0070741, IMG submission 66440) | Surface soil microbial communities from Centralia Pennsylvania, which are recovering from an underground coalmine fire - Coalmine... | ecosystem: Environmental > Terrestrial > Soil > Unclassified ...
CGGCTCGCCTCCGCAAGGCGGAGACCGAGAACCTCCTTCGACCTCAGGACTACGATCGGAGTAGTGAATGTGTTACCTATGTCCGTGCTCAAAGTGTCACCCATGTCTGTGCGCGCTTCCGGTACGTCCCCCTCCCCTTTCCATCTGCGGTTGAACTCTTTCCGTCTTTCTGCTAATCCCACCAGCCGATGAGTAAACCTGCGGGGTCGCTCGTCCAATTTCGAATGGCTGCGCCTCTGTCTTCCCTCGCCCGTGCCGCGGTGGACGGAAAGTTCTTTCGCGTCGGCGACCGGAAGTTCTTTCCCAAAGGCGTCGCGTACGGCCCCTTCTCCCCTGATTCCGCCGATCCCCATTTTCCCTCGCGCGAACAGGTCGCCCGTGACTTCGCCCAGATACGCGAGCTCGGCGCCAATCTCGTGCGCGTTTATTATGTCCCCCCGCGCTGGCTCCTGGATCTCGCCGCGGAACACGAACTGCGCGTGCTCGTGGACATCCCCTGGTCCAAGCATCTCTGCTTTCTCGATTCTCCCCGCCTGCGCGATGAGGCTCGGGCCGCCGTTCGCAATGCGGTCCGTTCCTGCGACCGCCATCCCGCCGTGTTCGCCTTCAGCGTCGCCAACGAAATCCCCGCCGACATCGTTCGCTGGAGCGGTGCCCGCGCCGTGGCCGCTTTCATTGACGAACTGGTCGCCGAAGCCAAATACGCGGATCCCGGTTGCCTCTGCACCTTCACAAATTTTCCCCCCACGGAATTCCTCCGGCCGCACAGTCTCGATTTCGTTTCCTTCAATGTCTACCTGCACCAGCGCCAGACTTTTGAGAATTACCTCGCGCGCCTGCAGATGATCGCTGATTCCAAGCCGCTCCTCCTTTGCGAATTTGGCATCGACTCCACCCGCGAAGGCGAGGACCGCAAATGCGAAATCCTCTCCTGGCAGATCGAATCCGCCTTCCGCTCCGGTCTTGCCGGGGCGATCGTTTTCAGTTTCACCGATGACTGGTGGCACGCCGGCCAACGCGTGGAGGATTGGCATCTCGGTCTGACCACCCCCGACCGTAAGCCGAAGGATTCTTTTTACGCCGTCCAAACCGCGTTTCGCCAGGCGCCATATTTTCCGCTGCAACGCTACCCCAGGGTTTCCGTCGTCGTGGCCAGTTACGAAGGCGGCCGCACCCTTCGCGCATGCCTCGATTCGCTGGAACGCCTCAATTATCCCGATTACGAAGTCATCCTCCTGGATGATGGTTCCACCGACGACACTCCCGCCATCGCACTCGCCCATCCGCGATTCCGCTGCGTCCGGCATCCGCGAAATCTGGGTCTCTCCGTCGCCCGCAATACCGGCATCGCTGCCGCCTCCGGTGAAATCATCGCCTTCACCGATGCCGATTGCCGGCCCGATGAAGATTGGTTGCGCCATCTCGTCGGCGACCTGCTCAATGGCAATTTCGCCGGCGTGGGCGGGCACAATCTCCTTCCGCCTGACGCACCCTGCGTCTCCGCCGCGGTCATGGTTTCGCCCGGCGGTCCTGCGCATGTCATGCTTACCGATCGCGAAGCCGAGCACATCCCCGGTTGCAACATGGCGTTTTACAAATGGGCGCTCGACGAAGTGCGCGGTTTCGATCCCACGTTCCGCAAGGCCGGCGACGATGTGGACCTTTGCTGGCGCATGCAGCAGCGCGGCCTGCGCATCGGTTTCAGCCCCGCCGGGTTCGTCTGGCACAATCGCCGCTCGACCATCCGCGCGTACCTGCGCCAGCAATACGGCTATGGCGAAGCCGAAGCGCTGCTGGTTCAAAAGCATCCCGAATACTTCAGCGCCCTGGGTGGCGGCATCTGGCGCGGCCGCATTTATTCCGCGTCCAAATTCGGCGTCATCACGCGCCAGCCCATCGTATATCACGGCGCGTTCGCAAGTGCGCTTTTCCAGACGCTTTACACTCCGCAACCCGTCGGCCTGCTCTCGATTTTCAGCAGCCTGGAATACCATGTCCTCGTCACGCTCCCGCTGCTGGTGCTTTCCACGACCTTTCACTGGTTGCTGCCGGTGGCGCTCACCGCCCTGGCGCTCTCCCTGGGCTTCTGTGTCGCCGCCGCGGCGCAGGCGGAAATCCCGCGCGATCGCCGGCGCCGGTGGTCGCGGCCCGCCGTTGCCCTGCTCTACTTCCTTCAACCCATCGTACGCGGCTGTGCTCGTTATCGCGGCCAACTCTCGCCTGCACCCAAAAGCGCCGATCCCTCCCAAACCCTCGATTCGGTGTCGCTTACCCACGGCTCCGCCTCCCTTGCCGAGGTCGATTACTGGACCACGTACGGTCTCGACCGAATTGCCTATGTCACGAGCGTAGTGGAAGAGCTTAACCGCCGCGGTTGGCCCAACAAACCCGATGTTGGCTGGTGCGATTACGACATCCGGGTGTTCGGCAATCGATGGACCCATCTCGAGATGACCACCGCCCTCGAAGATCACCCCAACCACTCTCAGATGCTTCGCTGCCGCCTGCGCGCCGTCTGGTCGCTCCGCGCCAAAATGGTTTTTTGGATCGCCGTCGGCTTGGAGCTCTTCGTTTGCAGCTTTGCCGGGCACTGGTGGCCCTGGTTCCTCCTCGCCCTGCTTACCGTCCTCCTCTTCACCTGGTTCATTTCCCGCGAACAACGCAAACTCCAGAGCCTCCTTGTCCTCCTCCTCGACGACCTCGCCAAAAACTGGAACCTGACGAAGATTCCGAACGGTTCCGGAGCGCGGATGGCTTCCTCCGCGGCGCCTTCGACGAATACCGATGCTTCCGGCCCCGGTTGAAATGGACATTTACATTTCGTGAGCCCCTTCTCCGCCTTTGCATGTATCTCGAAACTACCACCGGCCGCCTCTTTCCCTCTCGCCCCGCGAGGAACGAGTGGGGAGAGAGCCGGAGAGAGGGGTCATTGTTTTCGTCGGCCGAATGCCTCGAATTCGCATTCGATCCATCTTGTCGCGGCTTCCCATCCACCACTGAAAACTCATTCCCTTTTCCCCGCATGTAGTCTAATAGTTGGGACAGTCGCAGCATGATCCAGTACCACCAACTCCTCCGTCTCGTCCTCGAACAAGGCAGGTTCAAGCCCGACCGCACCGGCACCGGCACCCTCGCGGTTTTCGGCGCCCAGGCCCGGTTTCCACTCGCCGACGGATTTCCTGTTCTCACCACCAAGAAACTGCATCTCAAATCCATCATTCACGAGCTGCTCTGGTTCCTCAAAGGCGACACCAATGTCAAATATCTCAACGAACGCGGCGTCACCATCTGGGATGAATGGGCCGACCCCAACGGCGATCTCGGCCGTGTTTACGGCGCACAGTGGTGCGACTGGCGCACCGCCGACGGACGGTCGCTGAATCAAATTGATCGCGTCATCGAACAGATTCGCAAAAATCCCGACAGCCGCCGTCACATCGTCACCGCCTGGAATCCCGGCGAAGTCGACCAAATGGCTCTGCCACCATGCCACGCGCTCTTTCAGTTCTTCGTTCAGGATGGCGAGTTGAGCTGCCAGCTTTACCAGCGCAGTGCCGATCTGTTCCTTGGTGTTCCCTTCAACATCGCCTCCTATGCGCTCCTCACCATGATGGTGGCGCAGGTGTGTGATCTCAAGCCGGGCGCCTTCGTCCACACCTTCGGCGATCTGCACCTGTATAAGAATCACGTCGAGCAGGCCCAACTTCAGCTCTCCCGTGAGCCTCGCCCGCTTCCGCGGATGAAAATCAATCCCGCCATCCGCAACATCCACGATTTCAAATTCGAGGACTTCGAACTCATCGGCTACGACCCGCACCCGGCCATCAAGGCGCCGATAGCGGTGTAGTCATCTCCATGAAGGGAAAGCTCCGCTTCTGCACACTGCTGGCGGGCTTGCTGATCGCGATGATCCTTGTGCTGCGCTGGGCCATGCAGCCCGGACCTCCTCCCAAGGTCTCCTTGCAATTCAAAGGCTTTGCCGCCCACGGTACCAACATTGATGCCATCCTCTCCCTGACGAATATTGGCCCCCGGACAATCTACTGGCTCGCTCAATGGCAGTTGGCGGCTGAGACTCAGTCAGGTTGGACCACAAACGACGTGGATTTCACTGGAATTCCGGTGGGCACACCACCCTCCTCCAATCTGATTTTCAATGTGAGCGTGCCCCGGGGAACCTTGCGCTGGGAGGTCACGACTTGCTTTGTGGTTGGCACAAGGCGGATGGCACTGTCCCATTGGATGATGCAGAAAGGATTCCCCAGAGCGGCATGGCAACTTTTGAACTATGCCTGGCCATCCCCGCCGGAGAAAATTCAGGAGATCTCGTCCGACCTTCTCACCAACAGGCCTGATTCGGCATTGCGGCAGTAGCCATGTGGGCTTGACGGTAAAGGGCGGGGACAAGATCTTTGCGCGCGGATGAATGTTCATTTTCTACAGCACTCACCGCACGAGGGGCCGGACGCGATCGGGGAATGGCTCAAAGTGCGCTGCCATCGGTTGAGTGTCACGCATCTTTACCGCGGGGAAGAACTGCCGGAAGCGGCATCGGTGGATTGGCTGGTGGTGATGGGCGGGCCGATGAATGTTTACCAGTATCGCGATCATCCCTGGCTGCGGGCGGAGAAGCGTTTCATGCGCGAGGTGATCGAGCGGGCCAAGCCGGTGCTCGGGGTTTGTCTCGGGTCGCAGCTTCTGGCGGATATCCTCGGCGGGAAGGTGTACCAGAATGCGGAAAAGGAAATCGGCTGGCTGCCCGTGAAGTTGGCAAAGGGAGCCGAGACGGAGCGGGTTTTCGGAACAGCGGGCGGCGAACTGACGGTATTTCAATGGCACGGTGATACGTTCGATCTGCCACCGGGGGCGACGCGGCTGGCGGAAAGCGAAGGCTGCGCGAACCAGGCATTTGTTTGCGATCGGCGGCTGGTGGGGGTGCAATTCCACATCGAGGTAACGGCGGACACAGTCGCAAAGCTGGTCAAGGAGGATGCGAGCGATCTTACGCCGGGCCGGTACGTGCAATCCGCGGAGCAATTGTTGCAATCTGCGCCTCATCTCCCGCCCATGCGCAAGGCGATGTCGCGCCTGCTGGAGGCGCTGGAGGAAACGGCGAAGTAACGGGTTATTTCTCCAGACCGCACAAGGCCCAGAGGAGGATGGCGGAGGCGGTGCCGTCGAGCGTGGGTTCGTTGGTGACGAAATCACCGGCCTCGTCGTGATAAACCGCGCGGTCGTCCTGGAACATCTCGAGCGGATCGGGTGTTGGCACCGTGATGCCCTTGATGGACCAGAAGGTGCGATTATCCACCGGGCCGCTGATGAGCCCGCCGCGGACGGGGCGTTTGGTCAGCTTCGCCACCGGGAGAAAAATGTCATGCGGATAAATGCCGCCGGAAGGAAGGCCGCTGAACATCGAGGTGCCCCACGGATTGCGGCCGAGGAGCCAATCGCGTTGATCCGCAAGAAACGCGTGGTAACGGAGATCGCCCGTCATTCGCTCGTAAAGAATGATCTGCGTGGCGAGGGCTACCGCAAGGGCATTGGAGGCGCGAACGAACGGCACGCCGATGCGATAAGGATTTTTCTGGGCGAGGCTCAGGGAGGCCTCAATCCCCTGGCGGTAGTAGGCGGCGAGCTGCGGTCGCAGGCTGCGCGGCGCGGAATCCCAAAGGGCGAAGTGCCCGAGATTGACGAAGGGATAGAACTGGTAATAGCCGAATTGTTCGCGGCCCATCCACGAATCGGCGGCGCTGAGTTCGGCGTAATGGCGGGCGTCATCAAGATACTGGCGCTTGTGCGTGGCATGGTACAACTCGGCTGCGCCCCATTCCATGTCATCGGCCCAGGTGGTTTCGAGATAATGGCTGAATGGGTTGGCGGCCACGTTCTGCTGCGCGCCTTCATGTGATTTGCCGAGTTGATAAACCTCGATCCCGGCTTGAAGACACGCCGCGCCGAACGGAGATTCCCGCGGATCGTCCTTCCAGATTTGAAAGGCGAGCGCCATGGCGGCGGCGTAGCGTCCGGCAAGATTGGCGAAGCCGCGGGTGCCGGGAAAATTAGTTTCGCCTGTCTGCGGAGAACTGCCGGTGGAATAGATGGGCCGATAACTCCCGGCGCCCCAACCGTAGTCGACCGAATCGTTCTGCGGCAGGCGCGCGGACGGGGAACCGCGGTCGTCGCCGACTTGATCGAAGAGTTGATTGGCCGCGGGATGGAGCTTGAGCATCCAGGCCAAACCCCAGCGCGCCTCGTCGAGGACATCGGGAATCCCGTTCGTGCCGGATTGGCCGAGGGCGTTGAAACGATCCTGGAAGCAAATGGGGGCGAGCTTGTACGCAAGGAGCATTTGCGCCGTGGCATTGCCCGCAATGAGCAGGTATTTGGAATAATCGGCGGAGTCGTGCCAGCCACCCGTGGTTTCGGCGAAAGCGCCATTGGTCAACGGACCGCCGAGCGCGCGGCCGTCGGTGCTGTGGCAGAGAACATCGAGAAATGGATTGTACCCGCAGCGCTGCTGCCGAATAAACTCAAGCAATTCATCAGGCAGACCGCGAAAGGCGTCGGCGCTTACGCTGAAGGGCAGGGAACGGTCGCTGCCCACGGTGACGTAATAACGGCCAGGCCGGGTCACACCGGAGAAGTCGAGTTCGGCATGATTGTCAAAGCGGCCCCATTTGACATTGGTCACTGGCTGGAGCCTACCCTGGAAAACCATTTTACGCGTGTCCTCCTCAAGGACCGAAAAGGCGGCGGGCAGCGGGTTGGTGGAAAAGGCGACGGCAATTTTAACGTCGTCGGGGCGGTAGCCGACTTGATTTGCGCGGAGATAAAGTTCTGCGGCGGAGATCCGCGCGCCGAGGCTGAGGAGAACGCAGACGGCAAAAATCCGCCAATGGATCCAAGCAGGCTTGGATTGGAGTCCGGAGAACGCCGGTTGAGGTGAATGGTTGTCCTCCATAGCACGACGCGTCGATTTCGACAGCACGTGTATACAGGCAGGCGCGCCGGCCAGCCAGTCAAATCACGCGGGATTTGGCCGGGTGGCGGCGGAGGACGCGCTGGATGCGAGCGCGCGTTGTTCGTCGCGAACCTGGCGCAACCCCTGTTGCACGAGCCCCCAGATGACGAACCAGGCGCCAGCGCCCAGCACGATTTGCTTGAGGAAGAAGGGCGGCGAGAACGGCGCATTCCAGAGCATGTGCAGAATCATCGCCAGACCGAGCACACGCCAGAAGCGCGGGTCTTTGAGGGTATCGATGGTGACCGGCTTGTCCTTTTTGACGCGCCACAAGGCCGCGCCCACCATGGCGGTCCAGGCCACGTGCATCAAAGGGGCCAGAATGGCGCGGATGGCAATGGTGTGAAGCATCTGAGTATTTAAAAGGACACCGGGGATGCTCACGAGGCTGTTGAAGGCATAACCGGCGCTTTCGAAGGCGGCGAAACCGGCGCCCACGGCAGCGCCAAAGAGCATTCCATTGAGCACGTATTTGTAGCGCGGGCTGCGCACAATTAGAATCAGCGCCGCTAGCTTGCCGAGTTCCTCGATGATGCCGGCGCCGGACGCACCCAGCCAGTTGAGATTGGCGAGATCGAAACCGATCAGGGAAATGAATAGCGACGCGATGCCGCCCAACCCGAGCAGAACCACCAGGCGATAGAACGACACATTGCGCGGCGTGTTGAGCTCGAAGAAGAGGATGAGAGTTGCGATGGGCGTGGCGAACGAACCCATGAGAATCAGACCGGGAACGAGGTTGAGATTCTGGAACTGCTGGTAGGCAAATACGAAGCCGAAGTAAACGAGGCCGAAGAAGACCAGAAACCGCGCGAACAGCCACGGCTTGGGCCACCCTGTCTGCACTTCGGAGATCGGCGGCGTGGTGCGGGCGGTGCCGACGATCAGGTATTCCTCCATTTCTGCGACGGTCCGATGCTGGAAGGTTTCGCTGAACATCTCCTTGAGGTTGAAGCCTTCGAGTTTCTCGGTGCCGGCAACCTCGTTGAGCGTTTCGCTGACACGCTGGAGTAAATCTTCGGCGAGAGAACTGCCCGATTTGCGGTTGGCGGCACTGGCGGAAGATGGGGGTGGATTGGGCGGCGGTGCGGAGGACGAATTTTGCCTCAACAACGATTCGGCGATGACTTCCGCGGCAGAACGCCATTGCGGGGAAGTGGTCTGATTGGCGACCATCACGCCATTGGGAAGCGCGCCGGAGGCCATCAAAGCCGCAAGCTGATCAAGTGAGACGGGGCCCTTGACTTCGAGCCCGTTCAAATAGTGCCATTCCTGCCTGCTGGATTCGCTGTTCATACGAATTCACTTCACGCAGAGGTGCGTCGAAAGCCGGTCCCAAAAGATAATCAATCACGTGGTTTCAGCGAGCAAAAAGTGACCGGACTCCGGAACCGCGAGGCAATCTTTGCTTTTCTGGACCGGGACCGTCGTTCATAGTGCCCACGGAAATACCATTGGAATTGCGGCATGCTCCGAATCCTTTTCGCCGAGGCAAAGAAGATTGCGCGGAATCCCCGTCGCCTGGGTGAGGCGCTGCGTCCCCGCCGCTGGCGCCAATTCTTCAGCATTCTGCGTTTTGAAGGGCGTGCCGGTAATCAATGGAAAACCGCCGCAGGCTCGGACGCGCTCAAAAAAAGGGAATACGGCTCGTACGAAGACTACGTCCGCCATCAACAGTCGAAATTCGGCTGCCTGGACCTGCGGGATTATGATCGCGTTTACCTCGAGCTTTTGCGCGAGCGCCTCAAAGAGCACGGGTTCGCGCGCCCCGGCATGAGCGTGCTCTGTCTGGGAGCGCGGCAGGGCACGGAGGTGAAGGCATTCCACGACCTGGGCTGCTTTGCGATTGGCATCGATCTCAATCCCGGTCCGAACAACAAGTTCGTGCTGCCGGGAGACTTTCACGACGTGCAATTTCCGGCGGAGTGCGTGGACGCGGTATTCACCAACTCATTCGATCACTCGTTTGATCCGCAGAAGCTGATCCGGGAAATCCAGCGTCTGTTGAAGCCCGGCGGCGTGCTGATCATGGAAGCCATTCAGGGCGAGAGTGAGGGGAACGCCCCGGATTATTACGCCAGCTTCTGGTGGAAAAAGATCGATGATTTGGCGGGACTGCTGACGGGCAGTGGATTCGAAATTGTTCACCGCAAGGCTTTCACGCAGCCGTGGCCCGGAGAACAGCTGGCTTTTCAACGGAAGAGTGTCGGCGGGGTTTGAAGAGGCTAAAAAAGACAGGGTCCATTTGGACACTGCCACCGGAACGCAGATTCCAGTTGCGCTCCGGCACGATCCCGTGCGCCGGGGGCAGTGTCCAGATGGACCCAAGCCTGACGTCAAAAGAATAGCACGGGAGGATGTGCCGGGAACTGTGCGTTTGGACGCACAGTGGGTTGTTTAAAAAGAGATTCGGGCGACAGACGCCAAGGAGGTGGGGATATGGGGGAATCCCGCGTGAGATACGCTCTGCGCCCGAATCAAATTGAAATTGATGCTCACGAACCTCGTAACGGAAGCCAATCTGCCAAAACTCTGAAACGTGATCAAGCGTCGTTTCACGATTTTATCCGGGTATTTTCCTGACATGCCATTCGGCAAAATTCCCGGTGGACCCGACAGAAGTGTCAGCGCCGTGGTCTGCGGCGCATGGACCTGCCGCTGAAAAAGATGGCAACAATCACGACAATCGCGAGAAACATAGCGATCAACATGAGCAAGGCGGGTTGGTTGTTGCCGAAGTAGTCCAGCAATTCAACAATGCGCTGCCGGAAAGTCATAAGCTGCCGGGTTCCAGATTAGGACTCAGGGCGGTGCCGAAACAAGCACGAAAACGCCGTCAGACCGGGCGTGTCCGAATTCAACGCTGGGAATCAGAGCCTGAACATCAAACCCACGGAAGCCAGTTGACGCGAAAACTCCCGCTGGCCCTGATTGGCCAGATTATCGAGCGCATTCCGGCCAAGATCCAGTTCGTAACCCGCGTCCACGCTGAAATGCGCGTTCAAATCGAACTGCAAGCCGGCGGACAACGCGTAAAGCAAATCATCGCGGCGGCAATTGGTGAGCGTGCCGCCGGTGTAGTCGGCTTCGCAAATCCTGGCGCCGAGATCGAGGCGCCATTGCTTGGCCAGTATCCGGCGGTATCCCACCTCGTAGGAACTGTCCAGATAGGGAACCTTCCCAAGGCAGGAGAGCCATTCCCATTGTTTCCACTTGAACGAGAGACTGTCGCGCGGGCTGAGCGTGGCGGAAAGCGACGCTTCGCCGTACGTCTTCACCGGCGTGTGGTCGTTCAAGGGTGCAGCGGGGTTATAGTTCCGGAAGTCCGGGCCGCCCTGGATCGCCACGGTCAGCCACTCCCACGGCCGGCCTTCGAAACCGGCCAGCAGGCGCTGGTATTCGTTTGAAGATTCGGAGACATCCCAAGGCAGAATCTGCTGATACTGGTGTCCGTAACGATAGCCAAGTGTGCCTGCCATTTGCGGAAGGAATTTCCAGCCCAGATCGAAGCCAGTGTTCAAATCATAACGATCAAGGTAATTCTGATAACCGGAAGGCGTGGAGGCCAGCGCCGGGTTTTTCAATTCGGTGTGCAGGTCGTAGTAGATCAACGATGCCCCAGGCCGGACAAACCAGCGATCCCAATCGTATTGCAGCGTGACCTTCGAGCGGTCCTGGATCTGCTCGCGACGCTCGCGCGGGATGGCGGTGTTGAACGCGCTCACGAATCCGCCGGGATACGCCGGCCCCAGCGCGCTTCCGTGAATGTAAGTGAACGCATTGTCCGCGTTGAACGAGAAAGCGCCGGCCGAGCCCTGGGTCCCGAAGAGAAAGCGATGCGCCTGATAACTTTCCTCCGGCACCGCATGATAAATCGCGTATTCCGGGGCGTAGGCCAGCGTGAGGAATTTCAGCCATTGCTGCTCCCTGGCCAGCGGCGCCAGGTCCAGGCCGATCCGTGGCGAAACGATCGTGACGAATGACCGCCGGTCCTTCAGCGTCTCGCCGGATCCCGCCGGGAGGTCCCATTGGTTTACTCCCGAAAGATAAACATTGTTGTCATAGCTCTCCCGAACTCCCACCGAGAGTTCCGTCAGCCAGGCGGGCCTTTGCTCCGCTGCGGACACGAACACGATGGAGATGGCGAGGAGAATCGGAACGAGAACGGCAGGACAGTTTTGGCGACGCATCGACGTAAAACCCGCCATGAGCCCGGGGCACGCTCTCATATTTCCGCAGGGACAACCAACCCTGCCGCTGGCACCTGATCGCGCCCCGGATCTGGCGGGTCGCTGGAAGGCTAGGAAAGACGGCGTTGCCGAGCCAACCGTCTATTGGCAAAAACAATCCATCCTTTTGCCCGCTCACCGGCTCCTGCGCCGGATACATTCGGCGCACAATATTGTAATCGCCGCCGCGGCCGCGCGGGTGTATCCGTAGGTTCGCAAGATTTAACATCAACCCAACAACCCAAGGCAACCGATATGGCCGTTCCCAAACTTCTGGCAACCGCGGCCGCGAACGAAACGTTCGGCGGCGTCACTTATCACATCGAAGGCGAACTTGTGCCGGTATTGCACGTGGAACTCAGTTCCATGGGCGTCTATTTCGAGCACCACATTTTGTTGTGGAAGGATCCGGCGGTGCAGGTGGAACTCAAGCCGATGAAAGGCGCGCTGAAACGGATGCTGGCGGGAATGCCGGTGTTCATGACCGGAGCGCGGGGACCGGGACGGATCGCCTTCAGTCGGGATGGCGCGGGCCATGTATTCGCCCTGCACCTGCCGCCGGGTGGCGCTGTGGATGTGCGGGAGCATCAGTTTTTGGCGGCGACGGATTCGGTGGATTTCACCTTCACGCGGGTCAAGGGAGCGGCGAACATGCTGCTGGGCGGCACGGGATTTTTCATCGACACATTTTCCTGCGCCTCGCATGAGGGCATTCTCTGGCTGCACGGCTATGGCAATGTGTTCGAGGTGACGCTGCAACCGGGCGAACAGATTGATGTCGAGCCGGGCGGCTGGATTTACAAGGAACGCACCGTGCAGATGCAGACCATCTTCCAGCGGCTCACGACGGGCATTTTCGGCGGGGCCGGCCAGATCTTCTGGAACCGTTTCACCGGCCCGGGAAAGATTGCGCTTCAATCCATGTATCTCCACATGGAATCAGGCGAATAGAATCTCGGACGCATTCTGCTTGCGAAAGCGGGGCAGCGGGGGTGAATATACGGCAACAACTCATCCCTGCCATGAACAAGACCCGCTTCATCAATCGACGTCTCTTCCTCCAAACCGGGCTGCTGGGCGCGACGGCCGCGGTCGTCGCGACCTCGCCGGCGCCGGCATTTGCCGCTGTCACGAAGTCGCCTCACGATCCCTTTGACGGCCTCAAAATGGGGATGGCCTCTTACACTCTCCGCAAGTTTCCGCTGGACCAGGCAATCGAGATGACCAAACAGGCGGGGCTGAAATACATCAATTTGAAGGACGCCCATCTGTCGTTGAAAAGCAGCGCGGAGGAACGGGCCGCGGCGCGGAAGAAAATTGAAGCCGCCGGACTGACGCTGATGGGCGGGGGCGTGATCTATTTCAAGAACGACGAGGCCCAGGCGCGAAATATTTTTGAGTACGCACGCGACGCCGGAATGCCAACCATCGTATGCAGCCCGGATCCTGAGGCGCTGGACCTGACGGAGAAGCTGGCGCGGGAATTCGATCTGCGGATTGCCGTCCACAATCACGGGCCGACCGATACAAAATATCCCTCGCCACTGGACGTGCTGAAACTGGTGAAGGACCGCGACTCGCGGCTGGGCATTTGCATGGATGTTGGCCACACGGTGCGCATCGGGCAGGATCCGGTTCCGGTAATCCTCAGCTGCGCGAGCCGGCTGTACGACTTTCACATGAAGGACGTGACGGCGCCGACGAAGAGCGGAGCGCCGACGGAAGTCGGGCGCGGAGTGATTGACATCGTGGCGGTGCTGAAGGCTCTGCTGCAGGTCAAATTTGCCGGGCATGTGGGGCTCGAATATGAAGCCCACGCGGATGCTCCGGTGCCCGGTGTGACGGAATCGCTGGCCTACATCCGCGGCGTGCTGGCGGCGGTTGCCTGACTCGAATGCGGGAGCAAGGCGGTCAGCGGCGAACCGCGGCGGACCGGGACAAGGTGTGACCGGTGGCGGCGATGAGGCGTTCCAGTTCCTCCATGTGGACTGGCTTGGAGGCGCAGCCCACGGCGCCGAGTTCCTGCGCACGCTCGGATTCCTCGGCGAACACCGACCCGGAGAGCATGACCACCGGGATGGAGGCCGTTTGCGGATTCTCTTTGATTTGCTTGAGAATTTCCCACCCGTCCAGTTTCGGCAAGCGGATGTCCAATAATACGACGAGCGGCGCGGTGTCGGCTTTTCGCTGGCGGTAAGCGCCCCGGCAGAAGAGGAAATCGAGCGCCTGACCGCCGTCCAGGGCCACATGTATCTGGTTGGTTACGCGATGCTTCTTGAAAAGCCGCAGCAAATACTCCGCGTCCGGCTCATAGTCCTCGACCAACAGTATTTCAAATGGTTCAGCCATACGGTGCCCCCGTAGAACGACCGAAGAGCCGAATTGAGGGAGCAATTCGACTGCCAATCCGTTGAAAGCACCCGCTTTTGCTGCTATTCACGACTCAAAATGCTTCCGGCACAGGAGTGTAGGACGCGTGATTACACCTGAATCAGACCTTCGGCGGCTACGCAACCGATGCCGTTTAACCTAGGATTTGACGCGGTTATGAGGATATTAATTCAGGATACCGAGAGCCGGCTTTACCTGTGCCCCCGAAGCTGCTGGTCCGACGACGCAAGGGACGCGACTGATTTCTGCTTCACCGCGCATGCCCGTTCCGTGGCCCAGGGCCTCCGGCTCAAACAATTTCACATCCTCATGTACTTCCCCGAGTCGGATCATCGGATAGTCGTCGGCGGATCCGCCGACACGGGCGTGGCGCGGGTGTAGATTCGAAAATTCCCACCTTTCAGAAATACGATTTTCTATAATGATCGGAAAGGGACTCTGACGGTGCACAGCACCGTGAGTGACCTAGAGTTGGTTGGGTCCGCCGTGGAGCAGTTGAACCGGGCGCCGGACGCGGAGAAGCACTAGGCGGCCTGGTGCCGTGCGGCCCCGGAGTCGAGTTGCTCGGGAACGGCCGCGACGGGGAGTTCGAATGGCAGCATGTGCATGCGGCCGGTGTTGTTCACCGTCACCACGAGGATGCGCACGTTTGGGATCTCGTAGAGCTGGGCGAAGTCGATGGCTTTGCGGGCTTGTTTGAAATCGAAGGCATCGCGGCAGCTCGAGGTCCAGGTGTCCAGCTTCTGAAAAAAGAGGGAGGTTTCCTTATGTTGCAGAAGGATCTTCATGAGCTACGTGCGTGCACCAACCGTCATATAGTTCGCTCTGCTGTGACAGGACACGGCACCCTTGTGCCACCACATCTGACTGAGTGGCGTCATCTTAAATTGTCATATCGCGCGGGCAACACAAACTTGTTCACATTGGGCGCGACTTGTTCACAAGCTGTTCACAAATCCTGACGCAAGTGCTGGCCAAACGTCCGTAACTTGTGGTATTCAACAGGCGTCATCCAAAAACAACCGACAGAAGATTTCTGATGAAAACCAAATTTTTACCAGCACTGGGGTTAATGGCGATGCTGTTGCTTGCCGGTTGTCAAACCAAGATGGCTGATTGGCCGCAATGGCGCGGGCCGGATCGCGACGGGAAGGTTGCCGGTTTCAAAGCGCCGGAGAAGTGGCCGGCGCAATTGACGGAGAAGTGGAGGGTCCCGCTCGGTCCGGGAGACGCCACGCCGGCATTGGTGGGAGACAAGCTCTACATTCTCGCGCGCGATCTGCAGGACACGAACAATGAAATCATTCTTTGCCTCGACGCGGGCAGCGGCAAGACCGTTTGGGAAAACAAGTATGCCGCCGAGCACGTGGTGACCGGTCCGCCGGCGCGGCATCCGGGGCCGCGCAGCTCGCCCGTGGTCACCGACGGGAAAGTGATCACGTTCGGCGTGGGAGGAATCCTGTCCTGTCTCGATGCCACATCCGGCCAGGTGATCTGGCGCAAGAAATCCACCAACGATTTCCTAGGCACGCCGTATCAGTTTGATACTGGCATGTCGCCATTGGTGGCGGATGGGAAATGTATTGTGCACGTTGGCGGCAAGACCAACGGAGCGGTGATTGCGTTTGACCTGGGGACAGGCGAGCCGAAATGGAAATGGGTCGGCGAGGCGCCTTCGTTTTCGTCGCCCGTCGTGATGACGGTGCAGGGCGCCAAACAACTGGTGAAGCTGACGGCGAAAAGGTTGGTGGGCATCAGCCTCGAGGACGGCAAGCTGCTTTGGGAGCTGCCGTTCGAGGCGACTCAAGGAAACAACACCACGCCGATCGTGGACGGACAGACGGTTATCTACACCGGGCAGGGCAAGGGAATGTTCGCGATCAAGATCGACGGAAGCGCGGAGGGGTATGCGGCAACGCCCGTGTGGACGAACACGGCCGTTGGAGCGCGCTTCACCACACCGGTGCTGAAGGACGGAATGTTATTTGGATACAATGGGCATTTGTTCTGCGCCGACGCCAGGACCGGGGCGACACTGTGGAGCGACTCGACCAGCAGAGGCATGAGCGCCGCCGTTTTGGATGCCGGATCTGAGATGATCGCGCTCGGCGTGAACTCGGAATTGGTTGTGTTCGAACCAAGCGGCAAGGAATACAAGGAACTGGCGAAGCTCAAAGTGGCCAACACGGAAACCTGGGCGCACCCCGTGCTGGCGGGAAACCGTATTTTCATTCGCGATCACGACAGCGTGTCTCTCCTGACGACCGAATGAACGCAAACCTGTGCCGTCAATTGGCCGGTATTTTGATCGCGCTCTGCGCTGTCCAATCGCTTCCTGCCGCAATCTCCGAGCCGGTTCAGTTGGATACAGGATTGATATCCGGTGTCCAGGGCCGGCACGCCGATGTCCGGGTGTTCAAGGGAATCCCGTTTGCCGCTCCTCCGGTGGGTGACTTGCGCTGGCGCGAACCACAGCCGCCGGCGCACTGGCCGGAGGTTCGCAAGTGCGACTGCTTCGGACCGATACCGATGCAGCTTCCGGTGCCCAAGGGCACTTTTTATCAACAGGAATATTTTCAGGACGAGCAACCGGGCGTGAGCGAGGACTGCCTGTATCTGAACGTGTGGACGGCGGCGGCATCGGCAAAGGAACGGCGGCCGGTGATGGTGTGGATTTACGGCGGGGGAATGACGCGTGGCTACGGCTCCGAGCCCTGCTTTGATGGAGAGGCGTTCGCCAGGCGCGGCGTTGTACTGTTGACGTTCAATTACCGGCTGGGCATCTTTGGCTTGTTCGCCCATCCGGAATTAAGCCGCGAATCGGCACACCACGTATCGGGGAATTATGCGGAATTGGACCAGATCGCCGCGTTGCAGTGGGTACGGCGCAACATCGCCGCGTTTGGTGGTGATCCGGCGAATGTGACAGTATTCGGACAGTCGGCCGGCGGGGCCAGCATCAACCGGCTTCTGGTGGCGCCGCAGGCAAAGGGACTGTTTCAACGCGCAATTTCGGAGAGCGCGGCCGTTTTGAACAGTCGTGACTCGAAAGCGAAGCTGGCCGAAATGGAACAGCGCGGGGTGAAGCTGGCAGGAATGCTCGGGCTCAGATCACTGGCGGATTTGCGCGCGTTGCCGGCAACCAATCTCCTCGCTGCCGCGGACAAGGTGCGGTTCGATCCCAACATTGACGGCTGGGTCCTGCCGGAACTGGCCGTCGATATTTTTGCGCGCGGCGGACAGCAGCCGGTTCCGCTGCTGCTCGGTTCGACTTCCGACGAGGGGCCGTATGCGGATGTAAAAGCTGAAATATTCCGGGAGGACATGCGGAAACGCCTTGGCGACAAGCTGGATAAGTTTTTGAAGCTCTATCCGGCCGGGTCTGACGCCGAGGCGCGGGATTCCAAGCACGACGAGCGCGGGGACGAGAGCTTTGCCGGGGAACGGGCCGAGGCACGCTGGCAGGCGCGATTGGGCCAGCCGGTGTTCCTGTACTATTTCGATCGCAAGCCGCCCGGTCGCGAGCGGGAGCGTTACGGCGCGTTTCATGCGTCTGAACTTGTATACGTGTTCGACAATTTGGAAGCGACGCGCCGCCCCTGGGAGAAGGTGGACCGCAAACTCGCCGAATTGATGAATGCCTATTGGATAAATTTTGCCGCCAAGGGCGATCCCAACGGCCCCGGCCTGCCGAAATGGCCGGCTTACGACCCGCAGACCGACATCTCCATGGAACTGGGCGATCACGTTGGACCGCGGGCGGCAGCGGACAAGGCGCGCCTCGACTTCATCGAGCCGCTGGTCTGGCGGGAGGCTAAATAAGAAATCTGATTTCGAATTTTTGATTTGCTCATTAATCTTTTTTAATCCGTCGAAAAAATATTTTCCGATTTCCTGTTTACACCCGGCTGTTCGTTGTTAGTATTTCCCCTCGCGAAGCAAATGCATGAAGAAGATTGAGGCCATTATCAAACCCTTCAAACTCGAGGATGTTAAGGAAGCCCTTGCCGAACTTGGGGTCGAGGGCATGACCGTCTCCGAGGTCAAGGGTTTCGGACGGCAAAAGGGCCATACGGAAATCTATCGCGGCAGTGAATACACAGTGGATTTCCTTCCCAAGATTAAGATTGAGATTGTTCTTCCCGACGGCAGGGTCCCCGCGGCTGTGGATGCCGTGGTGAAGGCCGCCAAGACCGGCAAGATCGGGGACGGCAAGGTGTTCGTCAGTCCCATCGAGAACGCCATTCGCATTCGCACGGAAGAAACGGGCGACCAGGCCGTTTGACGGATTTGGAAATCCCTCCGCTCGCCTTTTGGGGAGGGCTATTGTCGTGATTGAAACCACCTATAACGAATCAGAATGAGTACACCTAAAAACGTATTGGACATGGCCAAGAAGCAAGGGGCCAAAATGGTCGACGTGAAGTTCGTCGACACCTTCGGGACATGGCAGCACTTCAGCGTGCCCGTCGGTGAACTTACCGAGGAAGTCTTTGAAGAGGGTTTCGGCTTTGACGGGTCCTCCATCCGGGGCTGGAAGAGCATTGAAGCCTCGGACATGCTGGCCATGCCCGATCCTGACACCGCCTTCATC
>Ga0070741_10009924_pt1 | contig 18235 bp, 18 predicted proteins | sample Coa_R1_4_FD_66440 | JGI IMG/M metagenome (GOLD analysis project Ga0070741, IMG submission 66440) | Surface soil microbial communities from Centralia Pennsylvania, which are recovering from an underground coalmine fire - Coalmine... | ecosystem: Environmental > Terrestrial > Soil > Unclassified ...
CGCCCTTGTTTTGTTCTGGCCCTCCGCTGCGGCTCGCTACGCTCGCCTCCGCTACGGCCCAGAACAAAACAGTCCCGAATTGCTTCGGAGCTAATTTACAGAAAGAAGTTTACACGAACATTACCAGTGCCGCCATAGTAGTCGGTCCTGACTGGATCGTCCACACTGCAAGGCCCGCTGTCGAATCCGATAGTGACCGTAGTGTGCGCATAGGGATAGGAGGTATCACCCGAACAGTCTTCCTCGCATGCGGCAGAGGCATCCCATACGTGCTGACCGAATACGTCTATGGTGGACGTCATGCGCTGGTTACTTATTGAGCTCATCGTACTGGTAATTGCCTGACCGTCGAGCTCAAAGAATGGACCGTCGCTAATTTGCCATAAATCGTCTGCGGAAAGAGCACATACGATCAGGCTTACCGACACGGTTCTTACCAATCGAGATAATCTTATCATTGCTTCACCTCGCTATTGAAATTGTGGGTACACCTTGGTAGCCCTCGTACGCTTTACAGCGTCAATAGTCGGAGCTTCGCCTACCTGCCGACTTCTATTTGAAAGCTCAATTGCGTAATGCCCACGCATGGCTATGTAGACATCATCCGCGCTGCTTGCGTGTCGCGCCCAACGGTACAGCCCGGGAAGATCCGTGTAACCGGGTCCAACAACAGCGTATGCCTGTTGGATCCACGGCTGAAGAAGTGATTCGAGACTGGCTGTAGCAGGCAAATTGGCCACTGCGTTCGACACATCCCTCTCTGCTCGAAGACTTCCTATAGCAAACGCCATCCATTGGTTAGCGTTAGGTCCCGCAATAGATCCATCCTCAAATAAAAGTGAATCTACGCTAACCTCAAGAGATTTGGCGTTAGAGTAAATATCGAGATAGTGGTTTACGCTCTTTGAAGAAAGCTTCACACCGGGTACATTCAACCCAGCCACCATGGACAATAGTGCACGAGAATGCGCTGGAATTGCCCTTAACTTCCTATGATCGCAGTATTCCAGTACGTGCTGGATTCGCTTCCCCGATGCATCCACACCTCTCCACTCCACCGCGTACGCAATAATAGCGAAATCGGTGGGATTATCAATCACGACAGAATACGGCAACAAACTGTCGCCGCTTGTGTCCCGTCCTGACTGCAGAGTTGCCGAGAAGAGAGGGTGATTTTGGCCATGCAGTTGAACGCCGCGTAAACCATCCAGTTGTCGAATTTGAATCGGAACAGGTTGACCACCCATAAGCAGGCCTATAGAACTGACGAACCAAAGTGCGCCGAGCGATGGGCGGGGGGCGATTCGCCGCCTCATGGCTGAACGAGGCTGGACCATAATTACAAACCACCTCCTCTATTTGTGTAACGCGGCAACTGAGCTAGAACGCTAGGTATCTTAAGGGAATTTCTCTTAGATGCGGTCGTGGGCATGACAAGTCGCAAAAACACATCCCATGCAAATAGACCGTCTGGCGCATGGTCGGAACGAATGAGCTTCGCACGATACCGAAACTTATTTCCGTATTGGTCTTGCCTGGGTGATTGGCTGTAGTTGAGTTCTATCCCGGTAACGCCTAGCGAGTCTAGTGTGTGGAGCTCGGAGGAGTCCGAGATTCCGTTGTGATTTGTGTCTTGCCAAAGCCGAAGTTTTGTATAAATTCGATCTCGACTATCAATAATGCCATCGCCGTTGCCTCCGTTTTCCGGTTCATCGTAAACTCGCAAGGCAAGGAATCCGTTTCGAAGCTGGCCTCTGGGTGGCGGCGGTTGCGGTGTGGCATTACCAAACATTTCGCTTCCGTTATCGATCCGCCCGTCACCGTCGCGATCTAGAACCAGCCACGCGTCGTCGGAAGCAGACCGTGTCCAAGAGATCCGAACTGGTCGACCAGTGTTGAGGATATCGAACGAGACTCCATCAGCGAGACCCGTGAGGGAAATCCCGTTTCCTGCAACATCGATAATGATAGGGGTCGCGTTGTAACAGCAGAAATTCTGGGAATAGTACCCAGCAGGGCAACCTCCGCTAGGAAATTGACAATAGTCGGTAGGAAAGACACCGGGGCTGTAATCTTGACAGCTACCGGTATCTGGACAACTTCCGCTCCCGCAACTTTGTGCACTAACGGTTGTAGGATGACGATCAAGGATAAGCGCTGTCAGCAATGACAGAAATAGAAAGGCAGCGAAGATTCGCAGGGGCACATTTACAGTACTAGGAAACATGCGATAACTCCAACCAGTAAAGTTAAGTTACAAAGCAGTATCGACTATATCGAATGGCGCTCATGCGGGCAAGCGAGTATTTGCGCTTGCGCAAGTTTTTCCGCGCCATTTAGAATGCTCGTGACTGGAACGCCTCCGACGTACGCGTGCCGTAGCCAAACAGTAACTCGGGTCTTCTGACGATGATCTGCCTCTTTTGCTGATCGAGGATGCCATTGGCGACCAACCGGCGCTTAATCCGGCTTACCTCCTCCACGCTCAGTCCAATTATTTGTGCAATGTCGCGTTGTGAAAGAGTACTAGGCAGGCAAATCGAAGCTGCGTCAGGATAAAGTGCTCGTAGCTGACGGAAAAGCCGAATGGTTAACTTCTGGAATCGTTGCTCTCCAGTTAGAGTACGGTGATCTAACAACGTGGAGATCGGGTCGCCCATAACCATTTGCTGTTGCGCGAGGAGTAGGCGCATGATTTCCTCGTGCTTTTGGATCATCTGATGGAAGATGCTCCACGGCACTCGGTAGACTACGCAATTGGTGACCGCAACGGCCGAAACGGGGCACTGAGCCTCCGACAGAAGAGGATGGCATGTTAGGACATATCCTGGATAGCCGAGAACCAGGAATTTGCCGAACCCTTTCATATGCCAAGCTATCTTTGTTACGCCAACCTCAGTCAGGATCACGAGATCCGAAGTTGAATGGCATCGATGGAACACAACCGTTGCAGGCGGAAAGTACCATCGGTACCGTGGCAAGAGCCATCGATCCCACGAGGGAGTACTAGGATTTGCTGCGGTCGAAGGTTCCACCCCCGGGGGACAAACCTCGATTCTTGATTCGCCTAGACGCTCCACCATAGGGCCAACCAGGGAAAATGTAAGTAGATCATACAAGAAAAGTACCAGGAGGGCAAGTCGGATTCCCTATCCAGTAGTACTATTTACGTCCGGGATCCGTTGCCGTTTGGCCGTACGCCTTCCGGCTCGGCATCTCCCCAAACGGACTCCAGTAGCCACGTTTCTCTCTATTGCATCGAGTGCCTGCTCTAGTAGCTCCTGCTGGCGAGTGAAGAAGGCCTCAGTCATGGCTTAACTATCCTGGTCGAAGTCGATCATCACTTCATCCGTAACGGGATAGCTCTGGCACGTGAGAATAAGTCCACGCGCAATCTCATACTCTTCGAGCGCATAAGTCGCGTCCATATCCACTTTCCCCGAAATGAGCTTCGCGCGGCACGTGCCGCACACACCGCTTTGGCAGGAATGCCGCAAGTCGATACCCCGGCTCAACGCTGCGCGCAGAATCGGCTCATTACCTTTCGGCATAGCAAAGGCGTGTTCCGCCCCATCGACGCGGATTGTCACTTGGCACTGTGCCTCTGCCTCTTTGACGGTGGCCTTGGGCGCGCTTCTTTGGGAACCTTCCACCGTGAACAGTTCGATCTTGATCTGCGAATCCGCAAAGCCCATCCGCTTCAGCGTTTGTGAAACATCGTCGGTCATCTGCTGCGGTCCGCACAGAAAAACCGTGTCAATCGGGTCGAACCAGCAAAACGATTCGAGCAGCAGTTTCGCCTTCTCATCCGTGATTCGTCCGTTCAACAGATCCACATCCTGCTGCTCGCGCGTCATCACGTGAATCAGGCTGAAGCGATCCAGAAACTGGTCTTTGAGATCCGCCAGTTCCTCGCGCAGCATGATCGTGCTCGAAGCGCGATTGCCGTAGAAGAGCGTAAACGTGCTTTTCGGTTCCGTCAGCAGGGTTGTTTTAATAAGCGAAAAGATCGGTGTGATCCCGCTTCCGGCCGCGAACGCAACATAGTTCTTCGCATTACTGGGACAGAGCGTTACATGGAAGCGGCCCTCCGGCGGCATCACTTCGACTTCGCAGCCGGGTTTTAATTGATCGATAATCCAGTTCGAAAAAACACCGCCCGGTGTGCGCTTCACGCCCACGCGCAACAACCCGTCTTGCACGGCGGAGCAAATCGAATAGGAGCGGCGCACGTCTTGGCCGCCGATCCATGCCCGGAGCGTCACAAACTGCCCCTGAACAAACCGGAATTTCTCTTGCAATTCCGGAGGTACTTCGAAATTCACAATCACCGAATCTCGCGTATCCTGGCGTACCGAGCAAACCTTCAGACGGTAAAAGCCTTCAGTGCTTTTTGAAGGCATCGAAAGGCTCCAGACATGCGCGGCATTTACAGAGCGCTTTGCAGGGAGTGGATCCGAACCGGCTCACCAGTTCCGTGTTCGCGGAGCCGCAGTGGGGGCAGGGAATTGCCACTGACACCAACCGCTGCGGCGGCGCAATGCTGTAATTCCTGAGCCGGCTTTTCGCCTCCTCCGTCAACCAGTCCGTCGTCCATGCCGGTGACAATCTGGTTTCAATCTTCACGCGATCAATGCCGTGCCGTCGCAGCGATTCGCGAATGTCATTCACAATTACATCCATCGCCGGACAGCCGCAATAGGTGGGTGTTACGGTGACGACCAGTTCCTCATCGCGCCAGCGCACGTCCCGCACAATCCCAAGATCCACAATCGAAAGCACAGGAATTTCGGGGTCGGCAATATCGTTCAGCCATCCCCAGACCTCCTCAGCGCTAATCGAAGCCGTCACCATTGCGCTCCTGGATAAGCCCGCTGCAGGAACTGCATCTCCGCCAAGAGATACCCGAGCTTCTCGGTGTGCATGCCTCGTTTGCCTCCGCGCTGCATCCACTGTCCACTAGGCAAATTCAAAGTCGCCTGCCGCAGTGTTTCGCTCACCCGCTCTATCCACCGCTCCTGCACACTCTGCAAGTCGACTCCTACGGCCTGGTCAACCTCATCCATTTCGAACATTTCGCCCGTATAGGTCCAAAGCGAATCGAGCGCTCGCTGCATTCGCTCGTGGCTCTCCGGTGTCCCATCGCCTAGATGGATTACCCAATCGCGGCTGCGCTCCACGTGATACGCCACTTCTTTGAGCGCCTTTTCGGCGATACCTGCCATGCGTTCCTCTTTTGACGCGCGCAAGTCGTGGAGAAAGTAGTAATGCCATACGTCAAAATAGAACTGCCGCGCCGTGGTGTCTGCGTAATCGCCATTCGGCTGTTCGACTAGCAAAACATTCCGGAACTCCCGTGCATCGCGCAAATACGCAAGCTGGTCTTCGTCCCCTGCGCACGAGAGCCACAGCCGCGCCTGACCTAATAGATCCAGCGCGACATTCGTCAGCGCAATGTCTTCCTCGATCGCCGGACCATGCCCACACCATTCCGCCAGCCGCTGGCTCAAGATGAGGCAGTTGTCTCCGATCCGGAGCAGGTACTCGAACATCACAGATTCTTCACCTCCTCCGGAACCTCATAAAAACCCGGATGCCGGTAAACCTTACTATTCGCTGGTTCGAACAAGGGCTCTTTGTCTCCGGGGCTGCTCGCCGTAATATCGGACGACCGCACCACCCAGATACTCACCCCTTCATTGCGGCGTGTGTACACATCGCGAGCATTCTTGATGGCCATCTCAGCATCCGGCGCATGCAAACTGCCCACGTGCTTATGCGCCAGTCCGTGCTGGCTTCGAATGAAGACCTCCCAGAGCGGCCACTCGCTCATGGCTCATCCCTTCGCGTGCTTTTTCGCATACGCCGCGGCGGCGTCGCGCACCCAGGCTCCGCGCTCATGGGCCTCGATTCGAGCTTGCAGCCGCTCCCGGTTACACGGTCCGTTCCCGCGAATCACGTTATAAAACTCGTCCCAATCGATCGGGCCGAAATCGTAATGTCCGCGCTCCGCATTCCATCTCAACTGCGGATCGGGAATTTTCAATCCCAGATACTCAGCTTGCGGCGCGATCTGGTCGACAAACTTCTGCCGCAGTTCGTCATTCGAAAACAGCTTGATCTTCCACTGCATCGATTGCGCTGTGTGCTTCGACTCGGCGTCGGATGGGCCGTGCATCATCACCGACGGCCACCACCAGCGATTCAGAGCGTCCTGCGCCATGGCGCGCTGCTCCGGTGTGCCGCGGCACAGCGTCAGCATGATTTCAAAGCCCTGCCGGTTATGAAACGTCTCTTCTTTGCAGATGCGCACCATGGCGCGCGCATAAGGTCCATACGAGCAGCGGCAGAGCGGAATCTGGTTGATAATCGCCGCGCCATCGACCAGCCAGCCAATCGCGCCGATGTCCGCCCACGTCAAAGTCGGATAATTGAAAACGCTCGAATATTTCGACTTTCCAGCCAGCAGATCCTCAACCATCTGCTCGCGCGAGACGCCAAGCGTTTCGGCCGCCCCGTAGAGATACAAACCGTGTCCGGCTTCATCCTGCACTTTGGCCAGCAGAATGGCTTTGCGCTTCAGCGTGGGCGCCCGGGTAATCCAGTTCCCCTCGGGCAACTGGCCCACAATCTCCGAATGCGCATGCTGTGAAATCTGCCGGATCAGCGTCTTGCGGTACTCTTCCGGCATCTCGTCTTTCGGTTCGATCTTGATGCCCGCGTCAATCCGCTCCTGAAACATGTCGCCTAACTCCGCAGGATCTCCTGCATTTTGGACGCAATCGACTCAACCGCCGGTAGTAGTTCGTGTAGCAAGTGCACACTATAGGGCATGGGAACGTCCGGTACCGCCATGCGCTCCACCGGAGCATCCAGGCTGAAGAACGCATCCCGCGCCACAACCGCCGCAATCTCGGCCCCGAATCCGGCTGTCAGACAGTCTTCGTGGACAATGAGGCATCGGCCCGTTTTCCGCACCGAGGATAAAATCGTTTCGCGATCCCACGGAGCAATCGTTCGTAGATCGATCACTTCCACCGAAGCACCAGTGCGCTGTGCTGCTTGCAAACAGCGCTCCACCATCGCGCCCCACGTCACGACACTCAGCCGGTCGCCTTCCTGCACAATGTTCGCCTCACCGATCGGCAGAACAAATTCATCGCCAGGATAAGGACGGCGCGCCCACGCGGCATCGAGCAAAGCGCGATGCTCGAAAAAGATGCTCGGATTCGGGCTGCGCAATGCCGCACGCAACAATCCGGCTGCGTCTTCCGCGTTTGACGGAAAAAGCACCTGCCAGCCCACCGCATGTGCCCACGTGACCTCGCTCGATACGCTATGCCACGGGTCGCCGCATTTGGAAAACCCGCCCGGCATCCGGACCACAATCGGCGCCGCAAAATGGTTCGCTGTCCGCCAGCGCATCGTGCCGCAATCGTTCAATTGCTCGGTGGCCGGTTCGGCATACTTTCGAAATTGAATCTCGGGTACCGGCCGTAATCCGGCGAGCGCCATCCCGACCGCGCTGCCGACAATTCCTTCTTCCGAGAGGCTCGTATCGAATACGCGGTCCTCGCCGAAGGCCTGCTGCAACCCTAATGTCGCCGCATGCACTCCTCCCTTCGCGCCCACATCCTCGCCGAAGATAAGCACTTTCGGATCGGTCTTTAGCTCGTATTCAAGTGTGCGGCGGATTGCATCCAGCATATTGATCCGCACCCGTTCGGGCGACCGGGCCTCGCCTCTAACCCGGCCGTTCTCTGCAAAAACAAAACGGCAGGCGCCTCTCGGTTCAGGCCGCGAAAGCGCGCATTCCGCCGCCGCACGCACTTCTTCTTCCGCCTCGGTTTTCCAATCCGCCCACTCGCGCTCGGAAAACAACCGCCGCAGTTGCACAACCGGATCCCGCTCCCGCTCTTCCGCCAGCCGCTCGGACCCTTTGTAAGCTTGGTTATCCTGCCCGGAATGGCCGCTCAACCGCGGCACGCTGAGGCGCAGCAATAACGGTGCGTTGTCGTCGCGCACCCACTCGACCGCCTCCGAGACGATCGGCGGCAGCCGGATCGGATCGCACCCGTCCGCCTCCAGCACCCGCAAATTGCGGAACGAACCCAAATTCGCCGCAATGTCTCCCCCGGGCGTCTGTTTCGTGTTAGGTACGGAGATCCCGAAGCCGTTGTCTTCAATCCAAAACAGTATCGGCAGTCTTTCCGTGGTCGCGATATTTAAAGCCGCCCAGAAGCCATTCGTCGCAACCGACCCGTCCCCGCCCAGCGCCACCACAATCGATCCCCGGTACGAAGCGTCGCCGAGCGAATCGCGATAGTACCGGATCGCCCGCGCCCACCCGGCTCCCGGAGTGTATTGCGTGCCGACGCCGCCCGCCATTGGAAGCACGGTGGGTCCGTTTCGCCGAGGCATATTAAAGACGACGCCAATATCCCGGCCTTCGCTCATGGTTCCGGCTTTGGCCATCCCGGCAGCCAGAGCATCTTCCGCGCTCAGCCCCAGCGTCAGCATCAATGGTCGTGAACGGTAATACGTGCTCACGCCGTCGTGCTGGCCCGTCAGCAGCGTGCCGAGCAGAATCTGCCCCAGTTCGTGGCCTCGCGCGGAAAACTGGTACAAAATCTTCTTTTCCGGAAATAGCTTCGTCTCTTCCAGCTCATCCAGCGCCCGCGAAGTCAGCATCAAGCGGGCGACGCGTTCCCAGTCGACCGCTTCGGCATCCCCGATCAGCCTGCCCGGAGCTTCCGCTCCGATTGATACACCGGCCATAACCAGCTCCTATACGCGGCTAAACGTCCCCGCGCGGCATCCAAGTATAACGAACGGATTTTCTGGGCCGCTGGTCCAATCTCTCCGTTGCCCACCGGCCGATGATCCACCTGCACCACCGGTGCGATCTCGACCGCCGTACCCGTGAAGAAGACCTCGTCACATACATACAATTCACTGCGATCAATGGACCGTTCCATCACGTCCAGATGCAACTCGGTCCTGGCCAGTTCCATCACAGTTGCACGCGTGATTCCTTCCAAAATGTTGTCGATAGGAGGGGGTGTAATCAGCTTGTGGCTTCTGACCATGAAGAGATTGCAGGAAGCGCCCTCCGCGATATGCCCGTTCTCGTTCAGAAAAATGGCCTCGTCGTGCCCGTTCCGGCGGGCCTCGTCGCTGGCCAGCACGCTATTCACGTAGGAGCCGCATATTTTCGCCCGCCCTGGAATCGCGTTGTCTTCCACCCGCCGCCACGAGACCACTCCGGCCTTCAGCCCCCGCTCGAATTGAAAATAATTTCCAAAGGGCACCGCCATGATGGCGTAGGCGTCATTCTCATCCGCCGCGATGCCAATCCGCGCCGAGCATTTGTACGCAATCGGCCGTACATACACACTCGACCGGAAGTGATTGCGCCGGCAGAGTTCCGCCGTGACCTCGCAAAGATCGCCCGGCGAAAGCGGGACGTCGATTCGCAAAATCCCGCAGTTCCGTTTCCAGCGGTCGTAATGCTCAGGCATCCGGAAGAGAAATAGTTCGCGCCGGCTGTCCTCGTAATACCCGCGAATCCCTTCAAACACGCCCGTGCCGTAATGCAGCGCATGCGTGAGAATACTTACGTTTGCCTCAGCGAGCGGCACGAACCCGTTCTGAAACCACACCAGCGTATTCGGGCCAGGCGCTTCCATCTTCATCGCCGGATCCCTCCGCCCTGATTCTAACTCCATTTTCGCACTGAGAGCACCACCTATTGGTGGTGTTTAAATCGAAAAAAGTACTGGCAATCCTCGTCAAATTATTTCTGGAAACGGCTCTTCCCATGCCATACTGTTAGCTCAAAGAAAGCGGGTAGTATGGCGCAGGCTGGCGAGGGGATTGCTCGCTACCACAAGCTTCTCGACCAGGAGAAGTACCGGGATCTGGCTTGGGCGGAGGAGCTTCAGGACCAGATGCGCCGCCAAAAGCTGACGGAATCGGGCCGGCTGCTCGCTCCCGTTCTGCGCCCCTGCTTCCTGTCCCGCCGCCAGCTTGAAACGCTCACGCGAGTCGCTGAGCACATAGCATCGATTATCGATTCGCTTGAAGCGCTGGCGCTCGAATCGCCGCCCCTGCTCAGACGTCTGCACATGCTCCCCGCCGAACGAATGCTCGCGGCGGTTCCCCCCGGCTGCGTCCGGTTCAGCGTTACCACCCGGATGGATGCGTATGTCCAGAACGGCTCCGTGTCGCTGCAAGGCTTTGATGGTTGCAAGCCGGCTGGGTTCGTTTATTCCGACGCCCTCGCCGATCTGTTCCTAAAGCTGCCCATTCTGAAGGAGTTTCGAAACGGGTGCAGTGTGGCGAAAGTTGGCGGTTCGAAGCCATTCGTGGACGCCATTTTCAAGGCTTGGCGCGAATTCGGCGGGCAGAATGTTCCCCGCGTGGCGATCGTCGAATTAGCCCAGCAGTTCGGCTCCGATGCGACTGAGAGTTATTTGTTTGCAGAACTGCTGTCGCGCAATAGCATCCCGGCTCAAGTCGTCTCTCCAGACCGGCTGGAATACACGCGCGGCCGGCTTCGCGCCGGTGATTTTGAAATCGATGTTGTAATCCGGCGGCTGCTTACGCAAGAGCTGCTGGCCCGCTCCGATTTATCTCATGCGTTGCTGCTCGCCTATCGCGACCATGCAGTCTGTGTGGTCAATAGTTTCCGCTCCGAAATGGCGCAGCGGCGAGATCTGTTCGCATTACTCACCGACGAGCAGGTAACGGCGCGGCTGCCGCTTGCCGATCAGGTGTTGATCCGGAAATTCGTGCCATGGACCAGAGTGGTCGCGTTGAAGAAGACCAAGTACAAGGACCGCGAGATCGATCTGCCTGAGTTCATCCGGCGCGAACGTGAGCAGTTAGTGCTGCGTCCGAACGAAGACGGAGGCGACCAGCGAACGTTTGTCGGAGTCGAGACAAACGCTTCCGAATGGGATCAGGCGCTTCGGGTGGCGCTGCGGAGGCCCTATGTCGTGCAGGAACAAGTCCCGAGCGTGCGTGAAAAATTTCCGTTCTTCCGGTATGGCGACTTGCAGATACGCGAGACGGAAATTGCCATCCATCCGCACGTGTTTCACGGAAAACTGCAAGGTGCTTCCGCCACGCTTGCCGCCGGAGCGATGGCGCCGGTTCTGCTGCTCGATTCGGATTGAGTTCTAATAAAGAACAATATGCGCTGGTTACGCGGGTTACTTTTCTTTTTTGCGATCGGAGTGTGCCTCGGTGCCGACAACGATTGGTGGCGGACAGCAGTCATCTACGAGGTCTATCCGCGCAGCTTTGGCGATTCGAACGGCGACGGCGTCGGCGACCTGAACGGCATTACTGAGCACCTGGATTACTTGAAAGACTTAGGCGTCGATGCTATCTGGATCACTCCGTTTTATCCGTCGCCGCAGGTGGATTTCGGCTACGACATCTCGGACTATCGCGCCATCGACTCCCAGTTCGGAACCATGGCCGATTTCGATCGCCTCATGGCGGAAGCGAAGAAGCGCAATATCCGGGTGATCAACGACCTGGTTCTGAACCACACGTCGGATCAGCACCCCTGGTTTATCGAATCGAAATCGTCGCGAACCAATCCGAAAGCCAACTGGTACATCTGGCACGATCCCAAACCAGGCGGAGGACCGCCGAATAACTGGCAATCGATCTTCGGCCACTCGGCCTGGCAGTATGAAGATTCGCGGAAGCAGTATTACTATCACGCGTTTTATAAACAGCAGCCCGACTTGAACTGGCGCGATAACGACGTTCGCAAGGCGATGTACGACGTCATGCGGTTCTGGATGGACAAGGGTGTTGCGGGTTTCCGGCTGGATGCGATTACCAGCCTCTTTGAAGATTTGGCGCTGAAAGATGAGCCGTACCTGGCGGGCATGAATGCCTATGGAGATCGAAATATCTCGCGAATCTATACGGATAACTTGCCCGAAGTGCATGACGTCTTGCGCGACTTGCGCAAAGTAGTCAACCAATATCCGGGACGAGTTCTAATCGGAGAGGTGTATCTGCCTAACGTCGGCGAGCTGGCCAAGATGTATGGACGCAACCGGGACGAACTGCAACTTCCGATGGATACGAAGCTCGGATTCTACAACCACTTGTCCGTCCCCGTCTTTCGTAGTAATTTGTCCGATCCCGAGACGAAAATCAACGGCAACGTTCCGTTACTGGTCTTTTCGAACCACGATAATCCGCGCGCCATCAACCGGTTCGGAGATGGCACGCACGATGCGGCGATTGCCCGGCTGCTCGCAACCCTGTTATTGACTCCTCGGGATGCGGCCTTGATCTACTACGGCGAGGAGATTGGCATGGTCACCACTCCACCGAAGCGGAAAGAAGACGTGCGGGACCCCGTCGGCAAACTGGGATGGCCGAAAGATAAGGGCCGGGATGGAGAACGCACGCCCATGCAATGGAACGGCAAAGTCAATGCCGGCTTCAGCACCGCGAAGCAGACTTGGCTGCCGGTTGCGCCGGATTATAAGTCGGTAAATGTCGCGGTGGAAGAACAGAAACCGGATTCGTTGTTGAACTATTACAAGGCGCTAATTCGGTTACGAAAAGAGAACCCGCAACTGCGAACCGGTGACTTCGTGTTGGTGGATACGGCAAATGCCAATGTATTGTCCTACATCCGGAAGACGAACGATGGACAGGCCGTTCTTGTCTCCTTAAATTTCACTCCCGACCCGCAAACCGTGAGTATTGACTTGGATCAAGAACGCATAAAAGGCACGCATCTGAAGAAGCTGATTGCGTCTTATTCAGCGGGGCAGGGAGTCGGCCTGCATGAGATGAACCTGCCGGCGTACGGATCGTTTGTAGGCCAGGTTGAACCGTAACTCCCTGTCCAAACAAATGTAAATTGCTTGATCGTCTCCCGTGTGCCTCAATTCCGATCGTTATTATTTCGATATGCTCGCCAGAGGTCGGTCTCTCCCACTAAGTGAAAATGCTTCTGAATATATTGTCCATAAACACGAGAAATGTTGCCGGGCAGAGTAAAATCGGAAAATTGCTCCGGCTGGGGCATCATCAGCAAGCTGGCATGGCCGAAGAGGTAATCGGGCGGAATTTTATGCGTGTCATCAAAGTTCGTACGAAACTGGAGTCCCGTGGACGCTCCGCCCCAAGCAGGTCGAATGGCGAATGCATACGAGAACGGATTCGAAAAATCCAGCGATGCAATCGTGTCATCGGGCCTCCTGTATTGTTGGGCAAGCGCCAAACCATCATTGATAAAGTGCACGTAACCCGTATCAAAAGAACTGAACCCGGCTAACGTCGGAGCTGTGAAGGTAGATCCTGGTATGCTCTGAACTGACCAGCGTCCCCAAACCCCGTATGCGACTCCCATCCCATCCAGGAAAAGAGAGTTAAAAACGAACAATGCGCCCCAAAGCAGAACCGCAGAGTGCATCAGGGTTTCGGTATGAGGTTTGTCGAAAAAACACGCTGCGACTCGATCCATAATGATGACGACGGCGACCGCATCGAGTGGCAATCGACTCCCGGGGAAGTTGGCGACAACGAAACACATTCCGACGACTGCGACGGCAATGCTGAGTACCAGAACGCGACGGGCTGCAATGTGCTCACGGTGACGCCATAGTAAGACGAATGCGAGAAATGCAAAGAGGAAGAACGGGAGAAGCGAGGCGCGGAGAGCTTCAGTAATGTACCATCCTCGTACGATGTGCTTTGCCCCTGCCAGCATTCGGAGGTTTGCCCACATGGGAAGTAAGTTCCAGCCCATATAGATAAGGAATGGAACAAACCCCGCTATAGAGCCGGTTATCAACCCGGTCCAGCGCCAGACGCTCTGCCGTCTGGATTTGATCAGAAGGCACAAAAGCAGACCGACACCCAGAAAATAGCTGACTTTGATGAACAGCAGCAATGTCACGATCACGCCCGTCGACAAGCCGCCAAGGAATTCCGAAATCTTGGTAGCCGCGGGCTTGCGATCACAAACTGCTTCAATGATCACCAGTGCCACCAGCGCAAAACCGTAGCGGTTATACACCATCGCCGGGCTCGTCATGGTAGGGTGATCACCCACATCGAACGGGGCGATCGTAAGCAAAACGAGGATTGACGTCATCAGGACAGCAGCTATCGGAGAGAGCCGGCGATAACTCAAGGCGTACGCCCACACACCTATGACCAACCCCATCGCCGCTTGTGCGTACGCCAGCCCGCGAGGCGCACCATGCGCCAGCACCAAACCGAGAGCGTTCAGAAGGTGCATAAACGTGCCGATATCGGTGGAAAAATCGTTGTACGGGACCTGCCCGTTCAGCACGCGCCATGCACCGTCCAAAAACACGAATGCATCATGCACCCAAAAGCGCATCCCGTCGAGACCCGTCCAGGCGCGGAGGATGCACATAAAAATCAAGGTGGCCGGGAACAGAAGCTGGAACCATCTTTCGCTTAGAATGGGCAGATTCCACCAGCGCAGGAGGCGCTGTAATAACACCTCCGCATGGTCGCTATTGTTGCTGGTTCCCGGCGAGACAGCGGTCTGATCTGCGTCAGAGTTGTTCGCAGCAGCCGAAAACAAGAGTGTTCTACCTCCTGGTTTCAGCCCAGATCCGGAAAATTCCACCGAGATGACGCAGAAAGATCCCAGGCATTTTCTTCCACTTATAGACTTGTGTCACACCCGCCGCTCGAAGCCTGTGGTGAACCGGTATTTCTTTAATTTTGTATCCGCGGCGATGGAGGCGAGCGACAAACTCCCACCAGAAGCCTTCTTTCATTGTCCCCAGCTCACCCACAATCCTTTGAACCACTGGCTTCTTTACCAAAATAAACGGGCAGCTCGGGTCATGAACGGGTGTACGCAACACGGCTTGATAAACAGCATAGAAGAACCGCGAAAATGTCCGCCGGAGCAATGTGTCCGAACGGTGAACACGCCAACCGATGATCAAATCGTAATCCGATCGAAGTTCCCAGAATTTCCAAAAGTCTTTGGCATCGCATTGGCCATCCGCGTCGAGGCACAACAGGTAATCGGCCTCCAGCATCTGCATGCCCTCTCGAACCGCCCTCGAGTAGCCCTTTCGGGCCGGACTCATGTTGAGGCGCAGCGGGAGTTCGTGCGCAAGCCCCGCCAGAATCTCCCGTGTGTTGTCTTTGCTTCCGTCTTCACAGATTATGAAGCCCGCATCCACTCGGGGCGACAATTCTTCGTATATTTCGCGAATCGTCGCTTCAATGCTCTCCGCCTCATTGTGAACCGGAAGCAGGACTTCCACCATGCGGGTCGACGCCATCAGCTTCGGCCCGCGCTCGTCGTTTGGAGCAGCGGCTGAGCTTCAGAAGCTGTGCCGAGCCTCTGAACCTGCGCTGCGATCCACGCGTATGTTTCCCGCAGACCCTGCTGCAGCGGCTGGCTGGGAGCCCAGTTCAAACGTTCACGAATCAGACGGTTGTCGGAATTGCGGCCGCGAACCCCCAGCGGACCTGGAATATGACGGATGGACAACTTCTTACCTGCAATTTCCATGATCATCTCGGCGAGCCTGTTGATGGTAACCATTTCCTCTGAGCCGATGTTTACCGGGCCAGTGAAATCGGATTCCATCAATCGCCGGACTGCTTCTATGCACTCGTCAATATAGAGAAAAGACCTCGTCTGTTTACCGTCGCTCCAGATTTCGATTTCTCCGCTCTCCGAGGCTTCCGCCACTTTTCGGCACAACGCCGCCGGGGACTTCTCGCGCCCTCCGCGCCACGTCCCCTCAGGCCCGAAGATGTTGTGAAATCGTCCTATGCGTACCGCGACCCCGTAATTACGCATATAGGCTGTATACAAGCGCTCGCTAAACAGCTTTTCCCATCCATACTCGCTGTCCGGAGCTGCTGGGTACACCGAGTCTTCCGAACACTTTGGATTATCAGGATCTAGCTGGTTGTATTCAGGATAAATACAGGCAGAAGAAGAATAGAAGAACCGCTGCACACCCGCCTGCACGCCCGATTCGAGCACGTTCAAATTAATCATGGCAGAGTTATGCATCACATCGGCATCGTGTTCGCCGGTGAAAAGATATCCCGCACCACCCATATCGGCGGCGAGCTGATAAACGTCCTGAATGCCTGATACCGCCTCACGCACCACCTGCGGATCACGCAGATCGCCAACTAAAAATTCATCTGCCGGAAGCGAGCTGAACTCGTGTTCTTTGATATCGATTCCGCGAACCCAAAAACCTTCTGATTTCAATCGCTTTACGAGGTGTCCGCCGATGAACCCGCCAGCTCCTGCAACCAGTGCTTTTTTCATTTGTTCCTTCTCCGTTCTGGAATGAATCACACAGCCGAAGGGTAAGCCCTTTGGCGTGCTTGCGTCAAGAGCCGGCGCGAGTCTGCTCCACCTATCGGGTATCCTCCTGGAGTAAAGGAGTAAAAACGAGCAAACTCGCTATACTCGACTGAATTTATGGTTCACACATCTTCACAGTGGAAGCGCATTGTTCAAAGGATGCACGTAACCGAAGATACCGTCGCGCTCCTGCTGGTGTTTATCTTTACGTGCGCTTATTTCGGGCTCACGATTTCAAAGGCTCTCCATGAGCTTCCCTGGACCGATGAAGTTTCAACGTTATGGGGTATTCGTTATCTGCCCGTGACCCGGTTATGGTCCGCTTTGGCGCGCGGTATTGATGGCTCCCCTCCCACATACTACTACTTGCAAGCGGCCATTGCGCACTTTTGGGGCAGCGGTCTGCTGGCCATGCGTTTTGCTTCTATTGTCGCCTTCTATGTTTTGATGCTTTCCGTTTTTCGGGTACTGCGTAACGCCGCCGGAGGCGCGCTGGCGGCCTTTGCGATGATCATTCCATTACTGACGGGAGCGCGTGCATGTGCAACATGGGTTCGCCCGCACGCAATACTCGCCGCTTGCTTTGGGGTTGCTTTGGTTATCTGGACGCGAGGATACGCGAAATGGAGGGGGCGACGGACCGCGGCTTTCGCAATTGTGTTGACAATTGCTATTGCTTTTCATCTTTATGGTCTGGTATTGGTCGCCAGTTTTGCAGCAATGGAGGCGATTTGGTCATTGCGCTATTCAGAAATTCGTTGGGGAGTGTGGTTGGCGCTTACAATCGCGGCACTCAGCCTCCTCTTCTGGCTCCCCTTTTATATCCAGGTAAAGCAATGGGGACTCGCCAACGCCGCTGGCGTAGCTTTCTTTATGAGGCCGACAATCACTGCTTTGGTAGGAGGAACGGCAAGTATTCTCTTCAGCCCGCACCTGTGCATATTGTACGGTCTGATTGCCTTCTATTCGGTTGTGCCAAGCCTCACGAACCAGAAATTGCACCGCGGTCTCGAACACTCAAGTGCCGAATCCGCGGCATCTCATGCGTGGCCAGCCTATCTTGATATCGCAATGATGGGAGCGATGTTGTTGCCCGTGATCGCGTTTCTTTTTGCGCTTTTGGTGACTAAACGTTTCAGCCCCAGATACTACTATGCCGTTGCTGTCGCGCCGGCCTTGTTTCTCCCCGCCATCCTGTCCCGGCTGCGCTTTGCAAAGAGTTTTTGTATCTTAGCTGTTCTCGCGGTCAGCCTTCTCGCCGCGCAGCAGGCTTTCGCGAAACGTTCGGACTCCATCGAGTCCATGATTTCCTCGCTCGAGCGCCTCAACAAGGCGCCCTCCATTTTGGTTCCCAATGGCTCTGATTTCATCAACCTTTCGGAAAGCGTTCCATCTCAAATGCGGGCAAGACTTGTCTACCCTCTCATGCCCCCCGCGTTCCAGATGTCCGATATCGAACCTCGCTTTCTGGTACAAGCTTGGGGACACTGGCGCCCCGATCTGAATATCGTTCCCATCGAGCGGTTTCTCGCTCGGAGAGAACCCTTCTACGTTGTCGTGAACCCGATGGACCCCCGCGAGAACATAACGGACTGGCTGATACACCACGGCGAACTTCATATAGTGGAGCAGTCTCCCGAGCTTATTATTCTCGAAGCGAATGGGGCGAGTTTCTCCAATTATCTAAGCAGCCGTCTGCCAGATAGCAAAAGCGCCAGTCAGCACTGAGCTAACTGGCGCTCCGTTTATTTACTCGGGCGACGACCTACTCTCCCACACACTTGCGCGTGCAGTACCATCGGGGCAGAGAGGCTTAACTGCCGTGTTCGGGATGGGAACGGGTGGGACCCTCTCGCTAGG
>Ga0070741_10009925_pt1 | contig 18235 bp, 21 predicted proteins | sample Coa_R1_4_FD_66440 | JGI IMG/M metagenome (GOLD analysis project Ga0070741, IMG submission 66440) | Surface soil microbial communities from Centralia Pennsylvania, which are recovering from an underground coalmine fire - Coalmine... | ecosystem: Environmental > Terrestrial > Soil > Unclassified ...
GAGGCCTTGTCAAGAAGTGTGTAAACGAGATCAGGCGGCGGCCTTCGCGTTGCCCCGCTTCTCCCGCACCCCGTCGACGTACCGGACACCCTCGGCGACCTCCGGTAGACGTTCAGGCGCGTCCAGCCGGCGGAAACTCTGCTCCGCGACCAGCAGGGTCTTCCAGATGATCGCCGTCGCGTTCTCTACCTTCTTGAAGCGCTTCGCCGCCGCGGTCCGCAGCCGCACCGCCGCGAACGGTGACTCCACCACGTTCGTCGTCCGGAGATGCTTCCAGTGCTCCTTCGGGAAGGCGTAGAAGGTCACCAGCCGTTCCCAGTCCTCCTCGAGCCGGCGGCCTGCGGTGGCGACGCCCTTCTTCGTCGCCCACGCCTGGAACGCCCGCTTCTGGCGCTCCGCCTCCGCCCGCGTTTCCGCGTACGGGATCTTCGTGAGCAGCTCGTGGGCCTCGGCCTGGAGCTTCTTCGGCAGCGTGTCGAGCACGTTCACGAGGCGGTGGTTCCAGCACCGCTGTTCGCTCACCGAGGGGAAGACCGTCCGCACGGCGCCCCAGATCCCCAGGTGCCCGTCGGCGATGAGCAGTCGCGGCGCTCGCAGCCCCCGGCCCTTGAGGTCGCGGAGCAGCGTCGCCCAGCTCTCCGTGGACTCCCGATACCCGCTCTCGACCGCGAGCACGACCTTCCGCCCGTCGCGGAGCGCGGCGATCACGACGAGCATGGCCGCCTTGTCCTTCTCCAGTCCCGCCTTGACGTAAATCCCGTCCGCCCACACGTAGACCGGCTCGAGCTCGTCCAGCCGCCGGCGCTTCCACTGATCGTACTCGGCCTGCCAGCCCGCCTTCAGCCGCGCGATCGACGGGGCCGACAGCGGCGCGGCCTCCCCCAGCAACCCCCGCAGGGCCAGCTCGAAGTCCCCTTGGGCCAGCCCGTGCAGGTACAGCTCGGGCAGCAGCCGGCCGACTTCCTCGGTGCGCCGCTTGAACAGCGGCAACAACCGACTCTCGAATCGCGCCTCCAGGCCGCGGACGCGGGGCCGGCGGACCGTGATCGTGCCCGCCATCGCGCTCAACCGGCGGGGCCTGCCGAACCCGTTCCGATACCCCGGCGTTGCGTCCACTCCGTCCCGACGCTCGTATCGGCGCCGGCCCAAGACCTCCTCCACTTCTTCCTCCAAGAGTTGCTGCAGCAGCCGTTGCACGCCTTGCCGGGCGAGCGCCTCCAGGCCCTCCCACACCGGCCTTGACTCTGTGCCCGTCTCGGTGCTCTGCTCCTTCATGGGCGGTGTCTCCTTCCCCGGCGTTCTCAGCGCCGGTGGTTCGTTGGTTGCGAACCGAAGGCTACACCGCCTTCTCTTCGTTTACACACCCACTGACGTTACCTCTCCACTTGAAGAAGTAGTAGACAAACCGGCAGTCGTTGCCGTGGAAGTCTTTGACCCAGAGTGTCGTGTCGTGCGGCCAGTAGTCGCTCGTGACGAACCACACACTTCCGACAACGCCCTTGCGACCCAAGACGACCCCGGGACCAGTAGCGGCGGGCACATCGTGAAAGCTCGAAACGCCACCAGAAGAAACCACTGGAATGGGCCCATCACGCTGGTCGGCCTTCGTGATGTCAATGCCTCGCTGAAGCGTGGCTTGCTCGCCGATCGTCGTCTCAATCCACTCACTCGCCATACCCAAGCTCCTTCAGGTTGGCGGCGATGGCGGCATCGAGCTTCACGGCCTCGGCCTGCTGCTCGCGCAGCGTCGCGGCGAGATGCTTCATCTTCTCTTCGAACGGCTCGCCGTCGTCCTCCTGCGCCTCGGCGCCGACGTAGCGGCCGGGAGTGAGCACGTGGCCGTGCTTGCGCACCTCCTCTAGGGTTGCGCTCTTGCAGAAGCCGGGGACGTCAGCGTACTCGCCCGCCTCCTTCTCGCCGCGCCAGGCGTGGTAAGTGTCGGCGATCCTGGCGATGTCCTCGTCGGTCAGCTCGCGGTGGGTGCGATCCACCATGCGGCCGAGCTTGCGGGCGTCGATGAAGAGCACGTGGCCGCGGCGGTCGCGGAACTTGCCGTTCTTGCGGTCGCGCGCCAGGAACCACAGGCACGCGGGAATCTGCGTCGAGTAGAAGAGCTGGCCGGGCAGCGCCACCATGCAGTCCACGAGGTCGGCCTCGATCAGGCTCTTTCGAATCTCGCCCTCTCCGGACTGGTTCGACGACATCGAGCCGTTGGCTAGCACGAAGCCGGCGACACCCGCGGGCGCGAGGTGGTGCACGATGTGCTGCACCCAGGAGAAGTTCGCGTTGCCGACGGGCGGCGCGCCGTACTGCCAGCGCCTGTCGTCGCGCAGGCGCTCGCCGCCCCAGTCGGAAACGTTGAACGGCGGATTGGCGAGGATGAAGTCGGCCCTGAGGTCGGGGTGGCGGTCGTTGTGGAAGGTGTCGCCGTGCGCGATCTGGCCGTCGATGCCGCGGATGGCGAGGTTCATCTTCGCCAGCCGCCAGGTCGTGTAGTTCGACTCCTGGCCGTAGATCGAGATGTCGGCTTTCGCCTTGCCGCCGTTGCCATTCCCCTTGGCGTGTGCGCGAATGAACTCAACCGACTGCACGAACATGCCCGAGGAGCCGCAGCACGGGTCGTACACCCGGCCGCGATACGGCTCGAGCATCTCGACCAGCAGCTTGACCACGCAGCGAGGCGTGTAGAACTCGCCGCCCTTCTTGCCCTCGGCGCTCGCGAACTGCGAGAGGAAGTACTCGTAGACGCGGCCGAGTACGTCCTTGGCGCGGCTCGCCTCGTCGCCGACCTTGATGTTGCTGATCATGTCGATCAGCTGGCCGAGCCGCGTCTTGTCGAGCGCGGGGCGCGCGTAGTCCTTCGGCAGCACGCCCTTGAGCGCCGGGTTGTCGCGCTCGATCCCGGCCATGGCATCGTCCACGAGCTGGCCGATCGTGGGCTGGCGGGCCTGGGCCTTCAGATGCTGCCAGCGAGCCTCGGGCGGCACCCAGAAGATGCTCTGGGCGCGGTACTCGTCGGGGTCCTCGGGGTCGGCGCCGCTCTTCTTGTCGGCTACCAGCTTCGCGTGCTGTTCCTCGAAGGCGTCGGAGATGTACTTGAGGAAAATGAGGCCGAGGACAACGTGCTTGTACTCGGCGGCGTCCATCGAGCCGCGCAGTGCGTCGGCCAACTGCCAGAGCTGCGCCTCGTAGCCGACGGTGGCGGCGCTTGTCTCTGCTGCGTGTGTGTTGTTCTTCCGTTTCGCCAAGTTCCACCTCATGAGGTCATTGCCACGCTTCGGTTTGGCGCGTCCAACGTCCACGCTGACCTGCGGCGGCTGAGCGACGCGAAGCCGACGTCAGGTTAGGTGTCTTCGAAGTACGCAACCGCTTCGTTGAACTGATCCCCCCCAAGCTCGACATGGTAGTCCGTCGCACACTCAGATCGGGGAACCGCGGGACGTGGGCACGTCCAGATGAAGTCGAGCATGTCGTCGCCAAAGATGGGTCTTGGTTTGCGAGACGCGTCGCGGGTCTGGTCGGGAGAGAAGAGAACGAACCGTAGCTGCCCCGCCACGCCGGTGACTGTGAAAGAAGGAAAGTCCGACGCCTTCGCCAAACTCTGGGGCCTCAGCGCGGGCAATGGGTGGGATCCAGCCCTCGATCTCCTCGTCGGAGAATGCACGCCGGAGTCAATTGCTTCCGCATGCTTTACGTGGGCGCAGACGAGGGTGACCAGCAGTTCCTCGATAAGCAGGTGTCCCTTGAGGACGATAAGGGAGAGATCTCCGTCATCCGGCAGATGCTGGAGGACTCGAAGCCTGGCGTTCGCGGCCCTCCTGAGTTCTTCCTCGCTCGGCGCGGTTCGTGTCATCCAGGTCTCGTCCGTCCAACCAGACGTATCCAGTTCCGCATAGCGCGATGTCGGTCGCGTATCGCGTGAGGTGGCCGGTCGATACGGATATCGCCGCCGGGAGGACCGGCCGGCTGCGACCGGAGCGGGCTTGATCGATGCGCGGTTACACATCGGCCTGGCGACGTGTCCAGTCTTACACGGACCTGGATATTTCTGAGCGTGGTAAGTGGCGGAGGTCTGCGTGCCCTTACTGGGTGCCCTCGTTGCTGTCATACGGCGAAGTCTGGCCAGATTCGCGTCACCCTACCCGTACCGGGTAAAGACCGACAGCGACTCCCGAGCCCCCCTCCACTCCTCCGGCACGCCCCGACCCCCGTCCCGCATCGAGACGATGCCGCCCACGATGGCGCCGAGGGTGTCGGAGTCGCCGAAGGCGCCCATCGCGGCCCACAGCACGCGTCTCCGATCGACAGGCCATCGAGTGAGCACAGCGGGCCTCGACCAGTAGTGCCGGCCACAGCCGGCCACCGTCACGAGCATCAGGACGAGGCCGCCGAGCGCGACCGGCCTCTTCACGACCTCACCGGCCGGCCCACACGAGACGCACGCGCACGTCGCGCGGCGCGAGCGCCAGCTTGGCGGCCACCTGCTCGACCACCGAGGTGACCACCTGGCGAAAGACCGTGTTCATCAGGCGGTCGACGTTGGTCGAGTGCATCACGCCCATGCCCTCGCCGCTGCTCACGGCGCGGCGGCTCGTCACCGTCCAGGCCCCGACCTCGTTCACGATCTCGAAGATGTGGATCCGGCCGCCGAGCACGTATCCCAGGCGCTGCTGCTCCGCGGCCGTGCGCATCGCCGGCACGGCGTCCTTGGTGAGGACCTCCGGGATCGCGGTGACCTGCTCGAGGCCGGCCCGCTTGAACTCGTCGATTAGGATCGCCTGGACCAGGTCCTGGACCGGGACGTACTCCTTGCCCTGATGGGTCAGCCCGAACTTCCACGAGCCCTGCTGCATGACGTAGGCGAGGCTCTGCGGCTCCGTCCGGTCGATCCACGCGCGCCGGTCCTCGAGCTTGGCCACGCCGAGCGCGACGGCGCGCAGCCCGTCGCTCTGGGGCAGCCGGTACGCGGCCGGGTTGTACGTCATGTGCAGCGAGCGGGTGCAGCCGGAGAAGGCAACGAGGCTGACGAGCATCGCGAGGGTGATGAATCCAGCGCGGAGCTTCATCCGGTTCCTCCACGAGCAGCGTGGGATTGACAGCTGCTTTCAGTCTTGCACGGACCCGGAATTCCCCGGGCCCTCGAACCCGAGCCGGCCTCTCGTGGAGCGGCATGTTCAACCCGGCGCAGAGTTTGCCGCCGCAGTCGTGGTGGGCACCCGCCTTCGGGTCATCGGGTGCCGCCGTTGTGGTAGACCGCGGGCACCCAGACGTAGCCCTTGCCGTCGGCGCGCAGCCGGCCGATGCCCGGGAAGTCGACGTGAGCGAGCGCCACGTAGTAGCCGTTCCTCGCCGCGTCGGCGAAGTTCTTGAGGCGTTCGGCGATCGCCCGCGTCGAGTCCCATTCGACCCAGGCCGCCGTCGGCTGCGGGAACTGCACCGAGGCGACGTGCACCGTATCGCCCCAGACCACGAGCTTCTGGCCGTCGCTCTCGATCACGTAGATCGAATGGCCCGGGGTGTGCCCGGGGGCCGGGACCGCACGAATCCCCGGCATCAGCTCGATGGGCCCGTGGTAGGGCCTGACGCGGCCCGCCTCGACGTAGGGCTTCATCGCGGCCATGGCGGCGTCGAAGACGTCCCGCATGTCGGCCGGCGCCGCATCTCGATGCGCGGGGCTCAGCCAGTAGTCGGCCTCGCCCGCGTCGAGACGGACGACGGCATGGGAGAACACGGCCTTGCCGTCGGCGGTCACGAGGCCGCCGGCGTGGTCCGAGTGTAGGTGGGTGAGGTAGACCTCGTCGACCTCCGCCGGGGCGTAGCCGGAGGCCTCGAGGTTCGCCAGCAGCTTGCCCAGGGTCGGGCCGAGGCGCCCGCCCGCGCCGGTGTCGATCAGCACCAGCTTGCCGCCCGTGTTGACCAGAAAGCCGTTGACCGATGTCTCGACCGGCGGCTTCAGGTAGGCACGCGCCAGCAGCGCTCTCTCCCGCTCGGGTGCGATGTTGTGCAGCAGCCGGTCGACCGGCGCCGGCACGGTGCCGTCGGACAGCGCGGTGACCTCGAACCGGCCCAGCGTCATGCGGTACCAGCCCGGCGCCTGACCACCCCGGAGCGGCGCCTCGGCGAGGGCGGCGGGCGCCAGCAGCAGGACCGCGACGGCGGCGAGCAGGGATGCGAGCATCGGGATGCGCTTCATCGGTTGCCTCCCAAGCGCGGCCCCATGACCCGCTCGAACGCCGCGACCTCCGCCTCCGGAATCGCATACCCCCCGGCCAGATCGTGCGCCGGGAAGAGGAAGACCTCCTCGACCCCGGCCTCCTCCCGCGCCCGCAGCAGGCGCTCCGCGCAGCGCTCGGGCGGTCCGAAGAGGCCGAAGGCGTCGGCGATGCGCAGGGCGCGGGCCTCGGGGATCGCCCCCGGGTCGAGCGGCTCCGGCAGCGACAGCCCGGCCTCCGCGAGCCAGCGCAGGTTGGCGACGCTCGGATAGGCGAGGAACGGCTGCCCCGGCGCGAACCAGCTCCGGATCCACCGCGCCCCGACCCGGTCGTCGCCGAGGCCGAGCGTCACCACGAAGACGACCGGGAAGCCGTCCAGCGACCGGCCGGCGCGCTCGGCGCCGATCCGCAGGTGCTCGCGCGCCGCCCGGATGCCTGCGGGATCCAGGCCCACCATGAGGAACGCGCCGTCGGCCACCTCGCCGGCCAGCTCGATCATGCGCGGCCCCGCCGCGAGCAGGTAGACCGGCGTGGGCGTCGCGCTCCGATGGCGCAGGCGCGTCTCGGTGGGCCCGAAGCTCACCGGCTCGCCCCCGAGCAGGCGGCGCACGTCCCGCACCGCCTCGCGCATGGTCGCCACGGTGGCCCGCGGGCGCCCCACGCTGCGGGTGGAGATGAAGCCCGGCGCCATCGTAAGCAGCGCGCGGCCCGGCGCCAGCTCTTCGAGGCCGTGGGCCAGCGAGGCGAGCAGCAGCGGATGCCGCACGATGGGGCTCGAGGTGGCCGGGAACAGCCGCAGGCGCTGCGTGGCCCGCGCGGCCAGGGCCAGGGCGAGATACGCGTCGCGCCCGCTCGACGGATGGTCGTGCACGCCCACGCCGTCGAAGCCGGCGGCCTCGCAGCGCGCGATGAAGTCGGCCAGGGCCGGCAGCGGCCGGCCCACCGGGACGCGGATGGCCACGTGCATCCGCGCTACTCGATCAGGCGATCCGCCCGGGCGAGCACCGACGGGGGCAGGGTCAGGCCGATGGCCTTCGCCGCCGTCAGGTTGACGAGCAGCTCGAGCGTGGTGGGCTGCTCGACCGGAAGATCGGCGGGCCGGGCGCCCTTCAGGATGCGGTCCGCGTACACCGCGGCGTGCCGGTACAGGCTGGCGAGGCTCGCGCCGTAGAACATGAGCCCGCCCGCGTCCACGAACTCGCGCTCGGGATACACGGCGGGCAGGCGGTGCTGCGTCAGCAGCTCCACGATGCGGCGGCGCTCGGTGATGAACATGACGTCGGTCAGGACCATCACCGCGCCCGGCCGCTCGGCGGCGATGGCCTGCAGGCCGGCCGCGATCCCGCTCCGATCCCGCACCTCGTGCACCGGCACGGCGAGACCCAGCGTCCGGGCGGTGCGCTCGCGCACCTGCATGAAGGGCGGGGTGTAGGGCGAGGTCGGGTTCGCCAGGACGGCGACGCGACTCACGCCGGGCAGCGCCTCCTTGAGCAGCTCGAGGCGCTTGGCCTTCAGCACGTGGGCCAGCCCGGTCACGCCCGTGATGTTCCCGCCCGGGCGCGCGAGGCTGGCCACGATCCCAGCCTCGACGGGATCGCCCGTGGTGACCATCACGACCGGGATGGTGGAGGTCGCCTTCTTCACGGCCAGGGCGCCGGGAGTCGAGCCGACCAGGATGAGATCCACCTGCCGCCGGACGAGGTCCGCGGCCAGCACCTCGAGGCGCTCGGGCTTGCCGTCCGCGAACCGCTCCTCGATGACGAAGCCAATCCCCTCGCGCCACCCCAGGTCGCCGAGAGCCTTGCGGAACGCCTGCAGGTGCGGCGCGTCCGTCGCGGCCGAGAGCGGCGAGAGCCGGCCGATCCGCACCGGCTTGCCGCTCCGGGCGTCCTGTGCGGTCGCGGCCGCGACCGGCACGAGCAGGAGCAGGGCCAGCCCGAGCACGCCGCACCACCTGGCAATCCGTGATGGTTGCTCCGCGCGCCGGGCGGCCGGCGCCGGCGCGCCGGGCACGAGCGTCGCGACGATGCGCGGCGCGGCGAGGCCCATCGTGATGGTCTTCATGCTCGGCTGGCGAGCGGCAGTATACCGGCCGTCCCGAGCGGGGGCAAAGCGGTCACACCTCGTGAAACCGGCAGAGCTCGGCCAGGTCCGCCTCCACCGCCAGTGCCTGAAGCGGGAAGCACGCGGCCAGATCCTCCGCGCCCGTCCAGCGCGCGAGACGCCCGCGCAGCGTGCGCACGGACGCCTCGCGGAGGCTGCCGTCGCGCCTCACGAACTGGCCCCAGAGCGGCATGAAGCGGAACGCGCCCGGCAGCGGGCGCGCGCTGGCCAGGTACGCGGGCGGAAACAGCCGGCGGTACGCGTCCAGGTTGTAGAGCCACGAGCGCCCGAGCACCCGGCGGGGGCCGGGGCGCGTCCGGCGCACGTGGGCGAGGAGCGCGGCCAGCTCGGCGCGGCGGGCGGCCTGCCGATCGTCGGCCAGGGGCGAGCGGCCGTCCGTCTCCGCGTCGTGGAAGTGGAGGCGGAGGCGGCCGCCGCCCCGGTCCGCGTAGGAGAAGCAGCCGAACCGGGCGACCAGCCCCGGCGGCTCGACCGTCGCCGGGCGACCCGCGTGGAAGGCCCGCGTCCACCCGCGCGCGTCGGCCGTGCGGGCCAGACCCTCCACGTACCGGCGCCAGACGGGATGGTCGGCGTCGAACCCCCGCCCCAGGCCGAACCGCACGTAGAGGTTCGTGTAGTCGAGCAGGGCACGCGGGAGCGGCAGCCCCGTCCGCTCCGCGACGACCTGGGCGAACTCGACCTGGAGGTCGAGCAGCGCCTGCACGGCCGGATCAGTCCGCGCGCGGAGCGATGGCCCGGCCCACCGTGAGCGCCTCGCGCATGGCCGGATCCAGGCGATGGAAGGCCGCGTCGGGCAGGACGCCCAGCGCGTCGAGCAGCTTGCTGAAGAAGCAGCGGGCGGCGGCCGCGGCGGCGACGTCGAAGATCTCCTCGTCCCGGTAGCCGTGCTCGCGCAGTCGCGCGACGTCCGCCTCGGTGATGCGGTCCGCGCTCACCGCCACCTTCTCGGCGAAGGCCATCATGGCGCGCTCGCGCGGCTCGAGCGGGCCGCCGTCCTTCATGATCGCGGTCACGGTGGGCGCGTCGAACACCTTGTCGGCCAGCACGCTGCCGTGGGCCAGCGCGCAGTAGGAGCAGCGCACGGCGCGCGCGGCGGCCAGCGTGGCCAGCTCGTAGGCCCGCACCGGCAGGTTGGACGAGATGGATCGCAGGAGGCCGGTCCAGGCCTCGAGGACCGCGGGCCGCAGGCTGAAGGCCTGCGCCCAGTTCGGAATGAAGCCGAAGCGCTCGCGCACGCCCTCGTACATCGCGCGCACCGGGCCCTGCGCGGCCTCGGGCGGGATCGTCTCGACGTACGCCATGTCAGCGCCCGCGCGCGAAGCGCTCGGCCGAGCGGGCGCGGGCCTTCGCGGCCTCCACGGTTCGATCGCGCGGCGGCGCGGTGGTGACGAGGCCGTCGATCAGCGCTCGCGCGGCGCGCGCCACCTCCTCCACCGCCCGCTCGAAGACCGCCTCGTTGGCCTTCGAGGGCCGCGTGAAGCCGCTCAGCTTGCGGACGAACTGCAGCGACGAGGCCCGGATCTCCTCCTCGGTCGCCGGCGGCGTGAAGTTGTGCAGGGTCTTGATGGCTCGGCACATCGTCGGTCTCCTACCACCCCGGGGGCGGCTCTATCTCTGTGACCGGCTGTCGAGCAGCACGGTCCACGGCTCCACGCTCTTCAGCGCGAGCAGCCCGGACACGGTCCACGGATCCTCCGCGAGCCGGGCGCGCACGGTGTCCTCGCCGTCCGCGGCGATGATCAGCAGGACCTCGGCCCCGTCGCCGAGCGGCCCGCCCAGCACCACGAAGCCCTCGGCGGCGAGCGCGTTCATGAAGGCGGCGTGCTCGGTCCATTGCGCCTGCCCGCGCAGCGGCAGGGCGGGATTCCAGGCCGGCCCTCGGACGCGTCGAACCGCCAGGTAGCTCGGCACCGCCCCATGATACGTCAGCCGGCCGGCGCCGGCGGGGCCGGCGGATCAGAACGGCTCGTAGAGCAGGTACCAGGGGCCGGCGATGTGCGTGTAGCGGGCGCCGGTCGGCGGCACGCGCGGGCGATAGGCGAGCCCGCACTGGTCCACCACGCCGCAGTCGGCGGTGAGGAAGCGCACCTCCTCGGCCGACATCACGCTCGCGGTCGCCGCGAGGAAGAGGCCGATGCGGACGTTCTCGGCGTGTCCCTCGCCGCCGGCCAGCTCCCGGGCGGCGCGGGTCAGCGCGCGCTCGCTCGCATGGAAGCGGACGCGGAAGAGCGGATTGCTCGGGCTCTGGCTCGAGAGGTAGATCCAGACCAGCGCCGCGCCCAGCAGCGGGAACGAGAGCCAGAGCGCCAGACGGCCGAGGCGGTGGCCGCCGGACCCGTGGCGGGCCGGGGACGGCAACGCCCAGATGACGGCCAGGACGGCGGCGGCGGGGACCAGCAGCGCCACGTCCACGAAGCCGACGCCGGCGTCGCTCACCACCACGATCGTGTACGCCTCCCACGCGATGGTGAAAGCGATCAGGAGCGCTCTCAGCATCGCGGCGCGGGCAGCACCACGGGCATCGGGAGCGGGCGGGCGGACCGCATGGATCCAGTCTGCCATGCGGCCGATTTCCCTGGCCGCATCGTGACGGCCGGCCGCCGGCGCGCGCGTATAGTACGGGCATGGGCGCCGACCTCTCGACGTGGCCCCCGGTGCCGACGCTGGCCCGCCTCGCCCTGGCGCTCGCGATCGGCCTGTTCGTGGGCATCGAGCGCGAGCGGCGCCAGAAGGTGGCGGGCGTGCGCACGTTCGCGTTCGCCGCGGTGCTGGGCGCGGCCGGCGGCCTGCTCGGCGAGCGCTTCGGCCTGCTCTCGATCGGCCTGCTCGGCGTGCTGGTGGTGCTGCTGAACCTCGACACGCTCAAGAGCGGCGAGGGCGCGGAGATCACCACCTCCGCCGCGCTGCTCGTCACCGGCTTCGCGGGGCTCCTCGCGGGCCAGGGCCACACGTTCACGCCGACCGTGGTCGGGGTGATCACCGCCGCGCTGCTGGCCTGGAAGGAGCCGCTCGCCGGCTTCAGTCACGCGCTCACCGAGTCCGAGCTGCGCTCCGCGATCCTGCTCGCCATCCTCGCCTTCGTGATCTACCCGGCGCTGCCGCCCGGCGCGCTCGATCCGTGGGGCCTGATCGATCCGCGCGAGGCGTGGATCACCGTGATCCTGATCGCGGCGCTCGGGTTCGCCAACTACGTCCTGCTCAAGCTCTACGGCACGCGCGGGATCGAGCTGACCGGCTTCCTGGGCGGGCTCGTCAACAGCACCGTGACGGTGGCCGAGCTCGCGAGCCGTGCGCACGCCCTCCGCGGCGGCCTCGTCGAGGCCGCCTTCCGCGGGGTGCTCCTCGCGACCGCGGCGATGCTCCTGCGGAACGCGATCATCCTCGGCATCCTGGCCCCGCGGGCCCTGCTCGACGCGAGCCTGCCGCTGCTGCTCATGTTCGCGGCGGCCACCCTGCCCGCGCTGCTCCCGCGCTGGCGGCGGCCGCGCCGGCCCGGCGAGCTCGCCGACGAGGCGCCGATCGCCTCGATGCAGTCGCCCTTCTCGCTCACCTCCGCGCTCAAGTTCGGCACCATCTTCCTGGCCCTCGAGGTGATGGGGACGCTGGGCCAGCACCTGGCGGGGCACGTCGGCTTCTACGTGGTCAGCATGGTCGGCGGCGTGGTGTCGAGCGCGAGCGCGGTGGCCTCCGCCGCGAACCTGGCCGGCTCCGAGCGGCTCTCGACGCACGTGGCCGGCATCGGGGCGATCCTGGCGTCGCTGACCAGCGCGCTCGTGAACCTGCCGATCGTGGCGCGGCTGGCCGGCGACGCGACGCTCACCCGGCGCCTGGCGTGGGTGCTGGGCGGCGTGGTGCTGCTGGGCGCGATCGGCGCGGTGCTCCAGGCGCGCGTGCCGCTGACCCTGCCCTGACCACCCATCCCGGGCACGCGCCCGGGCGCCGGATCTAGGCGGTGACGCCCGCCTCCACGGTGGGCTCGAAGTGCAGCGCGTCGGGGAAGCCGATCGGCCGCAGGGCGGGGAGCGTGACGCCGGCCTCCCGGTAGGAGGTGACGAAGGCGGAGATGGCGCGGAAGTCGCCGATCCCGCCCAGCGCCGCCACCAGCCGATCCGGCACCGACTCGGGCCGGGGCGCGCGGTCGTAGGCCGCGATCTCGGACCCGAACCCGCTCTGCTCGAGCATGGTCCGGTAGAACGGCAGGGCCAGGTAGCGCGTCAGCTCGGTGCGGAAGAGCGCGGTGGCGGTGGCCCGGTCGGCGGTGAGCGCGAGCGGCACCGCGGCCACGATCTCGAAGCCCTCGAGCGGCTTGCCCGCGCGCTCGCGCCCGCGGCGGATGGCCGGCACCGCCTTGTCCCGCACGTAGGCTGGCGAGGCCAGCCAGAGCACCACGCCGTCGGCGATCTCTCCCGCCAGCTCGAGCATGCGCGGGGCGAGCCCGCCCAGCAGGATGGGCGGGGGCGCGGGCAGGCGCGGCAGCCCGCTCTGCCATGTCACCCGATAGCGCGCGCCGCGGTGCTCGACCTTGCCGGTGAGCGCGGCGCGCAGCACCGTGACGTACTCGCGGGTGACCTCGAGCGGCTTGCCCATGTCGAGCCCGAGCGCGCCCTCCATCACCGGCTTGTGGCTGACGCCGATGCCGAGGCGCAGCCGCCCCCCGCTGATCTCGGACAGCGTCAGCGCCTCCTGGGCGAGCAGCACCGGATGCCGCGGGTAGAGCGGGATCACGCCGCTGCCGAGCCCGGCGTGCGGCGCCACCTGACCGTAGGCCGCGAGCATCTGCAGCGCGTCGCGGCCGATGCCGTGGGTCACCCACAGGCTCTCGTAGCCGAGGGTGTCGGCGCGCCGGGCGAGGGCCAGCGCGGGCGCCAGGTCGGCGCCGGGATTCAGGAAGAGCGCGGTGCGGGCCATGCTAGGCGGGCCGCACGCCGACCGCGGCGAGCTGCGCCCGCAGGTCGTCGCCCTTGTCCACGCGGTGGAGCACCGCGGTCATCCCGACCGCGCGCGCCGCCTCGATGTTCCTGTCCCAGTCGTCCACGAACACGCACGCGGCGGGCGGCAGCCCGAGCCGCTCGGCCGCGAGCCGGAAGATCTCGGGGGCGGGCTTGGCCATGCCGACCTCGGCGGAGACCACGATGTCGTCGAAGAGATGATGGAGCGCCAGCTCGCCCTCCAGCCGGGCGCGCAGCGAGACGTCCGCGTTGCTCAGGATCGAGCAGCGGAAGCGCGGCCGCAGCGCGGGCACCAGCGCGACGTTGCGCTCGATGAGCGCCTGGGCCTTGCGCCACCCCTCGTGCAGCCGGGGCAGCGCCCGGCCCGCGCGCCGCTCCAGCTCGCGGTGCGCGCCCTCCATCCAGGCGGCGGGGTCGCCGACGCCGCACTCGATCTCGGCCCACGCCGGGCACCGGTAGAGCGTCTCGAACACCGACGAGCGCGGCAGGCCGTGGGCGCGATCGAGCCCGCGGGCGACGTCCCAGCGCATGTCCCACAGGACGCCGCCGAAGTCGAAGATGACCGCGCGCGCGGGACTAGTAGCGGGGGCCACGCACGCTCGGCTCGGGCTTGGGCGTGTTCGCGGGCCGGTCGCTCGTGAGCGGGATCCAGCCCTTCTGCCTCATGCACGCCTCGTCGAGCACGTCCGTCTTCTTCGACGTGCACGCGTCGCGGTCGCGCTTGAACTCTTCGGTCGTGTAGTTCACGCTCGGCTTGTACCACTGCCGGTCGCGCTCGGAGCTGCAGCCCGCCGCGAGGCCGGCCGTCACGATCAGGAGGACGCACCACTGCCGCATCATGGGCGCCATGGTACCATGCCGCCCTCGGCCATGTTGGACACCACGATCGCCGGCAGCCTCCCCAAGCCCGAGTGGCTCGCTCCGCCCCGGATGCTCTGGGCGCCCTGGCGCCTCGAGGGTCGCGCCCTCGAGGAGGGCAAGCGCGACGCGGTGCTCCTGGCCCTGCGCGAGCAGGAGCAGGCGGGCATCGACATCGTGACCGACGGCGAGCAGACCCGCCGGCACTTCGTGTGGGGCTTCGTCGAGCAGCTCGACGGCATCGACTTCTCCCGGATGGTGACCATCGGCATCCGCGCCGACCGCTACCAGGCCACCGTGCCCACCGTGACCGGCCCGGTGCGCCGGCGCGGCTCGATCCACGGCGACGAGGTGCGCTGGGCGCGGGCCAACACCGGACGGCGGCTCAAGCTCACGATGCCGGGGCCGATGACGATCGTGGACACCATCCACGACGAGCACTACGGCAGCCGCGCCCGGCTCGCCATGGACCTGGCCCGCCTCATCAACGAGGAGGCCCGCGAGCTGGAAGCCCTGGGCCTCGACGTGCTGCAGCTCGACGAGCCCGCCTTCAACGTCTACATGGACGAGGTGCGCGACTGGGGCATCGCCGCCCTCGACCGCGCCGTCGAGGGGCTTCGCTGCCGCACCGCGGTCCACATCTGCTACGGCTACGGCATCAAGGCCAACACCGACTGGAAGCAGACGCTGGGCTCGGAGTGGCGGCAGTACGAGCAGACCTTCCCGCTGCTGGCGCGGAGCCGCATCGGCGGGGTCTCGCTCGAGTGCGCCGGCTCGCGGGTGCCGATCTCGCTCATCGGCCTCCTGGGGGACAAGGACGTGCTGGTGGGCGCGGTGGACGTGGCCACCGATCGGGTGGAGACGCCCGAGGAGGTCGCGGCGGTGATCCGCTCCGCGATGCAGCACGTGCCCGCCGCGCGCATCTTCCCGTGCACCAACTGCGGCATGGTCCCCCTCTCGCGCGAGGTCGCCCACGCCAAGCTGCGGGCGCTGGGCGCCGGCGCCGCGCTGGTGCGGCGCGAGCTCGCCGCCTGATCTGCTCGGCCTCGGACGCAGGCGCCGCGCCGACCGGCGCTACGGCTCGGCCCGTCCCTTGGCGGCGAACTGGCGCTCGTAGAGGCCGCGCAGCTCCTCGAGCGTGGTGGCCTGGCCGGGCGCCTTGTCGGGCCGGATGCGCGCGATCCGGGCGAAGCGCAGCGCGAGACCGGAGGGGTAGGTCGGGCTCTTCTGGATCTCGTTGTAGTCGACCTCCACCACCACCTCGGGGCGCACCCGCACCGTGTAGCCGTCGTCGCCGGTGGCCAGCGCGCGCAGGCGCTCGGTCATCCCGGCGAACTCCTGGTCGGTGAGCCCCTTGAAGGTCTTGCCCACCTCGGCCCAGCCGTCGCCGTCGCGCACCGCCAGGTGATAGTTGGAAAGCCAGCCCACGCGGCGCCCCGAGCCGCGGTCGGCGGCCACGATCACGCAGTCCACCGTGAGCGCCGCCTTCAGCTTGAGCCAGCGCTTGCCGCGCCCGCCCGGCTCGTAGGGGCTCCGCAGGTCCTTGGCCATCAGGCCCTCGTGGCCCGCGGCGAGGGAGTGCGCCATCAGCGCGGCGCCCTCCTCCGCGCGCGTGACCACCGCGCGCTCGGCCAGCCAGCGGCCGCCGGTGACGCGCTCGAGCGCCTCCCAGCGCCGCGCGTACGGCTCGTCGAGATACGAGCGGCCGTCGGCCATCAGGCAGTCGAAGAGATGCAGGCTGAGGGGCAGCGCGCCGGCCGCCTCCTCCACCCCGCGCACGCGCCGGAAGCGCCGCATGAGCTCCTGGAACGGCAGCGGCCGCCCGGCCGCGTCCAGCGCGACCACCTCGCCGTCGAGGATGAACGGGGCGCCCGTCAGATCGCGGCGCGCCAGGGCCACGATGTCGGGCAGGCTCCGCGTGACGTCGGTCAGGCGCCGGCTCCAGATGGCCACGCGGTCGCCGTCGCCGTGGAGCTGGATGCGGGCGCCGTCGTACTTGTACTCCATCGCGGAGGTCCCGCCGTGGGCCTGGAGCGCTTCCGCCGGATCGGCCGCGATCTCGGCCAGCATGGGGAGGAGCGGCACGAACACGCGCGGCGCCGCCGCCGCCAGCGCCTCCGCGCCGCTGCCCAGGGCGAGCGCGGCCACCGCGGTCAGATCGCCGGTGACGAGCGCGGCGCGCCGCACCGCCGCCACCCGCGTCCCCGCCGCCTCCGCGATCGCCTCCAGCAGGAGGCCCTCCGAGAGCCCCATGCGCATCTCGCCGAAGATGATCCGCTGGAGCAGGTCCCGCTCCTCGGGCGCGGCGCGGGCGGCCAGCTCGCCGAGCCGGCTCTCGCGCACGCGGCGCGAGCCCGGGCCCGACGCCTCGGCCACCGCCGCGAAGGCGTCCGCCACGTCGGCCAGGGTCAGCGGCGCCCCGCCCTGGGCGGCCGCCGCCGCGGGGAGGCCGCGCACGTTCAGCACGCGCGGGTCCGACGCGGAGAACACGCGCCCGCTCAGATAGGGGACCGCGCGCGCGACGTCGTCGGGGCCGAGCCCGCGCAGGTACTCCGCCACGAGGCGCCGCTTCTCGAGGCGCCCGCCGGTCGCCGCGACGCGCGCGCGCAGGGCCGCCAGGTCGGACAGGAGGGCCACGAGCGTTCCGTCTCCCGGCTCCGGTCTACCTCAGATGATGAGCAGGAGCCAGCCAACGAGGAGGGTCAGCACCGTGATCGGCACGCCGACCCGGCTGTACTCGAGGAAGCCGATCTGGATCCCCGCGCCGCGTGCCTGCTCCACCACGATCAGGTTCGCCACCGAGCCCAGGATCGTGAGGTTGCCGGCCAGCGTGGAGGCCATCGCGAGCAGGAGCCAGGCCCGCGCCGGCTCCCCGAAGGTGGGGATCACCGTCTTGAACAGCAGCACCGCGGGAACGTTCGAGACCAGGTTGGACAGGACCGCGGTCACCACCGTGAGCACCACCGGGCGGTAGAGACCCACCGCCTCCACCGCGCTGAAGACGTGCTCGGTGAGGCCGGAGGCCTCGACGCCGCCGATCACCACGAAGAGACCCGTGAAGAGCACGAGCAGTCCCCAGTCGATCTCGCGGTAGACCTTGTCCGGGTTCACCCGCCGGGTCAGGAGGGTGTAGGCGGCCCCGCCGATGGCGACCAGCGCGATCGGCACGCCGGCCAGGAAGGCGACCATCATCACCGACACCGCGGCCACCGTCTTGATCATCAGCGCGCGGTGCACCACGCCCGGCGCGCCGATCGCCTCCGCGGGCAGCGCGGGCGGCAGCCGCCGACGGTAGGCGAGCCAGATCACCGCGAACACCACCGCGAGCCCGATCACCGCCACCGGGGCCTCGCGCAGCAGGAAGGCGCGGTAGGGGATGCCGGAGAAGCTGCCCACCAGCATGTTCTGCGGGTTGCCGGTCAGCGTGGCCACGCTGCCCACGTTGGCCGCGGTGGCGAGCGCCACGAGGTAGGGTGCCGGCGGCAGCCGCAGGCGCCGCGCGAGGTCCAGCACGATGGGCGCCATCACCAGGCACACCACGTCGTTGACGAACAGGGCGGAGAGCACGCCCGCGGCCACGATGATGAGCCCGAGGAGACCCACCGGGGTGCGCGCGCGCCGCACCGCCGCGTAGGTCACGAGGCGGAAGAAGCCGGAGAGGCGCAGGTAGGCCGCCACGATCATCATGCCGAAGAGCAGCACGAGGGTATGGGCGTCCACCGCGGCCACCGCGCGGTCCCACGGCAGGAGCCCGCTCACCACCACGAGGGCGCCGCCGATGATGGCCACGCCGGTGCGGTCCACCCGGAAGACCGGCAGGCGGCCGAGGGCCAGACCGAGATAGGTGCCCGCGAACGCGACCAGGGCGACGAGGCGCTCGAAGCCGATCTCGGACATCGCTCAGTACCCGATCGCGGCCCCGTCGCTGCGCGGATCCGCCCCGCCGATGAGCGCGCCGCTCGCCGGGTCGATGGTGATGCCGTGGGCGTGGCCGGCCAGCTCGTTCCACGCCTCCCACCGGTTGATCACGTGGCCCCGGCGGGCCAGCTCCGCCACCGTCGCCTCGGCGAAGCGGCCCTCCAGGTTCAGGAC
>Ga0070741_10009927_pt1 | contig 18233 bp, 15 predicted proteins | sample Coa_R1_4_FD_66440 | JGI IMG/M metagenome (GOLD analysis project Ga0070741, IMG submission 66440) | Surface soil microbial communities from Centralia Pennsylvania, which are recovering from an underground coalmine fire - Coalmine... | ecosystem: Environmental > Terrestrial > Soil > Unclassified ...
GGAGTGGATTGCACGATTGCGGCGATCCTTTTCCTGCAGGTCCTTCTCATTTTATCCTTTATGGGACTCGCTCAACGTTACGCTGCGGAGTTTTATCCGTTCCTCATTTTCGTTTTCCTCCTTTTTCTGCGACAAGGCAGTGCGGCGTTTCGGTTGCGATATCTGTTTATCGCCTTGGTTGCCGTTTCAGTGATGATAAATTCGCTTACAACGGTATCGTGGCTAGTGGACGACGACCTGAACGTCCCAAGGGAAACGCGAGCGAAGTGGGAGGAGCTTCTCGGGAGACCGTCACGTCTGCCATCACGTGAATGAAAATTTTGGCCACCGGAGTCTGTCGCAAGTTTCTCTATATTTGAATCCTTCTCCTCGATTTGTTTGTCGCCTACACTATCTGGCGCGTTGAAAAGCTACGCTTCGGAGGGAAGCCTCTGTCTGTAGCTCTGCCGCCTGTTGTCACATTGGGCGGTATCATTGAATGGTTCCGAATCCACCAACGATACAGTTGTTGACGTGACGTTTGAGCAAAATCGTTTGTCGCAGTGGCTACGAGCGCACATCAGTCCTAAGGATATCTTCTTGTCTGACAGATTTGCGCTTAATCCAATCTTACTCGTCGCATTTTTTATGGCTGGCCGTACTTCGCTTGGTCCATGGGCTATGATACGAATACGCGAGACCTCCTTTACGAGGATAAGGAGAATCGCCTTGGCGCTTTGCGCTTTGTCCATCTATCGGGTTCCTGATCGCGTCCGCAAAGACGGCTAAAGGGAAGCATGGTAGAGTTAGTTAGTAAAGAATGAAGTTATCGCCAATTTTTGCGGCGCAATTATCCCGACCGCGGGTTCTTTGGCTCTTTGCCCTGAGCGTGTCGTTTCTCCTTTCAGTGTCCGCTGCATTTCGCGGCGGTTACGTCGGCCCGGACTACTGTTGGCATTTGGAGCGCATGCTTGATTCGTCGAGGTTCTTTGATTTCTCCACGGGGGACCCGCCCATTTACATCATACTGGGTCACGGATTGTTCAGGCTCATTGGGAAAAACGATGGCTTTCCCATCACTCTTTCGATTATCCAGGCGGCCGTTAACACTCTCGCAATGTGGTGCTTTTTTCTTTATACAGAACGCTGCTTTAAATCGCCTGTCGTTCATTTGGGTTTTGTCTTCTTTCTAACTTTTCTGCCAGTCCGAGTGATCCACTCTGTTACAAGTGGAACCGATTGGATGACAATTCCTGTGTTTGTGCTGTTGCTTTATGTTTTCGATAACTTCTTGTCTGACGCGACCTCTACCCAGAAAAACGCGGCAGTTCTCGGGTTAACATTAGCTCTTGGAATTTGGAGTAAGTACAGTTTTATGGCCTTGCTACCCGCGCTCTTCGCAATTTTTGCATTCCTGTGGTGGAAGCGCGCCTGGAAGCTGCAACGGTTTGTTTCCATCTGTGCTCTCAGTTTAGTTCTTCCTTCAGCCCTCGTGGTTTATAGTCATTGGGCGAGCGGTTACGAAAAGAAAGCTGAGGCTCGAACACTCTGGCTGCCCAAGGGTGGAGCTCCGGGGCAGCCCGATATGAATTGGAAAGACCTCTTTTCGGTGAAGGTCAGAGACCTTCAACTTTTCAAAGCCCCTGAGTACTTCAGAACTCCAAAGCATAGAGGACCTCAATACTTGAGCGAGGATATTCGCGTGGGACACAAGCACAGCTATCTGGGGTTGTCGCATATGGCCACGTTTACGGATTCGATGAATCTGTTTCAGGATCTGCCAGGGCCCCACAGCATCGAGCGTTTTCTCATTCCGGATTTTAAGGTTCGTCGGCCATGGAAGACCCCGGTGATGGTGGCATCGATGTCATTGGGAGCCCCGTGGACGCTCCTGGCCTTAATAGGCACGCCTTTGATCTTTTTCGGAGCGGTTAACCATCTTCGAAAAGACAAACTCAAGCGCGAAGATGTCGTGGCTTTTCTTGGAACTGCCTACTTTCTGCTCATGTTTTTGCCGATCCCTTTTGTTTATTGGGGAGCTCTCGGTGGAGCTTGGACGCCACGCCTTATCCTGTCGCCGCTGCTGTATTTTTTCTTGGCCGCTTTCCTTTTGATCGACCGGACGATCGTAGCGAAATGGAAAAGAAGCGCTTTCGTCGTCCTCGCTTTCGTGCTCCTCCAGAGTGCAATTGAAATCGCGATGTTGGCGTGAGAAACAGACTCACCTGCTGATTTTCACTTCCTTTGGGTCTGCTATACGATTGCCGCGCCTTGCGATTAGCAACAAATTTGCCGTCACCGACTCGGAGCGAAGGTCTGTGCGCGTTTATCACATTAATTCACTCATTAATTCGTGTTTTCGTCTCCATATGTTACTCGTTGTGGTCGCGGTTTCGGTGTCGTGAACTTGCTTACGACGGTCGCTTGGCCGCTGGATGTCGACATGAATGTACCTAGGGAGACCTGGGCGAAGTAGAATGAATTTCTGGGCAGAACCTCACAGCGCTAAGAACGAACTCGACGAAACTGGGAGTCACAGTATTTACCTGGACAGCATTGTAATTATCGGTTTTCGAGGGATAAGCTGGTCTAAGTTTTCGATGGTTGGGATTCGCCAATGATTATCACGCGTTCTCCATTGCGAATCTCTCTGGGCGGCGGCGGGACTGATCTGCCTTCATATTATCGCAAGCACAGCGGCTTTCTTATCGCCGCCGCGATTGATAAGTATGTTTACATCACCGTTCATCGTCGGTTTGTGGACGGCTTTCTCCTGAAGTATTCCCATCTGGAAGAAGTAGCCACGATCGAGGAAATCGAGCACCCCATCATTAGGGAAGCGTTTAAGCTGGCGGGAGTCCGGGAACGCAACCTGGAGATCGCCAGCATGGCCGATATTCCAGCCGGGACGGGCCTGGGCTCATCGGGTAGTTTCACAACAGCGCTGCTCAAGGCTTTGCACGCGCTCCACAAGAATCCTGTTCATCCGTCCGAGCTGGCGGAGCAGGCCTGCTGTATCGAAATGGAAAAACTTGGCGAACCAATAGGCAAACAGGACCAGTATATCGCTGCCTACGGCGGGATTACTTGTTTCCAGTTCCAGGCGGATGGCCAGGTCCTGGCGTCTCCTCTTAGGATTTCCGAGGAAACCTACCTCGATTTGGAAGACAATTTGTTGCTGTTTTTTACAGGTTATTCGCGTTCGGCTTCAAAGATTTTGCAGGAACAGCACGATAAGAGCATAGAGTCCGACAAAGCGATGCTTGAAAACCTGCACTTTGTGAAAGAACTGGGGCGACAAAGTCAGTGCGCGTTGGAAGCGAACAATCTTCACGAATTCGCGCGACTAATGGATATGCACTGGCAGCAAAAAAAGGAACGCTCGTCGAGCATGAGCAACGAGCGCATCAATGACTTCTATGATTTTGCGATGGCTAATGGTGCGCTCGGCGGCAAATTAATCGGCGCCGGCGGTGGTGGCTTCCTGATGTTTTATGCCGAAGATAAAGCTCGGCTACGCCGTGCCATGCGCGAGAAAGGATTGACGGAAATCCGTTTTCGATTCGAACCGGAAGGTACGAAGATTCTAATTCAATGAAGGCGCGAGGGGAGAAGATTGACCTGGCCAATTGGCCCGCGGCCATCCTCGCTGGCGGACTTGCCACGCGACTTCGACCAGTGACGGACAAAACGCCGAAAGCATTATTGAGCGTCGCAGGCGAACCCTTTGTCGTCCATCATTTGCGGCTTCTACGTTCTCAAGGGCTTCGCAAAATAGTGCTTTGCGTTGGCTATCTCGGTGACATGATCAAGGCGAAAGTCGGCGATGGGAGCGACCTCGGTCTGCAGATTGCCTACTCCTTTGATGGCCCTGCGCTTCTGGGAACCGGCGGCGCCCTGAAACGGGCGCTTTTGATGCTCGGCCAGCAATTTTTGGTCACTTATGGAGACTCATATATGCCGGTGGATTACTCTGCGATTGTGGAAGCTTTTGTTCTCAGCGGAAAACCGGCTTTAATGGCAGTCCTCGAAAATGAAGGTCGGTGGGACGCGAGCAACGTCTGGTTTGAGGCTGGTAGGATTCTTCACTATGACAAAAGAGTACCCACCCCAGAAATGCGTCACATCGACTACGGCATTTCTGTTCTGAATGCGGGAGTCTTCGCATCGTTCCCCAGTAATTCGGCCTTTGATCTCGCGGATATTTACTCCCGCCTGGCCTCCGAGAAACGACTGGCCGCGTTTGAAGTGAAACAACGCTTCTATGAAATCGGATCGCCCCAGGGCCTTGCGGAACTTGATTCTCTACTCCGCGGAAAGCCGGCTCCCATTTCGCCATGAACTATTCGGAGGAACACCTTCGCGAGACGGCTGAGATAGTCTCGAAACTTGACCCGGCACTCTGCGAAAGGGCGGTGGAGCTCCTGGCCGCTGTCCGTGAGCGTGGCGGTCGGCTTTTTATACTCGGGGTAGGCGGCAGCGCGGCAAACGCGTCTCATGCGGTGAATGATTTCCGAAAGCTCGCAGGGATCGAATGCTACACGCCTACGGACAATGTCTCGGAGCTAACCGCCCGCACCAACGACGATGGATGGGCGTCCGTGTTCGCCGAATGGCTTAAAGGAAGCCGACTAAGTGAAAAAGACGCACTGCTTGTTCTGTCTGTGGGCGGAGGCAACGTGGAAAAGAATATCAGTAGCAATTTGGTGGCGGCAATGCAACTGGCGAAGGAACGAGGAACCGCTGTTCTTGGAATCGTTGGTCGCGATGGAGGTTACACTGCACGGGTTGCAGACGTGGCGATTGTGATTCCCACTGTCAATCCCGCAAATGTTACACCACACTCGGAGGCATTTCAGGCGGTGGTGTGGCACTTGTGGGTCTCTCATCCCAGGTTAAAGCTGGCAGAGACGAAATGGGAAAGCATGAAGTAGCGCGACGCGCAGTCTTCCTCGACCGCGATGGCGTAATCAACCGCGCTGTTGTCCGAAACGGTCATCCCTATCCTCCCTCCTGTGCTGAAGACTTCGAGCTTCACGACGACGTAGCTGACGGCTGCGCCCGGCTGAAGGCAGCGAATTTCCTGTTGGTGGTGATCACCAACCAGCCGGACGTCGGCCGCGGCAAACAGAATCGTGAAGCGATCGAAGCGATGCATATAAAAATGAAATCGGCGCTTTCGCTCCTTGATCGCATCGAGATTTGTTATCACGCGGGCGCGCGTTACGGCGAGCCGTGTGAGTGTCGCAAGCCGCGACCGGGCTTAATCCTGCGAGCAGCAGCCGAGCTGAAAATTGATCTTGGCGCGAGTTATGTCATCGGCGATCGGTGGCGCGACGTCGATTGTGCGCGCTCGGCAGGTTGTCGAGCGATCTTCATTCAACGCGGGTATCAGGAGAATTTGCGGGAAGTGCCCGATTTTACGGTTGTGAACTTCAGCGAGGCAGTAGACGCTGTTCTCCGCGACGCGCGCTTCTGATACTGCTTGCTTTCGGCGCCACGCCTTCAGTAGGATGCAGGGGATGCATCAACCGTTATTCGATTTGCCGGTAAAAATCTTCGCAGATGGCGCAGACCTCCAGGGTATCGCAGACCTTTATCGCCGGCCCTATATCCATGGTCTTACCACCAATCCAACTTTGATGCGAAAAGTCGGTCTGACGGATTATGAAACCTTCGCCCGAACGGTGCTGAAAGAGGTAAAATCGAAACCAATCTCGTTTGAAGTCTTCTCTGATGATTTTCCCGAGATGGGCCGGCAAGCGCGTAAAATTCACGAATGGCAGGACAACGTGTACGTTAAAATCCCGATCACAAACACGCGTGGCGAATCATCTATTCCATTAATTGAGGAGCTAGCCGCTGAGGGCGTAAAGTTGAATATTACTGCCGTACTAACGCCACCTCAGGTAAAGTCGGTTGCGGCTGCATTAAACCCGAGCGTCCCGGCCATGGTTTCGGTTTTCGCCGGCCGCATCGCCGATACCGGCGTCGATCCGTTGCCGATTATGAAGGAGTCGCTCGAGATGCTGCGCGAGTTGCCCGAAGCTGAGCTTCTCTGGGCGAGCGTGCGTGAGGTATTAAATGTCTTTCAAGCTGCCGCATGCGGTTGCGATATCGTCACAGTTCCTCACGATATTCTCAGGAAACTGGTCGCACTTGGAGGAAAGGACCTCGATGAACTCTCGCTCGATACGGTCCGGATGTTTCATCAGGACGCCGTAGCTGCCGGTTTCAAACTCTAGCAGGCCACAACTCATCACTTCACGAGAAGATCCCGCCCATTGCATCTCATAGCTCTGCTAAAAGGACGATCTCGCGCGAAATTGCTCTCATACTTGTGAATGACTTCCAAACTTCACCGAAGTCCGACGCAGCCGATCCGGCTCGATCCGAATCATCGCAGTTGGCGATCGCCGCCCAACTTCCGAAGAAGGAGAGCATCCGAGAGTTTGCGCTCGCAGCCGGGCTGGCAGCATTAATTGCAGGGCTCTGCGTTTTTTTCTTTTTCCGATTGTCGAGTATCGAAGCCAAATCGCTTGGCAGGCGAATTCTTCCTGCACTGTTTCCGGTTTTTGGAACCTGGTAAATGGTCAACGCGCCGAAGCGATTCTCCTTATCCTCAAACACCGTCTTGAAGTAGCGCCTGTAAATCGGTTCGTTCAATTTACCTCTGAGAAAGCCCGAGCGGAGTCCGTTATCGATTGCGACATAACGGATGCCGTTTTCATTGAGTAGATGAACAAGTTCTCGTGGATTTTTGTCCGTGAACATTTTCTCGTAAAGCACATCCCGATCGTGGACAGGATAACCCATGGACCAACCAAAATACGGCCAACCATAGAAGATGCGCCGGCCGTTCAGTAAGATCGGATGAAGCACAAATCTGTCGGTTAGGAACACGTCCCTGGGGCTGGTGTTGGCCTGTAGCCAATCTGATAACCGATTTTGTTTAAACGGCACGTCCACGATAGTATCGTTGTGGATACGGAACCACTCAATGGCGCCTCCAAGAGTGACCACGAGCAGAAGAGCTATGGCGGTGGGCTTCCCTATCCAACGTATCTTCCCGACCCGCCAGATCGTGTAGGCGACAAATAAATTTAGAAGAAGAACCCAAATGTAGAGAAACTTGTGGTTGTTGATGATATCGGTGCTTAACTGCGTGCTGAACGCGAGTATCGGCAGTATCAACAAGGCAACAAACAGCTTGCGGGGAAGCGCCATGCAGAACATCAGCGCAGCTAATCCTAGCAGGAGTTTTTCTCCAAAGGTAAAGCAGAAGTAGGATAAGACACGCAGCAGTGTAGGATTTTCAACCACGAGTCCCCAGTGGATAATTGAGTTCCCGTGCGCGAACCCCTGTTTGCGCAGAAAAAGAAACGCCATTTGTGGAAGAGCTACAGCCCCTGCCGTGATCAAAAGCGAGAGCATATAACCTCGATAAGGGAAGAGAAGGAACATGCCGGTCGCGACTGCGAAAGCCGTCGCGAACGCGGCGCTGTTCCATAACGGCAGTAATCCAAGCAAAAAGCCGGTGAAGATAAAGCTGGTTAATTGTGAGGGATATGCTTCGTCGGACTCAATTGGTTTCTGGGCGGACGAGAGGGAGGTTTCGTCACATGCGGTTTCAACTTCTATTACTGGGCTTTCAGTCGCGGATGCTTCCGCTAGTTCGCCTCTGCCAGGTGCTGGCAGGCGCTTGCGCCATCGCTGTTGAAAAAAACCAACTAGAAAAGTCAACGCGAGCAACAAGGTGCCGATCCCAACTACGAAGTGCCGCTGTACATAGAAAATGCTCAGCGACCATGTACCTACATTTTCAGCTGTGTAAGGGTAACCTGAGACGAGCCAGTGGTTAAGAGTCACGATAGACCTGAATACCTGGGACACCGAGTGTTGCGAACGTAAGAAGGAGACGTACGAAAGGGTAGTCGGGAAAAAAAAGAGCGAGGCTGCAATCCGCGCGACCGCTCGTGACTCAAATAACAGCTCGCCCAGCGTCATGATGAGAATCAACATCGCAAAAAGGGAAAGAACGCTTAAAAGGTTAAGAGCCCAGGCCATGTTGAGGCCAAGGAACTCGAGATTCCCTGCTTGGAACCAAAAAAGGAAATGGTAGCGAATGGGCTCGCCGATAAAGTGGGGATACTCGGTGGGAAAGTTGTGTCCCATCGCGAAGCTCTGCATTAGTGATAGGTTAGGGCCAAAATCGTTCCAGACGACAAACGCCATGCGCACGTTCCCGTCCTTGAGCCAAAGCGTCCCGAACGTTAGGTAGCAAGCAATCAGGAAGAAGCAGGCGATGAAAAAAGTGTCCCAAACTACCGAGCCTGGTGGTCGAGAGTCCGACAGTTTCGGATCCAACACAGATTGCGGTCGAAGCCTGTAAATCACCAGCCCAGCAAGCGCAACCCCGAAAATATTCCCACCGATCAATGGCTTGGCAGACGAAACAAAGGCAAGCGCCAATAAATATGTCGTCCATGTAATTAACACGAGTCCAACCAGAAATGAGCTAGCGAGGTAATGAAGCAGGGAGTTGAAGGTGTATAAGCGCCGGCAAACGCAGGCGCCCAGCATTAGCATCGTTGCCAGATACAGCAGCGCCAACATTCCAGTTCGCCGAGGTTAAATGCGAGCCTTCGTCCTGATGATGGAACGGCTAGGGGTGCACGTTCCTAGTCCAAAGAAATTCATATGTAGCGAGCGCATTAATCGCAACCGAAACAAGAAAGAGCGAAATTTCCATTACAGATAGTTTCGCCGGGCCATTGCCCGCTAGCAGAAGAAACATCCAGGGTAGCAGGATCGTAGCGTAACGATAGGAGAATTGCCAGCCGCCGGGGTTTCCATGAGACCACAACGCCGCGGTTAATAATCCAATCGCGATCCAAGCTACTGCCTTATACTTTCCGCCCTCACGAAAAAGGAGGAAGAGAAATGGACTGGCAATGAAGATCGAGCAACCAAATCCATATGGCAGGATGTAAGGAAACTTGGGGGTGGTGTCGCCAATTCCTTTGAAAAGCATGTGGTAAACGTTTCCAGGGATCGCGTGGAGAGAGAATAATCCATGCTGGTACCATGGCTCCTGCAGAACGCGGGGGATTCGAGCGTATCCAAAATCAAATATAGAATGAAAGCGCGCGAAGTTGTACTCCGCTGTTAGAATCCCCAGTACTACCGGTAGAACGAGAAAGGATATGAGCACAGGCACTTTTTCTCGAAGTCGTTGTATCAGGTTGCTCAGATTTATTGTAGCCAAACTATCAGGAGTTGTGAACCACAAATAGAGATAAATAGGCAAGACAAGAACCAGTTCGGTACGATTTCCGAAAGCGAGCGCGAAGAACCCGCCAGCGACGAAGGGACAGGGTCGAGCGAGAGTAAAATATAGTGCTCCCACCTCTCCCAGTAACGCAAAGCCGAGGGCGATTTGCCAGGATCCGCCAAATCCAAGGTTACACCACGTCCAGGTCCCAAAAACGGGGAACAGAGCCAGTAAGATTCGGCGAGACGGCGAGAGCGCGAAAGGGCGAACTGGTGAGGAGGTGGCAGAGCTGATTTCGAATGCCTTGCCGAGTTGGAAAAAGAAGAAAACACAGAGCCCTGCGATGATTGATGTCACCCACTGGGCGGGAAAACTGTGAATCCATCCGGCCTGTTGCAAAAGAGCGATGGGAATCATGCTAAGCACTGCGCCAAGCGGAAACACGGAGTAATATTTGTCTTGGAACGGAACCAGTTCGTTCAACCATGCGCCCGGACGCTTGTCGAGGCCAAGCTGCCCATGCAATAACGCCGACGCAATCCGGGCCGTATAATCGAAGTCGTGCATCGTCGCCCTGGTGGTTTTGAAGAACGCTACGGCCGCGATCACAGCCAGGATTGTCGCCACGATCCAGTCGCGCGAGACTCTTGTCGCCACGACATCTTGAACACCTGGACCGTCTTCAGCGCTCTGTGTCTCTCCCGTCGTCACAGCTTTACTCATTCTGATGCGGCGAAATCCTATTTTAATTCAACGGCTTGCACAGGGGCGAATGCTAGGCAGCCGACCCTTTCTGTCAAACACAGTGCAAGAGCGCCGGAGCAGAAAAGTTTAGCAGCTGAGGCTGCGGCTCGTGTCCCTCAATGTGGCGTTGGGCGAGGCCGCGGGTTTGGGTGGGGTCTCGGTGTCGGCGGAGGTCTCGGAGTTGCAGTTGGCGTTGGCGTCGGCGTAGGTGCTGGCACGATAAAGGCATACACCTTGTTGTCTCCAGCGATGTAGATACGTCCCCGAGCCGTAACGCCGGTTGTCATATAGGAATGTGTGCCCGGGATCAGTTCGTTCGGGCCGCCGCCAGCGTAAATAACCGCTCCGGTCTCTCCATCATAGCCGTGTAGCTGTTGGTCGCCTTCAATGCCCCAGCCAGCTGTACCCACTACCCAGACAATTGGATTACTACTGCCATCAGTGGTGGTAACGAAAGGCGAGCCGCAACCGCCATTGCTCCTTGTAGCGCTCCAAGCGCGGACAATCGTAGGCGGGCTGGTTGCAGTTATGCGAAAAGTCGAAACCGTTTCCCTGTTTGCGCGGAAAGCCACATAAACGCCTTGCTTCGTCCGATAGGTAGCGGCCGCCTGGATGATGCTGTTGCCGGGAGCTACGCTGGCTTGGTCTACAGGCAAGCTGATTCCCCCGAGGTTATCGCGATTAAGCAAGTAGCCGTTGGTATCCTTGCCAAGCGCGACCACCAGATGAGAAGGTGTTGCGCCGGGCACATCTACCAGCAAAGGCCCGCAGCCGCCAAGATCGAAGTCCAAAGTGTCAAGATCGAGCCAGTTGAGGGGCACCCAGTAATCGCTGGGGTCACCGGTAAAAATCGGGCCAGGCTGGAAGCGAATGACCGCTTCGCCGTCGCTCCAGGTTCCTCCGGTGTCGGTAGTGTTACCGGTAGTAACAAACGGGTTCTTTCCATCGCTGGCGACGCCGCCAACCCCCCAGATGGCGCCGGCGTGAATGCCGGTGGCCGTCGCTGCGGCCCATGCTGTTATGCCGGCTGGATTATCTACGGGCACTCCTATCAACCAGCCATGGTAGGCACAATGATCCAACAAACTACCATACGGCACGTAAAGGATGTTACCCACGATCCCAAGTGCGGGCCGTTGAGCTTGTATGGATGGTGTAAAGGTCGTGCCGTTATAAATCGCAACCTCGCCTACGTCCACAGGCCAGCCGGGATTGATTTCGCCTGTGTCCACATTAAGAGAGAAGATGAGATGTTTCTTGGTCGTGCCGCCGTCGGGCGTAATCATTGCGTTGAAAAAAAGCGCGCGCGAGGCGAGATCGATAATGGGCGTGCCGGTAATACCGAAGGGGTCAATATTGCCTTGGCATACGAGATCGTCTTCAAACACGGGATCGCCCATGTTGCGCTCCCAGATGACCGAGCCGTCCACAGCATCGAGCGCGTACACGTTATTGGATTCGGTTACTGCAATAACTGTCGGCCTGCCGCCCGGCCCATCATCAAGGTAAAGCGGTTGCGCATAAACATCGCCCACAATTGTGCCGTCGAAGTTTAGATCGCGCGTAAGATTGGCTGCCGCGCTCGGAGTGAAAGCAGAATCAACATAAAGACCATCCCGCGAAGGGTGATTGTGAAACTGCGTTACGTTCACCTGCGCCGTGCCTGCGTTTGCCGGAAGAGTTGCGCTCAGGAAAACAAAGAGCAGATGTATCAACAGAAGGGAACGAAGGGGTTTTTTCTCGAGAGCCAAAATTGAATCTTCGCTTTCTTCGCTGCCTTCTGTAAAAATCCATTCGAGATGGTTCATAAAATTCATTTGCGGCCAATGTGCGAGCCCGCGTCCCTTTTACCACACTGCGCCGCGTTCTTGTCAAGCACTGCGGTCACACAGACGGGACTACGGACATCGGACAATGGGATCTAGCAGTCAGTGGCCTGCTCTCAGTAGCTAGTCGTCAGTCGTCCGTCTTCGCCTCACCGCGGCGTTGGGCGAAGGTGTGGATTCGGACGAGGCCTCGGTGTCGGCGCAGCTCTTGGTGTCCCTCCCGGAACGGCAAAGGCATACACTTTATTGTCCCCAGCGACATAGATGTGTCCTCGGGCCGCAATGCCGGTGGTGCTGTAGTAATGCGTTCCCGCTATCAGTTCGTTTGGACCACCGCCAGCATAAACAACCGCACCAGTTTCTCCGTCATAGCCGTGTAACCGCTGGTCGCCTGCAGTAAGATGATCTTCGGTACCAACCACCCAGACGATCATGTTACTATTGCCATCAGTAGAGGTGACAAAGGGTGAGCCGCAACCGCCACTGTTCCTTGGGACGTTCCAACTGCCGGCAATTGTTGGCGGATTGCTGGCAGTAATGCGGAAAGTGGAGAGGACGGTATCACCGTCGTTGTTGGCGCGGAACGCAATATAGGTGCCCTGCTTGGTCCGATAGGTGGCTGCCGCCTGGAGGATCGTGTTGCTGGCGACCTGAGATACTGCTATGGGCGCATTGATACCACCAAGGTTATCTCGATTAACCAGATACGCATTGCGATCCTTACCCATCGCAACCACAAGGTGCGAAGGCGTTGCACCCGGCACGTCCACCAGCAACGGGCCGGAGGCGCCCAGATCCCCGTCGCTTAGATCGAGCGACTGCCAATTGGCAGGTGCCCAATAATCGGCGGGCGAACCGCTAAAGATCGGGCCAGGCTGGAAGCGAATCACTGCTTCGCCACCGTCCCAATTGCCGCTGGTGTTAGCCGTATTACCGGTAGTAACGAACGGGTTCTTGCCATCGCTGGCCATGCCGCCAACTCCCCATATTGCGCCACCCCAGCCACCGCCGCTGCCGGCAGCCCATGCTGTTACACTAGCTGGGTCATCGATGGGCACCCCCACGAACCAGCCATGATAAATGCTGCAATCTCTCATACTGCCATACCCAACATAAAGAATGCTGCCTACGATCCCGAGCGCCGGCCGTTGCTGTTGGATCGACGCGTTAAAGTTGATCCCGTTGTAGGTGGCTGTCGCCTCCACGTCCACAGGCCAGCCGGGATTGATGTCGCCTGTATCCACATTAAGCGAGAAGATGAGCTGTTTTATAGTCTTTCCGCCGTCAGGTGTAATCATAGCGTCCAAAAACAGCGCGCGGGAAGTAAGATCAACAATAGGCGTGCCAGTGATGCCCAGAGGATCAAACTTGGTGCAAACGAGATCGTCCGCCGATATTGGATCGCCGACGTTACGCTCCCAGATAACGCTGCCATCGCGAGCATCTAGCGCATAAACGTTATTCGATTCCGTCGCGACAACGATGATCGCCCTGCCGCCCGGGCCGCCCTCGACGTAAAGAGGTTGTGCGTAAACATTGCCAGAAATTGTGCCGTCAAAATCCATGTCGCGCGCAAGGTTGGCGGCGGCCTCTGGCGTGAACGCAGAGTCAATATAAAGGCCGTCCCGCGAATCATGATTGTGAAACTGAGTCACGTCCACCTGCCCGTTTGTTCGAACAGTTGCGCTCCAGAGACACACAAGGACAATTGAGAAAATGGAAAATAGAGGCTTCATGCGTCAGTGTTCAATAATTCCCGGCGGCCCTTTTACCATGCCGTACTGCCTTCGTGTCAAGCTGAATGGATGTACAGGCAAGCGATGCGCTCACCCTACAATGATTCCGAAATGGGCTAGCCGACGGTGCTAGGCGAGCCAGCGTCGTCGAGCCGCACTTGATCAGCGCGATCCCCAGTCGCCCCTCTTCATGTCAATTCCGTGGTTAGCTGGTTCTCTACGGCTGGATTTGGTCTGTCCATAGAAATTGCCAGGTAGCTATCGCGTTGATGGCGACTGAGACAGCGAAAAGCGAGATCTCGGGTACCGAAATCGTTGCAGGCCCGTTGCCTGTCAGTAGAAGGAACATCCAGGGAAGCAGGATAATGGCGTAACGATAGGAGAATTGCCAGCTTCCCGGATTACCATGTAACCAAAGCACCAGTGTTAAAAGAGCGATAGCTACCCATGCGACTACCTTGTATCGTCCGCCCTGGCGAAATAGGAGGCAGAGGAAAGGACTGGCAAGAAAAATCGAGCAGCCAAAGCCGTTTGGTTGAATATAGGGGAAGTAGGCAAGGCTCTCATATCCTTGGAATAGCATCGTGTAGATGTTCCAGGGAATAGCTTGAATGGAAAACAATCCGTGCTTATACCAAGGCTCCTGGGCCACTTCCGGGATATGGATGTAACCAAAGTCGAAAATGGAATGGAAGCGTGCAAAGTTATAAGCAGCAGTCGCAACTGCCAGTATGGTAGGCAGGGCCAGGAAACGAAGTAACATGTGGGCCGCCTCAACGATCTTGTAGCCGCCTCGCTGTGCCGAGGCGGGCGATACGTGTTCCCGCCCGGAGCACGGCGACATAGTGCCGTGGCTACAACGCCGCCAGAATAGATAAAGGTAGAGCGGCAATGTTATAAGGAGTTCCGTACGATTCCCAAACGCCAAGGCAAAGAACGTTCCTGCGACAAACGGGGATGGCCGAACCAACGTAAAATAGAGCGCTGCGGCTTGTCCCAGTAAAGCTAGACCGAGAGCGATTTGCCAGGCGCCCCCGAATCCGAGATTGCACCATGTCCAGGTTCCGAAAATCGGAAACAAGGCCAGGAGCACTCGACGAAACGGCGAGAGAGCGACAGGCCTGCCTGCATCACTATGCGAAGCATTGCCGGCAGGGCGAATCGGCGAAGCGCTGTTACAACCCCATTCGAACACCCTGGCAAGCTGGAAAAAGAAATAAACGCATAGGCCTGCAATCAGGGCCGCCAAAATATGTCCGGGAAAACTTTGGATCAGCCCCGTGTTTTGAAGGAGCGCTACAGGAAGCATGCTGAGCACTGCTCCCAGCGGAAAGGCTGAGTAGTATCTGCCTTGCCACGGAATCATCTCGTTAAGCCAGTCAGGCGGTTTTTCCCGAAGACCGAGCCGGCCGTGGAGCAAAGCCGAGGCAATCTGATTTGTGTAATCCAGATCGTGCAAAGTTGCCTTGGTCGAAAAATAAAAGGCCATTGCCGCAAATACTGAGACCGTCACAGTTATCGAAAGCTCCCGGAAATTGTCACTCTTCGATATCATCGTAAAACGTATCTGTTTAGCACCAAAGACGCTGTGTCATTCCCCGCCTGGGACAACGTCCCAGGCCGCCGATTGCTCAAGCAAAAGCGCTGAAGGCGCGAATTGAGGTTTGCAGGTAAGCATAGCCGCAGCCGATCTCCAAAAGATCGCCACCAGCCAATCCGCGTTAGGCGCGGTCATGCAGAAGGCGTTTGAACGTTGCCCCGCTGCTTGAATTCCTGGACAGTGTAGCTGGTGTGTCCGCGTATCCGCATGCGCCGCCTTCATAGAATGATGATTCGCGATATGCCTCCTGCATCGCGCTCTCGATCAGCCGAGGATAGAGATAGTACAGTCCGCATTCCGTGCAGCGCACGACGTTGTGAGGTTCATGCAAACGAAGCGGAAACTCGCGTCGGGCACGCTTGCATAACGGACCCGGTAGATAATTCAAGGCCTCGTCGACGCGCTCGTGGTGGTTTCTTCCAAACTCATCTGCTCCTATCTGTCGATCGGTTTTGCCCCGGCGATTTTTCTTCTGCACTTCGATCATCTCGCCCTTGCCCGCAGCACCCTTACTGGCAGCCCGTGGATACGCTTAAAATGTTTTTCATCCTGCGGCCCGGTCAGGACGCCGAAGCCTGCGGCTCTAGCCGTCGCGGCGACGGCGATATCATTTTGCGGAATCATCTGCCCAGAGTGCATGAGTTCTGCAAAAATATCGGCGTAATACTCCGCTATTTCAGCCGAAAAAGGTTCTATCGGAACATGCACACGAACTGCTTCCAAGCGCGCGCGACGCTGAGCAGCCCGCAAAGGGGTATCGGCCAGCCGAACCCCGGCGAGGGCCTCGGCCCACACAATTGCCGGCACGATCAAATCTTCTTCCCACGGTAAATCGCTGCTCGCTTGCCCCGGTAGCAAACGCTCGAGCTCAACCAACGCCGAAGTATCGAGAACTAGGCCCACGGATTTTTCGGCGGCCGATCAGCTTTGTTCACGGCTTCCAAGTCATCGGCGAACTTCGGGTCGCCCGGTAATTTCCTCCATAATTCCCACAACTGGCGAAAGGTAATTGTCCGCGTCCCAGGCAAAGGTCCAAGCACGGCAACGGGTTTGTCATTCTTGTGTAAGATAAAAGTTTCGCCGGTGTGCTTAATCCTGGCGAGACAATCGCCCAGATTCCTTGCCGCCTCCGTGGTTGAGATCGCCCTCGCCATACGCAAATGTGTAGTTTACAAAAATCCATAAGTCAACAGTGACTTCGCCTGCCGCCTCCCATGCATTTAACACATTTTGAATCAAAGCCTAAAAGCGATGATCCGTGGTCGCTGCGACAACGGATTCGGACTTGCGCGCGTTATCGGAAACGCCTATTAGCTTTACCCTCATGGTTCATCATGTCGTTCTCTATAAACTTAAACCCGAGGTCACCCCTGCCCGCGTGGAGGCGATGATGATGAATACGCGCATGCAGCTTCTGAAGATTCCCGAGGTCTTGAACATTAAATGCGGGAAGCGGATCGACCCAGAATTGCCGTGGCCCTTCTTCATTGCCATCGATTTTGAGTCGATGGACAAATTCGCAATCTTCCGCGAAGACCCCATTTTCGTGAAGTTCATGGAGGAAGTGATCAAACCGAACACGGAAGATTCCCTGGTCCTGGACTTCGAGATGGATCCCGGCAAGGACGTTCGCTTTTCGTAGAAGCAGCAAGACATGTATGCGCTTTGGCCACGGCGCTGTGTCGCCGTGCCGGTGAGCAACGGATTGAGCGCCTCGACGCAGCGAGGCGGCTACAAAAACAGCCCTACGATTGCTATTTTCGCGAGGAGCGGGTAATCATCCGGTCGATGCGTCTCGGCTATTTGTACTCCCGGTATCCCGTGCTTTCGCAGACGTTTTGCGATGCGGAGATGCTGGCGCTGGAACGGCTCGGTTTCAAGCTCGAGATCGGCTCGGTTTACCCCCCGCTCACGAGCCTGCGGCATGAGCATATCGCCTGTTTGAGCGCATCCATTCATTACGCGCCGCCCCAGGAAATCCTAAGGATTTCAGAAAAGAACGCCAAAGCGGATGGCAAATGGCCGGGCGACCTGGTTGAGCGGCACGAGCGTAAATACGGCCCCGGCGTGAAGGCGGAACAGCGAGCGCGCAATGCCCTGTACTTTGCCGACCGTTTCAAGCAGCAAGGCGTCGATCACGTTCATGTTCACTTTGCGAATCGAGCGGCGCATACCGCGATGTTTTTAAAAGAAATTTCAGGGATTCCATTCAGCGTGACGGCGCACGGACAGGATTTCATGAAGGACCTTGGCAATGACGATTTATTGCGGGAAATCTGCGCCGCCGCGGAGTTCGTTGCCGCCGAAACGGATTACAGCTGCGACCTGCTTCGCCAACGCTGTCCGGATTCCCGAATTCACCGTGTTTACAACGGGATGGACCTGACACGTTTTCCAGCGGCGAACTATGAAGCATCGATCAACCAGGTGCCGCATATCATCAGCATCGGCCGTCTGGTTGCGTTCAAGGGATTTGAGTACCTGATCGATGCTTGCGCCGAACTCGCGCGCCGGGGTGTTGAATTCACCTGTGAAATCGTTGGAGATGGCCCATTACGCGGTGAGCTCGAAGCAAGCATTAGAAAGCTGAACCTGTCAGACCGGGTTCATCTGCCCGGCTCACTGTCGCAGGCGGCGGTCCTGGAAAAACTCAGGTCTGCCGATATTTTCGCGCTCGCTTCGGTGACAGACGCCCAGGGAGCCAGCGATGTTTTTCCAACCGTGATCATCGAGGCTATGGCGTCTGCCCGTCCGGTCGTGTCCACCCGGTTGGCTGGAATTCCTGAATCGGTCGTGGACGGCGAGACCGGGTTGCTGGTTCCGCCCGAAGACACAATGGCGTTGGCCGAAGCACTGAGACGACTCATCGAAGACGGCAAATTGCGGTTGCACTATGGTTGCGCCGGGCGCGCGCGAATTGAACAACATTTCCGCATCGAGCAGACTGTGAGGCCACTAGTGCAATTATTGGAAGACTCCGTGCGCAGGCATCGGAACATAGACTTGGAGTCTGTGCGCTCAGCGGGTTTGGAACCCGCTGAACCCCAAGCAGCGGGCAAAATGCCCGCTGGGCA
>Ga0070741_10009928_pt1 | contig 18232 bp, 10 predicted proteins | sample Coa_R1_4_FD_66440 | JGI IMG/M metagenome (GOLD analysis project Ga0070741, IMG submission 66440) | Surface soil microbial communities from Centralia Pennsylvania, which are recovering from an underground coalmine fire - Coalmine... | ecosystem: Environmental > Terrestrial > Soil > Unclassified ...
TAGATCTGCACCATGGTCCTCTGCGGCGGCGGGTTGGGCAACGCAATCGTAATCGTGCCTACCGCTGTGTGCGCCCCGTCGCCGATGATAGAACCCGGCGCAATGTTAATGCCGGTCACGCAGGCCAGGTTGTCTCCTGCCGGGCATCCACTCTGCGCCAGCGCCGCCGGGCCGAATGTCACCAGCGCGAAGACAATAAGAACTGCAAACAGTATCCTCGGATAAACGGGAGTCAGCTTCAAGTTCATACGATTCCTCCAGATTCTCGATTGGCACTAGAACGGATGTAACACGCCGACACACTTTCGCCGTGCTATCGCAATGGCGATGCATGCCGGCAAGACACACAATTCAGCTCTCATTGCCAAGTGGCGTGAGAAAGCGAGGTTTTACATCTTTTTGGAGAAAAAATTTAAGAGGTACAGCAATAGAGAGTTTGGTCGGGGCAAAGAGCGGGACAAGTAATCGGGTCATTGACTCATCGGATCATTGAGTCATTGATCCTCAAGGTCTTGTGACGCGGAAGATATAGACAGCCACCTCTTCGGGTTTGTGGTTGGAAGATATACCGTTGAGCTTCAGGACATAAGAGCCGCGCTTCAAGAAGCCGGCCGGCAGCTCGATAGCAATCATAAGCTGCTGGTTTGCGGAAGGCTGACTTTTGAGATTACTTTGCTGCCACAGGCGTGTGCCGTCGGCAGTTTCGAGAGCGGCAGCGTAGATGGGAAAGCGGTCCAGGCCCTGGTCGAGCGAGAGCTGCAGCGGAACGGAAGTGACACCAGGCGGAACAACCAGCGGTTTTTGCTGGTTGCTATCACGGACCAGGTGTGAGGTCAGGACGAATGGCGCCATGGCGAGCGGTGGTTTGGCGCTCAGATTTGCCAATTGTTGTTGCATCTCTCGCTGGCGGCGTTCGAGATCAGCCTTTTGTGCCTGGACCTGGGCCAGTTCCTGCCGCAAGCGAAGATTCGTGATTATCAACCACATGCCGCCGATGAGAACAACCAGCAGCCATACTGCCACTGCGGCCAGACGCAACGCAGTCACGAGAGGCCGCCTTGCGCGTGGGATTTCACCCGTTGCGCTGGCGCTTGAAAATGCACCGACCGCGCCGGGAGCCGGAACGGAAGAGACATGATCCATCAGAGTCCGTTCAAACTCGATTTTTTGCCGCCAGTCTGGGGAGGCCGCAATGCGCTTTTCCATTACCGCCTTTTCTGACGCTGAGCACTCCCCTTGCAAGTAGGCGTGGATCATCTCATCTTCGGCTGCGGCGAGTTGCTCGAACAGATCAGGATCGGCGAGATAGCGATCTTCGAAGCTGGCGTGCTCTTCGGGCGACAGCTCTCCCAGAAGATAGCGCGTCATCCACTGCTTTTGTTCGCCTTCGCTGCTCATAACCGGCACCTAGGATTCCTGCTCCTTCTGAAAGGATTTCCCGACAGCGAGGAACCGCTTCAAAGTGCATTTTTCCATACGGTGTTTCACGCGATGCGCCCTGACCTGCAGCGCGCCTACGGTGATGCCGAAACTCTCGGCAAGCTGCCGCGTGTTGCGTGACTTGCCTTCATAATATTCGTAGGCCAGAAACAGTTCGCGGTCAGAGGCACGCAGTTGCTCCAGGCATTTGCGCAAGCATTGTAACCTCAACTCCCGCACTTTTTGCTCGACCAGCGACAACTCGGCATGGGCGGTTTGCGGCTGGTGGAGCGGCGGCAAGTCCTCAAGATTCATCGTAGGCGGTTTCTTGCGGGATTCTCGCACAATATTTCTCGCCACTCCCCATAAAAATGCGGGGACGTTATCCACCTGGGTGTTGCCAAGTTTGCGGGCAACCCTGTCAAAGGTCTGGTCGGCGAGTTCTTCCCCCGGATAGCAATCGTTCCATCGGAAAAAGCGGATCAGTTTCCGCCGAAGTTCTTCATAAGTCTCGGCGGCAGAATTCCTGTCAGGATGAAGCCTCTGGAGCAGCCCCTCGAAGTCAGCTCGGTTCAGGCCGCGCTCTCCAGTCGAAATGTTCACGTTCTCCATGTTGCGGGATCGGCCTAAAACTAGACCTGCGTTCGGGCGCTACTTCCATTCTCCCTGCAGCTGAAATGCCGCCCAGTAATATGGATCGCGCCAGCGCGGCTGTTTCCACATTTCCACCTGCGCCTTCTGCAACGCCGCTGCCGGCCTCATTCCCTGCTGCTCCACTCCCTGGTAGAAGCGCCGCATCAGCTCCGCCGTGGCTACGTCATCCACCTTCCACAAGCTGGCCATCACGCGGCCGGCGCCCGCGTACATGAATCCGCGCGTCAGGCCAACCAGGCCTTCGCCGTTAATCTCTTTTCCCAGGCCCGTCTCGCATGCACTCAGCACGACCAGATCGGCCGGCAGATTCAGGTTGTAGATATCCTGCAATCCCAGAAATCCGTCCTGCTTGTTTCCCTGTTTGTCCACAAGCGACAGCACCAATCCGGAAAGCTCCGGATGCTCGCTATCCAGCAAGCCATGCGTTGCTATGTGCACGATGCGATATTGACTCAGTTTGGGATCAAAGGCCGTTGCCCGGCTGGCGTCGAAATCCAGGGCCTGCATTGCTTCGCCGGCGGGCGTTACCGCCAGGATGGCCTTTGCCTCCCGCCGTGTGTACGGCAGTCGCGCCAGGTAAGCTCCCCGCTTTGCCGCACCATGAATGTCAGTCAGCGACCGGGTCAGATGCTCATTCACCTCTTCGGTGTCTTGCGGGTCCTGCGTCGACGATCGCGGATCAGAGGCGGCGTCGCTGCCAGAATCCAACCCTATGGATCGCGCAGAAGCAGACTTGCGGACGGCAGCAACGGCTCGAACCCGTTCATCGTCTTTGTCAAAGACCGGGTCGGCCAATACCGCTACGGCCTCGGCTGGGGCTGTGCGTGCTGACATCTGCTGACGCAGGGCTCCGAGCACCGATGCCGAGGGCAAATTGATCACTTCGTGTTCGGCAATCAGCGGCAGCATCAATCGCCTGCTGTGGGCGTTTCCAGCAGGCGCGGGCTCGGGTGCAGGCAACATCGCAAAAGGAATGTATTGCAGAGCGCCGTCACTGACGATCAGCACGCGTTTTCCCTGGAGCTGGCTGGCGACGGGGCCAAGGACAATGCGACTTAAGGCGGCGGATACTCTTCTGACCTCAGCTTCTCTCAGCTGTGCCGGTTGCGCCGAACTTTTACCGCCGCCGACAGGCTGCCAGGTGCGCAGGAGCCGGTACAAATGCCGGGCCGAGCGCTCAATCGTCTCCCGTTTTGGGATTTCACGTGCGTTGAGCGAGTCAGGGGTTACCGCGAAAACGTAGCTGCGGTCTTTACCGAGAGAATATTCCAACAAGACGGTATCGCTGTCGAGCAATTCCTGTTGAACTTGCCCGGCAGTTAAGGCCTTTGGCTGTGTAAGAGCAGCATAGGCTGGACTATTTGCCCGAATCTGTTCATTGACATCCTGATCTTGTTCCAGGGCGTTTTCGATCTCTTTATCGAGAACCGCCAATTGCTCAGCAGAGTGGGGGTGGCTCAGCAGTTCTATGCGACCGCTTGATTTTGCGCTGAGCAATTCCGCCAATGTGCGCTCTTTTTCTACCAGGGCAGTATCGACTCCGTTGCGAATATCCACATGGGCCGTGGCCAATGTTTCCAGCAATGTACGGGCACGCAGACGTTCCAGCACATCGAAGGCCATACTGGGTTTTTGTTGCTCGATCAGCAGGTCGATGTAATCCCTGTAGTAGTTTGCATACTTAGAACGGAAGCCGGCGCGGATCTGTTCGGAGTCACCCATCCGCGCCGTCTGGCTCTCGAGCGCGTTCAGCGCCTGCTGGTAAAGTTTTGCGGCATCATCGGGTTTTCGCTGTATGCGCATGATTCCAGCCAAGGCTGCGAGCGACTCTGAATGATCCGCGCCGTTGGGAACCACTTTTTCGCGCATGGCGAGCGCCTTGCGATATTGCTCCTCGGCCTGGATGATGTCGCCACGCTCCCTGGCGATATCCCCAAGACGTTGCATGATCGTCGCGACACCAAGATTGCTGGAAACGGTTAGCCCAATTTCGAGCGCCTGACGAAAATAGTTTTCAGCTCCTCTCAGATCTCTTCGCTTCTCGCGAATCATTCCAAGATCGATGAGAACACCGGCCTCGGTGTAATGATGGGTATGAGGAGATAATCTGTGATAGTGCGCCAGCGCTTGGTGTAGGTACTTTTCTGCCTTGTCCAATTCGCCACGCTCTTTCGCAAGCTCGCCCAGATTGAGGAGGCCCAACGGAACAAACTGACTGTTCGGAGAAATACGCTTTGCTGATTCCAAACCCCGACGGTAATACTCCTCGGCTTTGACAAGATCATTCCGTTGTCTGGTAATCGTTCCAAGGTTTACAAGAACGGCTGGAATGATGGCATTTTGGGGGGCCACCTTCTCCCAAATTACCAGTGCTCGACGAAAACGCCATGTGGCCAAGGCGACATCACCGCGGTTGTCGGCCACGCTAGCGAGATTGTGAAGGGTTTTCGCCACATCAAGACTTTCAGGCCAAATCCTCTCCCGGATCGCCAGAGCTTGTTGATAAAAGCGGTCCGCCTCGGCAAAATCAGAGTTGACTTCAGCGATAATGCCCCGGTTGTTGAGACTAATCGCAAATTCAGCGCTTCCGGGAGCCAGCTTCTCGCGGATCGCAAAGGCTTGCCGAAAATACTCGTCAGCCTTGAGTATATTTCCGCGAACCCAATATGAATCTCCGATTTGATTAAGAGTCTGTGCGACGCAAAGCCCGCCCGGGGCGAGTCTTTCTCCAATTGTCAACGCCTGGCGAAGATACTCGTCCTCCTTGTCCAGGTGACCGTAATCTTCTGCAACAGTACCCAGATTATTGAAGCTGTTTGCCACTGCAAGGCTATCGGGAGCAAGTCTCTGCCTAATCTCGAGGGCTCGCTGGTGGTAGTCCTCGGCATGTGCCAGATCGCCACGGTCACGTGACATAACGCCGAGCTTGCTTAAAATGGCTGCGACCATCAGGCTATCGGCGGGTGATTTTTCGCTTTCCACGAGTGACTGCCGATAACAGCTTTCAGCTTTGGCCCAATCATTTCGTTCTTGATACGTCAGCGCCCATGTTTCGAACACCTGGGCAGCGATGGAGGGGCTAGTTGCTGCTGACTGTCGAGCGGCTTGTTGATAAAGTTCATCCGCTTGCTTCAATTGCCTTGCATCTGTGAGTTGCTGCGCCGAATGAAAAAGGAGCCAAACCTGCAACGATGGAGACGAATATTTTTGTGATTCAACGGAAACAGCCTGCCAACGCTCAACGGCTTGGGTTAACTTGCCGGCTTTGGCTAATTCTTCTCCCTCAAGGTAGACTGAAAGAAGCTCCTGTAGTAAATCAGGCCGCGCTTTAACACCCCAATCATCCGGGCCCATCACCCAAACCCGCTTCTCTTCTCCTCTGAGCCCTTCCAAGGTGGCATTGCCGCGCGGCTCCTGTTCGATTTCTGCATCCCATAAATCGAAGGGCGAATCAATCTTGCCTTTGGCATCGCTTCGGCTCCAACCTAACAGCACATCGCCCGGCTGCAATCCGGCTTTTTCACCCTCGGAATTTTTCGCAACCTCTTCGACTACGATTCCGGGCTTGACTTGCGCCCAGGCGCGGCCGGCGACAACCATACAAGCTGCGAGCAGCATGGCGCCGCAGATTCTTTGACAATAGCCCATAAGCTCGGAGACCTCTTTGATGTTTGCAAGCTGGAATGATTCATCTTAGCAAGAAGGCGTTGACTGGTGCGGGTAATTCTTGGGTCTTTGCTTCCAGTCTTTGTGACTTAGCATGAGACCGAAACGGCGATTCAGCATTTCGTCCCTGTGCGCGCACCCCCACCTACTCTTACCGCAGTCTCGCACCTCCAATCTCGGATACGAACTGCCAAGATGTCTTGTGCGGTTGGGTCATCCGAACCGGCTGGGCCCAAACTGTGCCCAATCGTTCTCAGCACCACTTCACGGGACTCACTAGGATTTCAGATTTGACTCCCAGCTAAGTCCTTGTAAAGTCAATGTGATGAACGGATTCGAAAACTGAATGAGCGGCGCTTAAAATCCCGGGCCCCGAAAGGGGCGTGACGGTTCGATTCCGTCCCCGGGCACCATCTAACTGTTTAAGAATGCTAATTGAGAATGTGCTGATTAGGTACTTGAGCGGGCAAGCAAAGAGAGGCGCATGAGTTTCACCAATTTTAGTACTGTGTCCGAAGTGTAGAAGCGGATCTCATACGGTTCTGATTGGACCCGGATATTGCGCTACGACGGAGTCGATGGTCAACAGCGTAATACCCTCGACCGTCGCCTGTGCCACCAAACACCGGTCGAAAGGGTCCGTGTGAATTGGCGGTAAATTCTCTGTAGCGACAACTTGGGCGCTAACAATAGTTAGGACCAGCCCGAAGAATCAGGGCTGACGATCCAAACAATTTTTCGCCACGATGGGCGCAGTTGTTGCAAGGTCTTTTGCTTTATCTGATTTCCGGCTGAACTACACCTGCCCCGGCAATCGCCTCAGAGCGAGCCTGTTTCCTTTCACGTCTATTTCCCCGCAATTTTTCCTCGCACCACCGTGATCGAGGCCGCTGGAAGCGAATAGAGAGTATCGGCCAGGGCGGTTGTTGTGGAGACCGCTGCTGGACCATCGGGCTCGGCGAAGCCGCCCTTCGCAGTGGGATGCCATTGATACTGTGCACTGCCAAAGGTAGTCAGAGTCACCGGCCCGGTGAAATATGAATCCGCGTTTGCACTCTCATCATGGAATGCAATGTGCACCGGATGCGGGTTCCACTGGTCTTTATTAATCAGCATTAACGACCACTGGCCATCGGGACGGAGCACCGCATAGGAAGTCACGAGCACATTGCCGGCCTCATCTGCGACGTCGCTGGCAGCGGGAAAAACCTGTTGTGATCCGTTGCCGGGCTGCACCCATTCCAGGTTAATCAGTTGGCTGGCGAAGAATTGCGAGGTCGGCTGCTGGATTTCCAGGTTTGAATTCACCGTGAACAGTCCGAAGGTGCCATAGGAGTCGGCGCAACCGTGATGCATGCCCAGCGGCATGTAATGGAAGTAATAGACACCGTTGCCGCCGGCGGTGAGGTAGGCGCCAATGTAGTCGGCCAGCCAGAGTGCGCCAAAAATATCAACAGAGTTTTCCGCCGATTGCCAGGCGATATTGGATTCTGTGATCAGCATCGGGATGTGGTTGGGCACGCCGTCCGCCTTCCACACTTGCGTGATATGAGTCACCAGCCGGGCCTCATCGTAGAGGCTGCTCCATTGAATCTTGCACGGCTCCAGGGGATAGTGCTCGAAAGAAAAAAATGCCAGATCCGAGAGACGGCCGTGCGTCTTCAGATAATTGATAAAGCGGCCGGTCCATGAAGTGCGGCCTTCGGCGTCAGGCCATACCTGGATATCTTCATTCACGCCTTGAAAAGATGGCCCCCCTAATTTTGCCGAAGGATCAGCTTTGTGAATCGCCGCCGCCCACTGGATATAGAGCGCGGCATAATCTTCCGGCAGCATGTACTGGCCGTCGGCCTCTTCGCCCATCTCGACATAAGAAACGGGATAACCGCGCTTCTTGAGATATGCGATCTCGTTAGCTGCGTTTTCTGGAATGTCATAGAGGAGCGCAATGGGAACAATGGCGGGAAGTCCGCGGGTGTATCCGCTTGTATAAAAAAGATCGAAGCCCACCTGGTCGCGCTTTTTCGGGTCAATATCTGACGCTTCATGCCACGGGTCAACCGAAGAACAATAGGTCGCGCTCTGGTCCTGGTCAGGCGTATGCCGCAGCAGATCGTGGAATTCGCCGTCGGTGCCGGAAGTCCCGAGAAATAGCTCTTTCATGGCGTAGCCGACGCAGTTGCGGCGGTCGGCGGAGCCATGCGTGTCGCAGGTATTCGATGACTCGGTCATCAGTACGCGCACGTAGCGCACCGGAATCGGCGAGGGCGCAAGTTGCAGAGTGACATCGCCGCCTTTGCTATCGTTGACGGCGCCGGAGAGAAAAGTCTGCCAGACCCCGGCGGTAGCGTGCTTGATGGGGTCGTCGCCGGTCCAATATTGCACGGTGTAGCGGCGCGCGTAGGGCTCGGCCCAGGCAATGCGAATGGCATTGACTTGCTGCGGATTGGCCAGATCGACAATCACCCACTGCGGATGCAATGAGTCATCTTCGCCGGTGAAAGCCTTGGTCAAATAAGGATTGCTCTTCCAATAGCTATTGAGGTCGCCATCGGTCAGGCGCGAATAGCCATCGTTCCCGGTGCCGTCATTGCGAGTGAATCCGCGATGCGGCAAGGGATAGCCATACGAGTGTTGTATCGGTTCCGCCGGCGTTGTGCTTCCGGTGAAGTATCCCTTACCGGCGGCGTCGCTCCAGGTCCCTTGCGGATTCCAGTGCCAGGCTTCGACAAACAGCTCCGTATTCTGGCGATAGCTCACCGGCTGCCATCCGGCAGAGAGCACTTTGCTCAAGGTCGCAGGGTTGATGAGTTTGTCGATCGCGCCTGCCGGCAGGCGATCAATCCCGGCGCCTAAAGTTTGTGTCGGAACAAAAGAATTGGTCGCGTGTCCCGGGGTGACATCTACACGAATGGTATGAATGGCAGGTTGCGATTGGGACTGCGCCGGGGCCACCAATACCAGGCTGAGCACGGCACACGATAGCAGGACAGCAAGACGCGTATTTAGCAAAATCATCTCCTGGATGAAAATTTAGTCGAATGTTGTATCGGCTCAGCGCAACTACTCCTCCGGCCTCCAGAACATCATGCGCATGGTTCCCTGTGTCACCTGCTCGCAGGTGGTCTTTTTCCGGCCCACGCGAGGCACTGAGACCAGAATGCCTTCCGCATCGGTATCGAAGGTGAGCTCGGCCGTGAAGGGGACCCAGACGGGCTCACAACCATTGTCGTAAATAAATTGGATCTCGCCTTTCAGGGTTGCGTCCTCTTCAATGGTTATGTTGCGAAAGCGCAGCGCATCCGGATCTTCAGACGCAAGGCTCAGTTGGTTGCCGCTCCGCGTTGCCGCATAAATAAAGCCGGCATGCTTCCATTGACCATCGAGCATCAGGTTAGCCAGCAACTTTCGCATGGGCGGCAGAAGATTTGTCTCCAGATCGGTGAGCGCGGCTTTCACCCTGGATATGGCCTCGGCCTCACTTGGCGGCGGACCATCAAAAGCTGCAACCGGCAACTGCTCGAACTGCTTCTTGGTTTGCGCCAGCTTGGTGGCAAAGTTCCATGGCGCCGATGCGGGAGCAAACGGGTATCGTGAAGGATTCTTCTTCACCCTCTTCTCGTCGGTCACGGCCAGGAAGTCTTTCTCTAATTCACTGATGCGATCCGCGATATCGAAGGCTTCGCTCTCAGGCGGATCAGGCTCGCTCGCTTTTTTCTCTGCTTTTTCCACTTTCGCTTTGGCCGGCTTATTTTTTCGATAGACGGCAATAGGCCCGAGCGCGTTGGAGTAAGTCAGGCCGTCGTCTTCTTTTTGCGACCCATTTTGGGAATCGTCTTTGCAGAATTGCGCAAAACGCTGTTGGAATTGCCGGCTGCGCTGCAACTCTTCCCTGGCGTCATCGGCAGATTGTGCAATGATTTGTCCCCACCCCCGGCCGCTCTGTGGCGCTCCCTGCGGATACAGACGCACCTGCCATTGGTCAGGGTGTTCCCTTTCCGGATTGCCCTTGGCCACAGCTGTGACGATTCCATCCCGTTCGACGTAATAAACGGCCTGGCCGCTCGCAGGCACAATAACGGCCAGCGTCATGTATACCAGCAGACAAGACCAGCGCATTCAGAAGTTTCCTCCTGTTTTGAGTTGAGAGAGTTGCAATCTGGCTTGACAATATTAATACGATTTAATAAAACTGTCGCGGCGGGTTTATTGAAGTGCCGTATCATGCTGTCTGTATCATGAAGATCCTGGGTTGCACATTCATTCTGTCACTGCTGGCATTTTCCTCTTGCTTTGCGCAAACTTCGCCACCGCAAACCGAAACATCCTCCAAAAACGCAACGGTTGCAGGCCAGGTATTGAACGCCGTGACCGGTGGCGGAGTGGCAAAAGCGCAGCTCACGTTGCGCAATGCAGGTAAACAATCGGATGTGCCTGTACGTATCTTCAGCGATGCCTCCGGCCACTTTGTATTTTCCAACGTAGAACCTGGCAAGTATCAGCTCAGGGCCGAGCGCAGCCAGTTCATGAGCGCCGAATACGGAGCGCCGGGATCCGATCAGCCAGGGACGGCGTTTTCAGTTGCGGCTGCACAAACGTTCAATGACATCAAAATAAAGCTCATGCCGCAGGGTGTCATCTCCGGGCGCATTTTTGGCGCCGATGGGGACCCGCTCACTGGCGCCAGCGTGACTGCAATGCGCGCGCCATCCATCGCTGGCAGCAGCGCCAGCCTCGCCACCAGAGTCATGACCAACGACCTGGGAGAGTACCGTCTCTACGGCCTGCCGCCCGGACGCTACTACGTGAGCGCCAGCTACCGGCTGCGCATGGTGGCTGAGTTGCCCTCTGCTCCGCAGTCTGTGTCTTCAGGGCCGGAGAAGGGCGGGCTCTCGAAGTATTATCCCAGCGTGCAGCGCATGGACGATGCCACTCCTTTGGATGTCGCGCCCGGCGGTGTCTTGACCAGTATTGACATAACGCTTCCCATAATGGGTCTTACACCTGCGCCTTCTCCGCAAGCCGGAGGAGAATCCTCCAAGACAACGGTGCAAGGGCAGGTAGTCAACGCGGCCACAGGGTATCCGGTACCTAACGCACACGTGGAACTTCGCGGGGGCGAGGAAGATGACGTGCTGTTGAGCACAATCGCCGACGCCTCTGGCAACTTCACGCTTCGTAACATCCTGCCCGGCAGCTACCGTCTGGGCGCAAGTCACAACGGATTCATGTATAGCGAATCGGGCGCGCGCGACGCGGGGCAGCCGGGCAGCACATTTTCATTGGCTGCAGACCAGACGCGCGAGGGCGTCCTGGTGAAGCTTGTTCCGCTTGGGGTCATCACCGGACGCATTCTCGAAGAGGATGTGCCGCTCCCTAACGCCGTCGTGATGGCGCTGCACTGGACTTTCTTTAATGGCAAGCGCCAGCTTGTTATGGCCACCAGGGCGTACGCAAACGATCTGGGAGAGTACCGGCTGTATGGCCTGCCACCCGGCCGCTATTATCTCAGCGCCAACTATCGCGGTGGAATGCTGGGCTCAGGCATTCTCCTCTCGCAATCCCAAGCCTCCGCCAGCGAAAATGAGCAAGACGGAAATTATGTGGCGACCTACTATCCCGATGCGCTCAGCGTTGCCGAGGCCACGCCTTTAGAGCTTGCGCCCGGCAACGTACTCTCTGGCATCGACCTGGCACTCTCGAAGATGCGCAAGGTGCGGCTCGCAGGACGGGTGATAAGTCCGACAGGGCATCTGGATGGAGACGTTACCGTTGCCCTCATGCCACGCGAGGCTGCGGTCGCGGTTAAGTTCAACGGGCTGAACGCTGCCGTGCACGCCGACACCGGAGAATTCGAGATACCCTCAGTTCCGCCCGGCGCCTACGTGCTAGCGGTGGATTGGTCCGATGGAACTCAGTGGTACTCGGCCAGAAAACCGGTCGACGTAGGCCGCAAGCCGGTCGAGAATCTGGTTGTTCCACTCATTCCTGCATTACGGATCGCTGGCCGGCTGCAGGCGGAAGACGACAGCAATCTTGATCTGCCTGATTTGCAGGTATCGCTCGAGCCCCGCGGAGAAGGCGTCATCGGTGGAGACGCCAGCGTCTCGGTGAAGAAAGACGGCTCGTTCAACATCGACAACGTGCGTCCAGGCCGCTACCAGCTCAGCGTATCTGGGCTAACCGATGCCCGTTATGTAAAAGCCGCGTATCTGGGTGAAAAAGATATTACCCGCTCCGATGTCGATCTTACGCGCGGCGCCGCTGGGGAAATCAAGATCGTTGTGAGCGCAGCGGGTGGAAAGGTTGATGGCGTTGTGCTCGATGACCAGCAGGAGCCCGTGAAAACCGCAATGGTCGCCTTGGTTCCCGAACCCAGATTTCGCGATCAAAACCAGCTCTTTAAATTTGTGACCACCGACCAAAACGGGAAGTTCAGTTTGAGAGGCATTGCTCCGGGTCAATACAAGGCGTTTGCTTCTAAAGAAATCGATCCCGATTCGTACCGCGATCCGGAAACCGTTGCTTCCTTCGATGGCCTCGGTCAGGCGCTGACGGTCCAGGAAAATGGCGCGCAGAGCATACAACTTACCCTCATTCCCGCCCCGCAAATCAGATAAGCAGTGAAAGCCATTCCTCACAAAAAAAGATTCCAGACACCGCAAGCTCCGGCACACTGCGCATTAATTTCCGGTTAATTTTCCTGTTGACAGCCGGCAAAATCGGTCTATACTTCCTGCCACGTTGACGGGCTCTATTAAAACGTTTTATATCAGGATCTAAAACGTTTCACGAAATAAAACCCATCGACCCCCAAACCTTTTCTTAAGGAGAGACTTGCTGTGGAACTCCAAAAATCTCAAGTTTGTAAATGCCTTTTTGTGCTGGGCATCTCGCTCATCGTTTTGTTTGCGATCTCGCCGGCATCAGCCGCCCCCAAGACCTTGCATGGCTTGATCACCTTGTACGGATTCCCTGACAACTCGCCCCCGGGCAACGGGATCGCCTTTCCTATAATTCACTCTGGCGCGGGCGGCAAAGGAACCAGTGCTGACCCCATTACCTTCGCCACCGCTCCGGCAGAACATAAACCCGGCACCCGGGTCTATGTCACCGCTTTCCAGAAATATTTCATCATGGAAGATGAATGCGTAGCTTGCGACGGCGACTGGGCCAATGGCCATCATCGCCATATTGATCTGTGGACCAACAGCAACGCGCACTCCAACTTCTCCAAGGTAATCGCCTGCGAAGATAAGCTGACCCAGAGCAGCGGCACCTTCATTGTGAATCCTGCTACTAACCTCACGGTCAGTTCCAAACCGCTTTACAGCGATAAAGGCGGTTGCTTTCACTGAGAATTATTCCTGATCGCAAACTTGCTAAGAGGTTGGGGAGCGATGGCTTTCTCCAACCTCTAGCTTTTGAGAACCAGGCCCGTATTGGGAACCTTCCGCCTCGATGGTTCACTGCACTAAAAATCCTTAATTTTTCGATTGACAGGAGAAAGAAACGGTCTATACTTCTGCCCACATTTTGTGCTGAATTAAAACGTTTCAATCAAATTGCAGCGTCTTGATCCTCGGCACAAATGAAATCCCCCTATAGAAGGAGACCTTTCCGCATGAAACTCCAAAAGACACAGCTTGGCAGATGCCTGTTTGTCGTAAGCATCTCGCTCATCGTCTTACTTGCGCAATCAACGGCGCACGCCGCCCAGAAAACACTTCATGGGTTGATCACGTTTTATGGCTTTCCCGATAACTCTCCCCCAGGAAATGGCATTGCCTTTCCGGTGATTCATGATGGCGCCGGCGGCACCGGAACCTGGTCTGATCCCATTACCTTTGCCACCGACCAGAATGAGCACAAACCCGGCACGAGGCTCTACGTTCCCTTCCTTCAAAAATACTTCATCATGGAGGACGATTGCGTCGAGTGCGACAACGACTGGGAAGGCTCTCACAAGCGCCACATTGACCTGTGGACCAACAGCGATGCCGACTCCGACCCACAGGCGGTGGTGGACTGCGAAGACACCTTGACCCAGGACAATGGAACCTATATTGCGAACCCTTCCAGAAACCGCGCCGTCGACACCACGCCGCTCTTCGATAACAATAACGGGTGCATTCAGTAAGAATTCATGCAATGAAGATGCATGATGGGGCCTGGAGGGCCGGAACGGCTTCTCCAGGCCCCGTTTGTCGTATGGACATTGACGATGATTTCATGCCAGTCTTTTAGTATCGAACCAACTGCCAAAGTTCAAGAACCTGGAGTAACGAAAATATTGTTTCTTTCAAATCGCCGTTTCTTTTGCTGCCTGCAGCCGTTTTTTCAATCAACCTGGGCAGTCACAGCGCGCCATCTTTCCAGGGCGACAATTCTCCCCGTGTTGATCGTGGTGTGCGCCTGGCTAGGTGGAACACCGTTGGGGCAAACGGCTGCGGCGCAAACCAGTGTCCTCACCTATCACTATGACAACAGCCGCAGCGGATTGAACAGCAATGAAACTATTCTTACTCTTGCCAACGTGGGTTCACCCCAGTTCGGCAGGCTTTTTTCGCAGCCGGTGGATGGCTTCGTTTATGCCCAGCCGCTCTATGTTTCTCATCTCGCGATTCCCGGAAAGGGAACTCACAATGTCGTCTTTGTGGCTACCGAAGGCGACAGCGTCTATGCCTTCGACGCCGACAGCAACACCGGCGCCAACGCCAAACCGCTCTGGCGTGCCAGCTTGCTTGACGCCCACCACGGCGCCGATCCAGGGGCCACACCGGTGAATATGCTGGCGCAATTGCGCTGCGATGCCATTATTCCCGTGGTGGGAACCACCAGCACACCTGTCATTGACCTGGGCACGGGCACAATGTACGTAGAGAGCTTTTCCAGGGAAGGCCGCCGCTTCGTCCATCGCCTGCATGCCCTCGACATCGCGCGCGGAACAGAAAAGTTCCGAGGACCTGTTGTGATCGCCGGCAGCGTTCCCGGCCGCGGCGATGGCAGCGTGAATGGCAAACTGGCCTTCGATCCGTCGCATCATCTGAATCGTCCCGGGCTTCTCCTGGTCAATGGCATCGTCTATCTTGCCTACTCTTCGCACTGCGACCGGCCGCCGGCTCACGGCTGGGTGTTCGCCTATGATGCTGCCACCTTGACGCAAAAAGGCACATTCGTGACCACGCCGAACGGGGAGCACGGTGGTATATGGATGAGTGGCGCAGCCCCCGCCGCGGACTCGAGCGGAAACATCTTTCTTACCACCGGAAACGGCACCTTTGATCCGGCAGCTCCGGGGACGGAATTGAGCGATGCTGTGCTCAAGCTGGCTTTACAAAACGGCAAATTGAGCACGCTGGACTATTTCATCCCCTACAACTACCTTCGTCTCAACCGTCACGACCAGGACCTGAGCGCCGGCGGCGTTCTGTTATTGCCCGACCAACCCGGCAGCCATCAACATTTATTGGTAATTGCAAGCAAGGAAGGGACCATCTATCTGCTCGACCGTGATCAACTGACCGCTGGCAACCAGCACCTCTGCGGAAAAGAGTGCGCGTCAGACACGCAGATTGTCCAGGAAATTCCGAATGTTTTCAGCGGCATGTTCGGAATGCCTGCCTACTGGAACAACACTTTGTATTTCTGTGGCAACAACGAACCACTCAAAGCATTTTCATTGCGCAACGGATTGTTAGCCGCTACGCCCATCTCAAGTTCGCGAGAAACGTACCAATACCCGGGCGCCATTCCTTCGCTTTCTTCCAATGGCAACAGCAACGGCATTGTTTGGACTTTGGAGACAGATGCGTACGAATCGAACGGCCCGGCGGTGTTGCGCGCCTACGATGCGACCAATGTTTCACATACGCTTTATGCCAGCAATGTGAAGAACGGCGACAGTCCGGGCGGGGCGGTGAAGTTCTCGGTTCCTGTGGTGGTCAATGGAAGAGTGTATGTAGGTGCAGCGGGGCGCATCAGCGTCTACGGGCTGCATACGCAAAAATTATCGAGCTCTATGCCATCATCGCGGCAAACCACGCGCCATCATTCTCAATAAAGCGAAAAAACTTAAACCGCACAGCGCGGAGATCGCGCAGATCGCATCTCGCCATCAAAAAAGGCGGAGTCCGAAGAGCTGTGATTGGCAGCCTCCTCGGACTCCTTTTAGTTGGGGAGATGTCATCGAGAAAAATCGCTTCTAGAATTTATAGATCAAATCGAATTGCAGCCGATTCAGCCAGGGATCGGTCAGTCCTTTCGGCAATCCAGGAGCCAATGCCGCATTTTGCAGGTTGCGATTCAACGTGCGGCCCAGCCACCAGTTGAATGAAGCCGTAGTATTGCCTCGCAGTAGCCAGTTCACATAGACGTGGTTCTCAAGCACGTTCGTTGGAGCGCGCATTTCGCTTTCGTTGAATTGCGAGATGACCGCGTCCTGCTCGATGCGCATCCAGTTATAGCCGAGTTGCAGGTCGTTTTTCTGCTTCTGCGCTCCGACGTTGGTGTCGAACCAATATCCCTTGTTCTGCCTGGAAGGGGCAAACATGCTCTGCCGCGCGCGCAGGTTCCGCTCATACTCAGCGGTCACGTGCCAGGGGAAGCGCTGCCAGGGCGTGAGAATGGTGTTGTCCCAGATCAAGTCGGCATATTCAAACCCTGAAATGAAAGCCCGTCTTTGGCTTGTGCCTGTGCCCGCGATGAAAGTCGCATTCGTCATGATGTTGCTGGGCGCCAACGAACGCACCGCGGGAGTCAACGGAGGCGGAAGCGGAGTGCCTACCGCCGGCGTCAGTGGATTCTGTATGCAACCGGTCGAGGTGGCGCTGGCGCAAGGCAGAACCGGGAATGCGGCCTGCGCGATCGGATCGGCGCCGTTCCAGTTCAGCACAGTCACAGAAGGAGTGGAGGTCCATGTCTTTGCCGGTTGCAATCGCAACACGGCCTGGCCGCCAAACGCGTTGGAATCTACGCCCCGGTTGATGCTGGTGCCTACAAGACCGCCGGCCACTTCGTTGAACAGCAATTGCATGGCTTCAACTGAAAAATTCTTGACTACAGGATTGCCGAAGTCGAAAGAAAGCTTCTCGGTGAATCCTTCTGGATTCAAGTCCGGATCAAAGGTGAGGTCGGTGTGCTCCCAGTCATAGGCAAACTTGCCGCCGGTGAGCTTGATCCACTTGGCCGCATGCGGCTGATAAATGATATAGCCGCGGTCGAAACCAACAGCTTTGCGTTCGAAAAAATTTGTCAGTGTCTCGTTGGTGGAAGTCGGGTCGGCCAGAGAGGGAACGCCGTTGACGTTTGCCCCGGAAGCCACGTAGACGCCGCCGATAAAATCTTCTCCCAGCCTGCCTTCGAGGCCCAGGCGCAGTCGCACCCGGGCGCGATTGCGGGCAACGCAGGCAGCGCAACCTGAGTAGGTTTGAAATATGCTGTCGGAGCGAAGGCGGATGTCTCCCACGACTCGAAAGCGCGACAAGACGCCTTCGATTCCGCTGATCCGCTTTTGCAGATCCTTATTGTCGCGTTGGGCGTGCGCAGCGGAAGACTCGATCTTGGCCACATCCGTCTTGAGAACCGCAACCGCGGTGCTGGCCTGCTCAGAAGTTGTCTCGGCCGTGGCCGCCTGAGTTTGGGCCTGATTGGCTGTTTGTTTTGCCTGGATGTAGTCCTGCTGAAATTGCGCCCACTGCTCGTCGCGCTGCTTCAGTTCGTTGGTGAGTTGCTGGATCTGCTGTTGCTGGGTTGCGACGGCATTCTCGAGCGCTTGCACATGCTCCAGTACGGAATCGGTGCGCTTCTTTGGCTGCCGCCGGGACTTCGTCTTTCCTGGGTTTGCCTGCGCGTGCAGCAAAGCTGACATGGCAAGCAACAGGAACCAAATAGTTTTTTTCATATCGCCTCTTGGAGCAGGAATTAGGAAACTCTTCATCATAGAAAACAGAAACGTATACAATCGTTCGATAGTAATAATTAATATCGTATGAAATCGTGTATTTACGTATATGCGAAGAACGGAGCTTACGCTCTTGCAGCGTTTCGCTGTCAGGAAAGAATCAACAACAGGATTGAATCTTGCAGGTGAAACTCATCTTCCGGCTTCGACCTCATATTCCTTGATTTTTGGTATCGCATCCAGATATGCCGGCAGCGGTGCAGGCGGGCTGCCATTGCCATTCCCGATAAATTCAGAGACAAAATCGCTGGCTGGATTCTTATAGATTTCGTGAGGGGCGCCAATTTGTTCGATGCGGCCATGGTTCATGATTACGATGCGGTCGGCGATTTCCATCGCCTCGTCCTGGTCGTGGGTGACAAACACCGTAGTGATCGCCATCTGCTGGTGGAAGATGCGAAGCCAGCGCCGCAGCTCTCTTCGTACCTTTGCGTCTAACGCTCCAAAAGGCTCATCGAGCAAAAGAACTTTAGGTTCGACTGCCAGCGCCCTGGCCAGGGCAACGCGCTGCCTTTGCCCGCCGGAGAGCTG
>Ga0070741_10009929_pt1 | contig 18230 bp, 19 predicted proteins | sample Coa_R1_4_FD_66440 | JGI IMG/M metagenome (GOLD analysis project Ga0070741, IMG submission 66440) | Surface soil microbial communities from Centralia Pennsylvania, which are recovering from an underground coalmine fire - Coalmine... | ecosystem: Environmental > Terrestrial > Soil > Unclassified ...
GAGTTATTCTTTTGTGACGTTTTTGGTTCTTTTAGCGGTAAGTGATTGGAACTGGAGACTGTTACCCCATCTATTCAACAATCTATTTATCGTTGCCGGGCTTTTATTTGGTTATTTTTCATCCCCAACCAGCGCTATTTTTCAATTGACGGTTGGTTTCTTTGGCATTGGTTCAATAATGTACTTGTTTTTTCTCATCTACCCAAAGGGGTTAGGCGGCGGGGATGTGAAAATAGTCGCGGGATTAGCTGTCTGGTTGGGTGTCGCGAATTCAATTTACATGTTAATTATCGCATTTGGATTGGGTTCTTTGTTTTTTGGTCTTATGCTTGCGCTAGGGAAAATCCATAGGAAGTCCATGGTTCCACTTGGCCCGTTTTTGGCTTTTGCTGCCTTAATTCTTTGGTTTTTCCCCGGAGTAATAAATCAAATGGGATTAAATTTATGAGCCTTTTTTCAAAAGCCATTGTTGGCCTAGACATAGGTACCTCTAGCGTCAAAATCATTCAACTCAAACTCGTCGGTAAACAATACCAACTAAATGCCATGGGAATGGCTGAAATTCCAAAAGAAACTCTGGAGGCCAAAAACTCAGACATTCAAAAGGGCGCGCTTATAGAAGCTATCAAGCGCGCGTTTAAAGAGAGCGGTATAAAGACCAAAAAAGTTGTAACTTCACTATCTGGGGATTCGGTGATTATTCGGTATGTAAAACTTCCTTTCATGACGCCTGAAGAATTACGAGGCGCTATTTCTAAAGAGGCTGAACAATACATTCCGTTAAATATTGACCAGGTGGTTCTGGATTTTCAGATTTTGGGCGAAACGCAGGAAGACGGACAAAGGAAGTTGGATGTTCTTTTGGTGGCGGCGAAAGTCGACGTTGTGGATCAGCATATTTTGCTGTTGAAGGCGGCCGGGCTGACTTCCATGGTTATCGATATCGATGCTTTTGCATTACAAAATGCTTTTGAAATTAATCGTCTGGAACCCAATGAGGAAACCATAGCCCTAATAAATATAGGTGCTTCTTTGACAACGATAAATATTCTCGAAGGAATCAATACCAGGTTTACGAGAGACATTCCTGTGGCAGGAAATGATTTCACGAAGGAAATACAGAAAGAGTTCAACTTGAAGTTTTCTGAAGCCGAAGAGCTTAAAAAATCCCATGGAGCTATTTCCATGGAAGAGGACGATTTCAGTTTATCGACCGTTTCGCAAAAGGACGATCGTGTTTTGAGAATGTCGGATGTCATGACCCCGGTTTTGAATAAGCTGTTGGGGGAAATCAGACGTTCGTTCGATTATTATGAAACGCAAGCGCGTAAAAAAACCGTTGAACGGGTTGTTCTTTTAGGCGGTAGCGCGCGGTTAAAGAATGTGAATCGATTTTTAGCTAATAAATTGGGTATCCCGGTTGAAATTTTTTCGACTTTCAGAAATGTTGAATCGCAAAAGGGAATCGACCCGGAACAAATGGCGGAAAAAGAGTTTCACATGGGCGTTTGTCTAGGACTCGCGTTACGGCAAGTGGAATCATAAAATGATAAAAATTAACCTCGTCCCCGTAAAAGAGAAAAAAAAGAGAAAAGAATTTTTTGCTATCCTTTCGGTAATCCTTGCATTGGTTTTCGTACTACTGGTAATGGTCTATTTCTATGTCCAACGTTGGAACGCGAAAAACGATTTGAGCAGACAGATAAAGGATGTCGAACAGGAGTCGCAGGGCTACCAAGATAAAATCAATGAAGTCAAGGATCTGGAAGCGAAGGAAGCGAGTCTAGAGGTTTTCAAAAAAACGATAAAGGGAATCTCGGAGACCCAAAGAAAGATTATCGTTGCGATTGATCAGATGGGGTTGAATTTGCCCGAAGGAGTTTGGCTTACCAATATCGATCAAGGTCGAGGAGGGGACGGGAATAAATTCACGATTCAGGGTTATGCCTTTACCGAGTCGAACTTACAAACTTATTACTCAAATATACAAAAACAAATAACGCAGCTTAAAGAGTTTTCAATGGATGAAAAAACGACAGGATCCCTGGTTGGGAATAACAAATTAGTTCATCAATTCACAATATCCTTCAAGGTTATGGATCAGGGAACATGAAATTAACTCCTTTACAACAATATAGCATCCTGGGTTTGTTTCTCTTTTTTGGTCTTTGTTTTCTTTATTACCAGTTTTTGATAAAGCCGATTAATTTAGAGATTAATAATCTTCAAACGACTTTGGACCAGAAAAAGAAGGATCTTGAAGAAGCGAAAAAAATCGTCGCGAAATATGTTGAATTCAAAAAGAGGGCGGATTCTATTCAGCGAGAACTCGAATGGATCCAAAATAGAATCCCTAAATCGATAGAGCGATCTAAGTTGCTTGAAGAAATCAGCCTTCTTCAGAACAGATCGAGAGTTTTGCTCACTAACTTTACGATCGGTCCTCCTGTTTCAGGCAAGGATGTTTACACGGAAATCCCGATAAGCGTAAGGTTGAATTCTGATTTTAAGGGACTGGTTGATTTTCTGTATCAAATAAGCATCTCAAATTTAATTATGACCGCCAGGGATTTGACTGTTACGGCCGCTCCTATCTCGGCCGATTATCCAAACTTTACGCTGTCTGCTCAAATAGTGGTTAGCGGGGTGCAAGCAAAACAATGAAAAATACAACCTTGAATTATGCGAGAGCCTTTTTGGTTTTGGCTTTATTGCTTACTGCGTCAAGCTTATGGGCACAGCAGCAGGATGTTCCGGAACCGATTTTCGTCAATTTTACTATTCAACCACCTTATGTTCCGATTTATCATGGAAGAGACCCATTTAAGCCGTTGGACAATGTAAATCGGTCCCCCCAAATCTCAATAGCTGAACTGGAATACCATGGGGTGATGTCAATCGAAGGAACAAGCATGGCGTTATTTGGGTGGCGCAGCAATCAGTCCATTCGGTACACGTTAAAATTCAGAAAGTTATACAGCGACAACGATGTTGCTGTTGATGGAGTTGTAGGTGAGGTTACAAATTCAGAAGTGGTTTTAATACAAGGTGACCAAAAAATTATTTATTCAAGGAAATAAAAGGAGATATAAAGATGCAACGTTTTGGTTCACACTTGGCGGTTGGTCTTTTTATAGCCGGGACTTTTTTATTTTCGCCTTTAAGTGTTTGGAGCGACGATATTGAAATTGATTTGAGCGGAGCGGCCACGCCCGCTGCTAAAAATTCAAGCCCGAGTTCTAGCGTAGTATCCCAGCCCGTTACCTCAGGGGCGAAGCCAACCGTATCAAGTTCGTCAGAACCCAAAGCTTATCAGGATTCTGGAACTTCTATTTCGAATTTGAATATCTCAACAGAAAACCAAGGTTTTAAGGCCTCGTTTGAGGGCAAGGGCCTGCCAAAACCGGTTTTAGAAAAGCTGACAAATAAAAAATTACTTTTGAAATTTGAAAAAACAGGATTAAAAATACCCAAGAAAATCGATGTCAAGAATGACTTGATAAAGGATGTTAGGTCCTCGATGCATGATGGCACGGCTTGGGTTGTCCTTGATTTGATGGATTCCGCCAAAACGAATTTGGAGCAAACGGACCTTGGTTATGCCCTTTATTTAAATGGATCAAAAGTTTCAAAAGATCTCCCTTTGCCTGAAACCTCCTCGGCACCCGCGGGTCAACTTGAAAAAGTGAAGGAAAAAGAGGGTAGCTTTTTTTCAAGACTCATTGACGCGTCATTGAAACCGGTTCCTAACGGTATCAAGCTGGTGTTAACTTCCGATGGCCCGTCTAAATACACTGTCAGAAAATTATCCCAACCTGAGAAATTGATCATTCATTTTCATGATACGAAGTTGGAAATCGCCGATAAACTGAAAAAATTCAAAAGCGAAGATGTGGAATTCCAAAAGGGCGGATTGCTCTCCGTCGAATTTCGACAATTGTCACCGGCTCTTCCACCCATATCCGAAGTTATGCTTACGATAATCCCCGGGACGATACATCAAATTGACCGCGACCTTAATCAAGTTGTTATTACGCTGACGGCGCCTCCATCCCTTAAGAAACCAGAAGAAAAAAAGGGCAATTTGAATCAGCTTATTTCAATGGATTTGGAAAGCGCCGACCTAAATGCTGTTATTAAAACCTTAGTTGGAGAAACGGGCTTTGAGGTTAATTTTGTGTCTGGCCCGCTTGTGGGAGTAGTGACGGAAAAATTTAAAGACATACCGTTTAAAACCGCTTTAGCTGATTTGTTGTCCCCTGGCAATTACGATTATGATCTCCAAGGCAATACTCTTCGCATTGGCTCACAAGCCGCTATCCAAAGCACTAAAAAGATATTGCCGCATTTAACGGAATTGATCACGCCTTCAGGAGGCATGAGTTTGCAGCCGTTCGATGGTTTGGTCCGAAACATTCTTCCGGCTTCAAATGCATCCAGCAGCTTTTTTGATACGACTCGCAATGTCATTGTTCTCAATGGAACAGCTTCAGATATAGAAGAGTACAAAAAAGCTATTAAGGATTTGAAGCTGGACGAAGGAACGACCAGCGACAGGATTACAAGGATAGTCAAATTGAATTATGCTGACGCAGCGAATCTGAACATAATATTGACGCCTTACTTAACTCCTGTTGGTAAAGTCCAAGTTATCGGCCAGAAATTGGTCATTTGGGAAACGGCGACAAATATGGGTGTCCTTTTAGAATTGATCAATGAATTGGACCACAAACCGGCTCAAGTTTTAATCGAATCGACGATAGTCGAAGTTGATAACGAGAGCGATCTAAGTTTGGGTGTTCAGTGGACGGCGAATAGATCAATCGGTGATCCGACATTATCAGCTTCCGTAAGCGCTCCGGCGGTTTCTTCTGTCGGGTTATTGACGTTTGGAACCCTTCGCAGCGGATTGAATATAAGCGCAACATTGTCCGCGATCGTAACGAATAAAAAAGGTAAAGTCATTTCTCGGCCAAGAGTAGCGACCCAAAGCGGGATTGCGGCTGAAATTCAAGAAACGGAAAACGTGATCATTTCATCAACAACCCAAACCTCCGTGCCAAATGTCGGGATCCAAACGGTTACGACTTTTACTCAACTCGGTCTGCCGATCGATTTAAAGGTTACTCCTCGAATCACCGACGACGGACACATCACCACTATCATCAGCGCATCAATTACAAGCCAATCGGGTCCAGCGCTTGGGCCTTCCGCGCCTCCGCCGACAAATATTCAAACAGCCACAACAACTCTCACGACTAAAAATGGCGAAACTATTGTCATTGGTGGTTTAGTAAGGGAGGTGGCTCAGGATACCGTAAATGGGATACCTCTTTTATCGAGCATTCCCATTATTGGAACTCTTTTTCAAGATCATGAAAAGACCAATCGAAAAGAAGAATTGATAATATTTATCACACCCACCTTGTTGGAAGATTAAAAGTTAATTAAAAATCTGTTCATCTAAAATAAGCGCCTGAAAGGGCGCTTATTTTTTTGAGCTCATGTTGAATACTTACTGCTTGAACGATGAACATATATTAGGGAGCAAAAGGTGAGCATACGATTTTTGACAGCAGGGGAATCTCATGGCAAAGGTCTTGTCGTAATTTTAGAGGGCTTTCCAGCTCAATTGCCTATAACCGCCGAGGAAATTAACTTCGATCTGGCTCGGCGACAATTGGGCTATGGGCGAGGTGGAAGAATGCAAATTGAAAAAGATCAAGTCGAAATCTTATCCGGCGTCCGCAAAGGACTGACCCTTGGATCCCCTATTAGCCTTTTCGTCAAAAATAAGGATTATGAAAATTGGGAAAAAATTATGACACCTGATCCTGGCGGGGAAAGTTCCGGAAACCCTTTAAAACGGCCCAGGCCCGGGCATGCCGATCTTCCTGGGGGCCTAAAGTATAACCAAAGGGATTTGAGAAACATTTTAGAAAGGGCAAGCGCCCGAGAGACGACTGTTCGGGTTGCGGCAGGAGCGGTTGCCAAAAAGTTTTTAAGATCCTTCAATATATTGGTTCAAAGTTATGTCAAGCAGCTGGGACCAATTGGTTCCAAGCAGATACATGTCAAGAATGGAAAAATAAATATTTATGCCGATAAATCCCCGGTCAGAATGTTGGATAAGGTTGCGGAACAAAAAGCGATGAAGTTTATTGATTCTGCAAAAATTAAAGGTGACACCTTGGGTGGGATTTTTGAAGTGAGGGTGACAGGTGTTCCTGCTGGCTTAGGTAGTCATGTTCAATGGGATCGGAAACTTGATGGCCGATTGGCCCAATCATTACTCAGCGTCCAGGCCGTAAAGGGAATAGAGTTTGGCGACGGGTTCAAAAATGCTACAAAGTATGGTTCGGAAGTACATGATGAAATTGGGTACAAAAAATCGAAGGGATTCAATCATTTAACAAATCGAGCGGGCGGTATTGAGGGAGGAATCAGCAATGGAGAGGATATTGTCCTCAATGTCGCCAAAAAACCCATTTCTACGCTTAAGAAGCCCCTGCGCTCAGTCGATATTGAGACTAAAAAGAACTTGAAGGCGGCGTATGAACGGTCGGATGTGTGTGCAGTTCCGGCCGCTTCGGTCATAGGGGAGGCGGTCGTCGGCTGGGTCATTGCGGACGCCTTTTTAGAAAAAATGGGCGGAGATTTCATGGATGAGATAATCACTCGGCACAAACTTTATATCAAACACTTACTTGCTTATTAACAATAGAAAAATGCTACCTGAAAATATCATTCTTTTGGGTTTTATGGGATCGGGGAAGACAACGACCGCAAAAGAGTTGTCCAAGTTGCTCGATTACGAATATTGGGACATGGATCAATTTATTGAGAAGAACAGCGGGTTAAAAATTTCAGAAATATTCGCTGATAAAGGCGAATCGTATTTTCGAGAACAAGAGAAAGTCGCATTGGATTGGGTTAAAACAAAAAAAAAATTTGTAATATCGACAGGTGGTGGCGTTTGGTTGGACGAAATCAACCGCAGCCTTCTTGTGAAATTGGGTTTATGTGTTTGGCTAAAGGTTTCTCCGGAGGAGGCGTGGAAAAGGGTCTCTAAGAACTTGAATCAGAGACCGCTCTTATCATGCGAAGGCGATCCGTTCGATCGTTTAAAAAGTATTTTGGAAAGTAGAACCCCGATTTATTCCCTCGCGAAAAAAAACGTGGAAACGGACAATAAATCGCCCGAATTAGTCGCTCGAGAGATACTTGAACTTATAAGAAACGACGAGCTCGGAAAATCGACTGGATAGAGTAACCCCCTAAGCCTAAATAGACCGCAATTATTTTCCTGCGAAATATCATTCGAGGTGCGAGTTGAAAACAATGATCAGAGTTGAGCTGGGAAAAAGAAGTTATGACATCATTATTCAAAACGGCCTTGCTCAGCATTGCGTTTCCTTGATTAAATCAAAAACTCGATCTAAAAAAATTGCTTTATTGACCAATTCTAAAATTTATCATCTCCTGGGAAAAACAATAGAGAAGAACTTTAAAAAAGCTGGGTTTTTATTAACCCCCATTCTTGTCGCAGAGGGTGAAAAGTATAAAAACGAGAGCTCATTATTTGAAATTTTGGGGAAATTGGCCAAGTATGAATTTCAACGGGACTCTGCTTTGATAGCTTTGGGTGGTGGCGTCCTTGGGGACCTGGGTGGCTTAGCTTCATCTCTTTATATGCGGGGGATTAGCTTCTTTCAATTTCCGACTACGCTGCTGGCCCAAGTCGACGCGAGTATTGGCGGTAAAACAGCGATCGATTACCGCGGGATAAAAAATTTGATCGGATCATTTCACCAGCCCAAACTCGTCTTAATCGATCCGGATATCCTAATAACTTTAGACGAGCGACAATTCAAAACAGGGCTTGCGGAAGTCATTAAATACGGCGTCATATGCGATGAAAGAATGTTTAAGAAAATGGAAGATAACGTTGATTTAATTTTGGGGAGAAATCCCAAAATTTTATTTCATTTAATAAAAAGATCTTGCGAGATAAAAGCACGGATAGTTTCAAAAGATGAAAATGAAAATGCAAATCGTGCCTGGCTTAATTATGGCCATACTTTGGGACATGCTTTTGAATCCTATTTCGGGTACCAGGAACTGACCCATGGGGAAGCGATCTCTTATGGAATGTGGTTTGCGGGATTACTCTCTTATCAACTCGGGTTATGCGCGAAAAATGTTGTCGCTCGTCAAATCTCTTTATTGAGTAGAATGGGACTGATAAGGAGACTGCCCTCGTTTAAACCGGAAATTGTTTATAAAAGGATGTTGTTGGATAAGAAGGCCCGAAAGGGCCGAGTTCAATTTGTGTTGACAAGGAAAATCGGTCTTGTTACCATTCAAAAAAATATTCCGCATTCAACCATTCTTTCGGCTTTAACCCGACTCCAGGCTGAAGCAAGCGAGTTATCTTAGGTTTATGACGAAGGATCCCTCTACGTCTGAAATTAATGAATTAAAGAAAAAGTTAGAAGAGAACTCTGATTCCCTTGTTTTTGCCCCTTTGGCGGATGCTTATAGAAAACAAGGAAATTTGGAAGAGGCTTTTCTGGTTTGTAAAAAAGGCCTGGATAAACATCCGAATTACACAAGCGCACGAGTCGTACTTGGACGGATATACCAGGAACAGGGAAAGACGGATCAGGCCGTCGGGGAATTCAAAAAAGTTTTAGAAACGGACCCCGAGAACTTAATGGCACATTCTTTATTGGGAGCAATTTACGTTGAAAAGGGAGATCACCAATCCGCCATTGAAGAGTACCAGAAAATACTCACATTAAACCCGGATGATGAAGAGACGCAAGAAGCGCTTAAGAAAGCAATTGAAAAAGCCGCCGGGGAGCAAAAGTCAAATCCGCCACTAAAAAAAGAATCCGCTCAGCCTGAAAAGAAAATCACGCAAAAAGAATCAACCGCAACTATAACGATCGCCGAGCTCTACCTGAAACAGGGGCATTTTGATAAAGCGATCGAAGTTTATCAGGAACTTTTAGCGGGTGATCCTCAAAATCTGATGTTGCGACAAAAACTCGGAGAGGTCGTTGAAAAGCAACAAAAAGAATCGGCCATCGAAAACCCAGTTTCAAAGTTGAAAAAAAGCGATTTCATCAAACCGCCTGATCAGAAAGAAGAGCTGCTGGAAGATACTAGAGGAGAAAGCAAACGGCAGGAAAAATCAAAAAAAGAAGATGATTCCAAATTTACCAGCGATGATATTTTGCAAGTTATGAGACGCGGTGGGAAAGATGATGTTGTGATAGAAGACAAAAAGAGTGAGGAAAATTCCAAAAAAACAAAAGCGACAATCGAACTAAAGAGCGGTGCTTCTGATAAAAGCACTAACGCTGTTTTACAGCCGAATCAAATTGACGGACTAAAGGGTATTTTGGCTGATTTAAATTCGATTGAAGGCATCATGCAGTGTTTTATAATTGGAAATGATGGAATAAACATTGTTTCTATGGGTGAAACCAGTAATAATGCTGATTCCGGCAAGCAGACATTAGCGATTTTTGAAAGCACCCAAAGGTCTGTTGCGCAGCTGAATCAAGGAAAATTGAACCAGGTTCTAGTCACGGCCGAAACAGGACATATATTATTAGTGTCTTTTGCCAATTTTGTTTTGGTTGTTTTGGGAAGCAACAAAATCAATTTGGGTCTTTTACGCTTGGCTTTGGACTCAGCCCTTAAGAAACTTGATCGAATTTTATAGTTTTGCCAGCAAAGAATAATTAACATTGAGCAGTAAAGTCATAAACATTTTTTCCGGGACTAATTCATGGATTTTAAGAAAATATTAGAAGAAACTCTTTCCAATGTAGAAGGAGCTCTTGGCGCGGGTTTGGTCGGCATGGATGGTATTGTAATAGATCAAATCTCCCACAATTCCTCCTTCGATATTAACGCTGTCGGTGCCGAATATTCCAGCATCATAAAAAATGCGATGAGGGCTTCCTCGAATTTTGGCCTAGGCAATACGGCGGAAATATTAATCACCACCGACAAGGCGACAATGATCATGATGATGGTCGGCCAGAATTATTTTGTCACATTAGCGATCAATTTAGATGGAAACCTGGGAAGAGGCCGATTGGAACTTAAAAAAGCTATTCCTAAGTTTGAAAAAGAGCTGACCTGATCCCTTGCCATCCGATCAGTTTCCCACCCAAAGTCAAACCCCGGTAAATATTTCCGTTTATTCAAGTTGGCCTGAAATCTTTCGTTCCTGGGGTTGGCGCTATTACGACTTTTTTTTTCGTCTTGTCCTTTACAATTTCTTGTGGATCGTTTCCTGCCTCGCAATTGAACAGATGGCTGCACGCATAGGCTTTTTCGACTTTTCAAAGCCTGCGAATTATTTTAGCTCCTATTTAATTTATCTTCTTATTTGCGCTATGTCCGTTGGATGGGCTTACTTAGTGTTTAAAACATTCATGGTGGGTCAATGCAAAATAAGTGATGTGTGGCTTGGGCTCAAAAAATATTTCATAAAGTTCATGGCGCTTTCGATGATTACGGGATTTGTAATCGAATGGACAGTCTTTAATGCGAGATATTACATTTATTTTAATAACAGCCACGGAATACTAAACTATTTATTACTGGGCTTCACCTTGTGGATATTGCTTTTTTGGGTTTCGGCTGCCCTTTATCAATGGCCCATATTGTTTTTTCGAGATCAATCCCTAATCAAAATTGTTTACAAATCGATTATTTTGGTAATGGGCAATGGATTTTTATCCTTCGGAACGCTTTTGTTTTTTACCGTAATTGTTGGTTTGTTTTCACTACTTTGGCCACTTTGGTTTTTCTTTGGATTTGTTTTCTTCTTCTCTTTTCAGTGCGTAATGCTTGAAAAGCAATTTTTAAGGTATAAAATCATTTATGAAGATAAGCCATTAGACGAGTATTTAGAAGGCTTGGAGCGGGAGCGGTCTAGAGGCTGGCGAGAATTTTGGAAACCGTGGGAGAATCGATGAAACTATTCAAGTTTTGGGGCCGTTTTATCGTGGTTCCTGCGGTTCTTTATCTTTTGTTCGGAGGGAACAGAGGTCTGTGGAACCTTTATCGACTTCATCAAGAGAAAATAATATTAGCATCACAAATCAGCCAATTGAAAAATGAAATAAACCAAAATCAAACCGAATACAAAAACTACGAGAAAAATTCTTTAGTCATGGAAAAGCTAGCGAGGGAAGAATTGAATTTGGTGAAACCGGGAGAATTGGTCTATAAATTCACGGAGGATCGTGTTCGGCAGTAAAATTGGATCTTTATTGACTTCCTAAGCGGTGATCGTTATTCTGACCTTCCTTTTGTGCCATCCGGAAAACTATCAAGTCGCATTGGCCCATATTGATCCATGGGTTTGGGTCATCTGATGTATCGTTTGGAATTTGAAAATAAAGCTGACCGGGTAAATTTGCCGAGATGGCGGAACTGGCAGACGCAAGGGACTTAAAATCCCTCGGGCCTAAAGCCCGTCCCGGTTCGATTCCGGGTCTCGGCACCAATTATTTGTCTCTGTTTCAAAATTGCAAGGCGCAATCAAGCGCCAAAAAGACGCGGGGTGGAGCAGCCTGGTAGCTCGTTGGGCTCATAACCCAAAGGTCGCTGGTTCAAATCCAGCCCCCGCAACCAATAGTCCCCCTTCAATGGGGGTTTTTTATTTCTACGGTTTTACAACGATGGAAACCATTCACCTACATATCGAAAAGAAGAGCAGACGTGGTAAAACTGTTACCGTTCTTGACGGTTTTACTCGAGATTATATTCAAATGGAACGATTGGCCGGTCAATTTAAAAAGGCTTGCGGAACCGGCGGGACATTTAAAGATGGGTCTATCGAATTACAGGGTGATTTACGCCTGAAAGTTCGCGAGCTACTTTTAAAAGAAGGTTTTAAAGTCAAGGGGTGATGTTTTGCGACTTGTTGCTTCTATCGCACCGTGGCTCCCTTGGATCAAAGGAATGCTTCCGCACTCGGTCTTACTAGGGGGGAAGGCAGCCGAGCTTTATTATTTTTCAATCCTTGAAAAACCAACGCCGGGTCTTTTAATCAAAGAAACTATTTTTGGAATGGAAAAGGGCGGAAAAACTTTAAGCGCCTTTCATGAAGAACTGCTGCATCAGGGGTTTCGGAAAAAAATGGTCACGGATTCTCTTCAATCCAAATCCATACCTCTTTATCACAGGGAAGACCTTGGATTTTTAGAAATTCGGTGTCCGGAAAAAGGTCCCCTTAAAAATCCATATACGGAAGGTCTTGCGGCTATTCCCGATCCTTATGTGAAACTTCTTTTGGAAGATCCGCATGTCGTAGAAATAAAATTCCTCGAACAAAGTTATTCAGTGCGAATCCCCCAAACGGGGCGATTCATTTTAGTAAACGGGCTTCAAATCAATGTCAAAAAAAAATCGCCCATTGAGGCCCAATATCATGCCTCCCAATGCCTGGTGCTTATTCTTTACCTGCTTGTTTTGCATGATGAATTAAGAGAAGAGGCCCTCAATGACCTTTTACAAGTGAAACCATCAGCCTTGATCAAAGAATTTCATCAGAATTTAAAGGAAAATGGCCCCGGTTCGGCTGTTTGGGAGGGAGCTCAAAATTTTTTTCTGGAGCTATTTCCTGAAACGAAGGCTGTACAATTGATTTCATGGTATTGGAAATTCCTACCAGCCCTTACAAAAGTATTGCGTGAGCAAAAGTCCGATGGGTGAGCGGGACAAAGAGAACGAATTGAAAACAACAAGACCGGTGGCGCTTGTGACGGGAAGTTCCAGCTTATTGGGTGAAGCTATTTGCCTAAAGTTGGCCCGCGCAGGATATGATTTAGCCCTCCACTATCAAAAATCTTTTCTGAAGATAAGAAAGCTGGAGAAGAATGTCAGGGGATTAGGGGTCGATTCCCTAGCGATCCGGGCGGATTTGAAAGAACCTAAAAATGTTATCGAGGTCATTCGAAAAATAAAAAGACGTTTTAATCGCTTGGATTTACTTGTAAATAATGCATCTCTTTTTTTCCCAACGCCTCCATCCAAGGAGAGCCTTTCGCAGTGGGAAAGAATTTTTCAAGTGAACCTATTTGCACCTTATTTTCTAAGCCAGGCCGCTTCTTCCTTATTGAAAAAAAATAATGGGTGCATCCTCAATTTGACCGATATTTATGGCGAGAACCCCATCCTGAAGGACTATGGGGCTTATTGTTTGAGTAAGGCCGCACTTATCAGTGCAACTCGATTGTTAGCGAAAGAATTGGGGCCTGAAATCCGTGTTAACGGGGTTTCTCCCGGTGCGGTCAAGATACCTAAATCTTATAACCCTGTTCAACGTAAAAAATTAATCGAAAAAAGCGCCTTGCAAAAACAGGGGAAGCCAGAAGACATCGCGGAAGCGGTTTTCTTTTTGACGTCCCAAAAATTCATAACAGGTCAAATATTAAGGGTGGATGGGGGAAGATTTTTGATTTGATGAATTTTCTGGCTTGGGTCCAAAAATTGATAGGCCAATTCAACCATTGATTTATTCAACCCCGCGATTTCCAATTGAGGCGCGATTTCAAGCAATGGGTAAAGAATAAAGGCCTTCTTACTTATGTCTGGATGTGGCAGAGAAAAACCATTTCCTTTTATGATCAAGTTCTTCCATGAAATCAAGTCCACATCCAAAGTTCGGGACGCATACCGATCCTTGGTTCTTGTTCGGCCCCATTTTTTTTCAAGGCCGACAATCCAGGCCCGAATTTCTTTCGGGGAATTGTAAGTGTCGACTGCGACGACCATATTCCAGTAATTATTTTGTTTTTTTCTATTGCCTACCGGCGATGTCTCGTAAATGTGTGAAATGGCAGTCAAGCCAAACTTCTCGTTTATCGCTTTCAAGGCATTTCGAAGATGGACCGCCGGTTCAATATTGGAACCCAAACTGAAGTAAACAAGTTCCTCTCGAAAGCCAATCTTTTTTCGAGTAATCTCCACGCCTATATTTTGCGATCCCCGGACCGCACCTGGCTTGGACACCCGTAAATGTATTTCCTGTATATTGAATTGTTTTAATAATAAATCCGCAAGTTTCTCAGCCAATGTCTCGACTAATTTAAATTTGCTTTTTTCAACAAAGGAAATTGTGCTTTTGGCAATTTTTTTATAATCAAGCGCGTCCTCGATTCGGTCATGAAAGGCGGCTTTACGGGCATCGGTCTTAAATTTAAGGTCCAGTAATACGTCTTGTTTTTGCTTTCGCTCCCAATCGAAAATACCGATCACGCAAGGAACTTTTAATCCCGTCAATACAATGTAGTCATTTTTCATTTGGGCTCCCCGGCTGTCTGTGGATTTCATTAGTAAAACGACGGCGCAAATTCAAACTATATAATTTTAGTAAAAAAACTTATTGACGCTCCGCCGGTCCTTTGTTTCTATGGCTTTATGTCAAAGACCCAAAATGTTAATTTCCGAAGTCATTTTTGGGGACCTTTGAGCCTAGGACTCTTAAATCTTTTTTTGTTCGGAGATGTCCTTTTTAATGGCAAGGGGCGGGTTCTTTCAAGTCCTCAAAGTGATTTATATATTCATTTCACTGCTTGGCGTCAATTTTCATTCGACCAATTGCGGCAAGGCCACTTACCACTATGGAATCCCCATTATCTTTGCGGAGCCCCTTTTTTTGGTAATTTTGAGTCAGCCCTTCTATATCCGCCCAATTGGCTTTACCTCCTATTTCCGCTCTCGGCAGCCATCAACATTGGAATCATCCTTCACGTTTTTCTAGCAGGATGGTTTGCCTTTATTTGGGCCAAGAATCGAAATCTCCACCCATTGTCCTGTTTGATGGTTGGCGCAGTTTATATGTTTTGTGGAGCCTTTTATCTTCATCTATTCGCGGGACATTTGCCGAATCTTTGCACTATGGTTTGGGCTCCGCTCATCTTCTTGTCCATGGACGGTTTGTTGAAAAAAATAGAACCGCGCTGGTTCTTATTGGGTATTTTTGCGGTATCGATGCAAATTTTGGCGGGCCACCCTCAATATGTTTATTTCACAGGCATCATTTCCTTTTTTTACTTGCTCTTGAACATGGATGGAACGAGAAATAAATGGGCGCCGTTATTAAGCCTTTTCGCTGTTTATTCGGGAGCCTTCATGATAGCGGCCGTTCAACTTTGGACAGGTTTGCAAGCCTTATCGGAGTGTGGTCGAAACATCCCGATGGAATACAATACCGCAGCCTCTTTTTCATTACCGCCTGAAAATTTGATCACGTTCTTTTTACCCGAATTTTTCGGGAACCTGACCTCGACTCATTATTGGGGGAGGTGGTATTTGTGGGAAGTTTCACTTTTCATTGGTGCGACACCGACTCTTTTCGCTTTCTTAGGCATTGCTGGGGGCGAGCGGGGCAAGATAAAAGGGCTCTTGGCGACCGCGATCATCGCCCTTTTATTTTCTATGGGTGCGTTTACGCCCTTTTATCGAATCCTTTATTTCTACGCTCCTGGATTCAATGAACTTCGGGGTTTATGCAAATTTGATTTTTTGGCCTGTCTGTTATTGAGCGGCATCGCCGGTGTTGGACTTGATTCTCTTCTACACAATAAGAAAAAATATGATAGAGCTTTTTTTATTGCTTTCGTTATGGCGACCGTTCTTATCGGCGGAGAAGTATTCATATTATATTCGTTGAGGAATGGACTGAGCGGATCTTGGGCCCAATGGTTTTGTTCGCGAGATTGGCTCAAAGGTTCCTTGATCCATATGGATGCGGTTTCAAAAGAGCAATATGTTCATGATTCGGGCATCCATTCGGCTTTGGCACTGTTATTGGGGGGACTTGTTTACACCCTATTGGCTGCTTTGCTAAGCCTTCGAAAACATATTCCAAGTCTTCCTTCGATCATTGTGGCAATTGCCCTTATCGAGTTGTTCGCTTTTGCACGGATAAATCGTCCTACTTTTGAATTGTCGCAGTTTCAGAAGAAAATCCAACAAATCAACGATTTTTACCGGGAAAATCCGGGAGAGTTTCGAGTTTATGGTACGGCAAGTTCGGCGCTTTTGACGGGAGGTTTTGACATTTGGGAAGACGAGCCGATGGTGTTGGGCCGTTATGGCCGTTTCGTATGTTTCAGCCAAGGCTTAGCCGAGAGTCAACTTTTTTCAAAAGCCCCTCTTTTTTCAAGATTCACAAAAATATTTGGTTTGATTCGGTTGAAATACATCCTCAATACGGATTACGCGCAACTCCAGGTCTATCCCATGCCTTTTAAAACATTGCCTCGGATGTTTTTAGTGAATCAATGGGTAAGGGAACCTGACAGCCAAAAGACCTTGTCAGGACTACTGGACCCCGAATTCGACCCAGAAAAAAAGATCTATCTAGAGGATGTACCGGTACCCACGCCTTCTGCTAAAAAAGGACGCAATTCCCTCCAGTGGAAAGATCTTTCAACGGATAAAATCGAAATAGAGGCGAATTTGACAGAACCTATGATCCTTTTGATCACGGACAATTTTAGCTCTGGATGGCGGGCGAAACCTTATCCCGAAAGCGTCCAATCGAATTACCAAGTCATGCCGGGCGACTACTTCCTCCGTGCCATCCCTTTATCCCAAGGCAAACAGCATTTTCTGCTGGAATACAGGCCCTTGGCTTTTGAGGTGGGGAAATGGGTTTCTATTCTTTCTTGTATTTTTTATTTGGTTATGCTTTTATTTTGCTGGAAAAAAGGTTTTCTATATCCGTTGAAAGCGATCCCTTGAAAATACAAGAACTCTTCTCCAAAAAAAAACATGTCCTCTCTTTCGAACTTTCCGCTCCGCGAGATGGGAATGTAGACGCTCTTTTTAAGACCGTTGAAGATTTGAAAAAACTACGTCCCGATTATATTTCCATCACCTATGGCGCTGGAGGCTCATCCAGGGACATGACCTTTGGTATCGCGGTTCGATTGAAGGCCGAGGGAACCCTCCCCTTGATGCACTTTACTTGTGTAGGCCATTCCCGCCTTGAGATTAAAACGCTTTTGGACCAAGTGAAGGCGGCGGGCATCGAAAATATTCTGGCTTTGCGTGGGGACCCCCCTAAGGGGCAATCCAGTTTTGTGCCGGCTCCCGACGGATTTCGTTACGCCAATGAGCTTGTCCAATTTATTCGCGATGAAGGCTACGATTTTTCTCTAGGGGTGGCGGGTTATCCCGAGAAACATCCCGAAGCGAAGGATTTCGAAGAGGATCTTCAAAATTTAAAAAGAAAGGTCGATGCTGGTGGCCAGTTCATCGTGACTCAGCTTTATTTTGATAACCGTGATTATTTCCGATATGTGCAACGCGTCCGCGAAATGAAAATTACCGTACCAGTTCAGCCGGGTATTTGGTTGCTGACCGATTATGCCCAGACAAAAAGAATCTGCGATCTTTGCGGGGCCAAGATCCCTTTGGAAATCGCGGCTCGAATGGAAATGGTGAAGGACAATCGGGAAAAAATGGCCCAGATAGGGATCGAGTACGCTACCCGTCAATGCGATGAGCTTCTGGCAAAAGGAGTGCCTGGAATACATTTTTACGTTTTAAACAAAAGTCACGTTGTTCAGGCCGTGCTCGAAAACTTGAAAGCCAAGGGCTGGACCTTTTCGTGAGCCGGTTTGTACTTGTTACTGGTAAAGTCTTTTCGGGAGCGAGGCGTTGACCCGCCGCTTTACCCCTTTGAAGGAGTCTTATTTAAGGATATAATTCTAGCTAGAAACTCTGTATTCCTTTCCTTGGAGAAGGGCATGACCGACACAGCATCCATCTTCAGCCGACTCCGACACGTTCTGCAGAATACGTATTTTTTCCAATCTTTAAAGATGAATGAATTGGACGAACTGATTGGGCATCTTCGAATGATCCGGGTTCAAAAGGGATATGAGATCATTAAGCAAGGGGATCCGGGTGATGCCTTTTATTTGATCGCTTCGGGCAAAGTTTCCGTTTGGATGAAGAAAGGTTTCCGTAAGACCCAAGTCGCGACCTTAAAGGAAGACGAATTTTTTGGGGAGATGGCTCTTATCTCGAACGAACCCCGCAACGCCACGATCGTGGCTGAAGAAATCACCGAACTCTTTATCTTGCAGCGTTATGATTTTGACAAGATTCTCATGAAAAATCCCGTCATTGCCCAAGAATTGAAAAAATCCTATTACGAACGCAAAGAAAAGAACAAATAA
>Ga0070741_10009930_pt1 | contig 18228 bp, 18 predicted proteins | sample Coa_R1_4_FD_66440 | JGI IMG/M metagenome (GOLD analysis project Ga0070741, IMG submission 66440) | Surface soil microbial communities from Centralia Pennsylvania, which are recovering from an underground coalmine fire - Coalmine... | ecosystem: Environmental > Terrestrial > Soil > Unclassified ...
AGTAGAGCAGGACGGCCAGCGAGGCGACGCCCATGCCGGCCCAGATGTACCAGAGCTGCGGACTGTCGCGTGGGAACCAGTCGCGAAGGACCGGGAAGAGCCACGGATAGCTCATGATCATCGTGAAGACCCCGACCGCCGCGCCGAACCACCATTTCCGCATGAGTGTGCGGTACTCGCGCTCGCGTGCGGCGGCCTCTTTCGCGAGGGGATCCTCGTCCACCGGGGGCGGTGTCTCGTCGACCGCATAGCCGGCGGAACCGGCCGCGGCCTTGACACGGGCGAGATCCGTGGCGGCCGGCAGGTACTCGACCTCGGCCTCCTCCGTCCCGACGTTCACCCTCGCGTTCAGGACACCGGGGGTCGCCGTGAGGGCGTTCTCGATCGACTTCACAGACGAGGCGCACATCAGGCCGCGAAGGCTCCAGCGCTTCCTGGCCGTGCCGACACGGTAGCCAGCGCGCTTCACGGTGTCGGCCAGTGCCGCCGGGCTCGTCCACTGCGGGTCGTAGTCGATGAACGCGCGAGCTCTCGTCAGATTGACGGTCGCGGATCGCACGCCCGGCACTCCGCGGAGGGCGAGCTCGAGCATCAGCGCGCATCCACCGCAGTTCAGACCGCCTACGTCGAGCTCAATGCGTCGAGGGCCAGCCACATCGTCGCGCGCGCCGGTCGTCGCGGAGAGCGCTCGCGTGGGCTTGCTGATCGTCGTCGCTGAAGTCATGGCGTTGCTCCTGTCTCTCACGTTGCGGAGATCCGCGGCTCTCCGGCCGCGGGTGCCTCCTTGGTCGCCGGCGCGCGCGCGGTCCTCTCACCGGTGACCATCAGTCCATCGAGCGCTTCACGGTCGATGACCTCACGCTCGATGAGCAGGGCCGCGAGTGCCTCGAGGGTCGCGCGTGTGGCGCTGAGGTCCCGATGCACGCGTTCGCGCGCCTCCTCGAGCAGCTGCCGAACTTCGTGGTCGATCATCTGGCTGGTTTCTTCGCTGCACTCCAGCCTTTGAGACGTGTCGGTATTCAGGAACAGCGGCATGCGTGGGCCTTCGACCGTGGCCAGACCCATCGTCTGGCTCATGCCGTAGCGCGTTACCATCTGGCGAGCCAGATCCGTGGCGCGGCGGAGGTCGTCGTGGGCCCCTGTTGAGATGTCCCCGAACACGATTTCCTCGGCGACACGACCTCCAAGCATGACGTCGAGGCGATCCAGCAGTTCCGCGCGTGTGAGAAGGTATCGATCTTCCGTCGGCTGTTGCATCGTGTAGCCGAGTGCGGCGACACCGCGCGGGATGATCGAGATCTTGGCGACGCGATCGGCGCGAGGACGCAGCTCGGCGATGAGCGCATGCCCGGCCTCGTGATGTGCCACGATGCGCTTCTCCGCGGGATTGATGACTTTGGACTTGCGTTCGAGGCCGGCGACGATCCGGTCAATGGCATCTTCGAAGTCGCGCAGCTCGATGGCGTTCTTGCCAGCGCGCGCCGCCCCGAGCGCCGCCTCGTTCACCAGGTTGCCGAGATCGGCCCCGACGAAGCCAGGCGTCCGAGCCGCCACGAGGCTCAGATCGAGATCCGGGGCTAGCGTGACGTGCCGCGTGTGCACACGCAGGATCTTTTCGCGGCCGTGGAGGTCGGGTCTGTCGATGACGACCTTACGGTCGAATCGTCCGGGGCGGAGCAGCGCGGGATCCAGGATCTCGGGACGGTTCGTCGCCGCCATGAGGATCACGCCCTTCTGCGTGTCGAAGCCGTCCATCTCCGCGAGCAGCTGATTCAACGTCTGCTCGCGCTCGTCATGCCCACCCATGACGGGAGTCACTCCGCGGGCCTTGCCAAGCGCATCGAGCTCGTCGATGAAGATGATGCTGGGTGCGTGAGCCTGGGCCTGCGCAAACAGGTCGCGCACGCGCGCCGCGCCGACGCCAACGAACATCTCGACGAAATCCGACCCGCTCAGACTGAAGAACGGGACCTTGGCTTCGCCGGCCACGGCCTTCGCGAGGAGCGTCTTGCCGGTTCCCGGTTCCCCGACCAGTAGCACGCCCTTCGGGATCTTGCCGCCGAGCCGCTGGTAGTGCTGCGGGTTCTTGAGAAAGTCGACAATCTCCATCAGCTCTCCGCGGGCTTCGTCGATGCCGGCCACATCCTCGAACGAGACGCCGGTGCTGCGCTCGACGTAGACGCGGGCCTTACTCTTCCCGATGGACATCATGCCGGCGTGTTGACCGTGCATGCCGCGCATGATGACGCTCCACAAACCGAAGAACAGGAGCGCCGGCAGCACCCACGCAAGCAGTACCGAGAACCACGGGTTGTCCGCGCGTCCGGTGAACCGCACATCGGCGGCCATCAGCTCGCGAGTCAGGTCGGGGTCCTCCACACGCGTGGTGACGAACCGATGCTGGCCTTCGCCGAAGCGTTGGAGCTCGGCGATCTTCTCGGGCGGCAGCAGTCCCTCCAGCCCCTTCGGGGTGAGGCTCCCCGTGATCGTCCGATCCTCCAGCACCAGGTCCGTCACCTTCTGATTGGCGACCAGCTTCTTGAAGTCGCTGTACGACAGGTTTTCCGTATGCGGGCCGGAGAACAACGATTGAATGACCACGAGCGCCACGATCGCCGAGATCGCGTACCCGATAGAGAACCGTTGTTGCCGTTTCTCGAGGTGCGCCGGGCCCTTCACGTCCATGGCGATGCCCTCCTACTGTCGCGCAGCGCGCGCGTTGAACACGTTGTAGAGCGGCACCCAGATCAGCGTGAAGTACCAGCCGTAGCCGTAGCTCTCGACGAGCCCGAGGAAAAAGCTCGGCCAGCTGATCCAGGTGAAGCCGGGCAGCAGGGCCTGCCAGCTTCGATACATCGCCCGCTCGGGGAACAGAAGATCGAAGCCCACGCACAGCACGAATGTGAGCGCCAGAAACAGGCTCGTGGCGTGGCCAAACGCGAAGAACGACAGACCCGGCTTCATCGCGCACCTCCCTGGACCGAGGCGTACTGGTCCGGATTGGCTTCGAACTTGTCGAGGCAGGCGCGGGAACAGAGGCGATACTCTCGCCCTGCGTACGTTTTCGTGTAGCCCTGCCCCGGCGCCACGTCCATCCCGCACACCGGATCCCTGGTCGATCCAGTCTGCGCACGTCCGCCATGCTCGCCATGGCCGGCGTGCTCGCCGTGACCACCACCACCGTGGCCGTGCACCATATGCGCCCCGCAGCCGAAGCGCATCATGAAGTAGAAGAACGCTGCGAAGAGCAGCAGCGAGAGCAAGCCTTCCATCGCCAACTCCTTTCAGAGTGACTGCGTTACCGACACGAGTCGCCGCCATGACGACGCCACGTGCGGCGCCAGTTTCTTGCGCAGCAGCGACTCGTCGCCCTGGGTCCGATTGACAGCGGCACGCACACGACGCTTGCGCGTCGTGGCGCGACACACGTCGACTGACGTGGGTTAGATCAGCAGGGAGGCGTGGAGAATAGGGAGGGGAACGAAGCACCGCCCGCGCGCGAGCGAGTAGTCGGGTCTGGACAGACTGACAGTTGGCCCGGCAGCCGTCGCGGACGAGAGCGACACCTCCAGAACACCGGCCGACAGGAGGTCCGTCGCGCGATTCGAGGCGGAGTTGGCGGGCTGCTCGGCCCCACGGCACGCGCAGGAAATGAATGCACCGTTCTTCGAACAATCATCTCTTGTGTGTTTCTGGCACTGTGCATGGGATTCGTCGCAGCTCATGCCAGCGAACGCCAACGCCGGGGCCCAGCCGAGCGCGAGGAACCCCACGAGCATCAACGTGGCGACGCGCGCAAGAGCCCGGGAGAGCTGCGGGAAATACAACATGCCGAACGTACCGCGTGCAGATCTCGTACCCGGTGTATGGCGCGTGCAACGCGTCGAAAAACGGGCCCCGTATCGCGGAAAACGGCGGGGAACCGCGAGGTTTTCCCCAGGACACCGCCGGAAATCCAGCAGCCGCGCCTTCCATGGCCGCCTCTCTTTTATCCCGTCTTAACGCCGCCCCGGGTGAGCGACCGATTCGATGTCGAGCCATGCCCCGCAGGCGCTAGTCGCCAGGTCCTGACGAACAGCGGTAGGAGCGCGACACCCGCCGCGAATCCGCCGACATGCGCCCACCAGGCTATGCCGCCGATCTGCTCCGGCCCGAGGAGCGCCGCGGTGCCACTCAGAAGCTGAATCGCAAACCAGTAGAACAGGTAGAAGAACGCTGAGACCTCGAAGGTGATCGGCCAAAAGAAGAGCAGCACCAGCGTCAGCACGCGCGCCTTCGGATACAGCACGATGTACGCGCCGAGCACTCCGGCGATCGCACCGGATGCGCCGACGGTCGGCACGATCGAATGAGGGTTGGTCCACCAGTGCGCCAGGCCGGCGCCGACGCCGCACAGCAGGTAGAAGACCAGGAACCGCCATCGGCCCATGCGGTCTTCGACGTTGTCGCCGAAGACCCAGAGGATCCACATGTTCGCGACCAGGTGGAGCAGGCCGGCATGAAGGAACATGCTCGTCACGAACGGCCAGTAGTCATCGACCGGAAATCCGACCTGCAGGGCCCAGTCAGGATGCGAGTAGCGCGCGGGGACTATCCCGAACAGATAGGCTAGCTGCTGCAGGTGTTCAGGGTGCAGGAGGACTTCGAGGGCGTAGACCGTGGATGTGATGACGATAAGCGTCCAGGTCATCGCCGGTCGCCGCCGCGTCGGATTCAGATCGCGCAGGGGGAACAACATCGTCGGTCACCCCGTCACCAGCCGCGCCACGAAGGATGCGGCTTCCGCCACAGCTTCGCTGCCAGCCGCGTAGTGGGCTGGCCGCCGGAGACTCCTCGCGTGGGTATCGCCGCTGCCTTGAAACTCAGGTCGTCATGCCACGTCCCGTCGCCCGTACCGACCGTCGGCCGAGCGTCTCAGGAAGCCTTCTATCGCCAGTCCATCCAGAATCCGAGCGCACACGTCATCGCGCAGACCGAACAACCGGCTCGCCTGGGGAAGCGAAAGCCGAAGGCCCCGCATCTCGTCGAACTCAGCCCGGACACGGCAACGCAGCGCCTCTCTCGCCGCCAGGTCGCGTCGCTCGCACTGCCGGCCACCTGTCAAAGGCAGTTCGCGTACGGCGATGGGCTTCGGCTGGATGTGCGATAAATCCCGCAGCGATGGGGAAAAACCCCTCCCCTCACGTGCCGCCAATTGGGACGGCCGCCCAGATTCGGCCATGATCGGCCTCCACTCGCGAATCGTTGTCTGCCGCGCGGCAACTGCCGTGCCGCATTTCTCAGCTTTCCAACCGACGTAGCGGCTATCCATCCTGCGGCGTGCTTGAACTCTCTGGCGCGTCAGACCAGCGAGGATCCGATCCCAAGTGCGGCGTTCGTCCTCTTAATCGACTCGCCTGGATCCCGAACGGCGCCGCGCAACGCCCGAATCGCATCGATCGTTTCGGGAATGACGATGGCCTGGTTGTCGACCATATAGGCATAGAACAGCTCGTCGTCCTGCACACGCAGCATGTCCGCCCAGAGGGCCACTTCGTACAAGTTGTCGTGCGGTCGGCCGAGATCGGCCATGAGCTCCTTGACCGCATTGAGCGCAACCAGTCCCTCGGACATGCTGATGAAGGCGATCCGAGAGGACGAGCGGAACGCGTCGAGCACCTCTTCCTTGCTCGTGGGCCGGGTCATTTGCACCGACCAATAGTGCAGGTGGGCCAGCGTTTCAGGTACCTTGACGGCCATCGTCACCACATCCAACTCGGGATCGACGGTCTGGGCATCGGGCCCCTGATGACTGGGGATCTCAGGCTCGGGGACCAGCGTGTTCATGATGCCGGACTCGTGGCTCTCCCACGGGTCGGTAGCGCGGCGCAGGAGCGTCCCACGGGCGCGACGGAGAAGGCCCGCGCGCTTCAGTGCCGTGAGCGTCCGGACGACAGAGGTCGTGTTGCACGACACCACGCGCGTCGAATCGCGACCGAGCGCTGTGTCGTAGTTCGATTCGGCAACGAAGGAGTGCCCGGTCGTGGTGTGCTTCTCACCGCCCTGCAGAATGAACTTGACGCCACGTGCGCGGTAGGTATCGACGTTCTTCGCGGCAATCCGCTTGGGGGTGCAATCGACGACAACGTCGGTCTGCGCGAGGAGATCGTCGAGCGTTCCTGCGACCTCGAGTCCTGCCTCACGCATCGCGCCTGCGCTGTCTGCCGTCGCACCGAACAGGGGGAATTCATTGCGCGTGACGATTCTCGCTCGCCAGTCGGTCACCACGTCCGAGACGCCAGTCAGCGTCATGTCGTCCTGCAGTGTGACCGCCGCGGCGACCCGTTTGCCGATCACGCCGTATCCATTCACGGCGACGCGAATCTTTGTTGCTGCCGACATCCCTCCTCCTTCATGGGGGCTGCCCCGAACCGACACTCTGCGCGGCTCCGAGTGTCTGGGGTGGCTACATCCGCAAATCCTTGAGGCGGCGCTCGTACTCCTCTCGCTCCACCTCGCCCCGCGCGTAGCGCCGCTTCAGGATGGCCTCTGGTGATTCGTGGTCTCCGGGACGCTGCAATGTCGCCGCCCTCGCCACAGTCCAGATGACGGCGACGAGCAACGCGAGTCCGACGATCCACCAGAGCCACATCCAGCCCATGTGTCCCCCGTAGTCCCACATCACAGCTCTCCCTTCCGAGCGCCGACCATCCTCGTGTTTAGAACGGCATGGTCGATATCAGTACGGCGCGTCGTTCGAGCGTGCACCCGTGGCCTATCGCGTGCAGTCGTAGAATCCGCCGTAGCCGACTTCCAGGTCCTTGCCAATGTGCAGGCGTGCCTCGGCGTCACGCGCCCCGTTTTCAGCCGCCCCTTCATAGGGCGCTGTCATCACCCTGACATCGTCGCTGGAGAGCTCGAATCCTTCGCCCTGCGGGCCTTGGTAGCGCACCTGCATCGGGACCAGGCGTCCGTGCAGCTTGATCACGCCGCGACTCTCGCCGTCACGTGGGACCGTCGCAGCCGCTACTGCCGCGTCGCCTGCCGAATAGGCGAATCGACAGACTGGACCAGACCCGAGCATGCGCCGCAGCTCAGCGTCTGTCATGGACTCGAGATCGGTCGTGGCGAGGTCGGCGCGCCGAGCCGCCTCGCCAGCCGCCATTTCTTCGGCCGGCGCCTCCGGCTTGCGCGCGGCCTGCGCCCCATCTCGTTCGAGCGCGCGAATGAGGTACTTCATTTCGGCAATCTCCTTGCGCTGGGCCTCGATGATCTCGTCCGCCAGCTTGCGCACGCGTGGGTCCTCGATGCCAGCCCGTTCACTGGTGAGGATGGCGATCGAGTGATGTGGAATCATCGCCTGCATGAAGTCCGTGCCACTCACCGTCACCTGCGAGCGCACCAGCCACGTCGTCAGGGCGATCGTCAGGGCGGCGCCGATGAAGATGGCCAGGTTCACCGTGCGGCTCTTGTACATGTTCAGCATGTAGCCGAGCATGATGATCGCCATGACTGCGCCCATCAGCAGCGCCATCCACGCTCGGGTTTCGCTGAAAAACGCGTGGTCCCAGATGTACGTGTGGACATACATCAGGCCGAACATCACGAGCGTCGATGTGGCAATCATCGCGGCGAAGCGCCAGTAGCTCATCTGCATCAGTTCACTCGTGTGTCATCGCGCGTCACTTGTTCTGCAAACTGGAACGTTTCCGCTCGACGCTATCCGCCGGCTGGTCGGCGCGGCCGGCTCGACGTGTGTGAATGCCGGATCTTCCAGCCGTCCGTGCCTTTGATCAGCACGTACGTCGCCAGTCCGCTGGCATCAATGTCGCGCGCTCCCATCTTGGCCTTGATGACATACTCGGAGCGGACGTAGGCAGACTGGCCGCCCGGCAACACCGACACGCTCACGTTGTTGTGACCGAACTGCAGGTTCTCGAACGCCTTCAGCTCGGGGCCGAGGTGCCGATCCCGATAGTCGGCCCAGCCGTCGTTGATGCCCCCGCCTTCGTAAATCGTCACATCCGGGTGGTAGAAGGTCGCGAGCTTTTCGAGATCCTTCGCGTTGAACGCAGCATCGTATTCCTTCAACCACGCCTCGATCGGCGCGACCTCGCTGCCCGTCTGCGCTGCGGGCGCCGAGCCTGAACCCCGCAGACGGGTCACAGCCGCGGGCCTCCGGTCTCCCGCCGGTCCCGCCCAGTCGGCGACCGTGCGATCGGCAAAGTGCTGATGCGCCTTCCAGACGATGTCGCCAGACGAAGGATTGCGTGCACGGAATGAAAACTCCGCCGACTGCTTCGGCGGGATTTCCTTCTTCCAGGTGATCGACGTAATGCGATCACCCTGCTTCGCCGTCTCGAAGGTGGCCCCTTCCGTGGAGAAGACTTCCAATACGGTCACGCCAGCCGGGATCTCCAGCTGCATGTGCGTTGTCGCGACAGCCCCTTCCGTCGGAACCCGAACGGTGTACCGCTCCTCAGCGTCGGGCTTCGATTCTCGGGGCCGGACGCTGACATGCGCCATCGCGAGCGACGGCATGGTAAGTACGAACGTGGCGAAGAGCACGATTCTCTTCATCGGCGTGGTCTCTGCTGATGCTGCGTCACTTCGTCGCTGCAGTCGTCACACCGACCTCGATCGCTTTCGCGGTGAACGACTTGTCCTTCGCCTGCGTGGCTGTGACGACAACGCGCGTGCCGGCCTTGATGTCCTCCACCTTCATCGCCGGCTTGGACTTTACCTTGGTGTCCTTCGTGACCTTGACGGTCACGTCCTTGCCGTCCTTGTCCTTGAGCATCACGTGGTCGGCGGCGGCCATCGTGACGGTGCCCATGATTTTGTGGTCGTGCCCTTCGTGCGCGCGCACGACCGCACTGCCGGCCATGCTCAATGTGAACAGCGCGATGAGCGCCATCGTCAAACGTCGAACCATGATCGATTCCCTCGCAGGCGGAACGGGTTGCTGTGACGTCAGGAGCGGCCGCCGTTCCATTCGACCAACTCCTGTCCAACTGCTGTTGCGACCGGCGTCAGAACCACAGACGCACACCCGCGGCGAATCTCGCCCCGGCTGTGTCCTCGCCGGCGGCTTTTGCGAAATCCGCCGTGCCGAAGAACTTGCGATTCCACGTCACGCCGACATAGGGTGCAAACTCGCGCCGGAACTCGTAGCGCAGGCGAAGCCCCGCCTCTCCCGAGCTCAGTCCTGACCCAATCCCGCGTTCCGGATCCGACTTGCCGTAAATCTCCAACTCGACGAGGGGCTGCAGGATCAGCCGGTTCGTGAAGAGCAACTCGTATTCAGTCTCGAGACGGAAGTGCGTCCGCCCCGATTCGCCGATGTACGCGGTCGCCTCGACCTCGAACCAATACGGCGCCAGCCCCTGGATGCCCACCGCAGCCCACGTGCGCGACGGACCGGGCCTGAAGTCCTGCCGCACGCCAACGACCACATCCCACCAGGGGTGAATCGCACGACCGAACAGGGCGTGCGCCTGTGCTTCGGCCACGTCACCGTCTTCGGCTTCTCCCTCGGTCCTGAACCAGAACCGATTCACGTCCCGGCCGATCCAGCCGCGATTGTCCCAGCTGCCTGCTGTTGCACCGTCACCCGCCTGCCACTCGAGCTGATCGAAGAGCACGTAGTAGTGCACGCCGTTGTCGTGCACGGTGTGCTGGCCATTCAGCTTCGGGAACGCGGCGGCCCGATCCTCGTCGGTGAGCGGTGGAATGCCGGCCGGATACGCTTTCTGCTCGGCCGGCTTCTGGTGCGCCGAGTGGTCCTCATGCCCGCTCGTCGCGGGTTTCGGCTTCTGCTGCTGCCCGCTTCCGTGATCTGCGTGACCCTGTACTTGCGTCGACCCGGACCATGGCTGGGCGGACGCGCCCTGCGGGTATGCCAAGGTTGCTCCGCCGAGAAGCACCACCATGGCCGCGAGCGTGACCTGTGTCGGGAGGATCGTCATTCCTCGACCCTCACTTCCCGGAACATGCCCGCTTCCATGTGGTAGAGCAGGTGGCAGTGGTATGCCCAGCGGCCGAGCGCATCGGCCCTGACGCGATACGCGCGCTTCGTACCCGGCGGCATGTCCACGGTGTGCTTGCGCACGAAGAACTGCCCGTCGTCGTCCTCGACATCGCTCCACATGCCGTGCAGGTGAATCGGGTGCGTCATCATCGTGTCGTTCACGAGCACGATGCGCAGGCGCTCGCCGTAGGTGAGCCGGATGGGCTCCGCATCGGAGAACTTCAAGCCGTCGAAGGACCAGGCGAACCGCTCCATGTGTCCGGTGAGATGGAGCTCGATGGTCCGTGCGGGCTCGCGGCCGTCGGGATCCTCGAAGAGGCTCCGAAGGTCCGCATACGTCAGGACCCGGCGACCGTTTTCTCTGAGTCCGATGCCCGGGTCGTCGAGACGCGAGCTCGGCATCATCGTTTTCATGTCGACGAGCGGATTGCCCCGCTCGCTCTCCGGATGTGTCTGCATGGCGGCGGCGTGCGTCCCGTGTCCGGCATGCGGGTCGTCGCTGCCGCCGGCGCCCGCGCCGTGACCGTTCGGCGTCCCGTGGCCATGCCCCATGTCGGCCATGGTGAGGAGCGGGCGCGGGTCGGGCTCCGGCACCGGCGCCCGAAGACCCTCGCGGACTGCGAGCGTGCCGCATGCGTAGCCGCTGCGGTCCATCGACTGGGCGAAGATCGTGAAAGCATCCTGCCCCGTAGGCTCGACGATGACGTCGAAGGTCTCGGCGACGGCGATGCGGAATTCGTCGACTGTCACCGGGTGAACGTTCTGGCCGTCCGCGGCCACGACGGTCATCTTGAGACCTGGGATCCGGACGTCGAAGTACGTCATCGACGAGCCGTTGATGAAGCGGAGGCGGACCCGTTCGCCGGGCTTGAACAGCCCCGTCCAGTTGCCGGCCGGTGCCGTGCCATTCATCAGATATGTGTAGGTATAGCCCGACACATCGGCGAGATCGGTCGGCGTCATCCGCATCTCGCCCCAGGCGGCGCGGTCGGCCAGCGTGTCGCCGAGGCCGCGCTTGCGGATGTCCCGGAAGAAATCGCCGACGGTCCGCTGGTTGAAGTTGTAGTAGTCGGACTGCTTCTTCAGCTTCGCGAAAAGACGCTCGGGATTTTCGTCCGTCCAGTCGGAGAGCAGCACGACGTGCTCCCGGTCGTACCGGAATGGCTCCGGCTCACGAGGCTCGATGATCAGTGCGCCATACAGCCCGAGTTGCTCCTGGAAGGCCGAGTGGCTGTGATACCAGTACGTGCCTCCCTGCTTGACCGTGAAGCGGTAGACGTACGTCTCGCCGGGCGCGATCCCGTTGAAGCTGAGGCCGGGCACGCCGTCCATGTTCGCGGGGAGCAGGATGCCGTGCCAGTGGATGGAGGCATAGTCGTCAGCGAGCCGATTGGAGACGCGCAACGTGACGATGTCGCCCTCCGTCCACCGCAGGATCGGTGCGGGGATGGACCGATTCACCGCGTGCGCGAACCGGGGCGCGCCCGTGAAGTTGACCAGCGTCTCTTCGATCTCGAGGTCGAACTCCGTGCCCGAGAGCACGCCGGTTTCGCGGCGCGGCACACCCTGCGCCTGCGCGCGCTCGCCCCACAGGCCCAGCCCGGCGGCGACGCCGCCCATCGCGAGGCCCTTGACGAAAGTCCGCCGTGACGGCCGCGTGAGTTCCGAATGTCGCGTTCGATAGTTCACGGTCATGATGCTTGTTCGTATTCCGTCAGCTCACTGTCTGGAGTCGTCGTGCTTATGCGACGCGGGATCAGCTTTCACGTCTTCGCCGGCGAGGAATCGGCGTATCTCTTCCTCTTCCCGCCACTGTTCAGCGGATTTGGGAGTCAGTTGCTCGATGCGCTCCAGATCCTCTGACGGGAGGTTCGGCAAACGGCGGATGAAGTGCACCAGGGCCCAGCTGTCGCGCTCCCCTTCAGGCGTCCCCGTACCCCAGGCTGGCATGCCCGTCAGACGAATGCCGTGTTCGATGATTGAGAAGAGCTCACCATCGGACAGCGACTGCGTGTCTGCCCCCCGCATATCGGGGACTCTCGGATATAGGCCTCGTCCGATCTCCGTGTCACCGCTTCCGTCGCTGGCGTGGCACGACGCACAGTGATCGGCATAGTGCTCGAGCGCCTGGTTGAGTACGGCGTCCGTTGCTTCCACTGGATTTCTTTGCCCACGCACGGCTGCCGGTGTCGCCAATCGCCGCATGGTCCGAGCCAAGGCCGCTTCAACCCGACTCGGTTCATCATGCGCACTGAGTCCGCGGCGCACGACCGTCCAAGCGAGCACACCGCCGATTACGCTGATCGCGAGAATCAGCACCACGAGAGCGCGAAGCGTTGCCTTCAAGGCACCGCTGTTCACGGGCTTCGACAGATTTCTGAACGGCATCCCCCGATTGGGGCGACGTCGGTGTGCTTTCATGAACGATCCCTTCCAGAGCAGATGGCACGTGAGACGCGCCGTGGTCACGGTCTCTCCAGACCGCGACGTGCTGCGACACATCGGCGCGGTTGAGCGCCTATGGAGTCGGGATCAGATTCGGAGAACGAGGGGTGTCGTCGTGGGAGGCGCAGTTCCCGGAGGACTGGCGTATTGCGGGTCCGATGCGGCGTCGAACGGAGCCGTGAACGTTACTGTAACAAGGTTCGCAACTAAGGGGATCGACGTGACGCTGGCACTCGTCTTCTCCGCGGCCGCGAGAGACGCCTTCTGGATTGCCGGATCATGCCTGCTGCAATCGTGTTCAGAAACGCCGCGGATCTGAGCGCTGGAAGTCGACGCGGGCTCCTCGCAGTCCTTCGCGGCCCCGTGGTGGCCGGCCATCATGGGGCCCCTCGCGGCATCACAGAGCAGCGCGCACACGCTCCCCGACACCGGTAGCGCGGTCAGAATGACCAACACGGAGGCGCTCACGAACTGCCTCGAGCTCACCGTCCGAGTATACCATGGGAGGCCAGAATTGTCGTCTCGGACGCTTCGCGTAATCGGCCGGTCGGCAGGGCCGCTCATAGAGATACCCCGCCTCAGCTGAGTGCGTTCCCGATCACCGACACAGACCTCAAGCTCGTGGGCGGTCGCCGCAATCATCGGACTCAGCAGCAGCCCGAGGAACATGACACCGGCATGTTCAATCGCGACGTCAGTCCCCGTCCCCCTTGAAGTTCGACTGACCAACGGCATCCTTGGGGCCGATGGTCATACCGCAGACGGGGCCCACCACCTCGTCTGGGGCCTGCAGATTGTTCGCGTGCCGAGCTATCCTCTCAACCTCCCACCTCGATCACGCATCGTCCGCCATCGCATTACACTCCACATTCTGTGCAGCAGCGCTCCTGGGGGCGCCCCGGCGGCCTCACTTGGCAAATTGCGACGGGTTGGCGTCGAACCTCGCTTTACAGCTATTCGAGCAGAAGTAGTACGTTTTGCCGTTGTACCCGCTCGTTCCCGCCGCTTTCGCGGGCTCCACCTGCATACCGCAGACAACATCACGTTCCATGGACAGCCCTACCATGCGTATCTGATCAATCAACGCACCAGCCGCTGAAGCGTTACACCAAACTCAGTGCTTCATGCCGCCCATCTTCATCATGGGGCACATCGCCATGGACTGGGGACCAGCCTGCATGTGCTCCATCATGTGGCTCATCATGCCCTGGTGCATCTGCATCATGCGGTCGCGCATGGTCTTCCGCTGCGCCACAATCTCCGTCACCGTCGCGGCGGTCGCGTCGGTTTTCGCTTGGCCCGACGCCGCGTTCATCTTGGCAACCAGGTCATCGAGCCGCTGATCGGCCGCCTTCATCTCGGCCATCATCTTCTCGTGCTCGGCCATCATGGCCTTGCACTTGGCCGACATGTCGGCGGACGGTTTTCCTGGCGGCTGTTGATGCTGATGTTCCGGTTGCTGCGTCTGGACTCCTGCCCCGAACCCCAGGACGAGCAGCGAACCCACGAGTAGCGACGTGACTTTCGCTCGCATTGTGAACTCCTTCCACCTGCTCCAAGCGTCGCCCGTGGGCGGGGTGATGTCAACTACGGGAACGTCCCGTCTCAGCGGGTATCCTTCCGCCCACGTCAGGAGCGGCACTCGTCGTACCACCGGCAGAGCCAGGTCTGTAGCTGCTGGATCTCAGCATACTGCGTCGCGATGATGTTCTCGCAAAGCTCGCGCAGTTCCGCGTGCGCAGCCTTGTCCAGGCACTTTCGGGCCTCTTTGATGGCGCCCTCGTGATGCTTGATCATCATCTCCATGAAGGCGATCTCGAACTCCGGTCCGCTCAGCGACGCCAGGCGTTCGAGCATCTTCTGATCGCCCGGCTTCATCGTCGGCTCGTACGTGATTCCGTACCACTGCTGGAGCCACGACTGCATCTCCTGAATCTCGGCAGACTGTGTCGCGATGATGTTCTGGCACATCGAGCGGAGTTCCTCGTGCACCGCCTTGGCGAGGCAGATCTCCGCCATCTCGATCGCCATCTGGTGGTGGTCGATCATGCCCGTCATGAAACCGATCTCGAAGTTCGCGGTCGAGGGGGAAGGCGCCGGTGCGCTGGCGATCGTGACACCTTCCGTTTGAGCGGTCGTCCCGACCGTCGAGGTCCCCGCCCGCGCATCGAGCTGTGACGGCGCGGTTGGCGACGTCGGTTGGCCCGAACACGCCGCGAGTACCCCCGCGAGCGTGATCGCGAAAGCCAGTTGAACGTGCTTGTCAAGCCTCATATCTGTCTCCGATTTCTCGCCTTCACCCGCGAGCTCTGGATCCCGCCATCTCGCGGCACGATTCCGCACAGCGGCGGCAGACGTCGGCGCAGCGTTTCATCAGGTCGTCGTCGAACCGATCGCAGTCCTTGGCGCACGCCTCGCAGACCTCGGCGCACACTTCGCATGTCCGCGCGTGATACTGCGACCCGAGCAGCATGAACCGCGCGCTGGTATCGCAGATCTCGGCGCACGCCATCAGCATCCTGATGTGCTCGGCTGCGGCGTGCTCGCCCCCAAGCTCGAGGCAGTGCGAGATGGACTCGAGGCAGATCTCCTGGCAGCTTTGACAGCGATCGATACACTCCTGCATTCGGTCACTGATCTGGTGTGGCATGGTCGGTCTCCTGCGTGGGAATGGAGATGCGTCGCGGACGTCCCACGTGCGTACCTGACGCGAGGTGACTAACTCGGGACGAGACAGGTGGGCTAGATCCGAAGCGGGAGCGTCCTGGAAGGACTGCCCGGCGGGCTCGTTTGTCGTGGAATCGTCGTGCGGCTGGAAAGCGCCGGGCTCAACGCCACGCCCGCCGCCTGCGGCACGAGCACGACCGTAACGTGTGGCGCCGTCTGTTCAGCATCGGATGGCTTTGGCGCCGTACAAGCCGCGGGCGTGTGTTGGCAATCGTTGCTGTCGTGTGAGGGATCTGTACGGTCGCTCTCAGCAGGACCGTGCCCAGACTCGGCACAGTGTTCACCAGGCGGCGCCTTGGTGACCTGCGAGACGTCGTGCTCGCAGCGTACTGAGCACAAGCTCGCTGCGATTGGCTGACAGACGAGCACAAGAGCCATCACTGCGATCACGGCGCGGTCAGTTGAAGCAAATTGGATGCCCGCGCGCGCCGACTGCGCGATGACAGAACTGATCGAAACGCCGTAACGGAGCGCTAGAGCTTGGCTCGCCGTAGCAGCTGCGCGTTGACCGCGACGATCACCGTGCTGGCCGACATGAGAACGGCGGCGAAAGCCGGCGGCAGCAGAATCCCCTGTCCAGCCAGCACGCCAGCCGCGAGCGGGATGGCAAAGACGTTGTACCCGGCCGCCCACCAGAGGTTCTGAACCATCTTGCGGTAACTTGCTCGGCTCAGAGAGATGATGCGCGGCACATCGCGCGGATCGCTGCGAACGAGCACGACATCGCCCGCCTCCACGGCGACGTCCGTCCCCGCCCCGATTGCGATGGCGACGTCCGCTGTCAGCAGCGCAGGCGCATCGTTTACTCCATCGCCGACCATGGCCACGCGCTTGCCCTGCGCTTTCAGCTCCTTGATCTTCTCGACCTTGTGTTCGGGCAGCACCTCGGCGAAGACGGTGTCGATGCCCAGATCGGCCGCAACGGCGTTGGCGACGGCCCTCGCGTCTCCCGTCAACATCACGACCTCGATCCGTTGATCGTGCAGGCGCCGGATAGCGTCTCGGGATTCCGGGCGCACGGCGTCGGCAACCGCGAAGGCGGCGACGGCACGTGTCGATGTGAGGAGGTAGACCACGGCCTGCCCACGCTGCGCGGCCCGCTCGCCTGCCTCGCGCACGGCGGCCTCGGGCGTTACGCCGAGCCGCCGCAGCATGGCCGGCCCGCCCATGTAGTACTCCACCCCTTCCACAACGGCTCGTACGCCGTGCCCGGCAATCGCCTCGAACTGATCCGCACGGGGCGCCGCGATGCCCTGCTCCTCCGCGCTCTGGACGATGCCCTGCGCAATCGTGTGCTCCGAGTCCCGCTCGACCGCTGCTGCGAGGCGAAGCGCCTCCTCCTGGCGCAGACTGTCGTCGGTGGCGATGTCCACGACCCGGAACTCGCCGCGCGTCAAGGTACCTGTCTTGTCGAACACGACGCTCGTGAGGTGGCGCGCCTCCTCGAGCCCTCTCCGATCGCGTACGAGCAGACCCGATCGCGCACCCAACGTCGTCGAAATCGCGATGACCAGCGGGACGGCCAGCCCCAGGGCGTGCGGACATGCGATGACGAGGACCGCCACGACACGCTCAATCGCGAATGCGCCAGGCGCGCCGAGCGCCACCCACACCGCAAGCGTGACGGCACCCGCGGCGATGGCCACCAGCGTCAGGATGAACGCGGCGCGATCGGCGAGCGCCTGGGCACGTGACCGCGACGTTTGCGCCTGTTCGACCAGCCGCATGATGTTGGCGAGGGCCGTCCGTTCACCGGTGCCGGTCACTTCGACGCGGAGGGAGCCGGCGCCGTTCACCGTGCCCGCGATCACCTTGGCGCCCTCGGCCTTCTCCACGGGCACCGACTCGCCCGTGATCATCGACTCGTTCACGCCGCTCTTGCCCTCGCGAACAATGCCATCAGCGGGAATGCTCGCTCCCGGGCGAACGAGCACCAGATCCCCTTCGCGCAGCTCGGAAATCGGGATCTCCTCGATGCGCTCGCCCACGAGCCGCTGCGCGGTGCTCGGGAGGAGCCTGGCCAGCTCGCGCAACGCGCCCTGGGCCTGGAAGATGGACCGCATTTCGATCCAGTGGCCGAGGAGCATGATCGTGACCAGCGTGGCCAGCTCCCACCAGAGCGGATCGCCCGGATACCCCAGCGTCACGGCCAGGCTGAAGACGAACGCCACCGTGATAGCCAGAGAGATCAGCGTCATCATTCCGGGCAGCCGATGGCGCAGTTCCCGGATGCCACCAGCGATGAACACCCATCCGCCGTACAGGTACACGGCCGTACCAAAGATTGCCGGGATGTACGCGGAGCCGGGGAACACGGGCGCCGAGAAGCCGAACCACTGCTGGACCATCTCGCTCCAGACGAGCGTCGGGATCGTGAGCAGCAGCGTCAGCCAGAACCGGTCGCGGAACATTTCGACGCTGTGGCCAGCGTGCCGATCGTGTGCGCCGTGCTCCTCAGGCGCACCGGCTTCCCTTGGGCCCGGGTGCGCGTGGCTTGCCGCGGCTGCGCGATCCGGCCGGGGCTGCGGGGTTGGAGAGGCATCACGATGGTGCTCGTGGTGGTCGTGCATTCGCGGTGAACTCATGGCCCTCTCTCGCTTGCGCGTGCAGGTTAGACGGTGTCGTCGGATCCTGCCGCGCGCGATCGTGATGTCAATCAGTTAGCCTACACGGTGTCGATGACGATTTCGAAGAAACAACGCCCCAGCCGCCTCATCCGCGGGGGACTGCAGTGAACGCTGATCAACCCACATCGTCTGCGTCGGAGCCGACGTGCGCGTGCCAGAGCACGATTCGTCTCTCCCCTCAGGACTATGATGCCGTCCTCTTCGACCTCGACGGGGTGCTGACCAGAACCGCGCGCGTACACGCCGCGGCGTGGAAAAAGCTATTCGATCAATTCCTCTCGGAGCATGCGGCCGATACAGGTGAGGCGTTCATTCCGTTCGATATCGAGACCGACTATCGCCGCTACGTCGACGGAAAGCCTCGCGAGGATGGAGTCCTCGCGCTTCTCGAGTCACGCCGCATTGAGGTGCCGCTCGGCG
>Ga0070741_10009931_pt1 | contig 18227 bp, 17 predicted proteins | sample Coa_R1_4_FD_66440 | JGI IMG/M metagenome (GOLD analysis project Ga0070741, IMG submission 66440) | Surface soil microbial communities from Centralia Pennsylvania, which are recovering from an underground coalmine fire - Coalmine... | ecosystem: Environmental > Terrestrial > Soil > Unclassified ...
GTGCACCTTCAACGGCGACGGGATCCTCGATCGCAGCGAGGCGCCGTTCATCGTCGGGCTGGGCGGGCTGTTCGCCGTCAACCCGTCGGGCTCGACCGTGGCGGTCAACCTGACGCCGTCGGGCGGCGTGTGGGACTTCACCGCGCCGGTCTCGGGCGAGGGCAAGGTGTTCGATCAGCTCGCGTCGCCCGGCGGCACCTGGTGGGCGGCCGATTTTCCGACGGCGACGCACGCCGAGAAGCTCGAGGACGGCCAGCCGCTGTGGGGCGTGTACCGCGCCACCTCCGACGCGCTGCAGCTGCTCGGCGTGGTCAGCGAGCAGGACGGGCTGTCGAAGACCGAGCTCACCTACGCGACGCCGATCGACGTGCTGCGCTTTCCGCTCTCGACCTCGAGCCAGTGGACGTCGGAGTCCGACGTGAGCGGCTTCGCCTCGGGCGCAGCCTACTTCGGCCACGACAAGTACAGCTTCGCGGTCGATCTGCGCGGCACCACCAAGGTGCCGGCGGCGCAGTTCGACACGTTGCGCCTGCGCATCAATTACACCCAGACCTACGGCTTCCTCGTCACCACGCGCATCACCTACCTGCACCTCGCCGAGTGCTACGGCGCGGTGGCGCGCATCCGTAGCCAGGACAACGAGACGTCGAACGACTTCAACCAGGCCGCCGAGTACCGGAGGTTGGCGACGCAATGAGCCGGGTGAGGGGCCCCGGTTTCGTATTTTTATGCGGGTGCATCATGACCGGCTGCGTGACGTTTCAGACCGGCCCCTCGCGGACGCTGCCGCCGGGCGAGCGCGTGGAGATCGAGGGACGCGGGCAGCTGCGCGTGATCGATCAGAACCCGGCGGGGCCGGAGACGGTGCTGCTGGTGCACGGCTACGGCGCGTCGTCGGCGTCGTACCGGCCGGTGATGCCGCGGCTGGCGGAGCGCTACCGCGTGCTGGCGGTCGATCTGCCCGGCTTCGGGCTGTCGGATCGGCGCGCCGGCGACTACTCGCCCGACGCGCTCGCCGATGTGCTGGCGCAGGTGCTCGACGCCAAGGGCGTCAAGCGCGCGCACGTGATCGGCCACTCGTGGGGCTCGTCGGTGGTGCTGGCGTTCGCGCGCCGCCACCCCGATCGCCTCGACCGCCTGGTGATCGCCTCGGGCTGGATCTACGACGAGCAGCTCCTGCCGCTCATGCGCTGGGCGCGCGTGCCCGGCGTGGGCGAGGCGCTCTACGCCGCCTTCTACCGGCAGAACGTCGGCGAGCGCATGTACCTCAACTTCCACGATCCCTCGTTCGTCACCGAGCAGGTGGTGGACGAGGTCGAGCGCTCGATGGCCGAGCCCGGCTCGGTGGCGTGCGCGCTGGCGGCGGCGCGCGGCATGCGCTTCGCCGAGCGCGAGGCCGAGTACGCCAAGATCGAGGCGCCGACGCTGGTGCTGTGGGGCCGCGAGGATCGCGTGGCGCGCGTGCGCTTCGGCGAGCGGCTGGCGCGCGAGCTGCCGCGGGCGAGGCTGGTGGTGCTGGCGCGCTGCGGGCACATCCCGATGTGGGAGTGCACCGGCGAGACCACGCAGGCGCTGCTCGAGTTCCTGGCGGAGCGGCCTTGATGCACATGCATCAAAATCGACGCCCGCGTTATGCACCTGCATCATTTTGGGCGATCGCGTTTGGATCCGCGTTCGCGTTCGCGTTCATGCTGACGCTCGGGCTCGCGGGGAGCGCGCGCGCCGACGACGCGGCCGACGAGGTGCCGCTCACGCGCGGCCTGACGCCGTCGAGCTGGAAGGAGTTTCACCTCACCCTCGACGGCTACCTGCGCGTGCGCGCCGACGTCTTCAACGATCTCGATCTCTCGCGCGGCCCGACGCCCACCACCGGCCAGCCGCTGTTTCCCGTGCCGGCGGCCGGCGGCGGCGATCACACGCTCACCGCCGCCGACATGCGGCTGCGCCTCGAGCCGACGCTCGAGGTCGGGCAGGCGGTGCGCGTGCACCTGCGCGTCGACGTGCTCGACAACGTCGGCTTCGGCTCGACGCCCGACGTGCTGCCGTCGACGAGCGCGTTCTCCGGCGCGGTGCAGAGCGCGGCGCCGCCGGTCGCGGGCGTCAACTTCGCGCGCGACGGCATCAGCGTGAAGCAGGCGTGGGGCGAGGTGGTGCTGCCGTTCGGCACGCTGGCCGCGGGGCGCATGGGCGGCCTGGTCTCGTGGGGCACCGGCTTCTTCATCAACAACGGCGACTGCATCGGCTGCGATCACGGCGACACCGGCGATCGCATCGCGCTCACGGTGCCGGCGCTCGGGCACTTCTTCACGCTGCTCTACGAGCTATCGTCGAGCGGGCCGTACGTCGACAACTTCGGGCAGCTGGTCGGCGTCGATCGGCGCGCGCAGGTGAACACGGTCGCGTTCGCGTTCGCGCGCTACTCGTCGCCCGAGGCGCAGCTCCGGCGGCTGCGCGCCGGCCGCACGCTCCTGCAATACGGCCTGCTCGCGAGCTACCGGCAGCAGACGCTCGACGCGCCGGCCTGGACGCAGCCGGGCGGTCTCTTGCGCACGTTCGGCCCCAACGACTTCGTGCGCCGCGGGCTCGACAGCTTCGCCGCCGATCTTTGGGTGCTGCTGCATCATAAAGGCCTGCGCGCCGAGCTGGAGCTGGCGATGGTCACCGGCCGCATCGGCGACGCGTCGACGGCGCCGGGCGTCTCGTTCCGCAACCCCATCACCTCGTTCCAGCTCGGCGGGCTGATCTCGCTGGCGTATCAATTTCACTTTCCGCTGCGCCTGCGCCTCGAGGTCGGCTACGCCTCGGGCGACGACGCGCCGGGCTTCGGCGTGCGCGTCGGCAGCGGTCAGATCTCGTCGCAGAAGGGCGATCTCGACGGGCCGCAGCTCCACCCGCCCAACGACAACACCATCGACAACTTCCGCTTCAGCCCCGACTACCACGTCGATCTGATCCTGTGGCGCCGCATCGTCGGCCAGATCACCGACGCGGTGTACGTCAAGCCGACGGTGCGCGTCGGGCCGTTCGGCTCGGCGCACCACCACTTCACGCTCGACACGTCGCTGGTGGCGTCGAACTCGCTGTTCGTCACCACGCCGCCGGGGCAGGATCGCTACCTCGGCGTCGAGCTCGACTGGCTGGCGCGCTATCGCTACGAGCTGGGCTTCGAGGTCGGGCTCGGCTACGGTGTGTTCGTTCCCGGCGGCGGCTTTCGCAACTTGCAGCTCAACCTCGACGCTCAGCCGGCGCAGACGCTCGAGCTGATCCTGGCGTATCGGATCTGACGTGGAGTTTTATGCATGCGCATCATAATCCTCGCCGCTTCGCTGGCCGCCGGCTGCTTCGGGCAATCGCTCGGGCCGGGCGGCGACGACGCGGGCTACGGCCTTCAGCCCGATCTCGAGCCGCTGTGCGTCTCCAACAACGACGGCGTGATCGATGCCGACGAGCTGAAGTATCCGCTCGGACTGACGGTGAAGTACCTGGCCAACCCGAGCGGCACCACGGTGCCGGTGGCGCCCGACGGCGCGCCGGGGCCCGAGGGGCCGGAGTGGGATCTCACCTCGACGTCGGGCGTGGTGTTTCCGCTGACCATCGAGCCGGTCGCGGACAAGTGGTTCGCCTCGGCGTTTCCCGGCGCCACCTACGCGACGGTGTCCGATCTGTCGTCGGGGACGCTGGGCGTGTTTCGCGTGACGCCGGACGCGCTGCTGCTGCTCGGCTTCGCGTCGGAGACGCCCAACCAGACGCTGCTGGTCTACGACGCGCCGGTGGCGACGCTCAAGCTGCCGGTCATGGTCGGGCAGTCGTACGTGACCGGCGCCAAGATCGTGAACGGCACGCTCGACGGGCAGCCGTTCGCCTCCAGCGACACCTACCGCATCTCGGTCGATGAGAGCGGCACGGCGATCCTGCCTTTTTTGCGGTTGCATAAAACGCTGCGCATCCACGTGGAGCTGAGCCAGGCGGTTCCGGGCGGGCTGGCGGTCACGCGCATCCAGTACCTGTTCTTCCACGAGTGCTACGGCGAGCTCGGGCGCATGGTGTCGAACCCGGGCGAGACCAACCCGTCGTTCACCACCGCCGCCGAGTTTCGCCGCCTGGCCCTCTGACGCGGCGTCGAGTAGCATCGCGCGCATGAGCGAGCGCGTGCGCGGAGAGGCGACGGCGGAGGGAACTGCGGCATTTCGCCGCAAGCTGGCGGAGCGGGCCGTCGCCAGCCACGACGGGCACTGGCGGGCGTGGCGCGGGCGCACGCTGTCGTCGCTCGGGCTCGGCACGTACCTCGGCACCGACGACGACGCGGCCGACGCGCTGTACCGCGAGGCGATCGGGCGCGCGCTCGCGCTCGGGCTCAACGTGCTCGACAGCGCGATCAACTATCGCAGCCAGCGCTCGGAGCGCACCGTCGGCGCGGCGTTGCGCGACGCGATCGCCGCCGGGCTGGTCGCGCGCGAGGAGGTGGTGTTGACGACCAAGGGCGGCTTCTTGCCGTTCGATGGGCAGCGGCCGCGCAACCTGCACGCGTACGTCGAGGAGACCTACTTCAAGCCGGGAATCCTCAAGCGCGAGGAGCTGGTCGAGGGCTGCCACTCGCTGGCGCCGCGCTACCTCGCCGATCAGCTCGAGCGCAGCTTGCGCAACCTCGGCGTCGAGCGCGTCGACGTCTACTACCTGCACAATCCCGAGACGCAGCTCGGCGCGGTGGAGCGCGGCGAGTTTCTCGCGCGCATGCGCGCGGCGTTCGAGCTGCTCGAGCAGGCGCGCGCCGACGGGAAGCTCGGCGCGTACGGCGCGGCGACGTGGAGCGGGTTCCGCCAGCCCGACGGCGCCGACGATCGGCTCGACCTCGCCGAGTTGGTGGGGTTGGCGCGCGAAGTGGGCGGCGCCGATCACGGGTTCCGCATGGTGCAGCTGCCTCATAATCTGGCGATGCCTGAAGCGGCCGCATCAAAAAATCAGCGCGCGCGCGGGCAGGCGGCGTCGCTGCTGGAGGCGGCGGAGGCGGAGGGCGTGCACGTGATGACCTCCGGATCGATCCTGCAGGGCAAGCTGGCGCAGCGGCTGCCGGACGACCTGCGCGCGCAGCTCGGCGCCGAGCTGGCCACCGACGCGCAACGCGCCCTGCAGTTCGTGCGCTCGACGCCCGACGTGGGGACGGCGCTGGTGGGGATGAAGCGGGTGGCGCACGTCGAGGAGAACGCGGCGCTGGTGGGCGTGGCGCCGCTCGCGGGCGAGGTGGTGCGCGCGCTGCTCCAGGCGGAGCCGGGCGCGTGAGCTTTTGATGCGGGCGCATCACGACCGCGGGCGCCGGGTGCGGGTATCCTGATCGCGACCCGGGCGGAGGCGGACGATGGCGCGCGCGCGAGGATGGTTGATCGTGTTGCTGGCGGCGGCGGGCGGCTGCACCGAGCAGCGGCTCGAGCTGGAGCAGGAGAAGGCGAAGAACCGTCAGCTCGAGCAGCAGGTGCAGCTGATGCAACTGCAGCTCGACCAGGCGCGCAAGCAAATCGACGAGCTGAAGGCGAAGCCGGCCGAGGCGCCCGTCGAGCGCAGCGCCGCGGGCGACGAGAAGAGCTTGCAGGACGCGCAGGACGCGTACGTGCACGGCGAGTACAAGAAGGCGATCGACCTGGCGAGGAGCGGCATCGACCACGCGCCGGGGCGGGCGTGGCGCGTGATCGGCGCGTCGCACTGCTTCCTCAAGGACACGAGCGAGGCGCGCGAGGCGTGGTCGCACCTCGACGCGCAGGGCAAGCAGTTCCTCAAGTACGTGTGCAGCCGCAGCGGCGTCGGGCTCTGACCGCGGGGCGCGCGCGCATGGCGGCCGCGAGGCGCGTGCGTACGGCGCTCGTGTTCCGGCTCGCGCCGGCGCTCGCGCTCGTGTTCGCGCGGGCGCTCGTGCTCGCGCCGGCGCTCGTGCTCGCGCTCGGGCTCACGGTTGCGGGCTGCGCGCACGTGCCGCCGCCCGCGTACGGCTCGCCTGCGCCTGCGACTACGGCCGCGTCCGCGTCCGCGCCTGAATCGGGCCTCGCCGCCGCGGCGCCGGAGGCGGAGGGCGTCGACAGCGAGACGCTGGTCGCGCTGACCGAGTGGATCCGCGACAACCCGATCCCGATCTACTCGCTGCTCATCTCGCGCCACGGCCGGCTGGTCTACGAGCTGTACACCTCGTCGCTGACGCGCGAGGAGTCGCACTACCTGATGTCGGTGACCAAGAGCGTGCTGTCGGCGCTGATCGGGATCGCGATCGATCAGGGCCTGGTGCGCGGCCCCGACGCGGCGGTGAGCGAGCTACTGCCGCGCGCGTGGTTCGCCGGCGACGCGGACGTCGCGCGCTTCTCGACCATCACGCTCAAGCACGTGCTCGGCATGTCGGCGCTCGACGCGCAGGTGCCGCCGCACCGGCGGCTGCCCGAGGACTACGAGCGGCAGCGGCAGTTCCTGGCGGCGCGCGATCGCGTCGCGTTCGCCTTGACGCAGGCGCTCCTGCCGAACCCCGGCGAGACGTTTCAGTACACCGACATCACGCCGATGATCGCCACCGGCGTCCTTGAATACGCCGCGAAACGGACCGCGCTCGAATTCGCCGACGAGAATTTGTTCGGCCCGCTGGGATTTCGCAACCAGGAGTGGATGCACCAGGACGCGAGCGGCCACGACAACGGCGCCTACGGGCTGCGGCTGCGCCCGATCGACATGCAGAAGCTCGGCGTCCTGTTCCTGCGCGGCGGCGAGTGGAACGGGCGGCGCGTGATCTCGCGCGGCTGGATCGAGCGCTCGTTCACGCCGTGGATCCACGGCGACTACGGTTGGTACTGGTGGCAAAATTATTTCGCGCCCGGCTGGCGCGCGCACGTCGCCAACGGCTGGAAGGGGCAGCGCATCGCGGTGGTGCCGGAGCAGGGCGTGGTGGTGACGATGACCGGCTGCATCGAGGACGGCGCGGAGGATCGCGTGTTCGCGACCGTCATGCGGCGCTTCGTCGTGCCCGCGCTCGGCGGCGGCGCGCACCCCGAGCTTCAGTCGCGGCTGGCGCAGCTGATCGAAGAGGTGCGCACCGGGACGTCGCGCATCCGGCCCGGCGTCGAGCCGCGCATGGTGCCGTCGATCGATCACAAAGAGCGGCGCAAGCGCCACGCGTTGTGAACGCGCGGATTGCGCGCGAAGTCGGGCGGAATCGTCTTCGAGGTGATGTTCTCGACGGTGAATTCCGGAAGCGCGGCCGAATCCATTTTGAATCGGCGAAAATGATTCGAGAACAGGAGCACGCCGTCGGGCTCGAGCAGCGCGCCGGCGGCGCGGAGCAGCGCCACGTGATCGCGCTGCACCTCGAAGGTCTCGGCCATCTTCGAGTTCGAGAACGTCGGCGGCGCGGCGAAGATGAGGCCGAACTTTTCCTGCGACGCGGCCAGCCACTCGCCGCAGTCGGCGCGGATCAGCTCGTGGTCGCGCCCGCGCACGCCGTTCAGCTCGAGGTTGCGCCGCGCCCACTCGAGGTACGTGTTCGACAGGTCGACGCTCACCGACGAGCGGGCGCCGGCACGCGCGGCGTAGACGGTGGCGGTGGCGGTGTAACTGAACAAGTTCAAAAATCGCCGGCCCGGCGCCAGCTCGGCGATCAGCGCGCGCAGGCGGCGGTGATCGAGGAACAGCCCGGTGTCGATGTAGTCGCGCAGGTTGACCAGGAAGCGGTGGCCGCCCTCGCGCACCTCGCGCTCGCCGCGCGCGCCCGACGCGTCGAGCTTTTGATACTGCTCGCCGGCGATGGCGCGCTGGCGGCGGCGGACCTTCAAGAAGACGTTCTCGGGCGCGACGCCGGCGGCCTCGGGCAGCACGGTGATGATGTCGGCGAGGCGGCGCTCGGCGCGCGCGGCGTCGACCGTCGACGGCGGCGCGTACTCCTGCACGTGCAGCGCGTCCTCGTACACGTCGACGGCGACCGCGTACTCGGGCAGATCGGCGTCGTACGCGCGGAAGCACGTCACGTCTTCGCGGCGCGCCCACTTGCGCAGGTGGCGCAGGTTCTTGACGAAGCGATTCTTGAACATCTCGATCGCCGGATCGGGCGGGCGGGGTTTTCGCCAGCGCGGCTCGTCGACCGGCGCCTCGGCGGAGATGGGAAACTCGAGCAGGCGGCACTCGATGGCGCCGTTCCACACGATGTGGCGGCGCGCCGAGCGCAGGCCGATCTTCTTGGCGAGCTCGGGGTTGCCGGTGAGCACGAAGCCGGTCCAGCCGGGGAACTTGCGGCGCAGGATGTCGCCGAGCTCCTGGTAGAGCGGCGAGAGCGCTTCGGCTTCGCCGAGACGTTCGCCGTAGGGCGGGTTGGCGATCACGACGCCGGCGCGCTGATCCTCGACGGGCGCGAGCACCTGGAGCGGGCGGCGCTCGACGTGCACGCGGCCGTGCAGGCCGGCGCGCTCGACGTTCGACAGCGCGGCGTGGATCGCGCGCCCGTCGACGTCGTAGCCGCGCACGTCGAGCCGGCGCTGCTCGCCCTCGGCGGCGCGGGCGCGCGCCTCGCCGGCGAGCTCGGTCCACGCGGCGGCGTCGTGGCCGTGCCAGCCGTGAAAGCCGAAGCGCGCGCGCGCGAGGCCGGGCGCGCGATCGAGCGCGATCAGCGCGGCCTCGATCGGCAGCGTGCCCGAGCCGCACATCGGATCGATCAGCGGCTCGCCGGCGCGCGCGCGTTCGGGCCAATTCGCCAGCAGCAAGAGCGCGGCGGCGAGGTTTTCTTTCAGCGGCGCGGGCGCGCCCGGCTCGCGGTAGCCGCGGCGGTGCAGGCTGTCGCCCGAGAGATCGATGCTGCACGTGGCGCCTGAGCCGTGCTGGTAGATGTGCACGCGCACGTCGGGGCTGGCCACGTCCACCGACGGGCGCGCGCCGGTCTCGTCGCGCAGCTGATCGACGATCGCGTCCTTGGTGCGCAGCGCGCCGAAGTGGGTGTGCGAGACGGCGGCGTCGGCGGTGGCGGTGAACTCGACGGCGATGGTCTCGCGCGCGCTCAGGTGATCGCCCCAGTGAATCGAGCGCACGCCGGCGTAGAGCTGATCGCCGTCGGCGGAGGGGAAGGTGGCGAGCGGCAGCAGCACGCGGTTGGCCACGCGCGACCACAGGCACGCGCGGTACGCGACCGCGAGCGTGCCCTCGAACGCGCAGCCGGCGCGCCGCTCCTCGACGGCGGACGCGCCGAGCGCGCGGAGCTCGCCGGCGACCAGCGGCTCCAACCCCTTCGCGCACGTGGCGAAGAACGCGCTCAACCGCCCTGCGAAGTGAGCACCACGAGCCCCAGCACGCACACGATGACATAGAGGCCGAACACCACGGTCGCCACGATCGTGCGCGCGAGGCCGGGATCACCGACGAGCAGCGCGATCAGCGCGCCCGACACCGCGAGCTGCAGGCCGAACGAGATCATATCGCCGCCCGAGAGCGAGAGGGCGCCGAACACCAGCGCGCCGAGCACGCAGCGCACCAGCGCCCACGTGCGGTACTTGCCCTGGCCGGCCGCGAGCGCGCCGCCGATCACCAGATCGATGATCGGCGCGATGCCCACCGACGCGCCGCCGCCCGAGTCCTTGACGAAGATCTTCTCGGCGAACACCAGCAGCGCGTTCACGATCAGGCACGCGCCGGCGATGCGCGCGCCGCGCGTGATCTCGCCGGCGAACGCGCGCGGCTTGAGCGGCGGCGGCTCGCTCGGCGGCGGCTCGACGTGATCGGTCTCCGGCGGCGCGTATGGATTGATCTCGGCCATGAGTGACTCCATCCCCCGTTTTCGGCATCCTACACCGACCATCCCGCGAGGAGGATCAGATGGAATACCGCACGCTCGGCGCGAGCGGCGTCAAGGTCTCGACGCTGTGCCTCGGCACCATGACGTTCGGCGAGGCCGACGAGAAGTCGTTCATGCACCAGGTCGGCTGCGACGAGGAGACCGCGCACGCCATCCTCGACCGGGCGGTCTCGACGGGCTGCAACTTCATCGACACCGCCGACGTCTACGGGCAGGACGGGTTGTCGGAGCGCGTGATCGGCAAGTGGTTCGCGCACTCGCGGCGGCGCGACGAGGTGGTGCTCGCGACCAAGTGCCGCTTTCGCATGGGCACCGGGCCGAACGGCACCGGCGCGTCGCGGCTGCGCATCCTGCGCGCCGTCGAGGACAGCTTGAAGCGCCTCGGCACTGATCGCATCGACCTCTACCAGATCCACATGCAGGATCTCGACACGCCCGAGGAGGAGACGCTGCGCGCGCTCGACGATCTCGTGCGCCAGGGCAAGGTGCTGTACCTCGGCGCGTCGAACTACGCGGCGTATCGACTCACCGATAGCTTGTGGACCAGCCGCGTGGCGCACCTCGAGCGCTTCGTGACGCTGCAGGTGCAGTACAGCCTGGCCGAGCGCGCCGTCGAGCGCGAGCACGTGCCGCTCAGCCGCGTGCACGGGCTCGGCATCCTGCCCTGGTCGCCGCTCGCCGCCGGGTTTCTCTCGGGGAAGTATCGCCACCAGCAGCCGCCGCCCGAGGGCGCGCGGCTCACGCGCTGGCAGGACGCGCTCAAGCGGTTCGATACGCCGCGGCACTGGGCGATCCTCCAGGCGGTGGACGCGGTGGCGAGCGAGCTCGGCGCGACCTACGCGCAGGTGGCGCTGGCGTGGCTGATTCAGCGGGCGCAGGTGACGTCGGTGATCTTCGGCGCGCGCTCGGTGGCGCAGCTCGACGAGAACCTGAAGGCGGGCGAGATCAAGCTGCCGGACGCGGCGGTCAAGCGGCTGGACGAGGCGAGCGACTTCAAGCCGGGGTACCCGTACGACTTCATGAAGAACATCCAGGGGCGCTGGTAGCGCATCATTAATAGAGGCGCGAATAGAGGCGCGCGGCGGGGCGCGCGGCCGGGCTCACGAACCGCGGCTCAGACCAGCTCGCGGCCCCAGCGCTCGAGCGCGGCGGCGACGTGGCGGAAGGCGCGGCCCTTTTGCGTCAGCTCGTAGGCCACGCGCACCGGCGGCCCCTCGACGACGCGGCGGCCGACGATGCCGCGCGCCTCGAGCTGCTTGAGGCGGGTCGCCAGCATCTTCGGGCCGACGCCGCGCGCCTCGGCCGACAGCTCGCCGAAGCGCAGCGCGCGGTCCTGGAGCAGCGCCAGGATCAGGCCGGTCCACGGGCGTCCCAGGACGTCGATGGCCTTCTGATAGGCTTTGCAGGTCGGGTCGACGGGCTTGCTCATCGTCACTACATTATAGCTAGTAACTTGCAAAAAGGTAGTGACGTCTTAGATTGACTTTCCAAAAGATAGTAGCTGTCAGAAAGGAAGTGTGACCATGAGCTCCAAGGTTCAGCGCGTCGTCACGGCGCACCGGCAGCGGGAGGGCGGAGGCTTCGTCGTGCGGCGGCCGTTCCCCACGCGGGCGCTCGAGCTGGTCGATCCGTTCCTGCTGCTCGACGAGATGGGCCCGGTCGACTACCGGCCGGGCGAGGCGGTGGGCGCGCCCGATCATCCGCACCGCGGCTTCGAGACGGTGACGTACATCCTCGAGGGCGAGTTCGAGCACGCCGACTCGGCGGGCCACCGCGGCGCGATCGCGCCCGGCGACGTGCAGTGGATGACCGCGGGGCGCGGCGTGGTGCACGCCGAGATGCCGTCCGAGCGCATCCGCGAGCAGGGCGGGCGGGTGCACGGGTTTCAGCTGTGGGTCAACCTGCCGGCGCGCGACAAGCTGATCGCGCCGCGCTACCAGGAGGTGCCGGCGGCGCGCATCCCCGAGGCGGCGAGCAGCGACGGGCTGGCGCGCGTGCGCGTGATCGCGGGCGAGGCGCTGGGCGCGCGCGCGGCGATCGACACGCGCATTCCGATCACGTACCAGGACTGGCGGCTCTCGTCGGGCGCGTCGCTTGAGCAGCCGATCCCCGACGGGCAGCGCGCGATCGTCTACGTCTTCGAGGGGCGCGCGGAGATCGACGGCCAGGAAGTGCGCGACGGACAGCTGGCGATCCTCGGCGCGACGCCGAGCGTGCGCCTGGCCGCGCCGCAGGGGGACGGCGCGCGGCTGCTCTTGCTCGCGGGCCAGCCGCTCAACGAGCCGGTGGCGCGCTACGGGCCGTTCGTGATGAACACCGAGGCGGAGATCCGGCAAGCCGTGCGAGACTTCCAGGAGGGACGCCTGGCATGATCGTCATCGAAGCGAGAGCGCGCGACCTCGGCGGGTTCACCATCGGGCGGGTGCTGCCGACGCGGCAGGCGCGCAGCGTCGGGCCGTTCGTGCTGCTCGATCACATGGGACCCGCCGAGCACGCGGTCGAGGTGCTGCCGCATCCGCACATCGGGCTCGCCACCGTGACGTACCTGTTCGAGGGGGAGATCGTTCACCGCGACAGCCTCGGCACGCGGCAGGCGATCCGTCCGGGGGCGATCAACTGGATGACCGCGGGGCGCGGCATCGCGCACTCGGAGCGCGCGGCGGTGGAGGAGTGGGCGCGCGCTCCGCGCATACACGGGCTGCAGCTTTGGGTGGCGCTGCCGGCGGAGCACGAGGAGCGCGCGCCGTCGTTCGAGCACGTGCCGCCTGCGGCGATGGCGGCGGCGGAGGAGGGCGGCGTGCGGCTGCGCGTGCTGGCCGGCTCGGCGTTCGGCGTGCGCGCGCCGGTGGCGACGCTGTCGCCGCTGTTCTACGCCGACGTGGCGCTCGACGCCGGCGCGTCGCTGGCGCTGCCGCCGCCGAGCGAGCACGCCGAGCGCGCGGCCTATCTCGTCGACGGCGTGGTCGGCGTCGGCGCCGAGCGGCTCGAGCCGCGGCGGCTGGCGGTGTTCTCGAGCGGCGAGACGGTGCTCAAGGCCGAGCGCGCGGCGCGGGTGATGCTGCTCGGCGGCGCGCCGCTCGGACCGCGCCACATGTGGTGGAACTTCGTGTCGAGCTCGCGCGAGCGCATCGAGCAGGCCAAGGACGATTGGCGCAGCGGGCGCTTCGCCAAGGTGGCGGGCGACGAGACCGACTTCGTGCCGCTGCCGGCAAAATGACGCAGCGGCAAATTGCCGCAGGGAGGGAGCGCGCATGGCGCTGATCGCGACCACGACGGTTGAGAGTGAGAACGGCTACGCGCAGCGCATCGAGTCGGGCGGGCACGCGCTCACCGCCGACGAGCCGGCGGAGGGCGGCGGCACCGACACCGGGCCGGCGCCGTACGGCCTCTTGCTCGCGGCGCTCGGCGCGTGCACGTCGATCACGCTGCGCATGTACGCCGAGCGCAAGGGCTGGGCGCTCGGGCGCATCCACGTCGTGCTGCGCCTCTCGAAGACGCACGACGGCGGCGACCAGATCGAGCGCGACGTGTCGTTCGGCGCGCCGCTCTCCGAAGAGCAGCGGGCGCGCATCGCCGACATCGTCGAGAAGACGCCGGTGACCAAGACCATCAAGGCCGGCGCGCCGATTCGCACGCGGCTCCTCTAGCTCGCCGCGTTTTTCGCGGTTAGATCGTTCGGCGGCGCGGCTGCGTTGGATCGTCGGGGACGTTTCCCCGAGGTGACGCATGCTCGCTCGCCGGCTCGTGGTGTGCTCGTTGTTCGCCGCGCTTCCCTCCGCCGCGCTGGCCGAGGGCGGCGCGTTCGACCTGGCGCCGGGACAAAAAGTATTGGCGCCCATTCAATTCAAGCAGCTCACCATCTTTCCCGTCGTGCAGCAGGCGGCCGCGCCGGTCGACACCACGCAGTACCTGACGCTCGCCGACGGGCTCAAGGCCAGGCTGGTGAAGGTGACCGAGGACAAGGGCGGCGCGCAGGTGAACCGCGTGACCGTCGCCAACCTGTCGGCGAAGCCGCTGCTCCTGCTCGGCGGCGAGGTGATCCTCGGCGGGCAGCAGGATCGCATCCTCGGCAAGGACACGATCCTGCCGGCGCACGAGGAGATGTCGCTCGAGGTGTTCTGCGTCGAGCACGGGCGCTGGAGCGGACACGGCGAGTTCACCGCGTCGGGCGGAATCGTCGACGGCAAGGCGCGGCTGCGCGCGCGCTTCGAGTCCAATCAGCAGGCGGTGTGGGACGAGGTCGCGAAGAAGAACGCGGCGCTCAAGGTCGAGAACTCGACCGGCACGTACCGCAACCTGGCGACCGGGCCGGAGGGCGAAGCGGCGGTGAAGCCGTATCGCGAGCACCTCCGCGCGGCGCTCGACAAGCTGCCGGAGGCGAAGCGCATGATCGGCGTGGTGGCGGCGGTGAACGGGCGCGTCACCACCGTCGAGATCTTCGCCGACGCCAACCTGTTCGCGGCGTATCGCGACAAGCTGCTCGACTCGCTGTTCGTCTCGGTCGCCGACGTGCCGGTGGCGGCGAAGCCGTCGCCGCCGCCCGCCGCGCCGGAGATCCGCGCGTTCATGAAGCAGGCCGACGACGCCAGCGAGCAGGCGATCGCCGCGCCGAAGGGCTCCAAGACCGTCGAGAACAAGGGCAAGTCGGTGGCGAAGTCGAAGGTCAGCATCGACGGCGCCCCGGCCGACAAGCCGGTCTACCGCTCGTACCAGTTGATGGAGTAGCTCAGCCGCCGCGGGTGGCTTGGACGATCGGCATGCGGGCGGCGCGCATCGCGGGGAGCAGGCCGCCGGCGTAGCCCATCAGCGCGGCGAAGAGGAACGACGCGACGACGATGCCGGGCGTCAGGTGGAAGCGGAACGTCACCTCGCTGAACGACTGGAAGTTCATCGTCGAGAACGAGAAGAACTGGAACACCGACGCCGCGGCGATGCCGATGCCGCCCGACCCGAGCCCGAGCAGCACCGACTCGATCACGAACGACACGAGCACCGCGCGCCGCCGGAAGCCGAGCGCGCGCAGCGTCCCGATCTCGCGCGTGCGCGCCGCGACCTGCGCGTACATCGTGATCATCGCGCCGAGCACCGCGCCGAACGCGAAGATCACCGCCACGAAGATGCCGAGGAAGTTGACGAACAGCGAGAAGTTCTCCGACTGCGCCGCCCAGTACTCGCTCTCGCGCCGCGCCTCGAGCGAATTCATCATCGGGTCGCCCTCGATGTGCTTCTTCAGCTCGTCGAACGCCGAGCGGCTGGTGAGCTTGACCGTCACCGACGAGAACGTCGGGCGGCGCGCGAACGCGTCCTCGAACTGCTCGATGTCGCCCCACACCTCGGAGTCGTAGCCCGAGCCGGCTTGATCCATCACGCCCACCACCTGCCAGTCGCGCCGCGCGAACCGCGCCGACTCGCCGAGCCGCATCCCCTTGAAGCGCCCGACCAGCCCCTTGCCGATCACGATCTCCGACGTGCCGGGCTGAAACATCCGCCCCTCGAGGTGCGCCGGCGGATGCAGCTCGAGCGCGCGCGCGCCGACGCCGCGCACGTTGACGTTCGAGCCTTCGGTGTCGTCCTTGGCGTTCGACTTCTCGGCGAAGATCAGCACCACCAGCTCGGGCGACGCCAGCGGCTGGCCGTCCTTGCCCGGCGCGATCCCCGGCGACGCGGAGACCAGCCGCAGCAGATCCGGCGTCACGCCCGACTGCACCTCGGTCTGCGATCCCTTGCGGATCACCTTGGCGTTCTCGTCGGAGCCGGTGGTCCTGAGCGTGTGCTGGATGCCCGACGTCAGCATCAGCACGACGGCGAACACGAAGACGACGAGCGCGAGGCCCGCGGCGGTGAGCGCCGAGGTCCACTTGCGCACGCCGAGCGATCGCACGTTGTAGACGAGCGGCACCCAGTCGCGCCGCACCAGCAGCGTCACCGACATGGCGCCGATCGCCAGCGCCGAGCCGACGAGCCCGAGCACCATCGCGATCAGCCCGAAGACGATCAGCGACCCGACGACGTAGGTGCCAATCTGGATGAGCTTGGCCATTATTCGATCCTCCGCAGCGCGTCGACGATCTTGAGCCGCCCCGAGCGCCACGCCGGGATCACCGACGCCAGCATGCCGAGCCCGAGCGCCACCGCCACCGCCAGCGCGATCACCTTCGGATCGAGATCGAACGAGCCGAGGAACGCGCCGAGCTGCTTCTCGAAGATCTGCGCGAACGTCTTGAGCACCGGCGCCGCCATCGCCAGGCCGAGCGCGACGCCGACCGCCGCGATCACGAACCCCTCGCCGAGCACCAGCCACACCACGTGCGCCGGGCGGAACCCGATGGCGCGCATCACCGCGTACTCGGTGGTGCGCTCGCGCGTGGCCATCGCCAGCGTGTTGCCGAGGATCAGCATCAAGATGATCAGCACCACGAACGAGACCACCTGGATGGCGTCGATGACCGCCGACGCCATGGAGATGAACTCGAGCTGGAACTGCTTCTCGCTCTCGGTGCGCGTCTCGGCGAGCGAGTTGACGAACGTCTTGTCGATCGCCGACGCCACCTGCGCCGAGTCGACGCCGCTCTTGATCTTCACGATGGCGATGCCGATCTGGTTCTGCAGCCGCTCGGGGATCGCCTCGTTGAAATACTTCCAGTGGAAGAACATCGTCGACACGTCGAAGGTCTTCGACGTCGACGTGTAGATGCCGCGGATGGTGAACTTCCAGTCGCCGGGATAGATCGCGCCCTTGAGCGTGACGGTGTCGCCGATCTTCCATCCGTACTTCTCGGCCAGGTGCTGCCCGACGAGCGCGCCGGTGCGATCGTTCATGTACGCCTGCATCTGCTCGGGCGGCGTGGTCGCTTCCGGGTAGAGCTTGAACAGCCCGTCGTCGGAGGCGAACTGCGCGAAGAAGTTCTTCTCGTCGATGTAGATGCCGCCGAACCAGTTCTGGTACGTCACCTCCTCGACGCCCGGCACCTGCTTGATCTTGTCGAGGTAGGCGATCGGCAGCGGGAAGATGATCGAGATCTTGTTGCGCACCACCATGCGATCCGACGACGACGACTCGACGCCCGCGTACCACGCCGAGATGAACGTGCGCAGGAACAGGAAGGCGACGATGGCGATCGCCACGCCGACGGCGGTGAGGGTGGTGCGCAGCCGGTTGCGGAAGGCGCTCTTGACGATCAGCAGTAGGAACGACATGGCCTACCGGAACGGTCCCGCGGTTTGATCGGCGGCCAATTGCCCCTTGTCGAGGCGGCGCACGATCTCGGCGGCCTGCGCCGCGGCGGGATCGTGCGTGACCATCACGATCGTCTTGTTGAACTTGGTGTGCAGGAGGCCGAGGAGCTTGAGCACCTCCTCGGCGCTCTTGCGATCGAGATCGCCGGTCGGCTCGTCGGCGACGATGATGGTGGGATCGGTGACGATGGCGCGCGCGATCGCCACGCGCTGCTCCTGCCCGCCCGAGAGCTGGCGCGGGTAGTGGTCCATGCGCTCCTCGAGGCCGACGACGCGCAGCGCGGTCTCGACGCGCTTGCGCCGCTCCGCCTTGCCGAGGTTGGTGAGCAAGAGCGGCAGCTCGACGTTCTGAAACGCCGTCAGCACCGGCAGCAAATTGTAGAACTGGAAGATGAAGCCGATGTGCCGCGCGCGCCACGACGCGAGGTCGCCCTCGGACAGCCGCGTGATGTCGGTGCCGGCGACGTCGAGCGTGCCCGACGTCGGCCGATCGATGCCGGCGATCAAGTTGAGCAGCGTGGTCTTGCCCGAGCCCGACGGGCCCATCAGCGCCTCGAACGATCCCTCGGGCACGTCGAGATCGATCCCCTCGAGCACCGGGATGTCCTGCTTGCCGCGCTGATACACCTTGCGCACGCCGCGTACTTTGATGATGGCCTTGCCGCCGTTCGCCTTCTTGGCGCTCTCCGGCGGCGCGGCCTCGCTGTCGCTCATTTCTTTTTCTCCTTGATCGGAAACCCGTCGCGGATCTCCGAGGTCGGATTGCGAATCACCTGCGTGCCGGCGCTCGGGCCCGACACGAGCTCGATCTGCGTGCCGATCTGCGGGCCGAGCTTGACCGCCTGCTGGCGCGCGTGCCCGTCCTCGACGGTGAACAGCACCGGCTCGCCGTCGCGGCGCGCGATCGCGTCGGCCGGCGCGACCAGCTTGGGCGCCGCCTTGAGCGCCTGCTCGTCGAGCGCGTGGGTGAGGAAGCTGACCTTGGCCGCCATGTCCGGCAGCACGCCCTTCGAGTCGTCGCTGAAGCGCACCTTCACCGTGACCGCCGCCTTGGCGCGATCCACCGACTGGCGGATCTCGCTCACCGCGCCGCGAAAGCGCTTGTCGGGAAACGCGTCGAGCAGGATCTCCGTCGGCGTTCCCACTTTCACTTTCGAGAACTGCGACTCCGAGACGTCGGCCTGCACCTCGA
>Ga0070741_10009932_pt1 | contig 18226 bp, 18 predicted proteins | sample Coa_R1_4_FD_66440 | JGI IMG/M metagenome (GOLD analysis project Ga0070741, IMG submission 66440) | Surface soil microbial communities from Centralia Pennsylvania, which are recovering from an underground coalmine fire - Coalmine... | ecosystem: Environmental > Terrestrial > Soil > Unclassified ...
GGCGCGCTGCCGCGTCCTCGGTCGCGCCAATACGTGCTCGTATTGGCGCTCCCTGCGTCCTTGCATCGCACCACGTGCCGCGCGTCATCCATCGCGTCCCCTTTCCGGACAGGCCCCTAGCGCGCGAGCGTCCCGGTCGGGCGGACGACGAGCCAGGTGCCGCCGAACTCGGCCACGTTCTGGCAGAGGATCTGGCCGGGTGAGCGGTCGCCGACGTAGTAGTACAGCGGCCGGCCGGCGTACGTGGCCTGGAGCCGGCCGTCCGCGCGCCGCGTCGTCCCGAGCAGCGACCTCGTTGCGCCCGCTCCGGCCCCCGGCTTCGACTTGACGATGTAGGGCGGCCACGAGGCCGCGCAGGCGCCGTAGCAGCTGCTGTGCGCGCGGGTGTCCTTCGTGAAGCCGTAGAGGACGAAGCCGCGGCCGTCGAAGAGGATCCGGCCGAACCGCGACGACTTGACCGCGACGGACGAGGCCGCGGTCGAGCGGGCCATGGCCGAACCGGTCGCGGCCGCCGCGGCCACTGCGAGGACGCCGAGCAGGAGAAGGATGCGCTTCATTCGGAGCTCCTTGTCGAGGGTGGTCTACAGCGTCGCCCGGGCGGGCTTACGCGTTCCGTAAATCGAGCGGCCGGCCGAGCCGAGGTCACGGCAGGCCTGCGCGACGCGAGCGGCCATGCCCTCCTCGCCGAGCTTGCCCCATGCGCGCGGGTCGTAGGCCTGCTTGTTCCCGACGCCGCCGTCGACCTTCAGCACGCCGTCGTAGTTCGCGAGCATGTGACCGGCGATCGGCCGCGTGTACGCGTACTGCGTGTCCGTGTCGACGTTCATCTTCACGACGCCGTACGAGACGGCCTCGCGGATCTGCTCCGGCTCCGAGCCGGAGCCGCCGTGGAAGACGTAGTCGAACCGGGCGCCGGGACGATCGGCGGCGAGCGCCTCCTGCCCGTCCCGGAGGATCGACGGACGGAGCTTCACGCTGCCGGGCGCGTAGACGCCGTGGACGTTCCCGAACGTCGCGGCGAGCAGGTAGCGGCCCTTCTCGCCGGTGCCGAGCACCTCGGCGACGCGGAGGAGGTCGGCCGTCGTCGTGTAGAGCTTCTCGCCGCCGCCGCCCGAGACGCCGTCCTCCTCGCCGCCGACGACGCCGCACTCGACCTCGAGGACGACGTCGGCGGCGGCGCACTGCTCGAGCAGCTCGGCGGCGATCGCGAGGTTCTCCTCGAGCGGGATCGACGAGCCGTCGAACATGTGCGAGTTGAACAGCGGCTCCTCGCCGCGATCGCGGCGCTCGACCGACTCGGCCAGCAGCGGGCGCAGATAGGCGTCGAGCTTCGCCGGCGGGCAGTGGTCGGTGTGCAGCGCGACGAGCACCGGCGTGCGCTGGGCGACGACGCGGGCGAACGCCGCGAGCGCCTTGGCCCCGAGGGCCATCTCCTTGACGGACGCGCCCGAGAGGAACTCGCCGCCGCCGGTCGAGACCTGGACGATCCCGTCCGACCCCGCCTCGGCGAATCCGCGCAGGGCCGCGTTCAGCGTCCCGCTCGAGAACACGTTGACGGCCGGGAAGGCGTAGCCGCCGTCCCGCGCCGCGTCGAGCATCGCCGCGTACTGCTCCGGAGCTGCGATCGGCATGGCTAGCTCCTCTCGGGTGCGTCGAGTCGTGAAGCCGAGACCAGTTTCGAGGTTCGTTTCGGCGGAGGCGAGCTCGGCTCGCCGCAGCCATCCCGCGCGAAGTCGCGTGACTCCTGCGTGGCCGGGCGAAGCCCGGAGGCGAAGGAGGGGGCTCGTGGGGGAACCACGGGTTCCCCCACGAGAGGAAGCGGCTCCTCGAGCGAGTCGAGCACGTGGTCGGCGCCGGCCTCGCGCAGCTGCCCGGCCGAGTAGTGGCCGCTCGCGACCGCGACCGAGATCGCGCCCGCCCCGCGCGCCGCGTCGACGTCCTTTGGCGTGTCGCCGACGACGAGCACGTTCGCCGGGTCGAGCTCCATGCCGACGAGCATCCCGGCCCGGCGGATCGCGCAGCGCGTCAGCTCCGTTCGGTCGGTCGAGTCGGAGCCGTAGCCGCCGAACGTGAACCAGCGGGCGAGGTTCGCGCGCGCGAGCTTGATGTGCGCCGCCGAATCGGTGCCGCCGGTCGTCAGACCGAGCAGGTAGCCGTCGTCGGCGAGCTTCGGCAGGAGCTCGTCGACGCCCGGGAGGACGCGGTAGCGCGGCGACTCGTAGACCGCGCCGGGCAGGTGCGCGAGGCGCCGGGCGAGCAGCGTCGCGAGCTCGCGCGGCGTCGGCTCGCGGTCGAGGACGGCGACGAACGTCCGCCGGCCGACCTCTGGATCGGTCATGCCCGCGTCGGAGAACATCCCGATGTCGGCCGGGATCCCGTGCAGGTCCTCGAAGGCCATCCGCCAGGCGGCGGCGCCTGCGCCTCCGGTCGTGATCAGCGTGCCGTCGATGTCGAAGAGGATCGCGTCGATCACCGTCTGCTCCTTCGTCGAGTTCACTCGGGGAGGTGCCACCTGCGGGGGGCGATCAGGTCGTGGACGGCGTCGGGGCCCCACGACCCGGGCGCGTACGGCTGCACCGGCGGCGGCGAGTCGAGCAGCGGCGCGGCCACCTCCCACAGGCGCTCGATCCCGTCCGAGCGCGTGAAGAGCGTGCGGTCGCCGATCAGCGCGTCGTGGATCAGCCGCTCGTACGCCTCGAGCTGGTTCGCCGCACAGAACGAGTCCTCGTAGCCGAACTCCATCCGCGCGCTGCCGAGCTGCATGGTCGGTCCGGGGACCTTCGCGAGGAAGTCGACCGAGATGCCGCCGGGCTCCGCGACCTCGAACGCGAGCTTGTTCGGCCCGAAGCCGTCGCCGCCGAACATCCGGAGCGGCGGCTCCTTGAAGGCGATCGTGATGACGCGGCGGCCCTGCGCGAGCTGCTTGCCCGTGCGCAGGAAGAACGGCACGCCGGCCCAGCGCCAGTTGTCGATCCGCGCCTCGAGCGCGACGAACGTCTCCGTATCCGAGCCGGGGCGCACGCCGTCCTCGTCGAGGTAGCCGGCGTACTGGCCACGGACGACGCGCGCCGGGTCGAGCGGCTGCAGCGCGTGGAACGCCTTCACCTTCTCGTCGACGAGCGCCTTCGCGTCGAGCGAGACCGGCGGCTCCATCGCGACGAAGCCGAGCACCTGGAAGAGGTGCGTCACGATCATGTCCCGGAAGGCGCCCGTGCTCTCGTAGAAGCCGGCGCGCGAGCCGATCGAGAGCGTCTCGGGCACGTCGATCTGGACGTGGTCGACATAGTCGCGGTTCCAGACCGGCTCGAAGAGGCCGTTCGCGAAGCGGAACGCGAGCAGGTTCTGGACCGTCTCCTTGCCGAGGAAGTGGTCGATCCGGAAGATCTGCTCCTCCGCGAAGACCGAGTGGACGGTCGCGTTGAGGGCGCGCGCCGACTCGAGATCGGTGCCGAACGGCTTCTCCATGATCACGCGGGCGCTCTCGCCGAGCCCGGCCGCGCCCAGCGTCTCGACGATTCCGGCCATGGCGGCGGGCGGCACGGAGAGGTAGAAGAGCTTCCGTGCCTCGCCGCCGAGCTCGTTCTCGGCGCGCGCGACGGCCGCCGCGAGCTCGCCGGCCGAGCCGACGTCGGAGGAGGCGTACGAGAGGAGCGAGGCGAACTCGTCCCATGTCTCGTCGGTCGCCTCGCGGCGGCCGAAGGCGTCGACCGCCTCGCGCGCGTGCGCGCGAAACTCGTCGTCGGAGAGCGGCCGGCGCGACGTGCCGACGATCCGGAAGCGCTCGGGCAGGAGGCCGGCGGTGGAGAGGTGGAAGAGGCCGGGGATGAGCTTGCGCTTCGCGAGGTCGCCGGTCGCCCCGAAGAGCACGATCACGTGGTCGGCGGGCGTGCCGGGGGTCTGACCCCTGGACGTGGCCGGAGCAGTCAGTGTCATGTGGACGACCCTTCCGCGGCGGCCCGGGCCGCCCCGAGCAGCGCCGTCTTGTCGTTGAGGATCACGTGGACGGGAATCCGCTCGAGCAGGCCGCGGAAGCGGCCCTTGTCGACGAAGGCGCGCATGAACCCGCCCTCGCGGAGCCGCGGCAGGATCCGGGGCGGGAAGCCGCCGCCGAGGTAGACGCCGCCGGTCGCCATCAGCGTCAGCGCGGCGTTCCCGGCCTGAGCGCCGTAGATCGAGATCATGAGGTCGAGCGCGCGGCTCGCGGTGTCGTCGCCCTCGAGCGCGGCGCGCGTGATCGCGGGCGCATCGAGCTCGCGGCCGCCCGCGAGGTAGCGATGGACGTTGACGAGGCCGAGTCCGGAGCAGACGCGTTCGTAGCTGACGTGGTCGAGCTCGCTTGCGAGGAAGCGCCGGAGGCCGTCCTCCTCGTCGTTACGCGGCGCGAAGTCGACATGGCCGCCCTCGGTCGCGAAGACGTGGTGGCGCTCGCCGTCCCAGTAGAGGCCGGCCTGGCCGAGCCCGGTGCCGGCCGAGACGACCGCGATGTTGCCGTCGGCGTCGGGCGCGCCGGCGTTGAGCGTGTGGAGGTCGTCGGGCCCGAGCGCGGCGAGCCCGTACGCGTTCGCCTCGAGGTCGTTCAGGAGCCGGACATGCGCGACGCCTGCCGCCTGCGCGACGCTCGCGCCCTCGACCGGCCAGGCGAGGTTCGTCGTGTCGACGCAGCGGCCGCCGCGGACCGGGCCGGCGACGCCGAAGGCGGCGCGCTCGACCGGCGCGGGGTGGGCGCGAAGGAACGCGCCCACCATCTCCTCGAGCCCGTCGTGCTCGCGGCTCCGGTAGACCTCGAGCGCCTCGGGCGTCGGGTCGCCGTCGAAGAGCGCGAGCCGCGTGCTCGTCCCGCCGATGTCGCCCGCGAGGATCACGGGCCTCAGTCGCCCGGGCCGGGCGAGGCGTTACACCGTCAGAGCACGACGACAAGAACCGCGCGTCGTGCGGTCGGCGAACCTGACGACTGATGTCGAACCCGAAGTCGATCGTCCAGAGGCCGGTCCTCATGTCCCCGAGCGTGAAACCGCACGCGGGCGTTGCTCTGCGACGACCAGCAGCGGACGATCTTGTCCTCACGGTGCGGGTTGACGAAGGCCGTGGCCTTGACCCAGCCGGTCGAATGGGTGTCCTGGTCGGCGTCTCCCGTCACCTGAAAGGCGTCGCTGAAGCCGAGGCGCGTCTTGCCGACGCCTGCCTCGCCGGCGGCGAGGACTGGGGCGGGCCCCGACCCGGCGGCGACGTCGTCGCAGGCGGAGCAGAGGCGTGCGAGCTCCTCACCCCGGCCGACCAGCACCGGGCAGGACACTCGATCCCCCGCCATCGTCCCGGGTGTACGACGGCTCAGGTCACGGTCACGGTCGCCGTCGGGCTCGCGGAGGAGCCGCCCGCGTCCTGGATCGTGAGCTTCGGGTTGAAGGCCCCGGCCTTTGCGTACTTGTGCGTCCCGATCACGTCGAAGCCGCCGGTCGCGTTCGCCTTCACCGTGCCGGCGCTCGAGGCCCCGTCGCCCCAGGCGATCGTCGCGGAGTAGTCCGTGCGCGTGCCGTTCGGGTCGGCGTCGGTGAAGCTCGCGACCGGTGCGGTGAACGAGACGCCGACCCTCTCCGCGAGCGCCTTGCCGGTGCCGCGCAGCGGCGCGTCGGCGACGATGGCCGAGGAGATCGCCGTCGCGAAGGCGCTGCCGGGGGCGTCGTCGACGATCGTCACCGCCACCTCGTACGCGCCCTCCTCGGCGTACGTGTGGGTCCCCTTCGCGGAGAAGGTGCCGTTGCCGCCTCCGAGCTGCACGTTGTTCGCACTTCCGTCGCCCCAGTCGATCGTCGCCGTGAAGTCGGTCGGCTTCGCGCCGGCGAACGAGTCGGTGAACGTGGCCGCCGTCCCGGTGAAGGCGGCGCCCTCGACCGGGTTGAACGTCTTCGGCTGCGCCCTCAGGGAGTCGGCCTCGGAGACCGCGATCTGGCCGGTGGCCGTCGCGAGCGGAGTGGTCCGGTTGTCCTCCCTGAGCGCGACCGAGGCGCTGTACTCGCCCTCGTCGGCGTAGGTGTGATCCGTCGACGTGACGACCGAGATGGTGCCGAAGCTGTAGACGATGGCACCCGCCGACGACGTGCCGTCGCCCCACTTGACCGTCGCCGCGAAGTCCGACGCCACGTTGTCCACGTTGCTATCCGTGAAGGTCGCCACCGTCGTGCCGGCGGGCACGGCCGCTCCCTCGGTGGCGGCGGAGACGTTCAGCGTCGGGTTCGAGACGATGTCGCCCTCCGTCACCGTGATCGGGACCTTCGCGACGAACAGCGGCGACTGCTGGACACCGCTTTCGTTCACCGTCACGATGGCTGTCGGCTTGCCCTCGTCGCCGTAGAAGTGCGAGCTCCCGGGCACCGAGACCGCGTACCCGCCGGGGCCGCCCGTGACCGTCGCGATCTCCTCCGTGCCGTCGCTCCAGTCGACGAAGGCCGTGTACGGGTTGTCGCTCTCAGTGCCGCCGCCGTCGGTCCACTGGAGGAGCACCTCGGTCGTCTCCTGGCCCTCGGCGATGCTAGCGGGAACCGCCACGAGCGCGAGGTCGCCCTCGGCCACCGTGTACGTCGTCCAGCTCTGGGCGGTCGTAGCCGGGCTCGTCGAGCTGTCGACGATCGTGACCACGACGTTCTCCGGCCCCTCGTCCACCCACGTGTGCGTGCCGCTGACGGTGTAGACGCCACCCGACGGGCCGCCAATCGTGCCCGCGGTGACGTTCCCGTCGCCCCAGCCGATCGTCGCGCTCAGCTGGCTCCGGGCCGGGTTGTTCGAGTCCGTGAACGAGATCCTGTGCGTGAACGCCGAGCCGTCGGCCGGCTTCGTCAGGATCCCCTTCGGCGGCGCCAGGACCCGGATCGCGCTGATGCGCACCGCGTCGGCGCTTCCGACCGCGACCGTCGCGGCCGCGGCAGCCGCAAGCAAGAGCGTCCGGCTCCCACGTGTTCCCATCACGCCCCCTTCCGCCCGGCCCGCGCCCCGAAGCGCCGGACGCTACCAGCCGGCGCTTCGGAGCGGGCGTGGATTGCGGCTACCGCGCGGCGGTGAGCTCGGCGTGGCCGCCGAACTGCTTGCGCATCGCGGAGAGGAGCCGGTCGGCGTACTGGGCCTCGCCCCGCGACTCGAAGCGCTCGAAGAGCGCGGTCGAGAGGACGGGCACGGGCACGCCCTCGTCGATCGCGGCGAGCACCGTCCAGCGGCCCTCGCCGGAGTCCGAGACTCGGCCGCCGAAGCCGTCGAGGTCGGGCGACTCGGCGAGCGCGGCGGCGGTCAGGTCGAGGAGCCACGAGGCGACGACGGAGCCGCGGCGCCAGACCTCGGCGACCTCGGCCGTGTCGATGTCGTAGCTGTAGTACTGCGGCTCGCGGAGCGGTGTCACCTCGGCGCTCGCCTCGCCGGTCTGCTCGTTGCCGATGTTGGCCCTGTGCAGGATGTTCAGGCCCTCGGCATAGGCGGCCATCAGGCCGTACTCGATCCCGTTGTGGACCATCTTCACGAAGTGGCCGGCGCCGTTCGGCCCGCAGTGCAGGTAGCCCTGCTCCGCCGTCGACGGCTTGCCGTTGCGGCCCGGCGTGCGCGGCGCGCCCTCGACGCCCGGCGCGATCGTCGCGAACACCGGGTCGAGGTGGCGGACGATCTTCTGCTCGCCGCCGATCATCAGGCAGAACCCGCGCTCGAGCCCGAAGACGCCGCCGCTCGTGCCGACGTCGACGAAGTGGATGCCCTGTTTCTTCAGCGCGGCGGCGCGGTCGATGTCGTCCTTGTAGTAGCTGTTGCCGCCATCGATGACGATGTCGCCGGTCTCCATCAGAGCGGCCACCTGGTCGACGACCCTGCCGGTCAGCCCGGCCGGCACCATCACCCAGGCGGCGCGCGGCTTGTCGAGCTTCTCGACGAACTCCTCGAGCGTGAAGGCGCCGATCGCGCCCTCGCTCTCGAGCTGCTTCACCGAGTCCGGGTTCACGTCGAAGACCACGCACTCGTGGCCGTCGCGCATCAGGCGGCGAACGATGTTCGCGCCCATGCGCCCGAGACCGATCATTCCGAGCTGCATCTCGTCCTCCGTTCGTAGGTGCTGAGCCTGTAGTTCCCCGAGGCGGCTCGGCGTTTCACGAGACCGTCGAGCGCGAGCCGGCCGCCGCCCGACCAGACCAGCACGAGCATCGCAGCGAGCAGCGCCGGAGCGAGCCCGAGGTTGATCGGCCCGCCCTCGACGGGGCCGGCCGTCGCGATCGCGCCGGCGAGGTTCCCCGCGAGGACGAGCGCGGCCGCCCGGGTCGCGAGCCCGGCGACGAGGAGCACGCCGAAACCCAGCTCGACGGCGCCGACGGCGTAGACGAACGCGCCGGGCCGCGGGAGGCCGTAGGCGGTGAAGGACGCGGCCTCGCTCGCGTGGTCGAGGAACTTGCCGGCGCCGAACGCGATCAGGATCGCGCCGCTCGCCGCGCGCAGAGGCGGCGCCCACCACGCGAGCGCCTGCGGGGTGGGGGAGAGCAGGAGCCGCGCGACGACCGGGACCATCTCGCGGAACCGTCAGGCCGCTCACCGGCGGCGTTACAGCTCGTGCGACGAGTGCGCGCGGCACGCTCGGCTGACGGGTCCGTCTCGCAGCCAAGCCTGTGCACGAATCGACACCGAATTGACACGGTCGCGTGCGGCTTTCGGAGGTATCGTCGGGCCCAGGGGAAAGGGGTTCTTTCCCCCTCCCAGGGTGGGGGATTGCCCGGAGCTCGCTCTATGTCCCGGCTCAGGGCGCCGCTCCGGACGCGGAGATCCGGAATCCAGCCGCGAAGCGCTGCCCCGGCTCGACGAGCCGCGCCGTCCCCTTCACGAGTGCGTCGGTCGGCGCCGTCATCGGCTCCAGCGCGATGAACTCCTTCCCGCGCGGCGCGAAGACCTGTGCGAACGGGTAGCCGGCGCCGAAGCGGAGTTCGATACGAAGGTCGTCGCTCTCGAGCGTCAGCAGGCGATCGCGGCCGAGCGCGTAGAGGTCGTCGAAGGTGCGGGCGCCGATCGGGTGCTCGCCGGCCGGCTCGCGCGTCGAGCCGCCGGTCGGAATCCCGAGCTCGTCGAGCTCGAGGTGCCGCCGCGCCGGGAGGCCGAGCACCCAGGCGCTGCGCTTGCCGGGCAGCCGGAGATACGGATGCCAGCCGAACGAGACCGGCACCCGCCGGCGGCCGATCGGGCGCACCGAAGTCGCGACGCGCAGCCCGTCCTCCGTCAGTCGCGCGTCCACCTCGAGCTCGTGGGGGAACGGAAACGCGGGGCTGTCGTAGCGATGACGAGCCGCGAGCCGGGTCGCTGACGAGCGCACCACCTCCCAGACGATCGGGCCGACCATCGTCCCGTGGATCGGCAGCCCGTTCGCGTCCGTGTGGAGGTCGACGCCGCGGATGTCGACGTCGACCCGGCCGACGCGGAACTGCCGGCGCGAGAGCCGGTTCGCCCACGGCGCGAGCAGCGGCAGCCCCGTCGTGTGACCCTCGCGGAACGCCTGGACGCCGCCGTGAAGGGAGAGGAGCTCGACGCCGCACCAGGTCAGCGAGGCGCCGAGCATCCCGACTTCGGGCAGGAACGTGGCCGAGTAGTCGCCGGCCGAGAGGGTCACGCCTTCGATCGCCGGTACCTCCGGATCAGCGCGTTCGTCGAGGAGTCGTGCGAGAGCTCGCCGTCGCCGGACAGCTCCGGGACGATCCTCTTCGCGAGCACCTTGCCGAGCTCGACGCCCCACTGGTCGAACGAGTCGATCGCCCAGATCGTGCCCTGGACGAAGACGGAGTGTTCGTAGAGGGCGACGAGCTTGCCGAGCACGGCCGGGGTGAGCCGGTCGGCGAGGATCGTGCTGGTCGGGCGGTTACCCTCGAACTCGCGGTACGGCTGCCCTTCCGGCGCCTCCTGGCCGAAGGCGAGCGCCTCCGTCTGCGCGAGGACGTTCGCGATCAGCAGGTCGTGGTGGTTTCCGAGCGGGTTCAGCGAGCGCATGAAGCCGATGAAGTCGGCCGGGATCAGCTTCGTGCCCTGGTGGATCAGCTGGTAGAAGCTGTGCTGTCCGTTCGTGCCCGGCTCGCCCCAGTAGACGGGGCCGGTCTCGTAGTCGACGCGGGCCCCGTCGAGGGTGACGGATTTGCCGTTCGACTCCATCGTCAGCTGCTGGAGGTAGGCGGGGAAGCGCTTCAGGTACTGGTCGTACGGGAGGACTGCCTGCGTCTGCGCGCCGAAGAAGTCCGTGTACCAGACGGTCAGCAGGCCGAGCAGGACGGGCAGGTTGCGGTCGAACGGCGCCGTCCGGAAATGCTCGTCGAGCTCGTGGAAGCCGGCCAGCATTTGCCGGAACTGGTCGGGCCCGATCGCGAGCATCGTCGAGAGGCCGATCGCCGAGTCCATCGAGTAGCGGCCGCCGACCCAGTCCCAGAAGCCGAACATGTTCTCGAGGTCGATCCCGAACTTGGCGACCTCGTCGGCGGCGGTCGAGACGGCGACGAAGTGGCGGGCGACCGCCGACTCGTCGCCGAGCTTCGCGAGCGCCCACTCGCGGGCCGTCTCGGCGTTCGTCATCGTCTCGAGCGTCGTGAACGTCTTCGAGGCGACGATGAACAGCGTCTCCTCCGGGTCGAGATCGCGTGTCGCCTCGGCGAAGTCGGTGCCGTCGACGTTGGAGACGAACCGGAAGGTCATGTCCCTGGCGGAGTAGTGGCGAAGCGCCTCGTAGGCCATCACCGGGCCGAGGTCGCTGCCGCCGATCCCGATGTTGACCACGTTGCGGATCCGCCTGCCGGTGTGGCCCTTCCACTCCCCGGAGCGGACGCGCTCCGAGAAGGCGGCCATCCGGTCGAGCACCTCGAGCACCTCCGGACGGGCGTACTCGCAGCCCGCCGGCGCCCGCAGCGCGACGTGCAGGACGGCGCGGTCCTCGCTCACGTTGATGTGCTCTCCGGCGAACATCGCCTCGATCCGCTCGCGCAGGCCGCACTCGCCGGCGAGCTCGACCAGCAGCCGAAGCGTCTCGTCGGTGACACGGTTCTTCGAGTAGTCGAGATACAGCCCGCAGGCTTCGAGCGTCAGCCGTTCGCCCCGCGCCGGATCCTCCGCGAACAGGTCGCGCAGGTGCAGCCCGCGCACCTCCTCGAAGTGCTCCTCGAGCGCCTTCCAGGCCGTGCGCTGACGCAGGGAGGTCATCGTCGTCGCCATTCTCGTCCTCCTGTTCCACGTGCGTGCCGGCCTCGGGCCAGGCACGGGGTCGAGATCACTGCCGGACCGCAGCGAGTGCGTCCGTCTTCCGCGCGATGCAGTGGAGCAGTTCTTCCCAGGACCGGTCGAACGACTCCGCACCCTGGTTCTGCAGCTCGGCCGCGAGGGCCGCGGTGTCGATGCCGAACCCGGCCCCGGCCGCGACGTCCGGCTCGAGCGCTCCCTCGACCGTGCCGTGGTCGGCGAAGGCGAGGAGCGTCTGCTCCGGCATCGTGTTCACGGTGAAGGGCGCCGCCAGCTGCGTGACGTAGAGCGTGTCGGGCGCGTTCGGATCCTTCACGCCCGTCGAGGCCCAGAGGAGCCGCTGCGGGCGGGCGCCCTCGTTCGCGAGCCGCTGCCACCGGTCGGAGTCGAGCAGCGCGCGGTAGGCCGCGTAGGTCCGCTGCGACATCGCGACGCCGAGCCCGAGCGAGCCGGCCGCCGAGTCCCAGCGCGAGACGAAGACGGACGCGACGGAGCCGACGGCCGGGTCCAGACCGGCGGCGACGCGCCGCTCGATCCCGCGGACGTACGCCTCGGCGGCGGCAAGGTACTGCGCCGAGTCGAAGAGCAGCGTCACGTTCACCGGGACGCCGGCGAAGATCGCCTCCTCGATCGCAGGGATGCCCTCGGGGGTGCCCGGGATCTTGATGAAGAGGTTCGGCCGGTCGGCCTTCTGGTGCAGCTTCACGGCCTCACGGAGCGTCGTCTCCGGGTCGTAGGCGAGGAGCGGCGAGACCTCGAGCGAGACCCAGCCGTCGACGCCGTTCGTCCGCTCGAAGATCGGCAGGAACGTGTCCGCCGCGCGGCGCAGGTCGTCGATCGCGAGCTCGAAGAAGAGCTCCTCGCCGTCGGCGGCGCTCGCCCGGATCGCCTCGTCGTACGAAGCCGTGCCCTCGATCGCCTTGTCGAAGATCGTCGGGTTCGACGTCAGGCCGGTCACCGAGAGCTCGGCGATGTAGCGCTCGAGCGTGCCGGAGTCGAGCAGGTCGCGGGTGATGTTGTCGAGCCAGATCGACTGGCCGAGGTCATGCAACTGCTGCGTGGGCTTCATGGTCCCTCCTGGCGAGTTGTGCGGTGGCGGCCTCGACGATGTGCTCGGGGGTGAAGCCGAACTTCTGCTGGAGCTCCTTCAAGGGCGCGGAGGCGCCGAACGTGCTCATGCCGACGATCGCGCCGGTCAGGCCGGTGTAGCGTTCCCAGCCGAAGGTCGAGGCCTGCTCGACGGCGACGCGGGCCGTCACGTGGGGTGGCAGGACGTGGTCTCGGTAGTCCTGGGGCTGTTGCTCGAACAGCTCCCAGGAGGGCATCGAGACGACCCGGGCCGCGATGCCGTCGGCGGCGAGCTGCTCGTAGGCCTCGACGGCGAGCGAGAGCTCGCTGCCGGTCGCGATCAGGATCACGTCCGGGTCTGCGCCGTTGGCGTCGGCGAGGATGTAGGCGCCCTGGGCGACGCCCTCCGCGGAGGCGTAGCGGGTGCGGTCGAGCGTCGGCAGCGCCTGCCGGGAGAGCACGAGGGCGACCGGCTGGTGCTGGAGGCGGATGGTCGTGCGCCAGGCCTCGGCGACCTCGTTGGCGTCGCCGGGCCGGATCGTGATCAGGCCGGGTGTGGCGCGCAGGGAGGCGACCTGCTCGATCGGCTGGTGGGTCGGGCCGTCCTCGCCGACCCCGATCGAGTCGTGCGTGAAGACGTGGACGACGGGCAGCTCCATGATCGCGGAGAGGCGGATCGGGGTGCGGGCGTAGTCGGAGAAGATCAGGAACTGCGACCCGAACGGGCGGAGCTTGGAAAGCGAGAGGCCGTTGAGGATCGCGTGCATCGCGTGCTCGCGGATCCCGAAGTGGAGGTTGCGGCCGGAGTAGTCGTCGGCGGAGAAGTCGCCCGCGCCCTCGAACGTCAGCCGCGTCTTCGTCGACGGGGCGAGGTCGGCGGCGCCGCCGATCAGCCACGGCACCCGGTTGGCGATGGCATTGAGGACCTTCCCGGAGGAGTCGCGCCCGCCCATCCCCTTCGCGTCCGGCTCGAAGACCGGGATCTCTGCATCCCAGCCGTCGGGGAGCTCGCGTCGCTGCATGCGAAGGAGCTGGCCGGCCAGCTCGGGGTAGCGCGTCCGGTAGTCGTCGTACAGGCGCATCCAGGCGTTGCGCGTCTCGCGGCCGCGGGCGCCGATCCGGTTGGCGAAGTGCTCGACGACCTCGTCGGGGACGAGGAAGTGCGCGTCCTCGGGCCAGCCGTACGCCTTCTTGGTGGCGCGGACCTCGTCCTCGCCGAGCGGCTCGCCGTGCGCGCCGCTCGTGTCCTGCTTGTGCGGGGCGCCGTAGCCGATGTGCGAGTCGACGACGATCAGCGTCGGCCGCTCCTGCTCGTTGCGGAACGTCTCGAACGCGTTCGAGAGCCGGTCGAGATCGTTGGCGTCGCCGACCCGGGTGACGTTCCAGCCGTAGGCGATGAACCGGGTCGCGACGTCCTCGCTGAACGCGAGCGCCGTCGAGCCCTCGATCGTGATCCGGTTCGAGTCGTAGACCCAGCACAGATTCGAGAGGCGCAGGTGGCCGGCCAGCGAGGCGGCCTCGCCGGAGATCCCCTCCATCATGCAGCCGTCGCCGGCCAACGCGTAGACGTCGTAGTGGAACAGCTCGAACCCGGGTCGGTTGAAATAGGCGGCCTGCCAGCGGGCGGCGATCGCCATCCCGACCGACGTCGCGACCCCGTTCCCGAGCGGACCCGTCGTCGTCTCGACGCCGGACGTCCAGCGGTACTCCGGATGCCCCGGACACCTGGAGTCGAGCTGCCGGAAGCGCTTCAGATCCGCCAGCGGCACCGACAACTCACCCAGCGTCTCATAGGCCGGGTTGACCGCCTTCACCCGCGCCAGGTGGAGCAGCGAGTAGAGCAGCGTCGACGCGTGCCCCATCGACAGGACGAACCGGTCGCGGTTCGGCCAGATCGGATCGTCCGGGTCAAACCTGAGGAACCGCTGCCAGAGCGTGTAGGCCACCGGCGCCATCGCCATCGGCGTCCCCGGGTGCCCCGAGCTCGCCGCCTGAACAGCGTCGATGGCGAGCGTACGAATCGTGTTGACGCTGAGCGCGTCGAGATCTTCGGTCTGCACTGGATACCTCCGCGGGCGTGGACGACCTCCTTGTCCTCCGTGCCCGCGGAGGCGTTACAGCGAGACGGCTACGAGGACGGCTGGAAGAGGCCGAACACGGCGCCCTGCGGATCGGCGAGCACGGCGATCCTGCCGACCGTCGGCACGTCCATCGGACCCATGAAGAGGTTGCCGCCCAGGTCCTTCGCCTTGGCCGCCGTCCCGTCGACGTCGTCCGTCGCGACGTACGGGATCCAGATCGGCGGGGCCGACTCGTTGGGGTTCTTCATCAGGCCGCCGACCTGCGTCTCTCCGGCCTTGAAGAGCCGGTAGCCGCCGAAGTCGGAGCCCATGTCCTCGGTCGTCCAGCCGAAGACGTCGCCGTAGAAGCTCGCCGCCGCGTCCGGGTCCGTCGTGGCGAGCTCGTCCCAGACGAAGACGCCCTCGCTCGGCGGCATGTCGCCTCCGGGCTGGAATGTTGCGACGAACGCGCCCTGCGGATCGGAGATGATCGCGAAACGGCCGACGTCCTCCATATCCATCGGGCCGAACGCGACGCTGCCGCCGGCGGCCTTCGCCCGGTCGATCGCCTCGTCGACGCTCTCGACGCGAACGTGGCCGAGCCAGTGCGGCGGCGGCGCGCCCTCCATCGCCTTGCTGAAGCCGCCGTGGGTCGCGCCGCCCGACGAGATCGCTGCGTAGTCGAACTCGCCCGGCTTGAAGATCTCGATCTCCCAGCCGAACAGCTTCGTATAGAAGTCCTGGGCCTGCTGGGGGTCCGAGGAGACCTGCTCGTGCCACACGAACTTGCGTGTTGCGGTCGTGACGCCCGTACTCATGCTCTCACCCTCCTCGCGTCGTTGACTTCGGCACCCTACCCACTATGCTTCTGAATCGCAAGTGACTACTTTCGAAGAAGAAGCCGCTGGTGCTGCGCCGAGAACGTACGGGCAGCACTGCGGGATCGCCCGGGCGCTGGACGTCGTCGGAGAGCGGTGGGGGATGCTCGTGCTGCGCGACCTCCTGCTCGGTCCGAAGCGGTTCACGGACCTGCAACGCGGGCTGCCCCGCCTGGCGACGAACGTCCTCACGCAGCGGCTGAAGCAGCTCGAGCGCGACGGCGTCGTCCGGCGTCGGCGGCTGCAGCCGCCCGCTGCCTCGACCGTCTACGAGCTGACGGAGTATGGCCGCGAGTTCGAGCCCGTCCTGCTGGCGTTCGGCCGCTGGGGTGCGAAGAGCCTCGGCGCTCCGTCACCTGGCGCAGTGACGCGGCCCGAGTGGCTGTGCGTCGCGCTGAAGGCGTTCTTCTCGGCCGACGCGGCGCGGTCGGTGCGCGCAACGATCGACCTCGGCCTCGGCGGAGAGCGCTACGCGTTGCGGATCGACCGTGGCACGCTCGAGGCGTCGGTCGGCGCGCCGGCGGTCGCGGATCTCGGCCTGACCTGCGACGTCCCGACGCTGCTCGGGTTCCTGCACGGGGCGCCCGTGCCGGCGCACGCGCTCGGCGCCGAGGGAGACCTCGGCCTGCTCGAGCGGCTGCCGGCGATCTTCGCCTTCGGCTCAGAGCGGCCGGAGCGCGCGGGCGCCCCGGCCGCCTGACAGACCTATGCGTGGCAGTTCTTCGCCGCCCAGGCGGAGATGTGCTGCTCTGCAGCCTGCAGCTTCACCTGATCGATCTCCTTCTGCAGCTTCTGGAGCTTTGCGAGCGCGTCCGGGCTCGGGTTCTTCAGATCCACTCCCTTGAGTGCGTCCGCAATCTTGTGGAACGCATCCGCGATCACCTTGAAATCGCCCCGGACCTCCTCCGGCGCGCTCTTCGCGAGCTGATCGAAGTACGCCGCGACCTTCTGGAGATCGGTGCTGCCCGTCCCGGAGAACGCCTGGCTGAGCTTCGACGCAACCTCGGCGAACTGGCGGCAGTTCTTCGCCGAGGCGAACGAGCCCGGGGAACCGCTCGTCGTCGTGGGCGCAGCCGTCGTCGTCGGGGCGCTCTCGGTGGTGGTGGGTGCCGCCTCGGTCGTGGTCGGCGCAGCCTCCGTCGTGGCGGGCTCGGTGGTCGACGCTGCCGTCGTTCCCTCCGAGGACTTGTTTCCGCCGCCGCCTCCGCAGCCGGCGACGGCGAATCCGAGCAGCGCAATCAGCGCAAGCGCCGCTAGCGATGCAACCTTCCGAAGCATTGTCTGATCCTCCCCCTCGTTGACCGGCGCTGAGACTACCGCCGCCGGCGGACGCGCCGCTATCGGACGGCGGCTGCGGCGGAAGCCACGGCGAGCGAGGCCGCGAGCCCTTCGTACGCGGCCGCCGGTTGCGCGGCCGCGAAGATCCCGCTTCCGACGACGAGCACGTCGGCGCCGGCCGCCCCGATCTCACGTGCGTTCGTCGCCTTGACGCCGCCGTCGACCTCGACGAGCACCTCTGGCGGCAGCCCTTCGCGGAGCGCGGCGAGACGGTCGAGCGCCTCCGGCATGAAGGCCTGCCCCGAGTAGCCGGGGTGGATGCTCATGCAGAGCACGAGGTCGACGGCCCCGGCCGCCTCGAGCGCCCGCTCGACCGGTGTCCCCGGATTGACCGCCAGACCCGCCCCGAGCCCGAGCTCGCGGGCGAGGGCGACGGTCCCTGGCAGGTCCGCGCAGGCCTCGAGATGGACGGTGACGCTGTCGCCGCCGGCGTCGGCGACCTGGCGGATGTGGCGCTCGGGCTCCTCGACCATCAGGTGACAGTCGATGACGCCGCCGCCTGCGTGGACGAGGGGCGCGATCGACTCGATCACGATCGGCCCGATCGTGACGGGCTCGATGAAGTGGCCGTCGCCCATGTCGAAATGGAAGACGCGGGCGCCTGCCGTCAGTAGGGTCTCGATCTGCTCTCCGAGCCGCGTGAAGTCGGACGCGTAGAGCGAGGGCGCGATTACGGGCGGCTGGACGAGGCGCTGCCAGAACACGGTGCTCCGGTCGGTCCCGCCGCGCGATTCGTTACGGCGTGCAACCCAGCCCCGATGGAGCAGCGCATGTTCGCGGCGTTCCGGCCGCGTCGGGACAACACCGTGACCATACGAGCACGGCGTTTCACCGGCGGTTCAAGACCTCAAGGAGCCGCTCCGCAGGCACCTCGTCGGGCGGCATCACGTGCGAGTAAGTGTCGAGGCTCATCGAAGCGAGTGCCCGAGCCGTTCGGCCAGCTCGCGAGCGACGACTCCCGACGCGTGCCAGAGCGTGGCCCGCCGGTGGCGCAGGTCGTGCGGGTGGCAGTGCGGGACGCCTGCCGCCTGGCATGCGCGGGTCATCGTCTGGTAGGCGGCCGGGACGGTGACACCCTGGAAGACGTGCCGGACAGGTGTGCGGTCTTCCAGCGGACATGGCGTCTCGATCGCGTCCATCACGAACTTGGCATGTAGACCCATCTCGCGCGATCGCGCTTCGTCACCGACCGCGGCGGCCGGAGCCTGACCCCGGCGCGGTCGACGTCGCCCCAGCACAGGCCGACGGCTTCGCCGACCCGCAGGCCACCCTGTTCGATGACGACAAACAGGAGCCTGCGGACCGGGCTCGGGATCGCGTCCAGGACGGCGAGGAAGTGCTCGCCGCTCGGTGGGTTCGGCTCCTCCCGGACACGCTTCGGGAGCCTCACACGGGGATCGCGTGCGAACCTCCTCGGACGCTGACAGCGGCACGGTAGTGCTGACCGGCCGGCTCCGCTGAGCTGCCGGAGCCGGCCGGCAAGCACTGCGGTGTCAACGCACCTTGAACAGCCCACTCTGGCCGCTGATGCCGCCGCTCGACAGCGTGATCCGGTCGTTCGTGAACGCGGTCGGGATCGTCGCGATCGTGGTGCTGACGCCGTTGAGGAAGCTGGCGGGGCTCGCCGGCGAGAGGCGGCCGTCGAGGCTCGTCCAGGCTGCGCTG
>Ga0070741_10009934_pt1 | contig 18225 bp, 18 predicted proteins | sample Coa_R1_4_FD_66440 | JGI IMG/M metagenome (GOLD analysis project Ga0070741, IMG submission 66440) | Surface soil microbial communities from Centralia Pennsylvania, which are recovering from an underground coalmine fire - Coalmine... | ecosystem: Environmental > Terrestrial > Soil > Unclassified ...
TGCACGATCGGATCGGCCTCCCCGAGTCGCCGGACGAGATCAACCGGCTCGTCGTCGAGCGGATGCTCGAGCGATACACCGACGGCCCGCCGTGGCTTCCGGGCGCGGTCGAGACGGTGCGCCGGCTCGCCGCGTCGTTCACGCTCGGGCTCGCGTCGTCGTCGAACCGCGAGGTGATCGACCGCGTGCTCGACGCCGGCGGCATCGCTGGGTGCTTCCGGGCGACGGTGTCGTCCGAGGAGGTCGCAGCAGGCAAGCCCGCGCCCGACGTCTACCTCGAGGCGGCTCGGCGGCTGGGCGTCGAGCCGGCGGCGTGCACGGCCGTCGAGGACTCGCACAACGGCATCCGCTCCGCCAAGGCGGCGGGGATGCGCTGCGTCGCGATCCCGAACCGTCACTTCCCGCCGGGCGACGCCGTCGCCGAGGCCGACGCCGTCGTCTCCTCGCTCGAGGAGCTGACCCCAGACGCCCTTGTAGGGTGATGGGCGGTGGAGGTGGTCGAGATCAACATCGGCCCGTCGGACGCGCTCCGGCCCGTGAACTTCGTTCGGGCGGTTGCGGGGTGCGGCCTCGAGGGCGACCGGCACTACCGGGAGGACGGGCAGCGGCCCGGCGGTGCGATCACGCTGATCGAGGAGGAGGCGCTGACCGACGTCGCGATCACCGGCGCGCAGTCGCGGCGGCAGGTGGTCGTGCGCGGCATACGCCTGAACGACCTCGTCGGCAAGCGCTTTGCCGTCGGCGCGGTCGAGTGCGTGGGCGTCGCGCTCTGCGAGCCGTGCCTGCACCTGCAGAAGCTCACCCGGCCGGGCATCATCGACGACCTCGTCCATCGCGGCGGCCTCAACGCGGACATCCTCACGACCGGCACGATCGCCGTCGGCGACGAGATCACGCTCGTCGAGTGAGTGCTAGGACAGGACGGTCGCGTGCGCGACCGACGCGACGCGCTTCGCGCGCGCGAGTACGTTCGCCTCGATCAGCTGCGCGGCGATCGTCACCGCCACCTCCTCGGGGGTGCGGGCGCCGATCTGGATGCCGATCGGCTGGTGCACGCGCGCGAGGTCGGCCTCGCCGACGCCGTCGTCGCGAAGCCGCGCATCCCGTTCCCGCCGCGTCTTCTCGCTCCCGATCGCTCCGATGTAGCCCGCGTCCGACTGCAGCGCGCGCTTGAGCGCGGGCACGTCGAACTTCAGGTCGTGCGTCATCAGGCAGATCGCGGTGCGCGCGTCGATTCGCGCAGTCTCGAGGAACCGGTCCGGCCACTCGATCACGAGCTCGTCCGCGTCCGGGAATCGCTCCCGCGTCATGAACGTCGTCCGCGGATCGCAGACGGTGACGCGGTAGCCGAGGAGCTTCGCCGTCGTCACGAGGGCCGCGACGTGGTCGCTCGCACCGAAGACGTACAGATCGGGCCGCGGCGCGTACGACTCGACGAAGACGAGGTCCCCGTCCGCGGTCTCGACGACGCCGCTCTCGCCGATCTCGAGGAGCGAGCGTGCAGCGGCGTCCGCGGGGTCGTCCGTCGGCGGCGCCTCGGCCGACACGACACGCTGCTCGCCGAACCGCTCGACCGACAGGCTCACCGTGAGGGCGACCGGCCGGTCGTGCTCGACGGCGTCCGCGAGCGCGTCGAGGATCGTCGTGTCGAGCGCGTACACCGCGACCGCGATCGTGCCGCCGCAGGAGAGCCCGACGTCGAACCCCTCGTCGTCGGTGAGCCCGTAGCGGCAGATGCGTCCGCGCGAACCGTTCAGCACCTCCGTCGCCTCGCGGATGACCGCGGGCTCGACGCACCCGCCGGTGACGGAGCCCGCAACGTCGCCGCCCGACGAGACCGCGAGCGCCGCGCCCGGATCGCGCGGGGCGGAGCCGATCCGCTCGATCACCGATCCGATCGCGACCGCCTGCCCGGCCGCCGTCCAGCGCTCGAGAATCGGAAGGATGTCTCTCATTGCGCTCTCAAAGGATAGCGCCAGAAGCGGGTTTTCACGAGCTTTCGGATCCGAGACCGGCGCGTGAGGCTCGGCGCGGCCGCAGCGCCGCGAACTGGTCGGTGATCCGGTACTCGCGGCGGACGTAGCGGTAGAGCGCGGCCGGCCTGCCGCCCGCCGGCCCGGGCTCGCGCCGCTCGCCCGTGTGCGTCAGCACGCCCCGGCGGAGCAGCACGCGCTGGAGGTTCGTCGCCGAGAGGTCGTGCCCGAGCGCGGCTTCGTAGAGGTCGCGGAGCTCCGAGATCGTGAAGGTGTCGGGCGCGAGGGCGAAGCCGATGTTCGTGTACGAGAGCTTCCCGCGCAGACGCTCGCGCGCCGCGAGCACGACGCGCTCGTGGTCGAACGCCATCACCGGCAGGCCGTCGACCGGATGCCAGCGGGTGTCCGCGGGGAGCGCGGGCTCGGCGTCGCGCGGGACGAGGCCGAGGTAGGCGGTCGCGAGCTCGCGCCGCACGGGGCTCCGGCCGGGGTCGCTGAGCGTCTCGAGCTGCTCGAGGTGGGAGAGCTCGCGCACGTCGACCTTCGCCGCGAGGTGCCGCCTGATCGACTGCTCGAGCGTCTCGTCGGCCGCGAGCTCTCCGCCCGGAAGCGACCAGCAGCCGGCGCAGGGGTCGAGCGCGCGCTCCCAGAGGAGCACCTCGAGGCGGCCGCCGCGTACCTGGAACACCGCCGCGAGCACGGCGTGTGCGGCGCTTCCTGTTTTCGCCCGGGGATCAGAAACCATGTAGACTCTCGGACAGGTTATCGACTTTGAGGAGAAAACCCCACATCGTGGTCGTCGGGGGCGGCGTCGCCGGCCTCTACGCGGCGCTCGCCGCCGCCGCAGAGGCGGACGTGCTGCTCCTCGCGAAGGGGCCGGCGGCCGCCTCGAACTCCTGGCAGGCGCAGGGCGGCGTCGCCGCCGCGCTCGGCGAGGAGGACGAGCCGGCGCTCCACGCCGAGGACACCTTCCGCGCCGGCCGCGGCCTCTGCCGCGAGAGCGCCGTCCGCACGCTCACCGACGAGGCGCCGGCCCGCATCGACGACCTCGTTCGCCTCGGCGTCGCGTTCGACGACGACCTCGGCCGCGAGGGCGGGCACTCGCTGCGCCGGATCGCCCACGTCGGCGGCGCCGAGACGGGCAAGGCGATCGCGGCGGCGCTCGCCGAGCATGTGCGGTCGCATCCGCGCATCGAGGTGTCGGAGGGCGAGACGGTGCGCGCGCTCTGGGAGCAGGACGGCCGCTGCGTCGGCGTCGTCACCGACCGCCGGGCGGTCCCGGCCGCGGCGACCCTCCTCGCCACGGGCGGCTACGCGGCGCTGTGGGAGCGCACGACGAATCCCGCCGGCGCGGTCGGCGACGGCCTCGTGCTCGCGTACCGGGCGGGCGCCGCGCTCGCCGACCTCGAGTTCGTCCAGTTCCATCCGACGGCGCTCCCGGGAGACGGCTTCCTCCTGTCGGAGGCGCTCCGCGGGGAGGGGGCGCTGCTCGTCGACGACGCCGGCGAGCGCTTCACCGACGAGCTTGCGCCGCGCGACGTCGTCACCCGCGCGATCGTCGCCCACGGAGCGGCGCGGCTCGACCTGCGCCCGATCGACCGCGGCCGCTTTCCCGGCCTGATGGCGACGCTCGAGCGCGCCGGGTACGACCCTGCGGCCGAGCCGGTTCCGGTCTCGCCCGCCGCGCACTACTCCGTCGGCGGGATCGTCACCGACCTCGACGGCCGCTCGACGCTCGCCGGTCTCTACGCGGCGGGCGAGTGCGCCGCCACCGGCGTCCACGGCGCGAACAGGCTCGCCTCGAACTCGCTGCTCGAGTGCCTCGTCTTCGGGCGCCGCGCCGCACGTGCCGCCCTCGGCGAATCGGGACCTGTCCAGGGTCTGACCCTGGACACGGCCGTTCCGGACGAGGCGCCGGTGACGGCGGAGGTCAAGCGGCTGCTCTGGCAGCACGCGGGCGTGATCCGCAGCGCGGACGGCCTCGAGCGCGTGCGTGCCGTCGACGCGCTGCTGCCGCGGCTCGTCGCCGAGAGCGCGCTCGCGCGGCGCGAAAGCCGCGGCTGCCACTTCCGCTCCGACTTTCCGACTGAGGACGACGCGCTCCGTGGGCACGTCGTGCTCGTGCGCGGCGAGGAGCCGCGCCTCGGGGCATGGCACTGACGCCCGACGTGCTCGAGCCCGTCGTCCGCGCCGCGCTCGCGGAGGACGTCGGCAGCGGCGACGTCACGACCGAGAGCGTCGTGCCCGCGGACGCGCGCTGCCGCGCGACGCTCGAGCTCGAGGAGCCCGGCGTCGTCTGCGGCGTCCCCGCCGTCCGCGCCGTCTTCGCGTCGCTCGATCCCGAGGTCGCGGTCGAGGCGCTCGTCGACGAAGGCGCCCGCGTGTCGCAGGCGCCCGCGCGCGTCGCGTCGATCGAAGGCCCCGCCCGCGCCGTGCTCACCGGCGAGCGCACGGCGCTGAACCTCTTCGGCCGCCTCTGCGGCATCGCGACGCTCACCGCTCGCTACGTCGACCTGGTCGAGGGCACCGGCGCGAAGGTCCTCGACACGCGCAAGACGACCCCCGGCCTGCGCGCGCTCGAGAAGTACGCCGTGCGCTGCGGTGGCGGCACGAACCACCGGCTCGGCCTGCACGACGCCGTTCTGCTCAAGGAGAACCACATCCGCATCGCCGGCGGCATCGCCGCCGCTGTTGCGGCGGCGCGCAACGGGCGCCCGGTCGAGGTCGAGGCCGAGACGCTCGGCGAGGTCGCGGAGGCGCTCGAGGCGGGCGCGGACCGGATCCTCCTCGACAACATGACGCCCGAGCAGGTGCGCCGCGCGGTGGAGCTCGTCGCCGGGCGCGCGCAGCTCGAGGCCTCCGGCGGCATCTCGCTCGCGACCGTGCGAGCGTACGCCGAGACCGGCGTCGACTTCGTCTCCGTCGGCGCGCTGACCCATGCGGCCCGCTCGCTGCACGTCTCGCTGGAGGTGGAATGAGCGCCGTCGCCGAGAGAACCGGTCTTCACGAGGAGGTGCGCGAGCTCGCTCGCGCGCAGAACGCAGTGATCCTGGCCCACAACTACCAGGTGCCCGAGGTGCAGGACGTCGCGGACTACGTCGGCGACTCGCTCGGCCTCTCTCGGCGGGCGGCTGCGACGGACGCCGACACGATCGTCTTCTGCGGCGTCCACTTCATGGCCGAGACCGCGAAGATCCTCTCCCCGGAGAAGACCGTGTTGATTCCGGACCCGCGCGCCGGCTGCTCGCTCGCGTCGTCCATCACCGCCGAGCAGCTGCGCGCGTGGAAGGCGGAGCATCCCGGCGCAGTCGTCGTCTCCTACGTGAACACGACGGCGGAGGTGAAGGCGGAGAGCGACTACTGCTGCACGTCGGGCAACGCGGTCGACGTGATCCGGGCGATCCCGGCCGACCGCGAGATCCTGTTCCTCCCGGACCTCTTCCTCGGGCTCTGGCTCGAGCGGGTCACCGGCCGCACGATGCGGATCTGGCTCGGCGAGTGCCACGTGCATGCCGGCATCCGGCCGCGCGACATCGAGTACTGGCAGCGCGAGGCGCCGGAGGCGGAGCTGCTCGTGCACCCCGAGTGCGGTTGCGCGAGCCAGGCGATGGCGTTCGCGAACGGCCGCACCAAGATCCTCTCCACGGAGCGCATGGTCGAGCACGCGCGGACGTCGCCGAGGAACCGGTTTCTCGTCGCGACGGAGGAGGGGATCCTGCACCGGCTTCGGCGCGAGGCGCCGGGAAAGACGTTCGACCCGGTTCGCGAGGACGCAGTCTGCCGGTTCATGAAGATGATCACGCTCGAGAAGGTGCGCGCCTCGCTGCGCGACGGCGTGCACGAGGTCGTGGTCGACCGGGAGGTCGCCGCACGAGCGAAGGGCGCGATCGACCGGATGGTCGCGCTCGGGTAGGCGTACCTTCTCGTCTGTGGACAGACGGCTCCAGGCGGCGTTCGCGTGTGTCGGCGCCGTCGCGGCCGTGACCGGGCTGATCTTCGCGCTAAAGCCGTTCGTCCCGGTGCTGAGCCTCGTCGTGCTCTACGTGCTGGCGGTGCTCCCCGTCGCGATCGTCTGGGGCCTTCCCTACGCCGTGGCCGTCTCGATCGCGTCCATGATCGCGTTCAACTTCTTCTTCCTCGCGCCCGTCCACACGCTCGCGCTGCAGGACTCGCGGAACTGGCTCGTCCTCGTCGTGTTCGTCGTCACCGCCGTCGTCGTCAGCGAGCTCGCGGCGCGATCGCGGCGCCGCGCACACGAGGCCGCGATGCACGCCGAGGCCGCGACCGCGCTGCTCGAGGAACGGGAGCGGCTCGCGCAGGAGGCGCTGGAGGCGGAGGCGCTGCGGCGTGCGGACGTGATCAAGACCGCGCTTCTTCGAGCCGTGAGCCACGATCTGCGGACGCCGCTGATGGCGATCTCGGCGTCGGCGAGCGCGCTCGCGCGGCGCGACCTGTCGATCGACGACGCCGACCGGGCGGAGCTGCTCGCGACCATCCTCGACGCGTCCCAGCGCCTCGACCACCTGGTCGGCAACCTGCTCGACCTCTCCCGGCTCGAGGCGGGCGCCGCGCGGCCGGAGCAGGAGGTGCGCGAGCTCGACGACCTCGTCCTGGCTGCGCTCGACGAGCTCGGCGAAAGCGCACGCCGTGTCGACGTCTCGCTGCCGGAGACGCCGCCGGCGGTGCGCGTCGACGCACACCAGATCGAGCGCGTGCTCGTCAACGTGCTCGAGAACGCGCTCAAGTACTCCCCGCGCGAGGAGCCCGTGCACGTGCATGTGAGCGCCACGCCCTCCGACGCGCTCGTCCGGATCGTCGACCGCGGCCCCGGCGTGCCGCCGGGCGAGCGCGAGCGCATCTTCGAGCCCTTCCACCGTGGGCAGCGCGCCGACACGGCCGGCGCCGGTCTCGGCCTCGCGATCGCACGCGGCTTCACGGAGGCGAACGGCGGCCGCCTGTGGGTCGAGTCGCTCGCCGGCCAGGGTGCCGCGTTCGTGCTCTCGCTCCCGGTCGTGCACGCGGACGTGCCTGTGTGAGCGGCGCACGGATCCTCGTCGTCGACGACGAGCAGCAGATCCTCCGCGCGCTGCGCACGAGCCTCCGCGGCGCGGGCTACGACGTCGAGACCGCCGACACCGCAGAGGGCGCGCTCGCCGCCGCGGCGATGCGCCCACCGGAGGCGGTCATCCTCGACCTCGTCCTCCCCGACGGCAACGGGATCGACGTCAGCCGCGAGCTGCGCACGTGGAGCTCCGCGCCGATCATCGTCCTCTCCGCCGTCGGCGAAGAGCGGCAGAAGGTGGCGGCGCTCGACGCCGGCGCCGACGACTACGTCACGAAGCCGGTCGGGATCGACGAGCTGCTGGCGCGGCTGCGCGCGGCGCTGCGGCGGACCACGCCGGATGCCGAGCCGGTGATCGAGATCGGCGACCTCGTCGTCGACCTCGGCAAGCGCGCCGTGAGCGCGGGCGGGAAGCCGGTGCACCTGACGCCGCACCAGTACGAGCTGCTGCGCGTGCTCGCCGTGAACAAGGGGAAGCTGCTCACGCATCGCGCGCTGCTGCGCGAGGTGTGGGGACCGGGTTACGGCAGCGAGTCGAACCTGCTGCACGTGAACATCTCGCAGCTCCGCCGCAAGATCGAACCGGACCGCACGCGCCCGCGCTACCTCCTCACGGAGCCCGGCGCCGGCTACAGGCTCGTCGACCCGTCCGAGTAGTCTCGGTAGCCGGCTTCAGCTTTTCTTCAGCAGAGGCAGCGTCATCTTCACGCCGCTTTCAGCGGCGCGGTCCTACCGTTGAACCATGTGGCGGTTTGCCAAGATCGTGTCCGGCTGCAGGCAGCGGCGCCGTGCCGACGATTGGCTGCTGTGGGGAACGCCGCTCCGCCCGGCGTCGGACGTGCTCGCCAATCGCCGCCGCATGCACGCCTGTCTCTTCAGGGTTTCTTCAGGTTCGCGATCCCGATCTTCAGGGGCATTTCAGCCGTTGCGTCGTACCGTGAATCACTGAATGTACGACCTCGCAGCAATCGCGATCGCGGCAGCGTGCTTCGCCTGCATCTACGCGATCCTCTGGGTCCTCGAGCGGATCTGATGTCGGCCGCCGATGCATTCGGCCTCGCCGTCTCGATCCTCGTCTTCGCGTACCTCGTCTACGCACTGCTTCGCGGTGAGCGCTTCTAGATGAGCGGCCAGGGCATCGGGCAGATCCTCTTCTACGCGTTCGCGCTCGTCGTGCTCGGCTATCCGCTCGGGCTCTGGATGGCGCGCGTGTACAACACGCCCGTCCCCGCCGGCCGCCTGCTGGCGTCGATCGAGAACGGCTTTCTCCGCCTCATCCGCGCGCAGCGCGACCGCGAGCAGGACTGGAAGAGCTACGGCAAGACGGTGCTCGTCTTCAGCATCCTCTTCTCGCTCGTCCTGTACGGGATCCAGCGGCTGCAGGGGCACCTGTTCCTGAACCCGGACCACCTGAAGGGCGTGCCGTCGCACATCTCGCTGAACACGACGGCGAGCTTCGTCACGAACACGAACTGGCAGTACTACGGCGGCGAGTACACGATGTCGTACCTCAGCCAGATGGCCGGGCTTGCGGTGCAGAACTTCGTCTCCGCAGCCGTCGGGATGGCGGTGCTCGCGGCCGTGGTGCGCGGGATCGCGCGCCGGACGGCGGGAACGGTCGGCAACTTCTGGGTCGACCTCTACCGCTCGCTCGTCTACATCCTGCTGCCACTCGCGGCGATCGTCACGGTGATCCTGATCTCGCAGGGCGTGCCGGAGACGTTCTCAGGTCATGCGACCGCGCATACGCTGCAGGGCGCGACGCAGTCGATTGCTCGCGGCCCGGTGGCGTCGCAGATCGCGATCAAGCAGCTCGGAACGAACGGCGGCGGCTTCTACAACTCGAACTCGGCCGTCCCGTTCGAGAACCCGACAGGCCTCTCGAACTTCGTCGAGATGCTGGCGATCCTGCTGATCCCGGCGGCGCAGGTGTTCATGTTCGGGCGGATGGTGCTTGCGCGACGGCACGCGTGGATGGTGTTCGCGGCGATGTTCGCCGTCTTCGCGCTCGGCGTCGCGGTCGCGCTGCCGGCGGAGCAGCACGGCTCGCAGGTGCTCCGCAACGCAGGCGTGAACATCACCATGGGCCACGGCCAGACCGGCGGAAACATGTCGGACAAGGAGGTCCGCTTCGGCCAGGCGGCGACCGCGACCTGGGCCGTCGCGACGAGCGACGCCTCCAACGGCTCGGTCAACGGCGGCTTCGACGCGATGACGCCTACGGGCGGAGCTGTGCCCCTCGTCAACCTCTTCCTCGGCGAGGTGATCTTCGGCGGCGTCGGCTCGGGCCTGTACGGGATGTTCTTCTACATCATCCTCGCCGTCTTCGTCGCGGGGCTGATGGTCGGGCGAACTCCGGAGTGGCTCGGCAAGAAGATCGAAGCGCGCGAAATCAAGCTCGCCGCGCTCGGCGCGCTGTTCGTGCCGACGATGGTGCTCGTCATGACGGCGGTCGCGATCGTCACGAAGTCCGGGCTCGCGTCGATCTACAACCACGGCGTGCACGGCTTCACCGAGACGCTCTACGCCTACGACTCGCAGTCGAACAACAACGGCAGCGCGTTCGCCGGCTACGGCGCGACGAGCTTCTCGGCGTCGTTCGGCACCGTCGCGCTGTACTTCGGGCGCTTCGTGCCCCTCCTCGCGGCGCTCGCCCTCGGCGGCTCCCTCGCCGCGAAGAAGACGGTGCCCTTGTCGGCCGGCACGTTCCGCACCGACGGGCCGACGTTCGTCGTCCTCCTGGTCGGCGTGATCGCGCTCACGGCCGGGCTGATGATCTTCCCCGCGCTCACCCTCGGGCCGATCGTCGAAGGGCTGATGCACTGATGAAGAACATCGTCAGCTCGGCGATCGCGATCGTCGTGATGACGGCCGTGTTCGGGTTCGGCTACCCGGCGCTGATGACCGGCCTCGGACAGGCCGCGTTCTCGAAGCAGGCGAACGGCAGCCTGATCGAGCTGAACGGCAAGGTCGTCGGCTCGAAGCTCGCCGCCCAGGAGTTCAAGGGGCCGCGGTACTTCCACGTCCGGCCGTCCGCGGTGTCGTACAACGCCGCCGGGACGAGCTTCGCCAACCTCGGCCCGACGAATCCCGATCTGGCGAAGAACGTGAAGGCCGCCGCCGAGGCGATCCTGAAGCTCGAAGGCCCGTACAACCCGGGCCTCTCGATCCACGACATCCCGGTCGACGCGGTCATCACCTCCGCCTCCGGCATCGACCCGGACATCTCGCCCGCCTACGCCCGCCTGCAGTCGAAGCGCATCGCCTCGGTGCGCCACCTGCCGCTCGCAACCGTGCAGCAGCTGATCGACAAGTACGACCACGGCCGCTCGTGGGGCTTCTTCGGTGAGCCCGGCGTGAACGTGCTCGAGCTCAACCTCGCCCTCGACCGGACGGCGCGCTGATGGCAGCACGGACGCAGAGCATCTTCTCGCGCGAGATCGTGCTCGCCGCGATCAAGGACTCGTTCCCGAAGCTCGACCCGCGCCTCCAGCTGAGAAACCCGGTCATGTTCATCGTCGAGCTCGGCAGCGTGATCACGACGGCGATCTTCGTGCTCGACCTCGTCCGCGGCCACACCGGGTCGCTCTGGTTCGTCGGCGTGATCGCCTTCTGGCTCTGGCTGACCGTGCTGTTCGCGAATTTCGCGGAAGCGATCGCCGAGGGGCGCGGCAAGGCACAGGCGAACGCGCTCCGCGCCACACGCACGACGACCGTCGCGACGCTGGAGAACGGGGCGAAGGTGCCGGCGCCCGAGCTCCAGCGCGGCGACGTCGTCGTCGTCACCGCCGGAGAGGTGATTCCAGCCGACGGCGAGATCATCGAGGGCGTCGGCTCGGTCGACGAGTCCGCGATCACGGGCGAGTCGGCGCCGGTGATCCGCGAAGCCGGCGGCGACCGCTCGGCGGTCACCGGCGGCACGCGCCTCCTCTCGGACCGGCTCGTGATCGAGGTCACGCAGGAGCCCGGTAAGTCGTTCCTCGACCGGATGATCGCCCTCGTCGAAGGTGCCGAGCGGAGAAAGACGCCGAACGAGATCGCGCTCAACATCCTGCTCGCCGGGTTGACGATTACCTTCCTCGCCGCGGTCGTGACGCTGCAGCCTTACGCGATCTACGCCAACTCGAGGCAGTCGGAGACGGTGCTGATCGCGCTGCTCGTCGCGTTGATCCCGACGACCATCGGCGCCCTGCTGTCGGCGATCGGTATCGCCGGCATGGACCGGCTCGTGCAGCGCAACGTGCTCGCGATGTCGGGACGCGCGGTCGAGGCCTCGGGCGACGTCGACGTGCTCCTCCTCGACAAGACGGGCACGATCACGCTCGGCAACCGCCAGGCTTCCGAGTTCGTTCCCGTCGACGGGGTTCCCGCCGCGCAGCTCGCGGAGGTCGCACAGTTGTCGTCGCTCGCCGACGAGACGCCCGAGGGCCGCTCGATCGTCGTCCTCGCGAAGGAGCAGTACGGCCTCCGCGGCCGTGAGCTCTCCGAGCACGACGCGACCTTCATTCCCTTCTCCGCGACGACGCGGATGAGCGGTGTCGACCTCGACGGGAAGCGCTTCCGCAAAGGCGCGGCGGACGCCGTCAAGCGCTGGATCGCCGAGCAGGGCGGGCGTGTCCCAACGCGGCTCGACGACGAGGTGGACAGCATCGCACGCGCCGGCGGCACGCCGCTCGTCGTTGCGCAGGACAACTTCGTCCTTGGCGTCATCCACCTCAAGGACATCGTCAAGGGCGGCATGCGCGAGCGTTTCGACGAGCTGCGGAAGATGGGCATCCGCACGGTGATGATCACGGGCGACAACCGTGTGACGGCCGCCGTGATCGCCCACGAAGCAGGCGTCGACGACTTCCTCGCGGAGGCGACGCCCGAGGCGAAGCTCGCGCTGATCCGCGAGGAGCAGGCGAAGGGCCGCATGGTCGCGATGACGGGTGACGGCACGAACGACGCGCCCGCGCTTGCGCAGGCGGACGTCGGCGTCGCGATGAACACCGGCACCTCCGCCGCCAAAGAGGCCGGCAACATGGTCGACCTCGACTCCAACCCGACGAAGCTGATCGAGATCGTCGAGGTCGGCAAGCAGCTGCTGATCACGCGCGGCGCGCTGACCACGTTCTCGATTGCGAACGACGTCGCCAAGTACTTCGCCATCCTGCCTGCGATGTTCGCGTTCACGTATGCGAGCGAGCCCGGGAAGCGCGGCCCGCTGAACGCGCTCAACGTCATGCACCTCGGGACGCCGAAGAGCGCGATCATCTCTGCGATCATCTTCAACGCACTCATCATCCCGGCGTTGGTGCCGCTCGCCCTACGCGGGGTGAAGTACCGCGCGATCGGCGCGACGGCGCTCCTCCGCCGCAACCTGCTGATCTACGGTCTCGGCGGCATGCTGCTGCCGTTCGTCGGGATCAAGCTGATCGACCTGGTCGTGCACAACCTGCTCGGCGCATAGGGTCGATGTGCACGGCCGCTACCGGATCCTGCTCGGAATGGCGGCGGGCGTCGGCAAGACCTATCGGATGCTGCAGGAGGGCCGGCAAGCGCAGCACGAAGGACGCGACGTCGTGATCGGCTATCTCGAGCCGCACGACCGTCCGGAGACGGCCGCGCTCGCAGAGGGGCTCGAGCAGGTCGCTCACCTCCGCAGCGCCCACGGCGGCCTCGACCTGAAGGAGATGGACGTCGACGCCGTGATCCGGCGGAAGCCGGAGCTCGCGCTCGTCGACGAGCTCGCGCACACGAACGTCCCGGAAGCCCGCAACCGGAAGCGCTACGAGGACATCGACGAGATCCTCGCCGCCGGCATCGGCGTGACGTCCACCGTCAACATCCAGCACCTCGAGAGCCTGAACGACGAGATCTTCGAGCTGACCGGCGTCCGCGTGCGCGAGACGTTCCCGGACCGGATCCTCGACCAGGCCGACGAGGTGGTGCTCGTCGATCTCACGCCGGAGGCCTTGCAGGAGCGACTCGTCGCCGGGAAGGTCTACCCGCCCGAGCGCGTCGCACCGGCGCTCAGCAACTTCTTCCGAATCGACAACCTCGCGGCGCTCCGCGAGCTCGTGCTCCGCGAGCTCGCCGACGACGTCGAGGCCCGCCGGACGCCGGCGCTGCTCGACCCGCTGAGCCAGCACGCGGTCGCCGAACGGATCCTCGCGCTCGTGACGCCGGAGGCGAGGTCGCAGCGCCTCCTCCGCCGCGCGTTCCGCTCGGCGCAACGGCTCGGCACCGAGATCGACGCCCTCTGGGTGCGGAAGCCGGGCAAGCGTCTCAGCGACCAGGAGGAGACGTCGCTCGCGGCGCTGCGCCGGCTGACGACGATCCTCGGCGCGCACTTCCTCGAGGTCGAATCCGACGACCTCGTCGAGACCGTCAAGCGGGTCGCGGACGAGCGCGGCTGCACGTACGTGTTCCTCGGGACGCCGGACGAGTCGCGTCTGACCGAGATCCGGCGCGGATCGCTCGTCTCTGCGCTCATCCGTGCGCTCCCCGGCGTCGACATCCGCGTCGTCGCCGACCGCGCGCTTCGGTCCGCCGGGGAGACTCGGTGAGACCGCGGCGGTCGCTCGAGAAGCGAACGAAGATCGGACGCATCCTCGTGCCGTTCACCGGCGGCGCGCTCGACGAGACGGTGCTCGCCGCCGCGATCAGGATCGCGCGGGCCGAGGACGCCACGCTCGTTCCGGCCTACCTGATCGTCGTTCCGCTCGACCTCCCGGAGGACGCGGCGATGCAGAAGGAGGTGGCTGTCGCGATGCCGCTCCTCGAGGCGGTCGAGCAGGCCGCGCTCCGCGCCGGGGTGCCCGTGGACGCGCGCGTCGAGAGCGGCCGGACGCCCATCCACGCGCTCAAGCGCCTGTGGGAGGCGGAGCCTTTCGACCGGATCGTCGTCCCCGCCCCGGCCGGTGCGCGGAGCGGGTTCTCGCCGAAGGATTTGCTGTGGGTCCTCACGCACGCGCCCACCCAGACCCTCATCCTGCGGCCGACGCCGAGCGCGAACGGCGTTCCGGCGGCCGCCGGCGCTCTAAAGAGCTCCTAAGAGAAGCCCCATTTCGAAAGCGGGTGCAGCTACCCTTCGCCATAATTCGAACGGGGAGGTTCACATGCCGGAAGAGCAGGCGGGCGGCGTCGACGGCGAGCTGTTGACGAAGCTCGAGCAGGCGCTGTTCGAGATCCGTCGCGTGATCGCGGGTCAGGAGGGGATGCTGGAGCGGGTGCTCGTCTGCCTGCTCGCGGGCGGACACCTCCTGATCGAGGGTGTTCCCGGTCTCGCGAAGACGCTGACGATCAAGACGACCGCGTCCGTGCTCGGCGGCACGTTCAAGCGCATCCAGTTCACGCCGGATCTCGTCCCGAGCGACCTCGTCGGCACGCGCGTGTTCAGGCCGGACAAGCACGACTTCGAGATCGACCTCGGCCCCGTCTTCTGCAACTTCCTGCTCGCCGACGAGATCAACCGCGCGCCCGCGAAGGTGCAGTCGGCGCTGCTCGAGGTGATGCAGGAGCGCCAGGTCACGATCGGCCACGACACCTTCCCCGTCCCCGACCCGTTCCTCGTGCTCGCGACGCAGAATCCGATCGAGTCGGAGGGCACGTATCCGCTTCCGGAGGCGCAGGTCGACCGGTTCATGCTCAAGGTGCTCGTCGACTACCCCACGCACGACGAGGAGCTGACGGTCGTCGCCCGGTCGCTCGAGGGGCAGCCGCGGCTCGAGCACGTCCTCTCGATCGAGGAGCTGCGAGAGCTCCAGCGGCAGGTGTCGAACGTCTACGTCGACCCGACCCTGATCTCCTGGGTCGTCGACCTCGCATCCGCCACGCGGCGGCCGGCCGACCACGGCGCCGCAGCGATGGCGCCCTACATCTCCTACGGCGCAAGCCCGCGCGGCCCGATCAGCGTGATCGCGGCAGCGCGTGCGCTCGCGCTCATCCGGGGGCGGGACTACGTCGTCGCGGCGGACGTGGAGTCGCTCGTGCGCGACGCGTTCCGGCACCGCATCGTCCTCTCGTACCAGGCGCTCGCCGAGGAGGTCACGGCCGATCAGGTGCTCGACGAGGTGCTCGGAGCGCTCGCGCCGCCGCAGCTCGAGCTCGGCCGGACCGCGCCCACGGCGGCGTGAGGCGCAGTTGAAGGGCCTGATCGCCGCAGCCGGCCGCGAGCGGACGGCGTCGCGGCCCGGGCCGGGCCCGATCAGCGCCGAGAGCCTCGAGGCGCTCGAGCTCGCGATCGCGCGCCGCGTCGACGGGCTCCTCGCGGGCGACTACCGCTCGGCCTTCACCGGCCTCGGTACGGAGCTCCACCAGGTGCGGCCGTACGAGCCGGGCGACGACGTGCGCCGGATCGACTGGAACGTCACCGCCCGCACGGGGACGCCGCACGTGCGCGTCGAGCTCGCGGAGCGTGTGCTCGTCACCTGGCTCGTATTCGACGCGTCGGCGTCGATGGACTTCGGCACCGCCGACCGGCGCAAGGCGGACGTCGCCGAGGGCGTCGCGCTTGCGATCGGCCATGCCGCCACCCGCCGCGGCAACCGTCTCGGCCTCGTCACGTTCGGCCCGCAGGACTCGCGCTGGCGTCGGCCGCGCCAGGGCCGCCGCGGCCTGCTGCTGACGCTGGCGGCGCTGCGCGAGGAGCCCGGCGGGAACGGCACCCTCGGTGACGCGCTCGTGCTGCTCGACGGGCTCGCCGTGCAGCGGTCGCTCGTCGTGATCGTGTCCGACTTTCGCGGCAAGACCGACTGGCACGCGCCGCTCCTCCGCGTCGCCGGACGGCACCCGACGATCGCGATCGAGATCCGCGACCCGCGCGAGCAGGAGCTCGCGGACGTCGGCGAGCTGCGGCTCGTCGACCCGGAGACCGGACGGCAGCTCCGCGTCGACACCGGCGACGCCCGCCTGCGCGCGCGGTTCGCCGATGCGGCGAGGCAGGAGCGCGAAGGGCTCGTCAGGCTGCTCGCCTCGGCGGGCGTGCGGCACACCGCCCTCTCGACCGAGGGCGACTGGCTGCGGCCGCTCGCCGCCTTCCTGAAGAGGGCGGAGTGAGCTTCCAGCATCCGATCTTGTTGCTCGTCCTGCTGGCGCTCCCGGCGGCGATCGGCGCCTGGCTCTGGCTCGAGCGCCGCCGCGCCGACCGCGCGGCGGCGTGGTCGACGCCGTCGCTCCTGCCGAACATGGTCGGCCGCGCGCCGGGGAGGAGGCGCTTCGTCCCGCTCGCGCTCTTCCTCGTCGGGCTGACGCTGCTGCTCGTGGGCTTCGCCCGCCCCCAGGCGATGCTGACGACGCCCAGGGAGGGTGCGACGGTCGTGCTCGCGGTCGACGTCTCCGGCTCGATGGGGGCGAAGGACGTGAAGCCGACGCGCCTCGCGGCGGCCGACGCCGCGCTCCGGCAGTTCCTGCAGGACCTGCCGTCGAAGTACCGCGTCTCGCTCGTGACGTTCTCGAATCGGCCGACGGTGCGGGTGCCGCCGACGTACGACCGGACGCTGATCCTGCAGGCGCTGCCGACGAAGGCGGAGGTCGAGGGGACGGCGCTCGGCGACAGCGCCGCCGCCGCCGTGATGGTCGCGTCGAAAGCGGTAGGGAAGAGCAAGCCGGGCGCGCCGCATCCGCCTGCGGCGGTGCTGCTCCTCTCCGACGGGCTGCAGAACACGGGGCGGCTGCGTCCGTCCGATGCGGCGGCGCAGGCGCGCAAGCTCGACGTCCCGATCTCGACGATCTCGCTCGGGACGCCCGACGGGAAGGTCGAGCAGAAGATCCAGGGCGGCTACACCGAGAGCACGGCCGTGCCGGTGGCCCCTGCGCAGCTGCAGGCGCTCGCACAGGTGAGCGGCGGCCGTTTCTTCAAGGCCGCGTCGACGCAACAACTGAAGCAGGTGTACAAGGACCTCGGGTCCCGGCTCGCGACGGAGAAGAAGAAGCGTGAGATCACGGCGTGGACGACGCTCGGCGCTCTCGGGTTCATCCTCGGCGGCGCCGTCCTCTCCGGGGTGTGGTTCAGGAGGCTCGTGTGAAGGCGGCGCTCGCGTTCGCGCTCGTCGCCGCACTCGCGGTGCTGGCAGCCGGCGGTGCTCCCGCCGCCACCACCGAGTGCGCCGGAATCCCGACGTGCATCGACGTGCCGGGCCCGTGGGTCGCGGTGCCGGCGACGGGTGAGGCCAGCTTCCTGCTGGACTGCCCGCAGCGGCGCGGGGTCGTCGGCGGCGTCGACGCGCTCGCGTCTTCGCGCGACGTCCACGTCACCTTCGAGGGGTTGCTCGGCGGGCCCGTCGCCCCCGGCCGGACGACGACGCGCTACGCGTTCTTCCGGGCCGTCTCCGGGAAGCATCGCGCGGGGCTCTTCGAGCCGCGCATCGGCTGCATCCCTTCGAGCAGCGGCCAGCGTGCGACGACGTCTGCGCGGGCCGTCACGCCGGCCGGCGTGCCGACCGACCTCGCGGCGACGACCGTTCCGGTGAAGCCGGGCAGCGTCAGGCGGTTGACGATCGGCTGCGCGAACAACGAGCACCTCGTCGCGTCGTGGAACGCGACCGCGTTCGCTGACCCGGTGCCGCCGGTGTTCGCCGAGGCCGTCCAGGTTGCGCGCACGGTGCGGAACGGGCAAGTGGCGGTGACGATCACCGCGAGCGAGGCGCTGCCGAAGGCCGCGCTCGTGCAGGTCGGGGTGCGCTGCGCGAAATGAGCTTCACGTCGCCTCTTCTGCTGCTCGCGCTGCTCGTCGTTCCGGCGGTGCTGGTCTTCGCGATCGTCGTCGACCGACGCCGCGCGCGGTACCCGGTTGCGTTCACGAACATGGAGCTCCTTGCAGGGCTCGTGGAACGGCGGCGGTCGTGGCGGCGGTGGGTGCCGCTGGCGCTGCTGCTGCTCGCGCTCGCGTGCGCGTCCGCGGCGCTTGCGCGCCCGAAGGCGCGGCTCTCGGTGCCCGAGAACAACGGCACGGTCGTGCTCGTGGTCGACGTCTCCGGCTCGATGCGCGCGAACGACGTGGAGCCGACGCGGCTCGACGCCGCCGTGAACGCGATGCGCACGTTCCTCGACAAGCTGCCGAAGCAGTTCAAGGTCGGCCTCGTAGCCTTCAGCTCCGAGCCGGAGGTGCTCGCGGCGCCGACACGCGACCGTCAGCTCGTGCGGGAGGCGCTCGGCTACCTGATGCCGGAGGCCGGGACGGCGATCGGCGACGGCCTGCAGACGGCG
>Ga0070741_10009936_pt1 | contig 18217 bp, 11 predicted proteins | sample Coa_R1_4_FD_66440 | JGI IMG/M metagenome (GOLD analysis project Ga0070741, IMG submission 66440) | Surface soil microbial communities from Centralia Pennsylvania, which are recovering from an underground coalmine fire - Coalmine... | ecosystem: Environmental > Terrestrial > Soil > Unclassified ...
TCGCGGGTGGCGAAACTGCTTTCCATGGCCAGCAGGATGGTGCCATCGCGGCGCCGGAGCGTGACCTCGAAATTGCGCACGTAATTATGCGCTTCAATCTCCTGTCGGAATGCTTCGCGCTGCTTGGCGTCGACGCAGATTTCCTTATCCAAGTTTAGAACTTGCAACTCGTCCCGATTGCTGTAGCCCAACATGTGCACGAACGCGTCGTTACAGTCGATGAGCCGTCCACCGGGATCCGCGACGTAAACGCCCTCCTGCACCTGCTCGAATAGGAGCCGATATTTCTCCTCGGCAGAACGGCGGGCCGTGATATCACGGACGACGTGAATCGTACCTTTCTGCTGTGTTCCCTGATCGGTGTAAGAGGAAGTGGAGACGACCGAGAAGCCGCCAAAGCACGGGTCGGCGCCCTCGGTGAATTCCTCGTCTCCGCCGCGCGCGCAATATGGGCAGCCGGTCCACTCGCCATACGTATGCGGCAGGGCAACTTCGCAGCTATTCCCGATCACGTCGGCGGCGGCTTTCCCAAGTTGCTCGAGTAGAACCTGATTGGCCTTGATAATCCGATGATCCGAGTCGTGGGCGACGATGACGTCGTGTATGGAATCGAACGTATTCATCCACTGCCGTTGCGAGCGCAGTACCTGCTCGAGCAAGCGGAAATTTTCAACCGCGAGAGCCAGTTGTTTGGCGCTCGCATGAAGAAAGTCCAGTTCCTCGGGAGTCCACTGCCGGCTTATCCCTGTCCCCACCAGCAGTACTCCAATGGGAGATTTGTTTCCGACTACCGGGATCGACACGACCTGGCGAATCTTCTCGGACTCCATGCACTCCAAAGACTCGCTGGCGGTACCGGCAGACTTTGTGACTTCGGGCAGGCGGCGCTCCCACAGCTTTGTGACTCTGTCGTTGACTTCGGAGAATCCGGAATCGCGCAAGAAATCGCTCGACGCTCCGGACGCGTGCGTTGCGATCAAATGGCCGCTTTCGACCAAACGAAACCATACTGCGCGAGCGGTGACTGCACGTCGTAACTCGTCCGCAGCGCACTGCACGATGCTGCCATGCTGTTGAGCGCTCGCGATACTGTTTGTAATGGCCTGCATCGCGCGAAGCCGAAGGTCTTGGGAATGAGCTTCACCGAGGGCGACCAGCAACATGCTGACAGCCAGTGCCACCTCTGCAGCCAGTGAAGCCGCAGCGGGGATCTGGCTTGTGAATGGGACCCAAACCAAGTGCAGGAGCGGCAAACACAGAGCCAGCAACCAGGAAGAAGGTTCCCAACGGCCGCGACGCGCCCGCAGCAAAGCGATCGCCGCGGTGAGCAGAACGATCCGATAGCTGACTTCGAGAGCAACTCGTAGCGGAACGGAGTCGGGCCAGAGCAGGACACGAGCTCCGGCGAACCCCACCAGAACTGGTGTAATGACGGTTAGCGGTATGAATAGGTCTCGAACCCTTGCGTAAAGAAGGATTGCGCCCGCAAGAAGTCCCACCGCCAACAAGAATGTGGTTTGCACCACGACCTGATCAAATGGTGCCGGAATTCTTGCCGAAAAGCTGTGTTCGGCAAACCTGGACGCCACCAGAGTGGCCCAGCCTGCAACCCAAAGTTTTAGATAATTCTCACGAAAGGCACGCAACGCGAGCAGGGAAGCGCCCAGTAAGACCAGCAGAGTCATCTCTGCCGCCGAGGGCCTGGCCGAGCCAAGCGTTACCGCCGAGTTCCAGATGGACCACTGGGAAAAGCTCATTGCTTCCGGGCGTACGGAGTCCTTGCTGATGAATATCACGGTGTCCGGAATTTTCTATGGAGTTTCCGGACCTCAATGATTACTTTCGGAATGTGGTGCAAGCGTTACAATCGCCGATAGACTTTCGTGTATTCCTATGGCTGATCGCATTCTGGTGGTTGACGACGAAGAGCCGATCCGTGAAATTGTGGCCTCGATGCTGGGGACCGCTGGATACGTCTGCAAACAAGCAGGTTCCGGCATGGAGGCGCTCGCCGTTTTGAACTCCGGGGCAGAGTTCGAATTGATGCTGTCGGATCTGATGATGGCTGATCTTGATGGCATCGGACTGCTCGAGCGGACCAAAGAGAAATATCCCGATATGCCAGTGGTGATGGTTACCGCTGTGCACGATATCTCGGTTGCTCTGGCGGCCATCCGCAATGGTGCTTACGACTACTTGCTCAAGCCGTTCGAGCGAGAGCAGTTGCTGAATACGGTTAGCCGTGCCCTCGAAAACCGGCGACTGAAGGTCGAGAACCGAACCTATCAGACAAACCTGGAAACTCTGGTAAAAGCCAGAACAGACCAACTGCAGGCGGCCATGCAGAATCTCGAGCGTTCCTACGACATTACGCTCGAGGCTCTGGGGGATGCGCTCGACCTCAAAGATGCGGAGACTGAAGGTCATTCACGCCGCGTAACGCTCTTCACAATTGCCATCGCGCAAGCTTTGGGTATGCCACGCGAGCAAATCGCAGTGATCGCACGGGGTGCATTCCTGCACGATATCGGCAAAATGGCCATCCCTGACGCAATCCTCCGCAAGCCGGACAAGCTCAATCCCGACGAAGTCCTGATCATGCAGGAGCATGCTTATCGCGGCTACCAGATGCTGAAAAAGATACCGTTTCTGGCCGAAGCTTCGGAAATCGTGTATTCGCACCAGGAGCGCTACGACGGCACCGGCTATCCCCGCGGCTTGAAAGGAAATGAGATTCCGCTTGGAGCCCGTATCTTTTCAATCGCCGATACTCTGGACGCAATTACATCGGATCGTCCCTACCGTCCCGCCCAATCGTTGAAGGCGGCTCGAGAGGAAATCGCACGCTGGTCGGGCAGGCAGTTTGATCCGGAAATCGTGAGAGTTTTTCTCGAGATGCCCGACAAGATCTGGGAAGACCTGCGCCGGGAAATCGACGGTCAGACCTACCGGGCGGCGTATTCCACAGGGGCCAAGGGCTGAGAACGTTCTCCGGGGAACGCTACATTGCAGCGCTGGAATCCTTTGAAAGTCTCGATGTTCGCGGCCGTCCTTTTAGTTGGGACGCTAGCGCTAGCCTGTGCATTCCTTTCTCGAAGTTTCCTGCTTACTGCCGTTAGCGACATTGTGACCGGCCTGTTGATGCTGAGCTCTTTATTTTCATTCAGCATCCTGGGCGCGCAAAGCAGGGGCCGGATGCGCTGGTTTTGGCTATTGCAGTCCGCAGGATGGGCGCTCTGGTTCAGCGACCAGTTGGTTTGGATTTACTACGATCTGGTGTTGCGGCAGAAGATGCCTCCCATGCATCCGGCGGATGCACTGCTATTCCTGGCAGGCGCGCCCATGATGGCAGGCCTGCTTCTTCGCCCACATCGCGAGCCCTCCGCCCAGAGTGCGAGATTGGGTATCCTCGATTTCTTCTTGCTGGCGCTCTGGTGGCTCTACCTCTACGTTTCCCAGGTGGTCTGCTGGCAATACGCATATCTGAATCAAGATGGGTACAACCGCAATTTCGATCTCTTATCCATTGTGGAAAGCGTGCTGCTCACCGCCGTGTTGGTTGTTTTCTGGGTACAGACCTCAGGGAATTGGCGCCGTTTCTACGGGGCCCTCTGTTTCGCCGTGGTCTTTAACTACATCTCATTTTTCGTATTGAATCACGCCTTGGAAAAAGATGTTTATTTCACCGGGAGTTGGTATGACATACCTTACTCCGGTTCCTTTGCGCTCTACGCGTTCGCAGCATGGCTCGGCGATGGCCTGGTTCCTGCGCCGGAGGCATCGACGACTGAGTCCTACAACTCTTGGATGTCGAACCTTTCCGCGATTGCCGTCCTCTCGTTGCCGATCGTCGCTCTCTATACTTTTCTGGATCCTAACCTTCCAGGACAGGCGTCGCGGTTTCGGGTGCTCGTCACCCTGGTGACGATGTTTCTCATGGCGGCTTTGCTGTTTCTGAAACATCGACGACTGAATAACGAGTTGCGGCAGACTAATTTGGTCCTGCAGGAGGCGTCCTTAACCGATCCCTTGACGGGGCTGCGCAATCGTCGATATTTCTCTGCGACGATCGAGGCTGATGTTGGCCAAACCCTCAGATCGCACACCGATCAGCACGATCCGCATACGCGTGATCTGGTTTTTTATCTGATCGATGCTGACAACTTCAAAGAAGTAAATGATGAGTATGGGCACGACGCGGGCGATGGTGTGCTGCTGGAAATGTCGCGCCGCCTGAGTTCTTCCATCCGGCATTCGGACGTGCTCGTGAGATGGGGAGGCGAAGAGTTCCTGATTGTCTCCCGCTATACCGATCGCTCAGAAGCCGAGTTACTTGCGAAACGCGTACTCGCGGCCATCGGCGATGCGCCATTCCGACTGCGAAATTCCGAGGAAAAAATTTATCGAACCTGCTCTTTGGGTTGGGCTGCTTTTCCGTGGTTTCCCGACAATCCGCGCGCTGTCAGCTACGACGAGGTTCTCACGATTGCGGATCGCGCTTTGAATCGCGCCAAGCACTCAGGGAAAAATTGTGCGGTTGGCATGATGCCCTCCACCGGAGAACGTCAGGCCATACACGTTGCCGGACTTCATTCCAACTCTCTCAGCGTAGACATGCTGGCAGTATCGGGTCCCCAACCGTCACAGACCTGATAAGCGTCTGATTGCACTGGCTTTGTTCTAAAGCAGCCAAAAGCCGAGTTTCTCCCATCCAATGGTGTGACATTCCCCAGGAGAACCTATGTTGAAAACGGCCGCAGGCCTAGTTTCACTGATGGCACTGATTTGCCTCCCGATATTTAGTCAGGACACGCCAGCATCGCCAACCAATGCTATTTTGCAAGGCACAGTAGTGTTGATTCAGCTCACAGACCGGCTCGACACCCGCAGCGTGAAGTCTGGAGACCCATTTCATGCGCGCTTGGCTGAGCCCGTTTCAGCCGTGAACGGGGCCACACTGGAGGCTGGGCGGAAGATCAAAGGGCACGTCAGCGCTGTGGTACCGGGATTAAATACACGGCTGCTTTTGAGCTTTGACGAGATCGATACAGGGCACGGATGGGCTCCTCTGATTGCAACGGTGACAGGCGTTCCCGGAGAGCACGGATTGCGTCAGATTGGAGAAGAAGGCGAAATCGAGCGGAAGGGAATGACCAAAGAGCAGATCGCCGAAGCCGTGGTTGTAGGCGCGGGCGAGGGGGCAGAGGCAGGCGCTCACAATGGTGGCAAGCGCGGAGCAGCCGCCGGGGCTGGCAACGGTGCAGCGGACAGCGCGATGACGGCTTTCGAGTCGGGACATGACTTGGTCCTCGACAAAGGAACAGCGCTTGAGATCCGGCTCGATCGAAACCTTACGCTTCGGTAGTATGGAAGCTTCAACGTCTTCCGCAGGCTCGCCGATCAAGGCGGGCCTTTTCTTTTGGCTATGCATGCAATCAGCCGAATCGCGGCCGTTCTAATTAGAAGTAGTGGCTACGAGAAATGACTCGACTGTGCAACGATTGTCCGGAGGCCATATGAAAATCCCACTTCTGATTTCAGCGATTGTGCTATTCACGGCTAGCGGTTTACTGGCACAAGATCATCCTAACGTTTCAGCGCAACCGAATACCGTATACGTGGGGGCTGATGGAAAGTTTGAGGCCGCCCCTGATACTGCCGAATTGCACATGAACGTCTCGGCCCAGGACTCCAAGTCCCAGGCCGCGTACGAACGCGCTTCCAAAAATGTGGACGAGATAAGGCAGGTTCTTCGAGCTAATGGAATAGATACCAAAGCCGCAACCGTGGGCTTCTTTTCGGTACAGCCAATGTACGATTGGAATCCGAAGCAGCGGCTCATCGGATACCGTGTGACGACTGATGTAACCCTGAAACTGAAGGATTTCGCGAAAGTAGGCCTCATCACCCAGCAGCTTGCGGACGCAAATGTCAGCGAATCGCAAACTTTGAACTACACACTAGAAAATATGGATGACGCCAAGAACCGGGCGGTGGAAGATGCTTATCGCCGCGCTCGGATGTCCGCTGAGACCATTGCGCGCGCCAGTGGCAGGAACCTGGGAGAGTTGTCCTACGCTTCTGTGGATACTTTCGAGAGTCCGAGAGTGGTTATGCCGATGGCACGGCCTATGGCTGCGAGGATGAATGCCGCAGTCACTCCTGCGCCGACCGAAGAGTTTACACCGCAGGACGTGACTGTGACTGCGCATGTGAATGCGCTTTTCAATCTGAAATGAAGCGGTGGTTTGAAGGGAAGCTAAATATTCGCGACTGCCGGCGGTGAGACGACGCTAGCAACCGGATCGACCAGTAGCGTTAGGCCCTCAATCTTGCGAATGATTACGAGTTGGCCGGCGGGAAGAGAAGAGGTGGCAACCGCATCCCACAGTTCGCCATGGATGAAAACCTTGCCGCCAGGTGAAAGAGCGGTTTGAGCCACACCCGTTTCACCGACAAGACCTTGCTCGCCGGTGACGACTTTATTCCGTCGGGCTTTAAGGGCGATACTCATAAGAAAGGCGGTTATACTCCCCAATGGAATACTGATCGCCAGCGCGGTTACCAGGTGGACCCGCATCTCGGGAATGGGAGAATCCACCAGCAGCAGGCCTCCCAGGGTGAGCAGGGCAATTCCGCCGATCGTTAGAATCCCATGGGTTGCGAATTTGGCTTCTGCCGCGAAGAGTGCAAAGGCGCCCAAGATCAGTATCAGGGCGGCAAAGCGAGTCGGTAAGAGATTCAGTGCAAATGCTGCAACCAGGATGAAGACCACACCAACGGTCCCCGGAATGACAGCACCAGGATGATTGAATTCAACGTAAAGAGATAGCGCGCCAATCGCCAGGATCAAAAATGCAACATTCGGGTCCATCAGGTACGCCAGAATTTTTTCCTTCAGAGTCATGCCGAAACTCGAGATCGGCTGGTTCACAAGGTTCAGCGTGACTTGCTGGCCGTTGAACCTCTTGAAACTCCTGCCCTCGATCTGTCGAAAGAGATCACTCTCATTGGCAGCGACGTAATCAATAAGATGTTGTGCCAGCGCTTCCTGATCTGTGAAGGACTTGGACTGGCGCACGGTGCTTTCAGCCACCTCGACATTGCGTCCCCGGCGCGATGCCACCGAGCGCATCAGTGCGGCGGCATCGTTTTCCAGTTTCTCCTTCATGACGTCATCCATCTTCCCGCCCCCAAGGACAACCGGATGCGCCGCCCCGGTATTCGTTCCGGGCGCCATCGCCGCAATATCCGCTGACTCCAGGATGAAGAAGCCCGCCGAAGCTGCCCGGCTTCCACTAGGGGTGACGTAGATGATGACCGGGACGGTTGAAGTCGTGATGTGCTCGATAATCTGGCGGGTGGAGTCAACCAGGCCGCCCGGAGTATTGATTTCGATAAGAACGGCTTGATCATTCCTCCGCGCCGCTTCCGCAATCCCACGCGCGATATATTCCTCGCTGATGGGCTGTATCGTGTCGTCCACAACAATTTTAAGGATCTCTGCTGACAAGGGATAAGACAGAACGATGACGCTCAATGCGCAGAGGACAATGCCCAGGACCGAAGATCGTTTCATCGACAGCCTCTCCCAGCTCAACTCTATTTTCGTCCTATTTGTGCGTGCTGGAGGAAATTTCTTGCGACCGAGGCTGCGCGTTGGTAACGATCTTGCCGTTATCCGGTTCAGTCCAACCGGGCAGGTAGGTACTGCCAGTGATCAAGCGCGCACCTCGCTCGTACGTCAGATATGACCATGCCCATTGAATCAGTACCAGTAGGCGATTGCGGAAGCCGATCAGGAAAAGGATGTGGACGAAGAGCCACGAGAGCCACGCGATATACCCGGAGATATGAATCTTGCCGAACTGTGCAACTGCGGCGGCGCGTCCGATCGTAGCGAGGCTGCCCTTGTCCCAATAGTGAAAGGCCTTACGCGGAGTCTTTCCCGGTGAGGTATCTTCCAATTCTGCCCGGATGATCTTTGCGACGTATTTACCTTGCTGAATCGCCACGGGGGCGACCCCGGGAAGCAGCTTGCCATTTTCATCCTTAGTTGCTGCGAGATCGCCAATGATGAACACTTCGGGGTGTCCGGGCAGGGCAAGATCCCCTAGAACTGGAACTCTGCCGGCGCGATCCACAGAATCCGTAAGCTTTTTCCCCAACGGAGACGCCGCCACACCTGCGGCCCACAAGACCACGGTGGCAGGAACTCGCGTTTGGCCAATGTCTACTGCGCCAGCCTCTACCCGCGTCACCATCGTGGAGGTACGGACTTCCACTCCCAAATGCTTCAATTGCTCCTCGGCGCTGCGAGATAGATCCTCGGTGTAAGACGGCAGCACGCGCGGGCCGCCTTCAATTAACAGAATGTGTGTGCGCGCCGGATCGATGGACCGAAATTCGTGCGTCAGGGCATGCCGGCTAATCTCCGCCAGTGTCCCGGCAAGCTCGACTCCCGTAGGTCCGCCGCCAACCACGACGAAATTAAGCGGAACATCGCCCTCACCGCTTGCTGCTTGTCGCTCGGCGAGCTCAAACGCGAGCAGTACGCGCCGGCGGATCTCAAGCGCATCTTCGATTGTTTTAAGTCCAGGCGCGAAAACCTCCCACTCATCGTGGCCAAAGTAGGAGTGCCCCGCGCCGGCCGCCACGATCAGATAGTCATAGGGAACGCGGCTGTCGGTCGTTTCAACGATTCTTTGCTCAAGATCGAATGCGATCACGTCGCCCATCAACACTTCAATGTTCTTGTGAGATCGCAAAATGGAGCGAATGGGTGCCGCGATTTCTGCAGGAGAAATCCCGGCCGTCGCAACCTGATAAAGCAGTGGCTGAAAGGTATGGAAATTCTTGCGATCGATGACCGTAATCCGGACGGGGCCGCTCCCCAAAGCCTGTGCCGCGGTCAGTCCGCCAAATCCCGCACCCACGATGACAACTCGCTTTTCATCACTCATGTTGCCGCTCCCTGCCTCACCTTATAAGATTCACGCGATGCCTGCGGGTTCCAGAGATTCTTCGGCAACAGAAACACCAGCCTACGCCATGCCCTCAGCATGGGTGCAATGGACGATGCCTTCGGTTGCTGACCTTTTCTTTGCTGCGGTTCTCTGTGCCTTGGTTTTTACGCCGCTGTCCGTCAAATTACTGGGTGACGCGGGAATTGGCTGGCACATCCGCACTGGACAACAGATCATGGCGACTCACGCGGTCCCACGAGTGGATTCATTTTCCTCGACCATGGCAGGCAGGCCTTGGTTCGCATGGGAGTGGCTATACGACCTCGTGGTGGGTTGGTTGGATGCGACTTTTGGGCTCAACGGCCCCGTCTGGCTAACGGCTTTGGTGATCGCTGCTACGTTTGCCCTTCTATTTCATTGGCTGCTTCGCTTAAAGACCGATCTTCCGATTGCACTGGCGCTGTTACTTCTGGCGACCGGCGCGTCAATGATTCACTTTCTGGCGCGCCCGCACGTGTTCAGCTGGCTTCTTCTCGTAATCTGGTTCTGGATACTGGATTCTGACGAATCCAGCTCGCTGCGATTCTCAACGCTGCAACCTGTTGGGCGGCTGTGGGGACTGCCTCTTCTGATGCTCCTATGGGTCAACCTGCACGGTGGCTTCCTGCTTGGGTTCGCGCTGATATGCATCTTCTGGCTGGGTGCCTTGTGGAACTGGTGGCAGTCGTCCGATGTGCGGATCGAAGATACTCTGTTGAGAATCGCCGCGCGCCGGCAACTCGGCCGATTGACCCTCGCAGGAATAGCGACCGTCGCGGCGAGCTTGGCGAATCCCTACGGCTGGCGCTTGCACGCTCATATCTACTCGTACCTGACAAATCGATTTCTGGTCGATCACATTCAAGAGTTTCAATCACCGAATTTTCACCATGTTGCTGAGAAGTGCTTCCTTGCCTTGTTGCTGGTGAGCGTCGTGGTCCTGCTCGGACGCGGCCGTACTTTGCGGGCGAGCGGAATTTTGACGGTGCTTTTTTCGATCTACGCCGGTTTGACTGCTTCCAGGAATATTCCATTTGCGGCAATTCTGCTTTGTATGGTTCTCGGGCCAGCCGTGCCCAAGGCGAGACTTTGGGGAAGGTTCGCAGAAAGAATGGAATACATCGACTCGCGTGTTCGAGGGCACCTCTGGCCAGTTTTTGTCGTGATTTTTACGCTGGCAATTATGGCTCACGGAGGTCGCGTCGGTAGTGATCAGTGGATGAATGCACACTTCGATCCTCAGCGAATGCCGGTGGGTGCGGCGAATTTCCTGGCCTCCGAGTCGATCAAGGGACCGGTTTTGAGTCCCGACTACTGGGGCGGCTACCTGATTTACAGACTCTATCCGGGCACGCGCGTCGTGGTCGATGATCGCCATGACCTTTACGGCAGCGAGTTCTTCCAATCGTACTTAAACTTGATGCACGTTGAAGACGGGTGGGACCGCATGTTGCGGCAATTCAATCCAGGCTGCGTACTCTTACGGCGCGAGGACGCGCTCTCGAATATGCTCCGCAACGCATCCGGATGGAAGTCGGTTTATAGCGACGAGCTGTCGGTCCTCTTCGTATCTGAAACTGAGACGCGCAGTCCGGTCATGTCGGCAACTGGAGGGATACCACCTCGCAATTGACCTTTTGATGGTCCTTCGCGAATATGGACATGCCCAGGGCAAGTTGTAGAACGTCCCAGGATTTCTCATGTCCAGACCTGATTCCGTCTTTTTTGCTTTTCTGCTGGCCGCTTTACTGTCGTGCCTGCTCAACCTTTCGGGTTGTTCGAGCAATTCATCTTCATCCATTTCTACGAATCAGGACAGCACGGCCAATCCAGTCGGTTCGAATTTGACTCAGGTCAGTTCCGACCCGTATAGCGTGGGCCCGGGACAGCATGCAACAGAAGTTGAACCGCACATGGTCGCGAACGGGTCGACGCTGGTCGCGGCTTTTCAGACGGGACGCATCGCACAGGGCGGCGCCACCGACATCGGGTGGGCAGCTTCCACAGACGGAGGCAAGACTTGGAGTCATGGCTTCCTGCCGGGAATAACTACAGGTGAAGGAAGTGGGCCGTACGACGCTGCCAGCGACCCAGTCGTCGCCTATGACGCGAAGCATCAAGTATGGATGATTGCCTCGTTGCCCTTGTCCGCCACCATCGCGACTCCAGCCGTGATCGTCAACCGTTCTACGGACGGCGGGATAAGTTGGCAGAGTCCAATCGGAGTTCCCTTGGCGGGGGTCGGTTCAGACAAAAATTGGATCACCTGCGATACCTCGGCTACCAGCCCCCACTATGGCAACTGTTATGTCGAATGGGACGACCCGAATGATGGACGGATTTTCATGAGCACCTCTGCGGATGGCGGAATCACATGGAGTTCCGGGACTACCACGCCAACCTTCATTGGTGGCATCGGGGGCCAACCCTTGGTGCAGCCGAACGGAACCGTCATTGTTCCGATCGAGACTTTTGTCGGAACTACGGCAGCGAATATGTCTTCATTCATCTCGACCGATGGCGGTTCGACCTGGACTGATCCAGTGACCGTTTCGGGGATTCAATATCATGCCGATGCCGGCGGCATTCGTAGCGGACCATTGCCCTCGGCTGCGATCGACAGCGCGGGGAATGTCTGGGTGGTTTGGGAGGATTGCCGCTTCCGAACTTCGTGCGCTTCGAACGATCTGGTCTACAGTACGTCTGCGGACGGACTCAATTGGAGCACCATTTCCCGCATCCCTATCGACGATGTCTCGAGCACGGTCGATCACTTCATCCCTGGAATCGGGATTGATCCAGCGACGTCAGGCAACAGCGTGCATGTCGCGCTACATTACTACTATTACGCGCAAACTCAATGCAACGTCTCCACCTGTCAGCTTTTTGTTGGCTTCATCTCCTCGGCAAATGGAGGTTCCACATGGAGCAGCCCCACGCAGGTCACCGCCGCGCCCATGCTCCTGAGTTGGCTGCCGAATTCACAAAACGGATTAATGGTGGGAGACTACGTCGCAACGGCCTTCACGAATGGTGTGCCACATGGAGTCTTTGCGGTGGCACAAGCGAACTCGGGATCGACGTTCAGCGAGGCGACTTATACGGCACAAGGTCTGACCGTGTCCGCTGCTGGAAATCAGCGCTCGTCAAAACTGGATAAGCCTCGCCATAAGCTGTCGGACCAAATTGAACGTGAAGCCCCTGAGAAGGGAGTTCCTCCGCTGCGAAGGGCAGCAAAGAAAAGCGCGAAGTAAGACCGCAGCTCTGGCTCTGCCTCGAAATAAATAATAAAAAAGAGGCCGGTTTCCCGGCCTCCTGATACCCCTAGAGTCCCGAAATCAATATTGAGTTAGAAGGGATTTCCGTACTGACCACGGAATATCCGCGTTTGCCATGTATAGCAATTCGAAGATGACAAAGTGCAATTGGTAGTTCCCGTCTGGCTCGTCTCGAAATACTCGCCGACTGAGTAGAAGGTTAGATTGTCCGTGGAATCAATCACAGTGGCTGCGTACTCTCCGTAGCGATCTGTATTTTCTTCGTCTCCCTGGCCTTGAACGATCAAAGCAGGCGCATCGAAGCTGGTGGCTTTGAACGGCAGCACGTCAAAATATAGGGCTGGATGAGGCTGTGTCTGGCAGGTGGAGCAATAAGGACCAGACGACGTGAAGGTGACGCCAAGATTGCCGTTCTGATCAAGGGCTGCGCTCGGCATGAAGTACCACAAGCTCTTGTTCGGATCCTGCAAGTCTGGCGGTCCTGCGCTGCCGCCGCTGTTTTCAGAGACGAGCGCCTTCCCGGCTTGCACCTGAATCACGTAATACCGGATTCCCGTCCGTTGATTCGTCGAGTTTTCCATCACCACATGCGAGGCCGTCAAAAACTCACCTTTGATTTTCTTTGGTACCGAAAGATTGTTATAGGTGAGTCGATTGGCCAGGCGATCGCCCAGTGAATCCAGGCACGGCGTCGAATAATTTCCGCACGAGGGCGTTCCGTACGCACCAAGGTCTTTCACACTCGTGCTGGGTTCGGGAACGCAATACGTATTGGCCTCTGCCTTGGTGGTGGACGTGTTGTAGCAACCAGGCGTGTAGGAATTCACAGCGAGGAATGTTGGGCCGCTAAAGCCGGCGGTTCCCCAGGTGAACAGGGCCAGTTGATTCGAGGTGCAGGGAAGAGCTGTGTTCGTGCAGACCGTTTGACCATTCCCGCCCTGCTGGGCGTTACTTGGATTCACAACAGACAGGAAATACTGGGGCTCTCCGCTGGTTGGTCCGGTCGGGCTGTCGATGTCTGCGACATCCACAGAGTGGATCAGCGACGGAGCCTGGCTTGCCGGCACCATATACGTGTAACAAGTCATGGGACTGGTTGAGAGGCCTTGGGCGATGTCGGCGCGATCCAGTTTGCAGGCCTCGAATCCATCTTCGACATAGTTTTTCGTCGGATCCTGCAGATCGAACGTGATGTAAAAACCATCCGACCAGGTTCCTATCCGCGGCCAATCAGGAAAGTAGTAATAAAAAGAGCCAGTCGTGCAGTTGTTCGAACTCGGCAGGCAGGGGATCACCGATGTCATGTTGTATTCGTATGCGTGCCACTGCACGGTGGGACTTGAGAGATCACTGCCGGAACTAGCCGCGATACACCACGCGTATCCATGAGCGGACCCCAAAGAATAGACGACGCGGCGGCTGATGACGAACTCGTTGTCCAGTCGATCATAAAGAACCTGCACGTTGCCGGCTGAGTTCTGCGCGCATTCTGGTTGCGTGCTGGCTGACCACAAACCATTGATACTGATCGGAACGGCCGTCGTTCCCCCGGGAAACGTGAAGATCGGCTGACCGGTCTCTTTGTCGAAGGCTTGAATGAATTGCGGATTGACCCATTCAACAACCTGCGCATTCTGCCCAGCGACGGTCGGGCCTACGGCAATGTTGTCATCGAAATTCGTTCCGGCGCCCTTGTCATAGAACGCGTACTTCGAACCAATGTTCTGCTGCGCATCAATACCCTCGATCGAGAGGCCGCTCCACGAACCGGAGGTGCAGTTCAGGGACGAGCAAATCGGAATTGGGGCTGTGCTCGTATTCTCGGCAACCTGCGCCGAGGTATACGGACCGGCTATCGCTCCAGACTGGCAGTCCCCCTTCGAGGTGCAGGTTTGTGCCGCAGACGGTATCGCTACCAGTGCCAGCGCCAATGCATAGAATTTGAACGACATGCTTTTTCCTTTAAATCGAGTGGAATGTGGACTCTACAAATGAGGGGAGGCACTTAACCAAATTCTGGAACTGCAATCGCCGTTCCCACAAGCAGCGAGATCCGCCCTTTGCTTACACCAGCTTACGTTGGGGAGGGATTCTGAACTGTTTAATCTTTTGCACAGAAAGGAAAAACTCTGGCCACTCAGTAAACCATTGGCAGACTGTGGGGAAGGAAGCGTTAGTGTATCAGAGTATCGATACCAGCGCCACAACATCTGGAGAATCCCAAATCCCAGGTCCATTATCGTTCAAAACCGATCGTTTGTATCGATGCCAAAGCCGAGAATTGCCGTGATTTCAACGGGTTGATTGTTTTTCATCGCAGGTTGGAACTTCCAGCTGCGCAGAGCGGTGACCACCTTGGCCGTCATCGCTGCTGGCCCCGCCTCTAGAACATGAGGATTCTTTAGATTTCCCGAAGCATCGAGGGTGCAGCTCACCACCATACGCGCGCGTGGCAGACCTTCTGGAAGATCGATGCGGATGGCGGCAGGCGCGCTCAACGTCCCGCCAAAGGAGTGATTGCTACCCGACTCATCGGAAAATTCCATCACCACCGTTCCAATCGAACTATCAAGGTACGTGGTGTATTGGTCGCCGTGCAGAATGTTCTTGTAAGGTTCGAAAGCGCCGCCGGACGTAGCCGTGGCTACAATCGTGACCCCCAACGTCTGCTGATGCGCTCGTGTCGACGATTTGCCTGGAGAATCGGGACCTGCGTTGCTGCCCTCAGATCCGAAGCTCGGCAACGTTACAACTCCGCTCCCGCCGCTGATGTCAACTCCGCGAATTGCCGGCGTGCCCGACGTGACGCTCCCCGCACCGCCCGGTCCGCTCGTGCCAGAAATGCCATTCTTGGCGGGCAACTCCGAACCATGCCCGACTCCGCTCTTTGCCGCTCCAGAGCCCGAGCCGCTGATGGCACTGCCTCCTCCCGGGCCATGCCCAATGCCTGAACCTCCGCCGCTGCCACCAACTCCAGGTTTATCATTTCCCGCGGGAGACATGGCGAGAGAGCCCGTCGTAAGACTGGGTGGCAGACCAACCTTGGCGCCCGGCTGATTTGAAACGATGGCGCCCGCATCCTTGCCGCTTCCTGCTGCGTTCGGCGAAGCGATATTCGATCCGACATCCAGCGGCGCTCCGAGTCCCATTCCTTTGCGAGCGATGCCCGATCCCGACGGATTTGCTCCTCCATTTACCGCTGGGGGGGGAGGAACGACGTTCGACGCCAGTTGCGTGCCGGTAGTGGAGCTGCCACCAAGGTTGCCAGTTCCACCGCCCCGCCCTGGCAACGACGGCGGCGGAGGGACCACGCTCGGATTTCCAAGATATGGAGCCGCACCTGCGCCTTGCCGCGTCGCCGTTCCGCTGCTCACTCCAACCGACGGCGGAGGAGCTACGACGTTCGATCCAAGGGCCGCACCAGTCCCGCGCCGGTTTCCCGCCGAGCTGCCACCGGTTGCGCTGGAGTTTACGGCTGGGGCAGGCGGTACAACGTTGGCAGCCAGCGATGGTGCCGACCCGCTTTCCGAGCTTCGTGAGCTTACAGAAGGCGGAGGCGGTACGACTTCCTGGGTACCGAAAATTTTTCCAATCAGAGTGCTGACGAGCGAACCGGTGCCCGTTTGTTGCGGCGGCGGAGGGACGATCGCGTGCGTGGGATCAGCAGGATTTCCTCCGGAAAGCCGTCTCATATCAGAATTGATATTCGCAGAAGGAGGCGGGGCCACGACGGCGGGTGCAGGCAAACTGAGCTTTGAATTCCGGACTCCTGCGCGCTCCGGTGCGGAAACCGGTGGTGGTACGACCGCGGCATCCATCACCTGAACAGGAGTCGAGGAAATCGAACGCGATACCGGCGCTGGTGCAGGAGGGATCACGTTCGTACTGAGCGGCTGACCAGACCGGAACGGGTCGCGCGGGACAGTCGGAGACGGCGCAACGATGTTCGCCGTCAGGAATGGCGCGCTCGACGCACGATCACGGATCACATTCGGCGCAGGCGGCACGATGGTCGGTGCTAATGCCGGTGCGACCAGCGTTCGATCACTGGCAACACTCGGGGCAGGAGGAATCAGCGTTGCGTTCAGGCTGGGAGCAGTCAAAGGACGGTCGCGCGTGATGTTAGGTGCAGGCGCGATGACCGAATCCATTTGGATCCCGTTGCGCGTGTAGTCGCGCACGACGTTTGGGCTAGGAGCTACAACGGTCGCCGACAGCCTGGGCGCCGAGCGTTCAGAACGAAGACCTTGCGACGGAGGAGGCCCTGGATCGGGTTGGATCGCCAACAGGTTGGCAACATCATCGCGCGAGGCAGGCAATTTTAGGTTCGGGGCATCCACAACCTTCGAAACCAGAGACCCTCCCCGGGCGATCTTGATAGTCTGCGTGCGGTGAGAGGCTTCCTGGCCACCCGATAAACCCCCAGCTCCAGCTTGGGATCCACCCAGGTCTTGTATGCGCGGCAATTCGTCGCCGCTGAAATAAATCACATCATGTCTGCCGATCGCGGGCATGGCATAAGGACGCAATTGGGCAACCTTGGCCTCGAGAAAAATGATGGCGAGAATCACGCAAGCCTCGACCACATACGAGGGAATTATGATTCGCAGAGGAATCAAGCCAAATGGAGCTTCTCCGGCGAGTCTGGCTTCGGATCGCGAGAAGGCCGGCCGTATCGACTCGATGAACTCACGCCATCGCGAAGACCAGGGCACGAGCAACGCGGGCGCGTCTTGACGTTCAACGGCCTCTTCGAGTTGAAGAGTTTCGAGCATTAGGGAAGCTGGTGGCTGTCCTTGGAGAGGGTTATCTCAATTGTATCGCCAATCCCGGTTTTTGTTTGCGCGACTGTTTGGCACGGTAGTTCCAACACTGAAGCCGCTACCCGCCGGATGGGCGTGAATCGCCAAGGCCTTACATTCTCTTGAATATCAATGACTTTCATAGAGCGATCGAGGTAAATAACGTCAATCGATACGCTCATTCCTAAGGTGTGGATGCCGTGACAGGGCACAATCCACAGCCCGAAGCCATGACGGAAGTCATTGTCACGGAGTCCCAGCAATCCGCGCAGACGCGTCCAGTGGGTGTCGGCGAGCGCGAGTTGGGTCGCCAGAGGAATTTGCCGAGTGAGATTGAACGCTTTCTGTTGAGGGGAGAAAAAGGGCATAGACACCCACGAGGCCGGTTTGTCGAAAGATTACTTCGCGCGTTTAGTGGCCGGAAGAAACGGGGCCAAGCTGCCGAATCAATTCGATCACTGCCGGACCGATAGTAACGAAAATAATTGATGGCAGAACGAAGACGACCAGCGGGGGCACCATCTTGATCGTAGTTTTGGCGGCTTGCTCTTCAGCGCGCTGCCGTCGTTCCGTGCGGAGCGAGTCGGAATGTACCCGCAGCGCCTGGGCAACGCTGGTTCCAAAGCGGTCGGTCTGAATCAGCGTACCTACGAGGGAGCGGATATCATCGACGCCGGTGCGGTCCACCAAATTTCTCAAGGCCTCAGCGCGCGGTTTACCGGCACGCATCTCAAGATTCACGAGGTGGAATTCGTCGCTTAAATCCGGATGCGCATGATGGAGATCTTGTCCCACCCGCATCAGGGCTTGATCAAGGGCCAGACCAGCTTCAACGCAAATCACGGTGAGATCCAGGGCATCCGGCAATCCCAACCGAATCCGGTTCTGCCGATTGCGAATCATGCGCTTAAGGATGAATCGCGGGAGAAGGAAACCCAGGGCTCCCACGCCGATGAGGAGCGGTAAATTATTAAAGCCCGAGAAGACCGCCACCGCGCCCAAGCCAACCAGGCCCATCAAAATGCGAGCCCCGAAATAGTAGTTCACGTCCACGGCGTCGCGGAAACCAGCTTGAATCAACAGCCCGCGAGTGCGAGACACGTCCGCCGGTGAAAGCGGGATCGCTTTACTG
>Ga0070741_10009937_pt1 | contig 18215 bp, 18 predicted proteins | sample Coa_R1_4_FD_66440 | JGI IMG/M metagenome (GOLD analysis project Ga0070741, IMG submission 66440) | Surface soil microbial communities from Centralia Pennsylvania, which are recovering from an underground coalmine fire - Coalmine... | ecosystem: Environmental > Terrestrial > Soil > Unclassified ...
GGAGCACCTCGGCGACGTCGTCGCGGGCTACGGAGCCGACGTCGACCTCGACGTGATCCGCGCGTGGTGGTCGTTGCGAAGCCTGGTCGCGATCCGCTGGCTGGCCGAGCACGGCTTCGACCCGTTCTCGCCAGGGTGCGAAGTCGACGTCCTGAGAGCTCGGATGTAAGGCCTCTTCGTAACTATGAGCGGACCGGCGAGCCCGTCGGTGGGCTGGCGGTGGGTCGCGGCGCAGAGGCGTGCTCGCGCGGACGCCCGAGGCGCGCCATCCACTTGGGCAGGTACCAGTTGTGCTCGCCGAGCAGCGCCATGACCGAGGGCAGCAGCACGGCGCGCACGATCGTCGCGTCCAGCAGCACCGCGAACGCGAGGCCGACGCTCAGCTGCTTGAACTGCTGGAGGGAGAGCGTGCCGAACACCGCGAACACGGCCACCATGATGACCGCCGCGCTGGTGACCACGCCGGCGGTGGCGCGGATGCCTTCGGTCACCGCCTGCCGGGTGGGCAACCCGCGCTGATGCGCCTCCCGGATCCGGGAGACCACGAACACGTGGTAGTCCATCGAGAGGCCGAACAGCACGACGAACACGAACAGCGGAATCCAGGACTCGATCGCTCCCGGCGCGGTGGTGCCCAGCAGGCTGACGCCCCATCCGTGCTGGAAGACGGCCACCAGCGCGCCGTACGCGGCGCCCACCGACAGCAGGTTCAGCACGATGGTGGTGGCGGGGATCACCAGTGACCGGAACGCGATGAGCATCAGCAGGAACGTGATGGTCAGCACGAACAGGAAGACCGGCACGATGCCGCCGCGCAGCGTGTTGTTGAAGTCGGTGGAGAAGGCGAGGGTGCCGCCGACGAGGGCCTGGCCACCGGGGATGTGGCCGAGCGTGGCGGGCACGAGCGTGTCGTGCAGCGTGGTGAGCGCGTGGCGGCTGACGGCGTCCGAGCCGCTGCCCATCAGCGGAACCTGGATCTCGGCGAGGTTGGCCGACGCATGCGTCGTGACCAGGATCGGACGGCCGATCTCCGCGTTGCTGGAGGCCGCCTGCTGGAATGCGGCGATGGCCTGGCGCACCGGGGCGGCCTGGATGTCCGGGGCCTTGACCACGATGAGGGCCGGGGCCGGTCCACCGGGGAAGGCGGCCGTGATGCGTTCATAGGTCTGCACGATCGGCGTGCTCGACGGAAGGATCTTCTCGACGCTCAGGTTCTCCGTGCGCAGGCCGTTGGCCGGGCCCGCCAAGGCGAGCAGCAACCCGCCCGAAACGGCCGCGGAGAGGGCCGGTTTGGCGAGCACGCGCCGCAGTGTCGCGTTCCAGAACCTGCTGCCGCCGACCGGGCGGCGACGCGCGCCGATCAGCGGTATCCGCCCGAGTTCGACCCGGTCCCCGAGCAGCGACAGCAACGCGGGCAGCACGGTGACCGAGCCGACGACCGCGATCAGCACCACCGAGATCGTCGCGATGGCGAAGCCGGCGAACAGCTGCATGCCGGACAGGAACATCCCGGCCATCGCCACCATGACCGTCATGCCGGAGATGAGCACCGACCTGCCGGAGGTCGCCGCGGCGTTCTCGAGGGCGGTCTTCGGATCGCGGCCGGCGGCGCGCTCCTCGCGTTCGCGCCGCAGGTAGAAAAGGCAGTAGTCCACGCCCACGGCCAGGCCCATCAGCAGCATGACCGAGCTGGCGGAGGTGTCGACCGCCAACGCGTGGCTGATCAGCGCGAGCAGGCCGTTGGCCGCGAGGAACGCGGTCAGCGCGAGGATGACCGGCAGGACGGCCGCGAGCAGCGCGCCGAAGACCACGAGCAGGATGCCGAGCGCCAGCGGCACCGCGGTCCACTCGGCCCGCTTGGCGTCCTTGCCGATGGTGTCGTTGAACCACTTGTTCGCGCTGGCGTCGCCGAACTCCTCGATCCTCATCCCCGGGTGCGCGGCTTGCGCTGCCGCGACGGCGTCGAGCACCGGCTGCACCCGGTCGGCCGAGGTGTTGATGTCTCCCTTGACCGCGAACTGGATCAGCACGTTGTGGCGATCGGCGGAGGGAACGGGCGTGCGGACGTCCTGCACGGCGTTCGTCCCCTGAAGGCCGGTGACCACGGCGCGCACGGAGGCTTGGAAGCCGGCGGCGTCCGCGGTCTGCGTGGCGCTGTGCACGAGCACGAGTTCCTGCGCGGGGTCGGCCACGCCTGCGTCGGCCAGGAGCCGCTGCGCCTGTCCGGACTCGCCGGTGCCGTACTGGGTCCGGGTCATGGTGACCTGGCCGGCCGCGCTGCCGGCGAACATCGCCACCCCGACCAGCAGCAGCCAGCCCACGGTGGCGTACGCCCGATGGCGGGCGCTCCAACGTCCGAGTGAAGCGGCCAGACCGGCGTGATCAGACATGCGCAATCAACCCCCAGCGAGCACCGGACGACGGTACTGAGAGCCAGGGTGGTAGACGTTCACGTCCTGCGATACAGGCGAAGGACCCGCTTTCGCGAGGGCGGATGGCGGTGATGCGGGTGAGGCCGGCCGCCGCGCAGGCCGGGCGGTGAGCTGAATCTCGACGCACGTGACCACCGGCGACGCCGCCCGGGGCCAAGGGCCCTGACCCGCCCGGGCACACGGCGCGACCATCTGGATGGATGCCTGCGCCGCCGGCCCGAAAGGACGCGAACGATGAAATCCACCCCTGTCCGCGAGATCATGAGCAAGGACGTCGTCACGATTCGCTCCTTCGTCCCGTTCCGGCGGATCGCGGCCACGATGCTTACCCGCGGCATCGGCGCGGTTCCCGTCGTGGACTCAGCCGGCCACGCGCTCGGTCTGGTCTCGCGCACCGATCTGATCGCCAAGGAGGCCGCGGGCGCGGGCAAGCTCGAGCTGTGGGAGTTCCTCTCCCGCCGCGGCCGGCAGGTCCAGGCGCGAGGCGAGGCGACGACGGCCGACCGCCTCATGACCACCGCGCTCGTCACGGTGACCCCGGACACCGGTGTCGCCCGCGCCGCGTACCTGATGGAGCGTCACGCGGTGACGCACCTGCCCGTGGTCGACAAGAACAACATCGTCGTCGGCATCGTCTCCCGCAGTGACCTGCTACGCGCCTACCTGCGCGACGGAAGGGAGATCCGCCGGGAGGTCGAGCAAGTCCTGCGGACCAGCCTGCCCGACGATGACCTCGAGAGCGTCAAAGTGCACATCGAGGACGGCGTCATCACGCTGTCCGGGACCGTGGACCGCCGGTTCGCGGCGCACGCGGCGCACCACCTGCGCGCCATTCGCGGAGTCGTCGACGTGGTGGACGTCATGGAGCCGCGCGAGCGAGAAGCCGCGGCCGACGAGCCCACCAGCCCGGGACCCCTCTTCTAAGCAGCCCGCTGACCCGAGCGCGCCGGCCGGAAACGCCCATTGCCCGAAAGAGCGAGCAGGCGCAGTGCGAGCGGGCGTGGCAGGCTCGCGCGGGCGCGCCGCTGCTCGTGGTCGGCAGCCGCACACGTCTCGACACCGTCGTATTCGAATTCGGCCTGGAGCCGTGCCAGCAAAGCGGAGTCCTCGGGCTGGCGGGCCATCTCGCGGCGCAACGCGATCCGCTGGCGTGGTGTCGCGGTCAGCCCCCGGCTCGGGCACGCCGGTTCGCAGAACCCGCATTCGATGCAGTGCGTGGCGGCGCCCTCGATCGGCGGCGCGGACTTGAAGCGCTTGAGGTGCACGCCCTCGTCCCGGCTGAGCACGACGTCCGGGCCGAGCACCCCGTGCGGATCGGCCAGCCGCTTGATCTGCCACATCATCGCAGTGGCCTTCTCGCCCCACTCGCGCTCGACGAACGGAGCCATGTTCAGGCCGGTGCCGTGTTCGGCTTTCAGCGAGCCGTCGTACTTGTCGACCACGAGCTCGACCAGGCCGGACATGAACGCCGCGTACCGGTCGCGATCGGCCGGGTCCGACAGCTTCGGGGTGAGGATGAAGTGCAGGTTGCCGTAGGCCGCGTGCCCGGCTACGCCCGCCAGGAACCCGTGCTCGGACAGCAGGTCCATCAGGTCGCGCGCGCTGCCGGCGAGCAGTCCGGCGGTGCGGGCCTCGGCCGTGTCCAGCGCGGCGCGGTCGGCGGCGGCGCGGTCGCCATTGCCCACGCTGCAACGAAGATGAAGTTAATGCCGCGCAAGCGCGCAGGTTTAGAGCCATCCGGCCCTGGGCTCGGCGGCTTATGCGGGTGCTGCGGTTCTCACGCCACCGGCACGCGCGCGCGGGCGGCGGCTGGATGGCGCATCGACATCAGGGACACGCCGATCCCGTAGGTGAGGAATTCGCCTTCAGGCGTGATTTCGATCAGGCAGCTCGACTGTGCGCTTTCCGGGGGCAGCAGTCGCTTCAGCTTGGCGAGCGCGGGGCGGACCTCGGGCGCTCCGGGGGAGTGCACGACCGCGGTGCCGTGGAAGGTGATCGTGGCCGGCGGAATCGGGAACAGCAGGGACAGCAGGCCGCCTCGCCGTACCAGCACCGTCATCGAGACGTGGTGGTCGGCCGCGATCTGGCGGGCTTTCCAGCTGTCGGGCGCCACGGCCACGTACAGGCGCCGCGTGAAGCTCTTGTATACGACGCCGCTGGTGCGTGGCTGCCCGGTGTGGGTGACGTGACCGAGTACGGCCACTGATGCTCTGTCCAGGGACTGCCAGACTTGGTCGCTGCGAAGACGCGATGAGGCGGTCTTTTCGCGCCGACGCTCGGCTCGCTCCGCAGGGGCGGAGGTCGAGGGCGCGGCTGACCTGCGGCGACTGATCGGCGTGCTCATAGGCTCACCGTGGCTCGGGAAGCTTCGTCGGGCAACAGCCGAATGTCCCGTCCTTCGAGGGCTATCCGCCGTGCGGGTCGCGTCATGGCGCCTGCGCGGCGTTGACCGTCACGGCTCCGACGTCGGCGGTCAGCGTGAGGTGGTTGGCCGCGTTCGGGTTGTTGGCGACGTTGATGTGGATAGCGCCGACCGTGACCCTGGCATCGACCGCGTACGGTCCAGCGGGCACCTCGACGGAGACGGCACCGGCCTTGCTGTGCGCCGTGACCTGGGCCGGTGCCACGCTGAACGCCAGGTCGATGGCGCCGGCGGACGCTTGAGCGTCAACGGTGGCGGAATGCAGGTTGGTGCCCCGAACGTGCCCGGAGGCAGCGTTGACGGCGATGGGACCGGACAGTCCGTCGAGCGAGACCGTGCCGACCGAGTCGGTGATCGTCACGCCGACTGGGGCGGGAACCGTCAGGTCGTACGCGATGCTGCAGCTTCGGCAGTTCGCGGTGAGCACCAGGGTGCCGTTCTCGATCGCCTGGCCCGGTTGTGGCGGAGTGTCGCCCTGGTAGTCCACGGCCCGGTGAATCCTGATGTTCGGCGATGTACCCGCGTGGACGGCGACCCCGCCGACCCCGTTGACCACCTTCACCGCGGTGACCGGCTGCGTCACGGTGCTGTCCGAGGTGGTGTGGTGTACGGCCGGCGACGTCGAGGTGCAGGCGACCAGGAGCGGAACCGGCAGGAGGACGGCAACCAGCACGCGGGCGATTCTCATCGCGCGTGCCTCCTGTTCTGGGACGGCGACGCGAAGTACGCGACTGCTGTCAGCGTCCTGCCAGGCGGTTCACGGGTCAATGAGGCGAAAGGCCCGAGGCCGCCGGACGACGCGCGGTCACGTACATCGGCCTCGGCGCGCTGATCTGGCTGTCGGTGATCCTGATGCCGGTACTCAACGCGGTGGCCGGTTCGTTCTACGACAACAACCACGTCTTCTTCGTTCTGGAGACGATCTGCGTCATGGCGTTCGCCGTGTCGTTCATCCTCAAGGGGCACGGCCTGGTGAGCGACCCGGAACTTGACCGAAGGGCGGCGGAGTAGGACGTGCGTTGAGGCACCGGCGCGGAGTACCGCCCGGCCGGAGGCTGAGTTCCAGCTCTCCGGTCGGGCGTGCCTCACCCTGAAGCCCCTCAGGATCACACACTGGCGTTTTAGGCCGAGGATGGCGGGCGAGGGCCCGGGTTCGAGACGGGCCCCGAAGCTGAGGGGAAGCGACAGTGAAGAGGCACACGATCGGCAGGCGGACCGGCCTGCGCATGGCCGCGGCGGGGGTCGCGGCTGCCGGGGCGGTGGCGCTGTCGGGCGCTCCCGCCGCGCACGCGCAGGACATCTACCTGGAGCACGTCTGGGCGAACGGGGTCAACGTCCACATGCAGGCGAACCCGCAGAGCTGCGAGGCGAGCCCGGGGACCTACTGCGCCCTGCTCGGACAGATCAACGCGGGAGACTACTACATCCTCTGCCAGCAGTACGGCGAATCAGTGACCTACGACGGCTACCAGAGCAACTACTGGGCGATGGTCACCTCGTCGATCGGAACCGGCTACATCAGCAACGTGTTCATCACCGGGCCTGCCAAGCTGCCCGGTGTGCCGAGCTGCGTCTGACCAGCGACACCCGATCGGCGGGCGTACTGCCTGTGAGCTGACCGACACGCCGATCAATGCTCTGAGAAGAGGCGGCGCCGCGGCACCCGGTGTCGCGGCGCCGCGCCGTTCGGCCGACGGGCACCGCCGGAGCGGCTCGCGGGCCCGGCTCTCGCTCGCGCGGAAAATGGCTTGGGCGCGGCGGGCAGCCGCTGCTACTGTCGCGATCGGCCGTGAACTCTTCGCAGGGAGGTGAGACTCGTGAACACAACCACCCACGGGTGCTCCCTCAGCTCGTCACGGTCCCGAGGCTGACTTAGGTGTCGCCGGGAGCGCCTTGATCTCGAGGCTCTCCTGAGAGGGGACACCGATGAATCACAAACCTTTCGCCGCCGGCCCGCACACGCGCACGACGACCACTGCGGTCACGCGCGTGGCGGACGGACAGTGGCACGCCTTGGAAGAGGACCTGGTCGTCGGTCGGGGCCACGCCATGCGCAGGCCTGACGGCCGGCTGTTCGTCAGCATCGACGCCTGGCACGACGCCGCCTTCGACCAGCTGGCCGACGCGATGCTGACCACCCTGCCCGCCCCGCTGTACACCGTGGCCGACGAAGCCGACCTCGAGTCGAGGGCCGGTTGGCAGCGGGCCGGTTTCACGATCCGGCGCCGCGAATGGGAGTACGTCGTGCCGACCGACCCGCGCGTCACCGGGCTCGAAGCGATCTCGCCGCCGCCGGGCGTGCGGACCGTACCGGCCGGTGCGGCAGACGAGGACCTGCTGCGAGCGGTGGACCGGGCGATCCGCGCGGAGGTCGAGGCGGGCGCCGGATGGCAGTCGATGCCCGCCGAGGTGCGTCCCCGCTGCGAGGGGGACACCATCATCGACCCGTCGCTGTACACGGCCGCCGCGGCGCCGGACCGATACCTGGGGCTGCTGCGGCTGGTAACGGTGACCCGGCGGCCGCGCATCGGCCTGATCGCGGTGCGGGCCGGCGAGCAGCGCCGCGGCCTGGCCTGGGCCATGCTCGCCGACGCGCTCGGGAGGCTGCACCAATGCGGGATCGCCGCCGCCTCAGCCGAGGTCGACCAGACCAACGCGGCTGCCCTGGCCCTGTTTGAGGGCATCGGCGGGAAGCGGACGGGCAGCAGTCTGGAGCTGGCGCGATGAACAAGCAGCGCGAAAGCATCGAGCTGGAGGGGCGCGTGGTCGAGTGCCTGCGCAGCGCCATGTTCACCGTGCAGCTCGACAACGGCCACCGGGTGCTGGCGCACATCAGCGGGAAGATCCGCAAGAACTACATCAAGATCCTGCCGGAAGACCGGGTGCTGGTCGAGCTCACGCCGTACGACCTGACCCGCGGCCGGATCGTGTTCCGGTACCGCAACTAGCGGCGGTCGCGACCGACCGCGATAGACAGCGCCTGCGTATTCAGCATTGGCGCTCGCAGTGACCAAGCACCGCGATTGAGCAGCGCCGTTGACGACAACAATCCGTCGTCAACGGCGCTGCTCAATAGCGCTTTTGAGGGAACGCATAGTTACGCGGTGTGTGCGCCGGGCCGCGCTGGAGATCACGGCGACCGCGCAATCCGCATCGGACCGGTTCGACCAGCAGCCGAAGCGCACTCAAGAGGGGAAACCCGTGCTCGACGTGGTGCCGTTTACTGTTCAGGCCGTCGACCTCGGCCATCGCCGTCATGTGCTGAACCTGCGCGGTGATCTCGACATGGCCGCGGCCGACCAGGCGTGGGAGCAGGTGAACGAACTGCTGACGCCCGGCGCGCTCGTCATCGTCGACGTGTCGAGGCTCGGGCTCATGGACAGCTCCGGCCTGCGCTTCCTGCTGCTGGCCCGGCGCGAAGCCGAGGCGCGCGGCGCCACCTTGGTCCTGCTGCGGCCGCGTCCCTGGCTGCGCGAGCGGCTGCGCGTCGGCGGCGTGCTGGAGCTGTTCGACCTGCATTTCGAGCTCAGCAGCGCGCTGCAGTCCGCCGGCGCCGCGGCGACGGCGACCGAGGCGTCGGCGAACTAGACCGGACGCCCCGCGAGGCGTTCAGCGGCCAAGACCGGCGGCGACTTCTCTGGCGGTGCGCTCCGGGTCGGACGGCGGGTCGATCCACAGCCGGACGCGGGTGCCGCGTTCCGGCGCCGAGCGCAGCTGCACCAGATCGCAGAACTGGTTGACGAACCACAGGCCGCGGCCGCCGAGCCGGGTCGGCGAGGGGCGCAGCTGGCCGACGAGCGGATCGGTGATCACCCCGTCGTCCCGCAGCTCGCAGACCAGCGCGTTGTCCTGCGTCCACAGCAGCAGCGTGCCGCCCCCGCCGCCGTAGCGGATGCTGTTGGTGGCGACCTCGCTCACGGCCAGCGTCAGTTCCCGGGTGCGGCGAACCGGCAGGCCGTTGAGCTGGGCGAATCGTGCCACCGCCGCGCGCACTGTGGGCAGGTCCCCGAGGCGGTAGGTCAGCCGCTCGGCCGAGGCGGGCGGCTCGGGGAGGTCTTCGGTGGCGTAGGGGCCGGTGAGGTAATCGGCGACCGGCTGCTGCGCGGCTCCGTCCCACACGAGCGGGTGGCAGCGGGTGAGCGCATCGATCGCCGCGGCCGGATGCATGCTGGTGTCCACCGGGCAGAGCAGCGACCAGGCCGGGGCCTTGGCGAAGGCGAGGTTGAGCAGCCATTCGGCGTAGCGGGCGTCGCCGTCATCGGCATCCCCGCGCGACGGGAAGGTGACGTCGTTGACACCGTGCACAACGCGCCCGTCATCGTATTGGGCGATCCAGTTCTGCCAGGCGGGCACGAGGCGTCCCGGGTTGCGCCCGAGCGCGGTCGTGTCCAGGAAGCTCACCGCGTCGTCGGCCGCGAGGCGGGCGCGCAGCGCGTCGTGCCGCTCGGCCGGGGCAGCGATGAGCACCGCCGCGCCGGAGCTGCGGGCCTGCTCGATATACGCCAGCGTGCCGGTCACGTACTGCTGCGTCCCCGCGTAGGGATAGATCATGTGCAGCAGACCGACCGCCGCGGCCGAAGCTTCGCTCATGACTGCACCTGCACCGCGACGCCGGCATCGCCGTAGCCGGACATCAGCCAGGCGGCCCGCACCGTCTCGTTCGCGTGCTTGAGCAACACCGACGTGCCGGGAGCGGCCGCGACGGTCTCCACCATCGCGCGCCACGCCGCCGCGTCGATCAATTCGAGTTGCTCGCAGTGGAGCTGGAGATTAGGGCTGCGCAGAAGAGCGCCCCGCAGCGCGGTGGTGAACGCACGCAGCGATTCGAACCCGACGCTACCCTCAAGCGTGTACCCGTGCGCGCCGGTGGGGCGCAGCCGGAAGCCGGACACATCCGGAGTGATACCCACCACCCGCGAATGTACCGGCGCAATGTCGCCGAGGAGCGCGGGTCTCCACAAGGCGCCGCGGTAGGCGCACACCACCCCGGTGCGGGTGTCGGCGGCCAGTTCGGCCAGTTCCAGTTCGATGGCGACCACCTCGGCCACCGGCGCGTCCGGCGAGGTCAGCTGCTCCATCGAAGCGAGCACCCAGGGTGCTCTTCCGTCGCGTCGGGCCCGATGCACACGTTCGCGTACGGCCGTCAGCGCCGCGTCCGGACCGTGCGAAGTGCCGAGCTCGTGCGCAACCCCGCGCGGAGGATCGCCATCGAGGATGAGCAGACCTCCCGCCCGCTGGTCCGCCTGAGCGATGAGCGCATCGCGACCCGCTGCGTACTCGTGGATCGAACCGGCGCGCCAGCAGACGTGCTCGCCTGCGGTCAGCTCCCACGTCTGGCTGGTGGCCTGTGTCACCGGGCCATTATCGGGGACGGCCGAGCGAATGGACGCTCATCCGCCCGATACAGCGAAGCAACCCGGACACCGATGAAGGGATCGGCATGAAGCGCTACATCCTGACCGGCACGCCCGGCGCCGGCAAGACCACGGTCCTGCGTCATCTGCGCGAGCGCGGATACGCCACCGTCGAGGAGGCCGCGACGTCGGTCATCGCCCGCTCGCGGACCCGCGGACGCACCGAGCCGTGGACGCACGATGACTTCATCGACCAGATCGTCGGCCTGCAGCGTCGTCGGCAGACCCGGCCACCGCGGCCCGGCGTCACCGTGCAGATCTACGACCGATCCCCGATCTGCACCCACGCGCTCAGCACCTACCTCGGACGCGAACCCAGCGACCTGCTGCTGGCCGAACTGGACCGGATCGCCCGCGAGGCGGTCTACCAACCCCAGGTCTTCTTCATCCGCGATCTCGGCTTCTGCAAGCCCACCGCCGCGCGCCGCATCAGCTATGCGGACTCCCTCGTCTTCGAGCAAGTCCACCGCGACAGCTACCGGGCCTTCGGCTACGAACTCATCGACGTTCTCGCGGCGCCCGCGGCCGAGCGCGCCGACGCGATCATCGGCGCGCTCGCGGCCGGCCGTCTGCTCGCGCAGCCCACAACAAGGGGAAACACGGTTGCAGCCGAGCCGTCCGGGCGGCAGCCTGAGCCGTGTCAACCGGCTGGAATCGCCAAGGAGGACGGATGGAGCCGCTCAGTCTGACGCAGGACGAGGCGCGCGAGCGGGCCGCGTTGATCGCGGTCGAGCGCTACGAGATCGACGTCGACTTCACCGACCTGCCCACAGGCGACCGGGTCGGCTGCGTCTCCACGGTGGAGTTCAGCTGCCGGCGGCCGGGCGCCTCGACCTTCGTGGACTGCGCCGCGCAGGTGGTGGAGGCGACGCTCAACGGCAAGCCGCTCGGGCCGCCCGCCGAGGGGCGGATCCTTCTGCCGGACCTGAGCCCGCACAACCGGCTCGTCGTGCGTACCACGCAGGCGGACACGACGAACGGCGCGGGAGTGCACAAGGCCGTCGATCCCGCGGACGGCGAGGTCTACGTGTGGACCAGCTTCGAGCCGGACGAGGCGAGGTTCGTGTGGGCCTGCTTCGACCAGCCGGACTTGAAGGCGCCGCACGCGTTCACGGTGACCGCGCCCGCGGCGTGGACGGTGACCAGCAACAGCGGCGCCCCGCAGATCGAGGACGCCGGCGAGGGCGCATCGGCCGGTGCGGCGCGGCGGTGGACCTTCGCGGACACCCCGCCCCTGTCGACCTACAACGCGGTCGTCAACGCAGGACCCTTCCACCAGGTACGCCGTACCGCCGGCGGCCACGACCTCGGGCTCTACGCGCGCCGGTCGCTGGCCGCGCTGCTGGACCGCGACGCGGAGGAGATCTTCACCCTCACCGAGCAGGGCCTGGGCTTCTACGGGCGGGTCTTCGGGATGCCGTTCCCGCAGCGCACCTATGACCAGGTGTTCATGCCCGAGTTCGGCGGGGCGATGGAGAACTACGGCTGCGTGACCTGGTCCGACGGGTTCCTGCAGCGCAGCGCGCCGACCGCGGCCGAGCGCGAGCTGTTCGCGAAGGTCCTGCTGCACGAGATGGCGCACATGTGGTTCGGCAACATCGTGACCATGCGGTGGTGGGACGACCTGTGGCTGAACGAGGCGTTCGCCGAGTTCGCCTGCCACTGGGCCGCCGTCGAGGCGACCGCGTACCGCGACGCGTGGGCCGGCCACCTGGCCACCGGGAAGCAGCGCGCCTACCTCACGGATCAGGGCCCGATCTCGCATCCGATCCGCACGCAGGTACGCAGCACCGCCGAAGCTGCCTCGATCTTCGACGCGATCACGTACGACAAGGGCGCCTCAGTACTCAAGCAGCTGATGACGTACGTGGGCGAGGAGAATTTCTCGGCCGGCATGACCGCGTACTTCGCCCGCTACGCCTGGAGCAACGCCACGCTGCAGGATCTGATCGACGCGCTGGGCAAGGCCAGCGGCCGGGACCTCGACGCCTGGCGGGCCGGCTGGCTCGAGACCGCGGGCACCGACCGGCTCGCGCTGGAACGGGACGGCGACGGACTCGTGCTGGTGGCCGACGGCCCGGGCCCCGGCATCGGGCCCAGGCCGCAAGTGCTCGCGGTCGGCGCCTATGCCACCGACGGGACCGGCACGGGCCTGCGGCGCCTGGCCCTGGCGACCGTCGACGTCGAACAGGCGCGAACCCCGGTCGAGCTTCCCGTCGACGCGCAGCTCTACCTCGTCAACGACGAGGACCTCACCTTCGCCGTCGCCACGGTGGAACCGGCGCGCAGCGCGGCGCTGATCGCCGCCGCGCCCGGCCTGCCCACCGCGATCTCGCGCGGCGTGGCCGTGGCGACGGTGTGGGACCTGCTGGTGAAGGGAGGGGCGACCGCCGCCGACACGGTGCGCTGCGTCACCTCGGTGTTGGCCGTCGAGACCGGCGACAGCGTCATCGAGCCCTACCTCGACCTGGCTGTCGCCAGTAGCGAGCGCTGGGCTCCGGAGAAGCAGCGGGCCGAACTCGCCGCACTGGTCGCCGCGACGGCCCGACAGCTGGCCGACGACCCGAACCGCCGCCAGGTGGCGCTGCGGGCGTTCGCCAAGACGGCGGCGAGCCTGGAGGACGTCGAGTGGCTGCGGCGGCAGGCCGGCGACGAGGTGGACCTGCTGTGGCGCGCCCTGACCCGCAAGGCCGAGCTCGGCGGCGAGGTCGCGGACGAGGTCGCCGGGTTGCTGGAGCGCGACCCGAATCCCGAGGCCTGGATCAGAGCGCTGACCGTACGGGCCGCCGCACCGAGCGCGGAGGCCAAGGAGGGCGTCTGGCAGAAGGTGACCGACGAGCGCGCGGTGCCGGTCGGCGCGGTCTCCGCGGTCATGTCGGCGTTCTGGCGTCCCGGGCAGGACGAGCTGCTCGCGCCGTACGCCGGGCGTTACCTGGACCTGCTGCCGGCCCTGGAGCGCGGCGGGATGATCCCGGCGATGGTGTTCACCAACCAGCTCTTCCCGCTGTACGGGATCGGCCGGGACTACCCTGACGCGGCGCTGGCCGCGGCGGAGCCGACCGCACCCGTGGTGCGCAAGACCCTGACGGAACGAGCCGATCTCGTGCGCCGGATGCTGCGCTCGCGCTGAGCGGCAATTCGGGCGGCGGTTCTGACCGTCGCACGGCCGGCGCGGGGAACGGTCCGGTCTGGTCCGAACGGCGCCGCTGTCGCCCGGAGTGAGGCTCGGCCCGGCTTGAAAGGTGGCGCGAGGGGACGCGCGACACCTCAGGTGCGACCACTGGCCGCCCGCGTGCGCTCTTGCGCCGCGGGCGGCCAGGCCTGTATGAGAACCCTGAGTGCAGCAGGCTGCGGCCGGGCGAGTGGCCCGGCGCACGGGTCGAGGAGCTGATCGGGGTCTTGCCGGGCCATCCCCTCACGCAATTGGTCGTCGTCATCGCGGTCTGCGCCGCCGCGAGCGCGCTGTTCGGGCTGCTCAAGGCGTTGCGCGGCCCGGTCGGCATGCTCGCTTACGGCGGCCTGATCCTGACGCTCTACGCGTACTACCGGATCGGCGACAGGTACTTCTCGCAGGCGATCTGGCAGATCACGGTGGCCTGCCTGGTGGTCATGTGGGTCACGCTCAGGCGGGTGCCGTTCCTGCGGGTCGTGCTCATCGCGGCATTGGTCGAGTTCGGTTCGCGGATCAACCGGACCGGGTACCCGCACCAGACGGTGCTCGCCCTGGGCATCACCGGTGCCATGATCGCCGTGGCGACGTTCTGGACCGGCCCGACCGCGCCTGCGCCTCCCCAGCCCGCCGCTCCCGTGTACCGGCGCGGACCGGAGATGTTCGGCCCCTACGCCGGCAGGCAGCGCCCACAGCGCAGACGGAACGCACGGTCCGTGCTTTCCACCTTGTGGGGCTGGGCCAGGGGCCGCTGACGAGCCGGATCACACACCCGCGCGAGCGACCCCTTGCGCACCCGCCGGTTCGGATCGAGTCTGTGTTCGTACTCCCGTCAGCCTACGACGCACTTCTGGAGGGGACCTGTGGCCAAGGAGAAGTTCGAACTCGTCTTCATGGGCGGCGGCGCCATGCTCAACGCGATCACCAACCGCCTGCGCCGCGCGCCGGTCACGCCGCGCGAAGAGGTCGGCGCCGCGATGCACAGCCTTGGCCGCACCTTCGAGGAGCGGCGCGCCGTCCTGGAGCGCCCGGAGCAGGCGGCGGCAGGCGAGGAACTCGCCGCGATCAGCTCCGCGCTGTGCGCCGCCGCCCCGAGCCGCGAGGCCGTGGACGCGCACCTGGACGCGTTCGAGCGCCTGGTGACCGGCGCCGAGGAGCTTCCCGAGGCGGTCGGCCGGCTGCGGGAAGCGGTCGCGGCCTGGCTCGACTAGCGCTTAACGGCAGATCACTGCCATAAGAACGCTGCTGCGCGTACAGTCGCGGCGGCCCGGACCGGGAAATCCGGTCCGGGCCGCGATGTTTCTAAGCCCGCTGATGAGGCTCAGCGGCTGGTGAGCGGGACCGGCGAGGCGGCGTGGTCGGAGGTGACGCCGGGTACCGGCTTGTCCGCGCCAGCCGGCGTCAGGGCGCTGAGGTGAGCGTGGGACGCGGCGAGCAGGCCGGCGGAGGGCGTGTAAGTGGCCTGGTTGAACACGCCGCCGCTCGGCGCGAAGGCGACCTCGAACGCGGGGCGCGCGGTCCCGCCGGCGTATGACGTGGAGAAGTAGTCGCCGACCATGACGCCCTGGGTCGTGCTCGGCAGCCACGACAGGCTCATCGGCCCCGCCAGCTGGGTGGCGGCGGTCCAGCTCGCGCCGCCGTTGGGGGAGGAGATGAAGCCGACGTCGAGCTGGCAGGTGCTCGCGGTACAGCTGGTCGACGGGTAGAAGTAGTAAGACAGGCCCAGCTTCGCGGTGCTGCCGGAGGTGGTGCGGTCGACCGCCAGTCCCGGCAGGAAGTGGTCGACACCGCTGCCGGTGGCGTCGATGGGCACGCGGGTGACGGCCGTCCACGTGGTGCCGTTGGTCGTCGTCGAGTACACGATGTCGTTGGCCTTGCAGCCGGTGCGGAAGCGGCAGTCGGACCAGGCCACGTAGACCTTCCCGGAGCCGTCGATCTCGGCGCTCGGCAGCGGTCCGGAGCGGATGCCGCCGGCGTCGGTGTGGCTCTTGATCGAGGCCACCGTGGTGGTGGAGCTCCAGGAGGCGCCGCCGTTGGTGGAGCGGAAGGCGAGCACCGAGGTCTCGTTGGCGTTGTCGGCCGGGACGATGACGGTGCCGTTGGGCTGGACCACGGGCTGGCCGCCGATGCCGGTGGCGCTGTTGCCGGTGCGCATGGCCGGGCCCCAGGTCAGGCCGCCGTCGGTGGAGGTGGACATGTACAGGCGGTTGCCGTCGCCGTTGTCGTCGAACTCGACGTAGCAGTTGCCGTAGAACGGGCTGCTCGCGGTGTCGTCGCAGGCGATCCAGTTCTTGTCGAGACCCTGGTCGGCGAAGGTGGTGACCGTGACCGGGTTGGACCACACTGTGCCGCCGTTGGTGGAGCGGCTGACCACGACGGACGGCACGCCGAGCGACGCGGTGATCGGGATCGAGGCGATCATCCAGACCCCGTGCTTGGGATCGAAGGCCACGGACGCGTCCGAGACGCGTTGGAAGCTGCCGCCGCCCTGCCACTGGGTGATGCCGCTCAGCTGGCCGTGCGTCCAGGTCGCGCCCGAGTCGGTGCTGGTGGCCCAGCCGATGTCGGACGCGCCGCCGTCGGTGAAGCGGCCGGTCTGCTGCGCCTCGACGATCGTGGAGCCGAAGGAGAACGTGTCCGGCTCGACCTCGGTGGCGTGCTGGCTCGAGGAGTTGGTGAACGGATCGGTGCTCAGCTGCGTGAGCGTGACGTTCGCGTGCGCGGTCGCGGTGCTGAGCAGGAGCGCTCCGCTGGCGAGAAGCGTGGTCAAAGCGGCGCGTTGTCGTACGGGCATGATGAATCCAGCCTCCGTCCGGGTGTCTGTTGTGCGCTATGCCGAGACGCGACAACGGACCCGGAGTCAGGCCCTGATCCCCCCACACAGACAGCCCCGCCGTACGGGGCCGCGACAATGCGGCGCCACTACTTGTAAGGTTTCTGTCACGGTCGGTGATGCGCACACTAGGATTGAGCGCCCTGAGTGTCAAGGGGGCGAATGCCTGCGCGATCAGCCGGCGGAGAAGTAGTGCCCCTCCTCCAGGTCGGCGATCAGGCCGGGGTGGACCGGCTCCCATCCGCGCCGGAGGGCGCCTTCTCCAGCGCTAGGCGGAAGATGCGGGCGACGTCCAGCGTGTGGCTGGCGGGCCAGCGGTTGGCGCCGTCGTCGACGTAACCGGACGCGCCGGTGTCCCGCGCGATCCTGATCAGCTGCGGGATGAAGCCGTGCGCCGCGCCCGGCCGCGCGGACCTCGCGCGTGGCCGTGTCCGGCGTGGGCAGCTCCCAGACGCCGCCGGCCAGCCGGGAGCCGGGGACCGCGTCGGTGAGGGCGCGGCCGACGCCGTGCTGCGCGGCGGTCGCGGCGTGTCGCACGAACTCGGCGCGATGCAGATCCTGCACACGCGACCAGACCGGCGCGAGCAGCGCATTGAACACTGCGCGCTCGGCATCCATCACCGGCTGCCAGACGTCACGGCCGCCGCGACGCAATTCCCTGATCCAGAGCGCGGAAGGAGACTTGCCTGCGGCCGTGTAGGCGAGCTTGAGTTCCGCGGCGATCCAGGCCGGGCCGGCCGCGCGCATCGCCTCGAAGCTCTCGTCCAAGCTCGGCTCGGTGCTGTCGAGGAACGCGGGCGCGTATCGACCCGGCACGATGTCGCGCAAGACGAGGGCGGCGGGCGGCACCACGGCGGCCGAGACCCTGCACGAAGACCGGCGGTTCGCCGCGGCCGTGAACCTGGAGGGGTTCCTGGACTGGACGCCCGCGGCTGCCGGTGCGCCGGGCGTACTGCTCCCGGTGGCCGAGCAGGGCACGAAGCGGCCGATGCTGCTGGCAGGCAGCAGCGGATTCGGCGAAAAGCAGGCGCTCGACCTGTCCTGGACGGTCCTGCTCGCCCGCTCCGCACGGCACGCCACTCGGCTCCAGATCGAAGACGCGAACCACTGGGTCTTCACCGACTTCGCGCCGATGTCCGCACAACTGCAGGCCGACGGCCTGATGACCGCCGCCGACCGAAACGCGCTCGTCGGTGCGATACCGGCGGCCACCGCGGTGTCCGACGTGCGCGGCCTGCTGCGCGGCTTCCTGGGCCAGGCTCTCGCCCGCTGAATCAGCCTTCGCGTTTGCCGTGCCAGCGGAACGTGCGCATCGAGACCGCCAGGCCGCCGATGATCCAGGCGAGCAGGATCAGCGCGATCCTGCCGTGCTCCCAGGATCCGGCCGGCTCCTGGCTCTGGAACGAGTCCGGCAGGAACACCGAGCGGATGCCCTGGCACATCCACTTGAGCGGGAAGACCGCGCCGATGCCGCGCAGCACCGGGCCCAGCTGGCCGTAGGTGAAGAAGACCCCCGAGATGAACTGCAGGATGAGGAAGGGCGGCAGCACCACCGCGGAGGCCGATCGGCCGTCCTTGGCCAGGCCGCCCAGCGTGATGCCGAGCGCGGCGCAGGTCGCGAGCCCCAGCACGAACACCCACACCAGGGTGATCCATCGGCCCGGCGTCGTCGGCAGGTGCAGGTGGAAGAAGGCGGCGCTGACCGCGAGCAGGATCGCCAGCTGCACCAGCCCCGAGGCCAGCGCGGACAGCAGCTTGCCCAGGAAGTAGGAGATGCGCGGCATCGGCAGCCCGCGCAGTCGTTTGATCGTTTTGTCGGTGCGGTCGGAGGCGATGCCGATCGCGACGCCCTGGAAGCCCACTGACATCGTGCCGGTCGCGGCGATCCCGGCGGTGAAGTACTGGGTGAAGGGCACGCGGGTGTTGGGCACGTCGCCCTTGAAGA
>Ga0070741_10009939_pt1 | contig 18215 bp, 15 predicted proteins | sample Coa_R1_4_FD_66440 | JGI IMG/M metagenome (GOLD analysis project Ga0070741, IMG submission 66440) | Surface soil microbial communities from Centralia Pennsylvania, which are recovering from an underground coalmine fire - Coalmine... | ecosystem: Environmental > Terrestrial > Soil > Unclassified ...
GAGCGGGCTGGCGCGTAGGCGCACGGCCTGCCGCGCGAGCCGGGGCAGCCGTGCGAGCCGGGCCGGCCGGGTTCGCACTCTGATCGATGTTCCCTTCTTCCCAGGTGCCGCGGCGATTGCTGGCGGGCTGGTAGATCCCCGTTAGATCGGGCTTCCCGTCACTCGTACGCGGGACCGGAGGCTGCGCGCACAGGGGCAGCACGAGCACGGCGGCGAAAAGGTATTTCATTGCGGATCGACGGCCGGAGTGTTGCCGCCATCGCCGGTGCCGGCCGGCGGTCCGGAGAAGAGCTTCTTACCATCGGCGAACGTGACCTGGCGGGAGTGCGCCCAGTTCGTGCCGTCGCGCGCGCGCCAGCCAAAAACCGTGACCATGTCGCCGGGCTTCATGGTAACTTCGCGCTTCCACCCCGTTCGGTACAGGACGTTGGGCGGGAAACCTTCGAATTTCCAGTTGGCGACTTTACCGTTGGCATCCTTCACATCCATGTAGAAGTGAATGTGCGGATTCGTCCACTCGACGCTGGTAATGGTGCCGGAGAGGGTGATCGGCTTATTGGCGTCGTATTCGGCGCCGAAGGAATGGTGGGCGCGGAGGGGGACGATGCACAGCAATGCGGCAACAAGCGAAAGGCAGAGCGTCATGCGTGTGTAGTCTATCGGATTGAGGCGCAGGGTTCAAGAGGCTGTTCAATCAATTGAACAAACACTCTGCGATCAGAAGACGCTGCGCAGCTCAGGCAGAGGCACCGGCGCCCGCCCGCTGAAAATCTCGTGAAACATCCGTATCACCTCGTCATGCAGTGCGCCGTTATCCGCCAGCATGTGATCGGATGCCGTGATGCTCAGCGGGTTCCCGTTCATGTCCGACGTTTTTCCGCCGGCCTCGGTCACCAGCAACGTGCCCGCGGCCTGGTCCCAGGACTTCAGGCCGAACTCCCAGAAGAAATCGAGACGCCCGCACGAAACATAGGCCAGATCGAGCGCCGCCGACCCGGTCCGCCGTACGCCGTGCGACGCCATCGCCAACTGGTAATAAAAATGGATGTTGATGTTGTGATGCCGCTTGCGGCTGGGAAAGCCGGTCGAAGCCAGGCTCTCGGCCAGACGCCGCGTGCTGGAAACTCGAAGCCGCCGATGATTCAGGTAAGCGCCGGCGCCTCGTTCCGCGGTGAACATCTCCTGCCGCACCGGATCGTAAATCACGCCGGCGATCATTTCGCCGCCGCGTGCGAGCCCGAGCGTCACATTGAACATCGGGAAGCTGTGAGCGAAATTGGTGGTCCCATCGAGCGGATCCACATACCACCGGTATTCCGAAGATCCCTCGCAACCGCTGCCTTCCTCCGCCACAATCCCGTGCGTCGGAAAATACAAACGCAGCTTTTCGACCACCAGCTTCTCCGAAGCCCGGTCGGCTTCGGTGATCAGATCAAACTCGCCCTTAATTTCGAATTGGACGCGGCGCTCGAAATAGTTCGCCAGCAGCGCGCCCGCCTCGCGCGCTATTTCGACCGCTGTTTCCAGGTATTGCATCGCGCGGAAAAGGCGATCAGCTCTCTTCCTGTAGATATTTGATGTCGTGCTTGAAGATAAATAGATTGGGTGCGCCGTCGCGAGTAATGCGGATGAACGACTGGTCGTAGTACTCCACGACCCCCACCACTTCTTCTCCGTCCGCCATTTTGACCCGCACCGGAGTGCCCTTTTCGATGAGCTCCTTCAGATACTTCGCTTCTTCGAACGTATGCTCCGGCGCACGGGCTTTTCCACTTTGTTGGGGCGTACTCACTTCTCCTGGCGTTTCTTTCGCTGTTCCGGACTCACCGAAATGCGGGCATCGGGTATGCCGTTGGCTCCCTCCGCCTCCCCATAATATCCATTGCGCGCGGACACCCGCAAATCCGGCCGGCTCACCCGCACCTCGAGTTTATGAAACCGGTCTTTAGTCAGCGGAACGTTCTTGGGATAGAACCCCAGCACGTATTGCGTGCGCAACTCATCGATGATCTCCATGAATGCCTTATCCAATTCAGGTCCGACCGATGGCAGAAAGGTGCGCCCGCCCGTCCCTTCAGCCATAAACGTGAGCGCGTTCTCGCCCCCGATGTTCCGGCCGGCATCGTTGGTGATCGGCATCACCACCACCGGATAGATGATGCCATCCGCAAGCTGCGTCGCCTCCAATGCCTGCTTAAGGGTCTTGGAGCTGGTGGTGTCGCCGCCGTCAGTCACAATGATCATGACCTTACGGCCTTCCCGGTCTTCCAGATCGCGCGCCGCCAGGTAGATGGCGTCATATAAAGAGGTCCCGGCGTCGCCGTGCAGCATCTTCAGCGAATTCGCCAGGGAAGTATAGCTGTGCGTAAAGAAGTTATTCCGCCAGATTTCCCAGTTGAAGCTGTAGAGCGCCACCGTGTCGCGGGAATTGCCTTCGGAGAGCAGCGCCTTCAGGAATTTGGAGGCCGAATCGATCTCGGATTTCAACTCTTTGGCGGTCGATCCGCTGGTGTCCACCATCAACGCCACCGAGAGCGGCTGGTCGGTCTCGCGCTCGAAGACCGCAATCTCCTGCGGCGCGCCGTTATCCGACAGCTTAAAATCTTCCTTGCGCAGCGCGCCCACGAGTTCGCCGGCCTGCGTCTTGACCGTGGCCACGACGCGGACCAGGTTGACATCGACGCGGATGACCGGCTGTTGCTGCGCCGCAGCCGGCCCCTGCGCAGTTAGCGCCGCCAGTCCAAACAGGAGACTAGCCCACCACCGGCGCATTTTGGTCCCACTCTCCTTCCACCCACACTTCGCCATCGGCAAAGTGCTCCTTCTTCCAGATGGGCACCAGTTTCTTGAGCCGATTGATTCCTTCGAGCGAAGCATCAAACGCCGCCCGCCGATGCGGAGCGGTCACGATGACGGCGACGCTGGCCTCTCCGACCAGCATCCGTCCGAGCCGGTGGACGATCGCGATACGCGTGATCTGGTGCGAACCGGCAATCTCGCAGCCGATCTTCGCAATCATCTTCAGAGCCATCGCCTCGTAACACTCGTAATCCAGGTAAAGCGTGGACCGCCCCTTGGTGTTGTTGCGGACCACGCCTTCAAACGTGACGACACCGCCGTCGCCGCCGGTCAGGATGCGCGCGATCACTTCGCGGGTGTCGATGGGGCAGCGAGTAAGCGCGAAATAGTGCCCGCCGGATTCAATTTCCGTGCAATCCGAGTCGGAACCGCCGCTGACTGGCGGCAGAAACGCCACTTCGTCGCCGTCCGCGAGCAGCGTGTTGCGCTCGGCAAACTCCTGGTTCCGCGCCGCTACGATGCTGGGGGCCAGTTCCCGCAACCGCGGGTGCCGGGAGGCGTAGCGCTCAAAGACCGCGGCCAAGTCGGTGCCGTCGGGTAGCTCGATCTCATCCGCCGGCCGGCCGACCAGATCTTTCAACATCCCGAAAAACAACACTCGCAGGCGCATGGATCGAACGATAACCTACAGTCTAACAGACGCTTCCACGCCAAACCGGGTTGCCGGAAAGAGGCCAAACAGACGCGGTACAGTGAGTGTCAGCAAATGCCAAAGCCTGTTGTGAAATCGTTCCAGGCGACGCTAGAACGCGGCGACCGCCGCCTGGGTTGGACCATCGTTCGCATTCCGTTCGACGCCGCCAGGCTCTGGGCCGCGACCAAGGGCTTGCTCAAAGTGAAGGGCGAGATCAACGGCTTTGGCTTCCGAACCTCATTATTTCCGACGGGCGATGGCCACCACGTTCTGCTGGTGAATAAACGGATGCAGGCTGGTGGGAAAGTCACGCTCGGCGACACCGCGAAGTTTCGGCTCGAACCGGATACCGAAGAGCGCACCGTGAGCCTGCCGGCGGAACTGGTCTCCGCTCTTTCCGAAGAGCGCCCGCTGCGGCGCTGGTATGACCAACTCAACTACTCCACGCGGAAGGAAATCGCGAATTGGATTAACGGTGTGAAAAGCACCGAAGCGCGGGAGCGCCGGGCTGCCCAGATGGCCGAGCGACTGTTCGCCACCATGGACGCCGAACGTGAATTGCCTGGCTTTATTCGAATGGCCTTCGCTCGCGACGGCCGCGCCGCCGAGGGCTGGAAGCGGATGTCGCCATCGCAGCGCAGGGCGCACCTGCTGGGCATTTTTTATTACAGGAATCCGGCGGCGCGCGATCGCCGCCTCGCCAAAACCATCGCCGATGCGCGCGCCTACGCGGAGCGAAAGCAATCGCACGAGTCTCGTGATATAAGCTAGAGAGAAATGACCAAGCTTTTGACAATCGCATCTCTGCTGGCGACGGCCGCCATCGCGCAAACCAGCCAACCAACCGCCAATCCCCTGTCCACGTGGCTTAGCGGCGCATACACGCGTAATCTCAACACGATCATCAGAACCGCGGAGAAGATGCCGGAAGAAAATTACGGTATGCAACCGGGTTCGCAGGAAGAAGTGCGCACGTTCGGCCAGCAGGTGGGGCATGTCGCCAACTACAACTTCCTGTGGTGCTCGCAGGCCAAAGGCGAAGCGAACCCGAACGCGGGCAAGAATCTGGAAAAGCTCGCCACGAAAGCCGAGTTCATGAAGGCCATCAACGATGCGTTCTCGTATTGCCAGGGCGTGTACAATTCGCTCACGGACGCCTCCGGCGCCGAGACGATCGACATTACGCAGGAAAACGGCCGCCAGACGAAAAATTTGCGCATGGCGTTGTTGATGTTGAATTACGGCCACAACAACGAAATCTACGGAAGCATGGTGACCTATCTTCGGATAAAAAACATCGTGCCGCCGGCATCCGAACCACGCAGCGGACAGAAAAAATAGCGAGGCTCCTGACGAGCGGTACGCGGCGTTAGCTCTCCATTTTTTTTCGGCTCAACGCACCTGCAAGACAGCCACGGTCGCGTCGTCAGTCTGGGTTCCGCAGGAAAAATCGTCCATCGATCCGAAAATGGCGTCGACCAATTCCTCGGCGGACCGTGCTTCGCTTTCGGACGCTGCCCGTTGCAGACCTTCGATGCCCCACTCCTCGCCTTGCGGATTGACGGTCTCAATCACTCCGTCGGTGTAGGCCAAAACCAGATCACCCGGCCTAAGCTGGACCGCGCCTTGTTCGTAAGCCCAGTCGGAAAAGACGCCGACGGGTGCGCCGCCGGTTTCCAGCCAGAGGATCGAGCCATCCTGGCGAATCACCATCGGGGGTTGGTGGCCCGCATTCACATACCGAAGAATGCGTGTGACCCTGTCGAAAACGCCAAAAAACAAGGTAGCGTACCGATCGGCCAGCGACGAACCATACACCTGACGATTCACCGCCTCAACGGCAGCGGCCCCGGTATAACCGGTGAAAAGCGCCGCGGTGCGAAGCGAGGACTGGACATTTGCGATCATCAGCGCCGCGGCAAGTCCCTTGCCGGAGGCATCTCCCACCATGAGTGCCAGGCGGTTCGCGGGCAGAGGCGTGAACTCATAGCAATCGCCGCCGAGCTCCTGTAACTGCCGGCAGCGTGCGCTGTAATCCAGCGCGGGAGTCGTCGGGCCGAGGCGCTGCATGAACCGTTGCTGCACCTGGCAGGCAGCTACCCACTCGCTGCCAGATTCCATGACCACTGCATCGCTCGGCATCATCGCACCTCTATAGGTACGTCGATTCAAAAGGGGAGAAATCGACATGGTGGGTAGGGATATGACCGGAATGAGCGAATTTTCGAGTGGATCCACTCGGAATTCGGAGGAGGTTTATTGCGATGAAAGGACTTCGCCGTCGAAGTTCGAGTGGATCCACTCGAAACCACGTCCTTCATCGTTTGTTCCTCCTGCCTTAATTATCTGCCGGCATGATGGGCAGGCCGGGGCGCGAGAGGTCGCAATGGAGATCTGGGGCTTTGTTTTGTTGGTGTAAGAATCTTTCGTCGATCGGTGACTGACCCGGCGAGGGGGGTTACTTCTTGGGGGCTGCGCCGGTTTTCACCGCACCGGGTTCGCGAATCCGTTTGGTGAAGGCCTGCTCTTCGGAGGCGACGCAGTAGCCCTGGCGGATTTCGGCGCGCGGGCGCCGTTTGAGAACGTGCGGCAAGGCGATCCAGGGTTTGGTGTAGGCCTGGGGGTCGTCGATCGTCAGGGTGAAGTTGATGGTGTCCCGGTCGACGCGCTGGTAACGCTCTTCCAAGCGCATGGTTTCGCTGTGTGGAAAGCCGGCGGCGCCGAGCCAGGTGCGGTCGTCATACCCGGTGGATTCGACGACGAAGGTGAAATCGTCTATCCACTTGCCGACCGAGTATCCATACCAAAGCGGATCGGGGTCGGCGGGGAGGGCGCGCCCGTCGGTCCAGATTTCGCGGACAACGTGATCGCGTTCAAACATCTGAAGGACGCGATTGGAGATTTGCGCGAATTCGAACGGCGCAGGGAAATACAGAATGCGCGGAAAACCCATGGGGTCGCACTGCAGGATGGGATCGTTTCCACCGGGCGCGGCTCGCTTTCCATAGCCGGGCTTCTCGAGGTCAAAGCGGGCTTTGGCCCAAGGGGTCATGGGGGGAATTGCGCCGCCGGGCGATTGCTTATCGTCCTCGGAGGTTTCGTGCGCCGGCTGTACCGCCCACACGCCCGATAGATCGCGAGCGGGCGCGGGGCCGCTGGGAGCTTTCGAAGGGGCTTGTGCGCGGGCGCCGGACAACGCCCACAAAATCAAGGCGAACGGAGCCATCAGCCGGAGGGAATGGATTTGCATGTTGGTCAGGGAGCGGCCTTGTCGATTGTCTTGTCCGCGAAGTCCAGTTCCCGGCCATCGGCAAAGATGACCTTCGTGCCGGGATCTCCGGATCCGATGTAAGCGACGGGCTGGCCATTCTTCGCTGGACAGAGAATGATGGTGATGGCGTCGCCGGGTTTGAGCGAGCGGCGCGTCCAGCCGGCGCGAGTCAGGATGCCGGGGCTATTGGTCTCGACGCCCCAGTGGACGACTTTGCCAGAATTGTCCTTCACATCCAGGTAGATTTGGGAATGCGGGTTGCTCCAGACGAATTCGGTGACGGTTCCCTTGATGGGGACGCGGACAGTTTCGTCATAGGCCGAGTTTCCGTGATGGGCGAACAAGGCGGCGGCGGAAAACAGGAGTGCCAGCAGCGGGATCGTTCGGGCAAGCTTCATCATTCGTATTGAGTGATATCACGCCGGGTCTCCTAATGCAATAACAGGAGACCGGGCGCGATGCGTTGACCGATGCCGTTGATAACTACGATTTATAAGCGCCCGTGCTCCGGTACTGGGGCGCCGGAAGCACGCCGCTCCTTAATGCATCTCGCGAGCGCGCGGTAGTAAGAGCGCTCGGTGGACTCGATAAGGCCACCGAGACTATCGAAGGGCTCGGAGTCGCGGCTGTAGACATCGCCGAGCGGAGCGTTCTCATCCAGCGGCTGGGAGGCGGACGCGCGGGCGTCTTCGATGTGAGACGCCCAGAGTGCGGCTTCGAGACGGGAGAGGCGCTGGAGGAGCCAGTCGGCACGGACGAGTGAATCAACGAGGAAGCGTTGGAGAGAGTTGGTGGGCGCCCATTCCTGGTCGTAGCCGGCGATCATGGCCTCGAGTTGGGCCGGATCTTCGCCGGGGATCACGTGAGTTTTGGGGTTGATGCCGGATTTGAGAACGGAGAAACGCGAGCGCCCCGAGGGCACCGCCTGTCCTTCCGATGTGCGGGGCTGACCCAGAGGGGACCCCGAGAATTGCGAATTTCGACGATTCGCATCAATGTGACGGTGTGAAGACATTGTGAACTTCCGATTTAAGAGTAACTGGGGGAGAGAGGGGACCGAGCGGGCGGCGGAGGTAAGTGCTTATGAATGTGTAGGATGGTCTCAAAAATCGGCGGTGACTGGGTTTGCGGAAGGTGTCAATTACGGGCGCCGGAGATGGGGCGGCGTTGATCTATACGAAATGCGGGTCCTTTGTGCCAAGGCGCCACAGCGTCAGCGGCGATCCGTCAGCCCCGAATAGTCGATACTATTTGAGAGGAATTCGTTATGGCTGCACCGCTTCTGCCGCCAGACGTGACCGAGCACCTGACGGCTGCGATTCAACTCTCGAACAGGCACCGCACCTGCGCTTTCCAGAAGAAGCAGAAATCCTCCTCTCACTGCAGCTTCCCGCCGCCGCAATCGTGGTTGCCGGCGCCGTGCTCGAATTCCTTGTAGCAGGGCGACTCCATCAGGCAGTTCCCAATGAAACACAGCGAATCGAGAAGTGGTCCCAGCTGCGAAACAACGCCGTTCATCCTCTTGAGCGGGTCGTGACTCTGGATGAAGCAAAAGAGATGGTGGCGGGTATCCGCCAGTTGTTGCTTCGAGCAACCGAAGTCGGCCCACGACTTGCATCTACGGCCAGTTCGAATAGAGCCTCCGGACGAGTTCAGGGCAAGTACAAATTTGTTCCAACCAGTAGCGAGGAATTCATCGCCCGTAAGACAGACGAACTACGGCTGGAGCACTAGTGAGCACGGTGATTGATGCTTCTGCGCTTATCGCATTCCTTCGCGATGAACCTGGCGCCGCCGTCGTCGAAAGTGTTCTGCCCGGTCCGGAGAATTGTTACGCGCACGCGTTGAACCTCTGCGAAGTCTACTACGACTTTTCAGGGCTTCGAATCAAGAGGCGCCGATCTCAGATCTGCTTGGCGTGGGAGTCGAGGAACGGACCGACATGGACGCGGAATTCTGGAGGGACGTCGGGGGCGCCAAAGCTATGCAGCGCAGGGTTTCTCTCGCGGACTGCTGCGCCTTAGCGTTGGCGCGCCGCCTTGGTGGCCGCTTGGTATCGGCCGACCGGCACGAATTCGAGCCGATTCTCTCAGCCGGCATTTGCCAAATCGAGTTCATTCGATGATGGCCACTGCGCATCATACTGGGGCATGTGGTGGGAACCTCTATCTGTGAAGCCGGCCGGCATAAACGAGTCGGCAGGAGGCGAATCACGGCCGCTTGTTGTTCACACCGCCTTCCGCCAACTCGCCGGTGACCGGCAAGGGCCGGCTGACGAAAAAGCCAGCCGGATCGAGCCGGATCGCGTCGGACGATGGAGCGGACCTCGGGCTCAGACGGCGCGGCGGATCAGTCCGCGGCGGGCGCCCCTGGCGGGGCCAAAGGATCGCCAATTGCGCGATTGCGGCCGGGCGGAAGAATCGGTCTGATCGCCGGAAACTTCACCGGTTTCCTGATAGCGGATCAAACGGATGGCCAGCGTTCGCTCGATCTGCGCGACGGCACTGCGTTCGGAGCGCATCCCGAAGGTGGACGCGGTTCCGCGGGCGCCGGCGCGGCCGGTACGGCCAACGCGATGGATGAAGTCTTCGGGAACCTGGGGAAGATCGTAGTTCACGACGTGCGCGATGCCGTCGACGTGGATCCCGCGGGAGGCGACATCGGTGGCAACCAGTACCCGATAATAGCCGTCCTGGAATCCGCGGAGCGCTTGATTGCGCTGATTCTGGCTGCGATTGCCGTGAATGGCGGCCGTCTTGATCCCCTCCTCCGCCAACCTTCGGGCCAGACGATCGGCGCCATGCTTAGTGCGGGCGAATACCAGGAAGGAACCCTCTTCGCTGCGCAACATTTTGTTCAGGAGGTCGAGCTTGCGATCCTGTTCGACTTCATAGAGGCGCAAGTCCACTTCCGCGACGGGTTTGGTGGTGGAACCGATCTCGATGCGAACGGCGTTGGGGACGTGGGTTTCCACCAGGTGTTTGACCGAACTTTCGATCGTGGCGGAGAAGAACATGGTCTGGCGCGCGGTTGGGATCGTCGCCAGGATTCGTTTGATGGTGGGAAGGAAGCCCATATCGAGCATGCGGTCGGCTTCGTCCAACACCAGGATTTCGACGGCACCCAGGCTGAGGAGCCCGCGGCTGAGGAAATCATAGAGCCGCCCGGCGGTGGCGATGAGCACCGGCGCGCCCTGGCGAATGGACTGCAACTGCGATCGCTCGCTTAAACCGCCGACCACGACGGCTGCGCGGATGCCCGTGCCCGCCGCCATTTTGGCGAAGGTTTCGTTGATTTGGAGCGCCAGTTCGCGGGTGGGGCTCAAGATTACGGCCCTGACGCCAGCGGGTGCGCGGCGTTGCGAGAGCTTTTGAATGATGGGCAAGACGAAAGCGAGCGTCTTGCCGGTTCCGGTTTGTGCGGTGGCGACTAAGTCCTGTCCGGCCAGCGCCGGTTCAATTGCCATGGCCTGAACGGGGGTGGGCGTGGTAAAGCCGTTTCGCGCGAGATTGGTCTTCAAGAGCGGAGACAGTGAGAGTTCTGAGAAAGTATTCATGTTTTACGTTGTCGGGAAGGAAAATCGGCGAACCGGCTACCGGTCAGGGAAGAAAGCTAGCAGATCGAACTTCGGACAGAATGTATTATAGCAGGTTCCTGTGAGAGTTCACGGGCGCGATGCTCGGCAGGGGGTGACCAGGGTGACGGCCGCCAAAACCGCGGGTCGCGCGTTATACGGCCGGATGCAAAGGCTTCCTGAACGGCCCGCAGCCTAGGTGCGCGAACCCCGTGAGGCGTCCAGCTTCAGCGCGCCAAAAAACGTTGCGCACGAACCGCCATCGGCTGCGCTCTTCAGCTATGGTATCGGCCGAGATCACTCGCCGGTTGAACAACACTCGCGGCGTAATCCAGGGACACGTGCGTCAGATCGACACACCGGGCGCGAGCGCCAGTCAATCTTACGACCGTGCTCCCAAGATATTTTGATGGAAGACCGTGTGCAGACCGAACACTGCTACCGATGGGGCATATTCTGGTGGGGGTGAGAAATCAAATTTCTCGCGTGTTAGCTTTCATCGTGCCAGTCGTTTGTGGCGCCGGTACGGCATTCGCCACGTTACCCGTAACGTTCGAAGAGAATCGGGGCCAGGTTGGCTCGGAAGCGCTATTTCTCGCGAATACCTCCGGCTACCGCGTCTTTCTCACACGACAGGGAGCAGTCATTGTCTCGGAGGACAACCAGGTTGCCCGAATTCGCCTGGCTCGATCCAGGAATCCCCTGCCCGTCGGCACTCATTCGCTGATTGCCAAGACAAACTACCTGGGAGGCTCGGACCCGTCGCGCTGGATCCGCGGGATCCCGAATTACGAGGAAGTCGCGTACCCCCAGGTGTATCCGGGCATCGACATGACGTGGCATGCGAACGGCGGCGAGATCGAGCATGATTTTCTGGTCGCGCCCGGCGCCGACCCGCGCCGCATCCGCCTGACATTCTCTGGTGTCGCCCTTCGGCTGAGTCCCGAAGGGGATCTGCTGGCCGGCACGATTCGCCTCCGGAAGCCGCGTGCGTATCAGGACGAGCGAGAAGTCACATGCCACTACGCATTGCACGGTAGCAAGATCGGTTTCGCACTCGGTGCGTACGATCGCGCACGGCCGCTGACCATCGATCCGACCTTAAGCTTCTCGACTTATCTCGGGGGAACCACCGATGCTGCCGCCGCGATTGCGCTGGATGCGAGCGGCAACGTGTATGTCGCCGGTAAGACGAAGTCCCCGAATTTCCCGGTAACGCCCAACGCATTCCAACATGCCGCCGCGGCCGGTACGTGTCCTGTCCCCGAACCTTTCGGCGGGACCGCCCACCAAGCCTGTTACAGCATTTTCGTCGCGAAGTTCAGCGGAGATGGAAAGACGCTCCTCTACGCTACTTATCTCGGAGGCGGCGGCCCTTTCGATACACCGGCAACCGCGATGGCTGTCGGACAGACTGGTGCCGTGTACGTACTTGGCGCCGGAAGCTTCGGCTTTCCGGCGCTGACGCCGCTGCCCGGGCAGAGGGCGACCGACTCCTTCGTTATCGCGTTGAGTGCAGATGGTTCCTCGCTTCTGTTCGGCACGGCACTGCCTGCCGGCGCCACCGCGATGGCCGTGGACGCGGCTGGCGCGATTTACCTGGCAGGCTCAACCCGGACCGGATTGCCTACTGTCAACGCGTATCAGGCAACGCCCGGCGACTCCAGCTTGTTCAGAACTTCAGATGCCGGGAATCATTGGAAGGCAGTGACCAGCTTACCCCTGGTATCTTTCCCGACCGTGGCGGTCGATCCGTCGAATCCTCAGGTAGTTTATATCGGAGGAACCGGCCAGCTTTACAAGACGAGCGATGGGGGAGAGCACTGGAGTTTGATCCCAACCCCAATCGATTCTCGTGGCGTTCCGATTGACGTGATGATCGATCCCCATTCTCCCCAGACTCTTTACCTGACGGCGCCCGTTGTCTCAACTCCTTACAAAAGCGTGGACGGCGGTGCGACGTGGACACTTACTGGGACTCCCGGCGCGCCTGTCTCGACGCTCGTCCTCGACCCAACCAACTCCTCTGCTCTTTACGCCATTACTCCGAGTGCACTCTATAAGAGCACGGATGGCGCGGCGACCTGGAATCTCACCGGCTTGGTGGGCCATCCCGGGGAACTGGTTGTTGACCCCACGAACGGGGCCACGCTTTACGCAACGGCGTCCGCTGGGCTCCAGAAAAGCACGGATGGGGGCGCTACGTGGAGTCAGATCAACCAAGGGCTCGCTATCTGGGCATTCGCACTCGATCCATCGAGCCCGCAAACACTCTACGCCTCGACCTCTAATTCCCCTTTTCTTTATAAGACGACGGATGGCGGCGCCCACTGGAATAAGACCACCTTCAATGCGGGCTTTGCCGTGATCTCGTTGCTCGTCGATCCGGCAACGCCTTCGCATGTTTGGGCGGCGACTTATGGCGGAATCTGGGTCAGCCTGGACTCCGGAAACAACTGGAGTCGAACTTTGCCCACGTATGGTTCTGCCGTGCTTAGTTTGGTGACGGATAATGCCGGAACCATCTATGCGGCCGGCATGGGCGCACCGGGCGATGGGTTCGCCATGAAACTCGATCCGACCGGTTCGAACATTCAGTACTCCACCTATCTCGGTGGAATCGGAACTGATTCCGCATCCAGCATTGCCGTGGATTCCGCAGGCCGGGCCTACATTGCCGGCGCGACGGCCTCGCCCGACTTTCCGCTCGCCGCCCCGCTGCAATCCAGTTTCGGAGGGGGGACTGATGCGTTCCTCACGGTTCTGGACCCCACTGGGTCCCACCTGGTCTGGTCGACTTATCTGAGCGGCAGCGGCATCCCTCAGGCGTCCGCGGTTGTGGTCGATTCCGCCGGCAACGTCCACATCGCCGGAAAGACGTCGGCGGCCAAGATCAAAGGCGATGGCTCGGCCGTCATTTTCTCGGCGCCAATGGCACCGGGCACGACTACCAGCGCTCTGGCGGCCGATGCCGCTGGCAACACGTACGTCGCCGGCTGGACCGGGCCAAACTTGCCCGTGGTGAATGCGGTACAGCCCGTCTTCGGCGGCATTGCCGATGCGTTCGTGATGAAACTCAATGGTCAAACGGGCGCCGTGCAGTGTGCAACTTACCTTGGAGGAAGCCAGAGCGACAACGCAACGGGCCTGGCCGTGGATGCCGCCGGCAACGCGTATGTGGCGGGTTCCACAGCATCTTCCGACTTCCCTCTGCAGAATTCCTGGCAAGGCTCCTTCAGCAATGTGTTCGTCGCAAAGCTTGCCGTACAACCGGCCACCCTGAAGGGCCTGACGAACGCAGCCAGTTACACCGCGACGGTGGCGCCGGGTGGACTGGTCAGCATCTTCGGCACGGCACTGGCAGCCAGTCCCGCTTCCGCCACGCAACTTCCCTTGCCCACGCGATTGTCCGGCACCCAAGTCACCGTGAATGGCGTTGCCGCGCCGCTGCTCTATGCATCGCCGCAGCAGTTGAACGCGCAGGTTCCGTTTGAGACTCAATCCGCGCCGGCGCAGGTGCAGGTGACCTCCAGCGAGGGCACGATGACGATGACGGTTCAAGTGGCGGCGACCGCTCCGGCTATTTTCTCGCTTAACCAACAGGGCACCGGCCCCGGCGCGATCCTCCACGGCACGACGTATCAGGTGGTCACCGACAGCAATCCGGCCACGGCCGGCGAGATTATCTCGATTTACTGCACCGGCCTTGGCGCGGTGAATCCGCCAGCCCAGACCGGCGCGGTTCCTCCCGATCCGCCGTCGCAAACCGTAAACCCCGTCCAGGTGTCGATCGCGGGAGTAACGGTGCAGCCTCTTTATGCCGGTGTAGCGCCCGGCTTTCCAGGCCTGTACCAAATCAATGCGCAGATCCCGGCTGGCATTCAATCGGGCACGCAACCGCTCGAGATCGTCCAAAATGGCTCGGCCAGTAATTCGGTCACTGTAGCAGTTCAGTAGTGACGGGCAATCGCGCGGTGACGCCGAAAGACCATCGGGCACGACGAGCCACTATTGGCTGCAATCCGAAAATCGGCACCGACATTATTTGCACCGGTCTCCGGGCTTCTTCCCGCGGTACAGGCGGCAGTGCCCGCATGTCGTGGTGGTTACGCCGGCGGAGTACGACGCCCGCGACGCCGGACTTCTCGCTCTGCGCGTTATTCCCTATACGAAGGCTTGCGTGCCGACCCCCCCATACGTATAGGTTGCGCCGGCTCGGGATTCTTCGCCACGTAGCATCGATTGAATCCGTTCGCATCGAACCGTGGCGATCGGCGAAGCACCGTCAACATCTTTCCACCTTGACGCTTTGTCGCCGTTCGGTATATGAGGCAGCAACGCGACGGGGTTGCGGCCCGGCGAAGATCACGTACGATGTGCGGGCCTTTCTTGCATAGCAGGCCCTAAAAGAACTCACGGCTACAATGGTCGGCAGAGGGTTACCAGGGGTGAAGACCGGTTTGATGGGCCAAGCCGTGCTGGAAACTTCGCCGTGGGGGCGCCTAAACCCGGCGTCGCGCACCCGATTACAGGTCGCGGCCGTCAGGACGTCTCGGCACGGCTTGCGTCAACTTTTTCCGCATTGCCCGACTCCGCTCTCTCCGGGCAAGCTTGTTCTTTCGTTCGCGGTGGAAGCGCGCTTTATCGCCATTGATCGCTGACATGATGATCCAAGGTAGCAGAATCCCAGCGGTCCCGCTCACAGATCGCTCCGCCAGACTACACGAATCGGGGTTGCGGCAGACTGTCGACCGAAAATAGTTTGCGAGGGGTCAAGATAAAGCTGGTGTTGCCCGGAAGCGACGGAGGATGGCTTTCCAGGCGGGATTCGCCATACGTGCTGAAAGCCACGGACGCACATCAAAATCGCGTGTCCTCTTTGGGAACGGCGACCCAGTAATTCGCCACAGTGCTCCCTGCCTGAATCGGCATACGACTGTATTGTGACGAACAACAATCGGATCGTAGCCGCTATGTTCAGTTAGAACACATACAACTCAGGCGTCAACCGCAATCGGTCTTTCAACTGCGTGGAAGCGCGCTCAAGAGCACAATGTCGCATTTCGATTGCGGACAGCGCGCGGAAAGTGCAAAGCGAGCTTAGATGGGAAGTTTATTTTTGATTTGTTTACTAAATTACTACTAGGAAGTTCTGAATAACTTGAAGTACCCCCGGTTAGCCAGTAAGATCTGGTGAGCGTTGGTAACCCGGAGTAACCATCGCTTGGGCCGAGCACAGGACGCTCTGGAATTTCTAAAGGAGATTTAGTATGTCGATCGTACGTTTTGTAACTGGGCTATTCCTGGCGACCGTCGCGAGCGCCACCACTTACACGGGCCTGGGAGGAGTCTTCAACAGCAAGGTTGCGGTGGCGCGCAATGCGGATGGCCGCCTCGAAGCGTTTGTGCGCGGCGCCGATAACGCGCTGTGGACGATTGCGGAAACCGCTCCGGACAACGGCTGGTCGGGGTGGCAGAGCCTGGGCGGTGTGATGAAAGGCGACCCCGCGGTAACAGTCAACGCCGATGGCCGCCTCGAGGCGTTCGTGATCGGCAGCGACAACCAGCTGTATCACATCTGGCAGACCTCCGCGGGCGGATCCTGGTCCGACTGGGCGGGGCTGGGAGGTGCTCTCACCAGCGATCCCGCCGCCATCACGAACCAGGACGGCCGAATCGAAGTCTTCGCGGTGGGAACCGACTATGCCCTTAGGCACATCTGGCAAACTTCGGTGGGCGGGGCCTGGTCTAACTGGGATCTTCTGGGCGGCGGCATCACCACCAACCCCACCGTGGTCATGAACACGGACGGACGGCTGGAAGTCTTCGCTACATGGGTCGACAACGGGCTTTGGCATATCGCTCAAACTGCTGTCAACAGCGGTTGGGGGAGCTGGGCCAGTCTGTCCGGAAGTCTCACGGGCGACCCCGCTCCAGCGGTCAACCTAGATGGCCGTTTAGAAGTCTTCGCGACGGGCACCGACAACCAACTATGGCATATTTGGCAGAACTCGCCCGGCGGCTCCTGGTCAAGCTTTAGCGCGCTCGGCGGGACTCTCACGAGCAATCCGGCGGTCGCGATTAACACGGATGGCCGTTTGGACGTGTTCGTACGCGGTACGGATCATTCCCTCTGGCACATTACCCAAGTGGCCGCGAATTCAGGCTGGGCCAACTGGGCCCCGCTCGGCGGCTCCTTAGCCGCTGGGATGACTGCCACGGCGAGTTCCGCTGGACGTATAGCAGCATTTGCCGGAGGCAGCGACCAAAGCCTCTTCTCGCTCGAGCAAACCCACCCCGGTACCTGGGAGCCCTATGCCAGCCTTTTCATTTCAAGCGGCTTTCACGTGGGCGATCCGTGGACGATTTGGATGTACAGCAATTTACCCAATCAATCGTTCGACTACTGCGGAAACGAAAACGGGGCACCGCTCGGGTGTACATCAAACTTCGCAGCAACCAATGGCAGTGGCAATTGGAGTATATCCTCGACGTTTGGGTCGGGAGATGTGGCTTCCTGGCAGGAATGGGCCGTCTTTCGGGGCTTGGCGCAATCGAACATGATCTCCTTCACGGTAGCCCCTTGAGGACAGTGATGAGTTTCAGCTTGGAGGTCTGTTAGGCGTTTTCGTCCATCGGCAGGGATTCGGCCGGCCGGGAAAGGCTGGGATCCGGGCGGCGAGGAGGGGAGAGCCGGAAGGCTACTTCGGTTGGGTCCTCGCCGGCACCGGACCCGAGCGCTCGAATAATTCAATGTTCATGCCGTTCGGATCTTCGACAAAGATGTTGTGAGTGCCATTGCCGAAGTTCACAATCTGACCGTTGGCGGAAATCAGATGGGTACCGGCAGCCTTCATCTGCGCAACCATGCCGGTGAGATTGATCACTTGGATGGCCATCGCAGGCGCCCCAGGGTCGCGGACGCGCAAGTGGAATTTGGTGCGCGGCACGCCGCGAAATTCGGTGAACTCGACATCGGCGGGAGGGCCCGGGATGACACCCGTTAATTTTCGAAATTCCGTTCCCTCCGGCGCACCGATGAGCCGCAGCATCGCCGGATCTTTCGAGAACGCAGAGGGGCCGGTGAGCTCGAGGCCCATCATGCCGTTGTAGAATTTGGCCGTCGCTTCGGCACTCTCCATGGTATAGGCGAGGGAAACACGATGCACATTTCCTTCCGGCGCGCCGGGTGCGGGCGTTTCCTGGATAACCTGGACAAAAAAGCCATCCGGATCGCGTACGACGATGGAGCGGGCCTTGCCTTTCGCCGTGGCGATCTCGATGGGCGCGCCGCCCGTGGTGACAATGGGCGCATTCGCCTTCTTCGAGTTCGCGACCACGGCGTCGAGGTCGCGGACGTAGAGGACGAGACTGGCCGCACCGGGATCGGTGTATGCAGCGCGCGCGGGCTTGCGTTCGAGACCCTTGAAATGGGTCAACTCGAATCGCATCGCGCCGGGAAGCGGCATCATGGAAAGACGCAGCGTCACACCGGGAGCGTCGGTGAGTTGCGGGACGGCTGGGTTTGGAAAATCATTAGGCGTGCCCTTGAGGCCGAACACTTCGCGATAGAAGGCGAGCGTGGTGTCCAGATCGTCGACAGCGTGGATGGCGTGAGAGAGGCTCTGGATCCGGGGCTTGGCCGGGTCCGGAGACTCAGTTTGCGCGAAGGCGACGAAAGCCACGGCAGCCGCTATCGGAACGAAACGAAAGGCAAGCGCGATCCTCATGAGACTCCTTCTGGATGACTTGGTATTGCGTTTCCAAGATCTCTTCACTAGCGCCCGGACTCGCCACAACGGATCGGAAGCCGGACCCGCGGTCCGGCGCGGACGAGCCGTCCGCCCCACAAACATCAAGACACTTCCGAAACACGT
>Ga0070741_10009940_pt1 | contig 18212 bp, 19 predicted proteins | sample Coa_R1_4_FD_66440 | JGI IMG/M metagenome (GOLD analysis project Ga0070741, IMG submission 66440) | Surface soil microbial communities from Centralia Pennsylvania, which are recovering from an underground coalmine fire - Coalmine... | ecosystem: Environmental > Terrestrial > Soil > Unclassified ...
GAGTCCGGTCCCACGCCGGTTTCGGCCCATTCCGCCATGGTTTCGGCAGCCGACTTGAAAGTCCCGGACAAGGCACGCAAGGAGCTGGACAAAGCCAACCAGGCGATGGCGCTTCACGATTGGAAAAAGTCCAAGGAGCACTTGGATAAGGCGCTCGCCATCGATCCCAGCTACGTCACCGCCTACAACAATCTAGGGGTGCTCTACGCCAAGATGGATGACGTCGCTAATGAGGAGCAGGCGCTGAAGAAGGCCGTCGGGCTGGATGAACACTTTGCGCCGGCACTCCTGAACTACGCCAAGCTCAGCATCCGGCAGAAGAACTTTCCCCAGGCCGAGTCGCTGCTGCAAAGGGAAGTGTCTGTCGATCCCGACAATCCCGAGAGCCTGTTACTGCTGGCCGACGCGCAATATATGAACCGGCATTTTGAGGCCGCGATTGTCAGCGCCGACAAGGCGCACTCGGCATCGCCGCAGCACGCATCCTTCGTGCATTACATCGCCGCCCGCGCCTACCAACAGCAGAACCGGCAGCAGGATGCGCTGGCCGAATTCCAGACGTTCCTCAAGGAAGAGCCGAAAGGCCCGCGCGCCGATCACGTGCGCGGCGACATTGCAAGAATCCAGGGCGCCAGCCAGCAGGCCACAGCGCAGTGAGCGAAGCCGCGTGAATCCATTGGCAGCCCGAAGATCACGCCGCGCTTGGACGGGCTATTCTGCGGTCTTCATCTTGAGGCGGCCTTTGTTTTCCTCCAGAAACTGCCTGATCTGCTCGGCATGGTCGAGCAGCCGTACCCACTGCTCGTAGTAGAGCGTCACCGGAAAACGGCCCAACCCGTAAACGCTCACTCCACCTTTTTCGCTTACCTTGAACTCAATTGCGCCGCGCTTGCGTCCCTGGACCTGCTTCTCCAGCTCCGCCAGCTTGGCCTTTAGTTCGTCATAACTCGGTTCCGGCATGGCACCCACCCTGAGAACGAATTTTGTCCCGGCGCTCTGGGCGCCATTCTTCCCATCTTACTCAAGTTCGTTGCGCCGCCGATGCGAGGCGCGAACGTTGGCGAATTTCACGCCAGGCACCGCTCGATCGAAGCTCACGCCAACTCAATCGCCAGCATCGCATTTTGATGCCGCATGATCCGGCCGAACCAATCGCCGGCGATCTTCAGCCATCCGTATTTGCGCCGCAGCAATTGCTGGCAAACAGACGCTTCCTCCGCATCGCAGATGCGGGCACGAGCGTCCACCCACGCGCCGCCCAAATCGCCGCGAAAGTTGCACGGCGCCACGCGCACCTTGGGGTTGTTGCGGATGCGTTTTACCTTCCCCGCATTCGCCTCCGAATAGACATAGAAGATCGCCCGTTCCGGCAGCTGCGCAAACCATACCGGCGTTCGCACGCCCACGCCGGACTTGCGAAACGTCTCCAGGCTCAGATATTTCGCATCTGCAAACTGCGCAATGGAGTCTTGCGTCATCACAAACTCCCGCGAAAAGCGGTTCGCGAATGGCGGCTACTCATACACCGAGCAGCCGCATCCCGGCGAAGGCACGTGCACCTTCAGGAAGTCGGAGACACGCTGGTATGCGTCGATCTGGTTTTCCACACGCGCGAAGCCGTGACCTTCATCTTGATAGATCTTCAGCTGTGCGGTCCCCCCGTGTTTCTTGATTGCATCGGCCACCTGCTGCGACTCCTCGGCCGGACAGCGCGGATCGTTGCCTCCGGCCAGCAGCAGCAGTGGCGCCGTGATGCGATCGACAAAGTTAATCGGCGAGCGGTCTTCATAGAGCGCCTTGTTCTTCACCGGATCGCCCATAGTTGCCAAATCGTATTCGCGCAGGCCGGGGTCTTCGTTTGCGATTTCGGTGAACCAGTTCACGAAGGGCACAATGGGCACGCCGGCGGCCCACATCTCCGGCGCCTTGGTCACCGCCATCATGCTGAGATAGCCGCCGTAGCTGCCACCCATCACGATCAGCTTCTTGGGATCGACGAAGCCGCTCTTCTTGATCCACTCGGCCGCGTCTAGCACGTCGTTCAGCTCCTGCCCGCCCGCATCGCCCAGATTCGCGTCGGTGAACGTCTGGCCGTAGCCGGTTGAGCCGCGATAGTTCGGCGCAATTACCAAATAGCCCTGGTTCACGATGTACTGGGTGAAGCGGTTGAACGAATCCTGCGACTGCGACGCCGGGCCGCCGTGAATGTAGACAATCGCCGGGAACTTTCCGTTGCGCTGGATATTGTTGGGCACGTAAGCGAATGCGGAAATCGTCCACTTGCCGTCGCGGCTGGGATAGTGCACCAGGTACGGCGCCACCATGTCCGCGCTGCGCAGGCCGCCGACCAGCGAACGCGTGATCTGCTGCGATTGGCGGGAGGCGAGATCGTACAGCCAGACGTCGGTCGGCGCGTTCGCGCCATTGTGATAATAGAGCAGGCGCGAGCCGTCGCGTGTGAAGGCCGTGGGATGTCCGCCGAGGAAATTCAGCCCCGGCTTGGCCGGCAGCGCCTCGGCGTGACAATTTGATATGTCATAGAGATAGATCTGGCTGGTACCGTCTACATTGGCAGTCCAAGTCAGCAACTTTCCGTCGGGCGAGAAGCCGCCGGAGCTCAGCTCCCATTTTTCCGCCGTCAGCCACTCAAGTTTCTTCGTGGCGATGTCCAGCACTCCCACATTGTCGTACCCATTAGCGGCGTTCGAGGTGACCAGCACGCTCTTGCCGTCGGGCGAGATGTCGCTGGCGAAGTAGGTGTGCCGTCCTTCGTGCGGGGTCAGGTTCGTGCTCTGCCCGCTCGCCACATCGAGCAGGAAGACATTCGAATCCTTGCCATCGGCGTGTGACTGCGTATAGACGAGGAACTTGCCGTCGCGGGAGAAGGTGGGACTGCTATTGCTCAACTCCTTCGGCGTGTCTTTGGTCAGCCGCCGTACGTGATGAGTCGCGATGTCGACAAGCTCGATCTCGTAGCTGGCTCCGGTTTTGGGCTTGGTCGCGTAGGCGAGCTGCTTGCTGTCCGGCGACCAGGCGGGATCGATCTCCGCCGAGTCCGGCGAGAGCGTCAGGTTCGCGACTTCGCCGCTCTTCGGCGAAACGAGAAAGATGTCCCACTGCTCGTCGCCGTCATGGTCGGAGGCGTAGGCGATCCAGTTGCCGTCGGGCGACCATACCGGCTGCCCCTGGCGCTGATCGCTGATCGTCAACTGCGTCGGCCAGCCGCCCGTCGCCGGCACGATCCAAACATTATTGCGGCCGCTGATGTTGGAGATGAACGCCACCTGGCTGCCGTCGGGCGACCACGTCGTGCCTCCGATGGCGCGAGTCATGTACAGCTTCTCGATCGAGAAAGGCTGCATGTCGGCCACGGTCTTGCTTTCTAGTTTGGCGGGGTCGCTGATGGCCTGCTTTGCGGCAAGCGGCTGCTGGGCTAATGCGGCAAGAGTCGTCATAAGTAGACTGATCGCTAAAAGAAGCAGTTTCAAGCTTCGACCTTTGAGTTTCGAGTGCCCAGGAATCACAGACTGTATTTTAGACGGACTGCGTTCAACGCGGCGCCAGCACCGTGTTGTCAATTAGTCGCGTGCTGCCGAAGTACGCCGCCACTGCGACCAGCGCTCCGCGTGCCAGGGTCGTGGCCGGCTCCAGCGTCTCCGGATCGACCACCGCGAAATAGTCGAGCCGCGCGCCGGGCTCTTCGCCGATAACCTGCCGACCGATTTCGGCTAGCCTGGCCGGATCCTGTTCGCCGTGGTCCGTCGCCATCTGCACTCGCATGAGTGCGCGATGGAGCACCAGCGCCTGCCGCCTTTGGTCGGCGCTCAGATACACGTTGCGCGAACTCATCGCCAGCCCATCCGGCTCCCGCACTATGGGGCACACGATCAGCTGCACATCCATATCCAGGTCGCCGGCCATCTTTCGTAGTACCGCGACCTGCACCGCATCCTTCTGCCCGAAGAATGCATAATCGGGCCGCACGATCTCGAACAACTTGGTCACAACGGTGGTCACGCCGCGAAAGTGTCCCGGGCGCGATGCGCCATCGAGTTTATTGCTGAGTTCATCAACGAGAACGTAGGTCTTCGCACCCTCGGGGTACATCTCTTCCACCGTTGGCACGAACAGCAGCTCGACTCCGAGCTTCTCCAGCATTGTGGCATCGCGCTCCAGCGTCCGCGGATACTTGTCGAGGTCCTCGGTCGGCGCGAATTGCAGCGGGTTTACGAAGATGGAGACTGCGGTTGCGTGGCATCGCGCCTTGCTGGCGCGCACCAGAGAAAAATGACCTTCATGCAATGCCCCCATTGTCGGCACAAAGCCCAATGTCCGCCCAGAAGACGTCAGCTGGCGACAAGCGGCCTTCATCGCGTCGATGGTAGAGATTCGCTTCACCGCGGCTGCTCCAGCCGATGGGGAGCGGAAGGTGTGGGAGAAGCTGAAGGCGCGTCTTCGGCGGGTGCTGGTGCAGGGACCGCGGTCCAGCTCGCCAGAACGCTTTGCATCGCGGGCTCCAGGTGCGCCAGGTGCTCCGGGGCACACTTCAACGCGATCGAGTAAACGTCGTTCTCCTCGTCCTGTAAGAAGACCAATTCCTCGATCCAGTCGCGGCCGGTAACATTTTCGCGATAGCGGGTCTTCAACATCTGTGCGGGACCATGGTCGACGGTGAGTTCGCGTCGCTGCAGCGTCTCAAAATTCTGGCCCGCCTCGCGCATGGCGGTCGCTGTCTTCTCGATGACAGCTTCGAGGCTTGGGCCCTCGCCGTTCTCATCGGCTGGCGCGACCAGCGCCACCGTGATTCCGTCCCATTGCGCGCGATCCCCGGTTTGTTCGGGGGCGACCACCACCCCGTTGCCCTCAAAGATCTCGCCCAGCACAGTCCATGATGCCGGATAACGGAAGCAGAATCCGGCCTGCGGTTGGCAATACTTTTTCATCGGAGCCGCCGGCTTGGGTGGCGACGTGGAACTCTGCGCGAATGTGACGATGACAATGCTCGAGATGAGGAGAACGCAACTTGCCGTGCGTACTGCGAGCCGCATCTTGCTAGACCCGCACCGCGCGCTTGCGCTCGCCAAACTCCTGCAGCGCCGCCAGCGTCTCCTTCGGCAGGTGATACGACTCGGCATCGGAAGGATAAGCGCCCGACTTCACGTCATCTTTGAACGCATGCACAGCGTTGCTGATCACGGCGCCCACATCGGCGTAGCGGCGCACGAACTTCGCGGGAGGCGCAAAAGTGAGCCCCAGCAAGTCGTGGAAGACCAGCACCTGGCCATCGCACTCCGGGCCGGCACCGATGCCGATCGTCGGAATCTCCAACTCGTGCGTGATCATGGCCGCCACCTCGCGCGGAACGCCTTCCAGCACGATGCAGCAAGCGCCGGCACGCTCGACGGCGAGTGCGTCGTGCATGAGCTGCTCGATGGCCTTGAGCGTCTTGCCCTGCACCTTGTAGCCGCCCATGGCATGCACCGATTGCGGCGTCAGGCCGATATGGCCGACGACCGGGATCTCGGCGTCGACCATACGCGCGATCAAACGCGCACGCTTCTCGCCGCCTTCGATCTTCACCGCCTCGGCGCCCGCCTCCTTGATGAAGCGCGCCGCGTTGCGCAGCGATTCGCGTTGGCTGATGTGGAAGGACGCGAACGGCATGTCGGCCACCAGGAATGCGCGCTTAACGCCGCGCCGCACGGCCCGCGTGTGGTGCAGCATCTCCTGCATGGTGACCGGCAGGGTGTTCTCGTAGCCGAGCATGACCTGGGCGAGCGAGTCGCCAACCAGGACCATGTCGATGCCCGCCTCGTCCTCGAGGCGTGCGCTAGCGTAGTCATACGCGGTAAGGACCGTGATGATCTCGCCGCGCTGCTTTTTTTCCAGAAGAGTGGTTGCGGTGATTTTGGCGCGGAAGTCGCCGGTGGTGATGCTCACGATGTACCTCCAGTGCAGCTCCGCATCCCGCGGATACCGCCTGTGTCTCGGATTATACGCCTTGCGCTTTTCGCGTTTCGCCATTCGCTAGTGGCCTTTCGCTCTTCGCCAGAAACTATCGGGGTTGATCTCTGGCGAAGGGCGAATAGCGAACGGCCAAGGGCGAACGACGACGCCTCTATTTCCCGTACAGTTCAGCCTCCGACAGCACCGGCTCACCGACGCCTCCCTGGTGAGATCGCGTTGCCGCTCCGAACATTGGACCCCGCGCGGTGACCACGGGCGCAAACTTCATGAGACCTATCGGCACCGTGACATCGTCGTAGATGGCCTCCATCCCGCCCTTCAGCAGGTAGGTTTCATGCCAGAAGGCGGTGCCGCCCGAGTCGCGCAAGAACGACTTCCACCAGTCGCGGTGCGGATCCGAGCGCGTCCAGGCGAGCAACGATTCCATGTCGCGCCAGTACTGGCGCATCCCGGCATGAGGTGGAAACAGCGAGAATAGAAAGTTTTCGTGGGCCAGCAGGCCGTCCGGCTGCGCCTCTACCGAAGCGGCGATCTTTGGCCCGAACCCAAACAGCGTCTTCAATCCTGTAATTCGATTCACCCGCATTCCCAGATAGACGACCACAAGGTTGGGATATTGCGATAGATCTACGGTGCGGCGATTTACCTTGGTCGGCATACCAATAACTGATGCCGAACTTTTGCGCCGGTTTCCGACGGAGTTCGCCTTGTGGACTGGTGAAGCGCCGCGTCCGAAGCAAGCCACGAGAGGCTGCGGGCGGGGCGCGCTCCTCAGAGATGGGCTGCCATGCTGGTTGCGGCGCAAAATCACGCGTTCGCCGCGCGCTGCCTGCCACTCATCCCAGTTACTTGCGAATCGCAAGTAATCATGTTAGTTTCCTGCGAAAATGCCTGCGAGGCCGAGTTCGAGGTCTGGGTGTCCGGTCAGTGTCTCGCTGGAAATCTTGGGCGATCGCTGGTCGCTGCTGATTGTGCGAGACATGATGATCCGCGGCTTCCGGACATTCAAGCAATTCCAGAACTCCGGCGAAGGGATCGCCAGCAACGTGTTGTCCGGACGGCTGCGCAGGCTGTCGGCGGCGGGCATCATCACGGCCGAAAGCGACGCGAGCGATCGGCGGATGATTAACTACCGTCTCACTGATAAGGGCATCGACCTTGCACCCGCGCTGCTGGAGCTGCTTATCTGGGGAGCGCGACATGAGAACACCGGGGTTCCCTGCGCTGCCATCGAGCCGTTGACAAAGAACCGGGAGGCGCTTCTGGCCGAAGTGCGGCGGCGCTGGCAACAGCGCGATCCGGCTCCCCTGCAGGCCAAGACAGGCGAGTGGCTATGGCCAGAGAAGTGAATTCCGCGCCTGAAAGCGCGGCGAAGGAGGAAAGAGATGTCGGCGAAAAGAAGAATCGCAATGCTAAGTGCACCCGTAATTCTGTTGCTGGTTTCCGGGCTGGCTCCGCTTTACGCAACCGGGTCGCCGGACGCCAAGGCACAGTACACCAGCATGGCTCCGCTCGCTCAGTACATGATGGCGGACCGTAACGCCGAAATCACATTGGCACGAAGTGCGGCTCCCGAGGCCATATCACGCGATGCGACCGTCCTGGTGCTGACCGAGCATGGCTACGTGACCGCCGTGGAAGGAAAGAACGGTTTCGTTTGCGTCGTCGAGAGAGCGTGGATGTCCCCCGGAGATTCTCCCGACTTCTGGAACCCCAAGATGCGCGGCCCGCTTTGCTTCAACCCGCCCGCGGTTCGATCGATCCTTCCGGTCACGATTGAGCGGACCAAGCTGGCGATTGCGGGTAAGTCCAGGGCTGAAATTATCGCCGCCAACAAGCAAGGCTACGAGAAGAAGGAGCTGCCCAAGCTCGAGCCAGGTGCGATGAGCTACATGATGTCGAAGAACGCATATTTGACCGCGAAGGGCGGTAATCTAGCTCACGTGATGATTTACACGCCACATATGGATCCAGCGATGTGGGGCGCTGGTGTGCCCAACGCCCCGCTCATGCTGAATCCACAGTTCAAAGGTGTCGAACCCATCGACGTCTGGGTCATTTCCGTCGGCAAGTGGTCGGACGGAACCCCTGCGCCGGTAATGTAGCGCGCGACAGGCGAGTGGAGGCGAATGCGTGACGAATCCCACAATGACGGAATCGCAATCGATTTCCAGCGCGGCTCTTTGGACGGGCCGAATCCTCGGCGCCCTGGTGTGCTGTTCATGCTCTTTGACGCCGGCGTCAAGGTACTGAAACTGGACATGGCGGTGAAAGGAACTGCGCAGGTGGGGCTATCCTGTTTCGACGGTCGCTCCCATCGGATGGGCCGCTCTGATCAGCGTCATCTTGTACGCTATTCCGCAGACTTCGGTGCTGGGAGCGATTCTTCTGACCGGCTACCTCGGCGGAGCAGTCGCCACCAACGTTCGCATCTCCTCTCCGCTTGGTTTCGATCTCATACCAGCGATCGTCGGAGCCTTGGCCTGGGGCGCGCTCTGGCTGCGCAATGAGCGGTTGCGGGCAATGATTCCGCTGCGAAGAGAAGCAATCAGCAACTAGCTCGCATTCGCCATTCGGCGATGACGAATTTCGCAAACTGAGCATAGAGCGGCCATACTAGCTAACTTCCAATTAGAGGAGACTATCAACGATGAGCAAGGTACGTGTCCTGGCGGGTACCCGTAAGGGAGCCTTCATTCTGGAATCGGATGGCAAGCGGCAGAACTGGACCGTGAGCGGTCCGTTTTTCGCCGGCTGGGAGATTTACCACATGAAGGGCTCGCCCGCCGACCCGAACCGCATCTTCGCCTCGCAGACCAGCGGCTGGTTCGGGCAGGTGATCCAGCGCTCCAGTGACGGTGGCAAGACCTGGGAGACTCCCGGCGGCGGGCCGGAGAAATCGCCGCAGGGCTGGCCGATGGGGGAGAGCAATAAGTTCGTCTATGACACCTCCCCGGAGACCGGCGCGCCGCTCACCACGCACCAGTTTTACGACGGCACCCAGAAGCCCTGGGTGTTCAAGCGCGTCTGGCACCTGGAGCCGTCGCTCTCCGATCCGGACACGGTCTACGCGGGCATTGAAGACGCAGCCATCTTCCGCTCCACGGACGGCGCGCGGAGCTGGCAGGAGTTGGCCGGCCTGCGCGGCCACGGCACCGGTCCAGAGTGGCAGCCAGGCGCGGGCGGCATGTGCCTGCACACCATCATTCTCGATCCCGGCGATCCGGGCAGGATGTACATCGCCATCTCCGCCGCGGGCGCCTTCCGAACCGATGATGGCGGCAAGAGCTGGAAGCCTATCAATCGCGGCCTGCGCTCGCAGTTCTTGCCCGACCAGGACTCCGAGATTGGTCACTGCGTGCATCACGTCGCCATGCATCCTGAAAGGCCGGGCGTGCTCTTCATGCAAAAGCACTGGGACGTCTTGCGCAGCGACAACGCGGGCGACCAGTGGCACGACGTCAGCGGCAATCTGCCCAGTGACTTCGGCTTCGTAATCGACGTGCATGCGCACGAGCCCGAGACCATCTACGTTGTCCCTATCAAGAGCGACGGCGAGCACTATCCACCTGAAGGCAAGCTCCGCGTCTATCGCAGCCGCACCGGCGGCAACGAGTGGGAGGCCCTGACCAATGGCCTGCCGCAAAGCAACTGCTACGTCAACGTGCTGCGCGACGCCATGTCGATCGACTCGCTCGAGGAGTGCGGTATTTACTTTGGCACCACCGGAGGGCAGGTGTATTGTTCGCCCGACGCCGGCGAGAGCTGGTCGCCTATCGTGCGCGACCTGCCTCCGGTGCTTTCGGTAGAGGTGCAGACACTGGCATGATCCGCGTCGTCGTTCCGCCACACCTGCGTACGCTGGCGCATCTGGATGGCGAGGTCCAACTCGAAGTCGAGGGCCGAGTGACGCTGCGCGCGGTCCTGGATGCGTTGGAGGCCCGCTATCCCATGCTGCGCGGCACGATCCGTGACCACGTAACCCAGGAGCGCCGGCCCTTCCTTCGCTTCTTTGCCTGCGAGGAAGACTTGTCGCATGAATCGCCGGACGCTCTCTTGCCTGAACCGGTAGCCAGCGGGCACGAACCACTGCTGATCATCGGGGCCATCGCCGGTGGGTAGCCTTCTTCGTTCACGTGCCTGTCGGCAGCACCAGGTCCATCAACGCCTACAAGAAAAGTGGATGGAGCAGCTCCGCCCCAATTGATAGCAGAATTTATTGGAATGGCATGCCGGGGTTCGGCTGCAAACCGTCTTCCTTAGGACCTTAAAATCACAGGCCCAATCCGGCGGCCTTCACCTAGAACCAATCCAACCTATTTCTAAGTAATCTCTGAATCTATTCTCCGACATTTCTGCGCCGACAAGTCAAACTACTTATTCCATGGAACATCCTTCAACACTGCTGGTTTTGCATCGCTTCGCTCATCCGAACTAGTACTGGAACTACGTTGCTGAATGTAATCCAGGGTAGTGTCCGGATGCAGAGTTCCTAAGGTAAAAACCCTCGCTTAACTAAGTCCAACCGCTAGTTTCTCCAGAGTAGATGCGTCCATAGTCTGGCTCCAGTGCACAGGCACGAAGCAACTATTTTTGAGGAGAACAAGTTTTGAAAAGCACTCTTGGGGTCGCAGCACTGCTATGCGCACTGACTTCGCTGTCGCTGGCCGGAACCAGGACTTACAACCAGGTGCAGAGCATGTCGGGATGGCAGACCTGCAGCAGCTGCGCCGGCAGCGGTCCTACCAATCATTCCATGGCGCAGCACATCCACAGTCCGTCGATGACCGGCAATTCCACCAAGTACTCGCTGGGCGGCAGTTCGCCCTATCACAATGCGATTTGGTGGAAGCAGCTGGGCGCCAATCCCTCTGCCCACAATTTTACCTATGACCTATATTTCTATTTGACGACCCCGGGGGCGGCGCAGTCGCTTGAGTTCGACATGAATCAGTCGGTGAGCGGGCACAAGTTCATCTTCGGGACGCAGTGCAACATCAAGGGAGCGCACCAGTGGGACGTTTGGGACACCGCCCACGGCCGCTGGATCCATACCGGCATCGGATGCTCGCAGCCGCCCGCTTATACATGGAACCACCTGGTGTTGGAGTTTCAGCGTAATGGCAATCAAACCAAGTTCATTTCGGTGACGCTGAACGGCCACCGCAGCTACATCAATCGTAGCTTCAATACCTATGGCGTGAATGCCGCAGAGCTGAATGCCGCCGTGCAACTGGATGGCGCTGACCACCAGCAGAACTACTCCGAGTGGGTGGATAAGATGACGGTCACAGCCTGGTAAGGTTCTCCCTGCTGGAAGCAAGAAAAAGGCGCCCCTGGCGGGCGCCTTCTTTATTTTTCCATAAATGCGGAAAGAAATTGAAAGGGCTGTGACCTTGGTTACGCTCTAGCCGCCAGCTCCTGCGAGGGAGCCCTCGGCGTGGATGCGTGTACCGTCACAGCCCTTGATGCGACCGCCGCTTTCGCGGCTCCAGGCCCCGGCTGACACCTCGCAGTGCAGTCGGTTTTTTCGGGTCTGGCGGTTGCCGCCGGTCACCCGGCTGAACCGATCACTCAGCTTACTTCGGACCGGCTACGATTTGTTGCCCGTCCTTTTCTGCCGTCGACGAGAGCCATCCTAATTGAGCATTGGAAAATGTCAACGCCCAAGGTTTGTGCAAGTGCGATTAATCGTTGTGTGGAAATTTCATTTCTAAACGACACGAATCAAGCAGAGTTGCGCAAACTCTCTTCAAGAATTCAAGCCGCATTCACACCTTTTGCACAGAAAGAGGGCATGTTGAAGAAGCGAACCACGACAGTTCTTGACGAAATCTCAATCGTGCCGCATTTTGGTAGGGAGCGATGCCTGAATTAGTGGCCTACATCGATGGCGGATCGCACGGCAACCCCGGCCCGTCCGGCATTGGGGTCATTATCGAGGCGCCGGGCGGCGAAATTGTCCGTATCGCCAAGTGGATCGGCCATCAGGACAACAATGTCGCCGAATATCTGGCGCTGCTGGAAGCCATGCAGCACGCGGTAGAGGTGAATGCGCGCGCCCTGCACGTCTTCTCCGATTCCGAAGTGATGGTCAAGCAGATGACCGGCGAGTACGCCTGCCGCAGCCCCCGCCTGCACTCGCTCAACTGGATCTGCCGCAAGCTCGCCCGCAGCTTCGATTTCTCCATCGCCCACATCCCCCGCGAAAATAATCGCGAAGCCAACCGGTTGGCGCGGAGCGCCGCCAAATCGCGCAAAGCAGCCTGACGCTGTCCGAATTAGAAAGCTGTCGTCACGAGCCGGGCTTTGGCGCCGGGGGATCCGCTGTCCGCAGTCTCGACGCGATGTTCATGACCCCCTGGTCGCCTTGTGACCTTCATCACTGCGGCTGGTGCGTCCGGAGCGCAGCATAGAGCTTCAGGACCAGGTGCTCCGGGGTCTCGCGTTTTCGAGACCTGGGTAGCTGCTGACTCGCGACTACCCAGGTCTGGAAACCGCCAGACCTGAGGCACCTGCTTTAGGACTGGGTGTCGCGTACGGAGCAAGCCATGCCGAGCCGAACCATCATCGAGCCGTTCCGCATTAAGAGTGTCGAGCCGATCCGCTGGACCACACGCCAGCAACGCGAAGAGCTGCTGCGCGCCGCGCACTACAATCTCTTTCTGCTGCCCGCCGACGACGTGCTTATCGACTTGCTGACCGACTCCGGCACCGGCGCCATGTCTACCGGACAGTGGGCCGCCATCATGCAGGGCGACGAGAGCTACGCCGGCAGCCGCAGCTTCGACCGATTCCGCGACTCCGTCCAGGAGATTTTCGGTTTCCGGCACGTTATCCCTACGCACCAGGGCCGAGCGGCCGAGCGCATCCTGTTCAGCGTAGCCTGCAAGAACGGCGATATCGTTCCCAACAACACGCATTTCGACACCACCCGCGCCAACATCGAATTCCTCGGAGCCGAGGCCGTCGACCTGCCGATCCCAGAGGCGAGCCAGCCCGCGAAGTGGCATCCCTTCAAGGGCAACATGGATATCTCCGCACTCGAGGAGCTGATCGCGCGGGTCGGCCGCGAGCGCATTCCGCTGGTGATGCTCACCATCACCAACAACTCGGGAGGCGGCCAGCCGGTCTCGATGGAGAACGCGCGCGCCGTAAGCGCCGTTTGCCGCAAACACCGCATCCCGCTTTACTTCGACGCCTGCCGCTTCGCCGAGAACGCCTGGTTCATCAAGCTGCGCGAGCAGGGTTACGCGGACAAGACCCCGAAAGCGATCGCGCAGGAGATGTTCGCGCTGGGCGACGGCTGCACTATGTCGGCCAAGAAAGACGGTATGGCCAATATCGGCGGCTTTCTCTGTACCAATGACGGCGTCCTCGCCGCACAGGAGAAGGACCTGCTCATCCTGACCGAGGGCTACCCGACCTATGGAGGGCTCGCGGGCCGCGATCTGGAAGCGATCGCCGTCGGACTGCAAGAATCGTTGCAAGAGGATTACTTGCGCTATCGCATCGCCTCGACCGCATATCTGGGCGATCACCTCACGCGGGCAGGCGTTCCCATCGTGCAACCTCCGGGCGGACACGCCATCTACCTCGACGCGCGAACGTTCTTGCCGCATATTCCGCTGGAGGAATTTCCCGGCGTCGCGCTGGCCGCGGAGCTGTACCTGGAGGGCGGCATTCGCTCGGTCGAAATCGGCAGCCTGATGTTCGGCAAAGCCGCGAAGTGGGACCTGGTGCGGTTGGCCATCCCGCGCCGCGTCTACACTCAAAGCCACATTGACTACGTGATCGAGGTGATCCTGTCAGTCTGGCAGCGTCGCGACCAAATCCGCGGCCTGCGCCTAACCTACGAGGCGCCATTCCTACGCCATTTCACAGCCTATTTGGAGCCGGTCGCGTCGGCGCGGACGATTGCCTACGTCTAAATGCCAGGCGAGCGAAAGACCAGCCGCGGGACGCTGTCCAGCGTGGGAGCCGCAGCGAGCTTGAGCATGTATAGGCCGCTCACAAGAAAGATGATTAGGGCCGACAGGCCGACGAACCAATGCGCGCGTGGCCAGTTCATCAGTGCTTCCCAGCGTGCGGCTGTATTTATGTCTTCAGGATTCTAGACGGACTCTATTGCTGTCGCCTGCGATGGTAGACGGCGAACTCATAGCCCGGATTCGGCGGGAACAGCTCGTTGATTTTGCGCAGGCGCTCGGCCAATGCCTCCGGCGCCAGCAGAGGATAATCGCGCTCGCGCAGGTCCTGATAGTCCACGTCGAGATGGAGCGATAGCAGATACACCGCAATCGCGTCGGAAAATGTCGCCAGCAGGTACTCGTGACGGGCCTTCTCCGCTTCGGGGCCGTTGGTTGTCGCCACCTTGCGAAGCTCGTAGGCGTCGAGCGAGGTTTCTCCCTTCACCCGGGCCTCTGCCTGCTTCCATATCAGGTCGCTGAATTCCTGCGAAACGCCGGCGCGATCCACGAAGTTGTGCCCCACGTTGATGAAGAACTCGAAGGCAATGGCGAAGTTGTCCTCCATCAGCCGTGTGGAAATGAAGACACACTGCGAGTCGCCCAGCGTCTGGTTGCGATGGCAGACGGCGCTGTCGGAGAGCTGCACGTCGTAGCGGTCGGCGATCATCGTCTCGTCGCCGCCCATATTCAACGTGAGCGGAACAAAATAGTAAGCCTTGCGATCCAGGGCCCCGGCAATGGTGCGTGGCACGGCGTTGACCATACGCTCCAGGTCGGCCGTCCCGGTGTTTACCTCGCCGAGGGCCGAGAAGCAGATGCCGTTCGCTGCCTGCGTGACCGGCGCCAGCCGCACCACCTCGGCGGGTGTGCGGGTTACAGCTTGGGATGTCGAGGACATGGAAATCTGATTGTAACGCAAGGTCGTCGAACAGGATGCTCGTTCATTCTCATCGCAAAGAAGGAGCACTCTTGCTGGGATTTACTTGCTGGAGATGGGCAGATACCCTTTCGACCCACAATCGATAGCTGCATTGCACCGTTATAGGTACTGGCCGAAAATTTTCCCTTTGGAAACGTTTTGACCTTTTCTGTAGAGTCGGCAATGCAATGGCGGGCAGGTCCGTCTGACAGCTCCAGGCGGGCGTCACCACTGACCTTGAAAGAAATTGAATGAGAAAAACACAGAAAGAGCGGGCAGCAGATGAGCACTGGTGCAGGTGCGACTGTTCGCAATGCGAGATTGGCGCCCACGAACGCTGCGCTAGCCCCGACTGTCACATGCCCAAGTGGGAGGATGTGCAGAAAGACAAGAACCGTCCTACTTCTTAGTCTGCTTTCGAATTTGTTTTTGCGCCCACTGTCGAAAGTGGAATTCGAACTCGTCCGGCGAGTAGATCCCCTTCTGCACTAGCAGCGTGTTTATGGCGTAAACGGTGGCTTTGAAACGCTCGTCCCGCGACAGCACATCGACAGCTTCTTCAAAGCTCATTAGAGTCTCGCCCGGCGGGGGCTGCAGTCCGGTGGGGTTCAGTTCGCGGGTAGCCATGTTTCTCCTGCCTCCGTTAACGCTTTTCGCAACTGTACTCGCCAGCGATTCCCGAGGTCAACGACGATGCTCAGCCGGAGTAACCGTCGGCGAGTACGCGCGCAATCTGCGACAGCAATTCCCGATTTCCCGTGTAGCCCGCCGTTTACGGGGTTAAAATACTCGCGATGGCTTCAAGTTCACCTGCACTGCAAAGGCGGCCGCAGCCGAGCCTTGTTTCTATGATTGTTGCCTCCGCGCTGCGCGTGGCGGTCGCTACCCTCCTGTTCACGGCGGGCGGCATGGCTGTAGGACTTTTTTGCGGTATCGTGGGCACTGCGCTCTATGGCATGATCAAAGGCGTGCCCATCGACATGGCCAACGCTTATCGTCACGTTGCAATCCCCATTGCGCTCCTCGTCGGAACGTGCGCCCTCATTGGCTCGGCCATCGTAGAAGCCCGCGGCCGCACACGAACATCCCTGTAGCGCATTGCCCCGCTGTTCTGCACTCCGATAAACTCAAGAGTTTCTGACCCGCAGCAACGGCTGCATACAGGTTTGTCATTATGTCTGAAAACATTCATGTGAAATTGCCCGACGGCAGCGTGAAAGACGTGCCGCGCGGGACCTCCGCCCTCGACATCGCCAAGAGCATCAGCCCGCGGCTGGCTGATGCCGCTTTGGCTGCACAGATCAAGCCACTGTCATCGAACGGCAGCGGCGGCAACGGACATCATCCGCCGACCGAAACCACCAGCGCGGCAGCGGCGGCGCCCGCCTCAGCGCACGCGCCTTCGGCCGACGGCCCGCGCCTGATCGATCTTGGCCGCCCGTTGGAGCACGATGCCGAGCTTCGCATCCTGACCGATCGCGATCCGGAGGCACTCGAGGTCTATCGACACTCGTCCGCGCACTTGATGGCAGCGGCTGTCCTGGAGCTCTTCCCGGAAACCAAGCTCGGCCACGGTCCGGCCACCGAGTCCGGCTTCTTCTACGACTTCTATCGCGAGAAGCCGTTCACGCAGGACGACCTCGAGGCCATCGAGAAAAAGATGCAGGAGCTGGTGAAACAGGACCTGCCCTATGCGCGCGAATTTCTGCCGCGGCAGGAGGGCCTGGAGCGCTTCCAGTCGGAAGGCGACTTCATGAAGTGCCACTTCATCGAGCAGTTCACCACGCCTGACGAAAAGATATCCATCTACAAGACGGGCAAGTTCACCGACTTCTGCCGCGGGCCGCACATCCCGTCGACCGGGCGCATCAAGGCGTTCAAGCTGCTGAACATCGCCGGCGCGTATTGGTTGGGCGACGAGAAAAATCCGCAGCTGCAGCGCATCTACGGCACGTCATTCTTCTCGAAGAAGGACCTCGACGACTATCTGCACAAGCTGGAAGAAGCGAAGAGGCGCGATCATCGTGTGCTCGGCAAGCAACTCGACCTCTTCTCCATCCAGGAGCTGGCCGGGCCGGGGCTCATCTTCTGGCATCCCAAGGGCGGGCTCATTCGCAAAGAGATGGAAGACTGGATGCGCAACGAGTACCTCAAGCGAGGCTACTCGCTCGTATGCACGCCGCATGTGGCGCGCGTCGATTTGTGGAAGACCAGTGGTCACGAGGGCTACTACGCGCAAAACATGTTCACGCCGATGGAGCTGGACGACGCGAACTATCGCATGAAGCCGATGAATTGTCCGTTCCACATCCTCATCTACAAGGACTCGTTGAAGTCGTACCGCGACCTGCCGGTCCGGCTGGGCGAGATGGGAACGGTTTATCGCTACGAGCGTTCGGGCGTGATGCACGGACTGCTGCGCGTGCGCGGCTTCACTCAGGATGACGCGCACATCTTCTGCACGCCGGAGCAGATTGAAGACGAGGTCAGCGGTTGCGTCGACTTCGCCCTGGCCGTGCTGCACACCTATGGCTTCGAGCAGTACCAGGTCGAGCTTTCCACCTGGGACCCGAACGATCGCAAGACCTTCATCGGCAGCGACGAGCAGTGGCAATCGTCCGAGGCTTCGCTGAAAAACGTGCTGGAACGGCGTGGCATTCCTTACAAGCTCATTCCCGGCGAAGCAGCGTTCTACGGCCCCAAGATCGACATCAAGTTGGTCGATGCGATCGGCCGCCTGTGGCAGCTTTGCACCGTGCAGTTCGACTGGAACCTGCCGCAGCGCTTCGACTTGGAGTACGTCGGCGAAGACGGCAAGCGCCATCAGCCGCTGATGGTACATCGCGCGCTCTACGGATCAATCGAGCGCTTCTTCGGCGTGCTCATCGAGCACTATGCCGGCGCGTTTCCGGTGTGGCTCTCGCCGGTACAAGTGGTCGTTATCCCGATTGGCGAGAAGCATCACGAGTACGCTCAGGCTGTCGGCGAAAAGCTCAAAGGTGCCGGCGTGCGCGTGCACGTCGACCTGCGCAACGAAAAGATGAACGCCAAAATCCGCGAGCACGCAATGCAGAAAGTCCCCTTCCAGCTCGTCGTCGGTGACAAGGAGATGGAAGCCGGCGAGGTCAACGTGCGCGTCCGCGGACAGGAGAAAGCCGAAGGCTCGGTGAAGGTGGAGTCGTTGGTCGACCGCGTGAAGGGGCTGATTGAGAGCAAAAGCGCCACGTTATAGGGCCTTGTGTTATAACACGCTGCTTCATCGCGGGCCGGGGTCACTCCGTCCCCTCCCGTCGAGTGCCAAAATACTTGCGAATGCCTATGGTGTTGTACTGGCCCCAGGGGCCGTTCGCGCCGAG
>Ga0070741_10009941_pt1 | contig 18207 bp, 17 predicted proteins | sample Coa_R1_4_FD_66440 | JGI IMG/M metagenome (GOLD analysis project Ga0070741, IMG submission 66440) | Surface soil microbial communities from Centralia Pennsylvania, which are recovering from an underground coalmine fire - Coalmine... | ecosystem: Environmental > Terrestrial > Soil > Unclassified ...
GTCTCTATCTCATCTCTCACAAGTACGGCCGGGATTGGGACTTCACCTGGTCCGGCCTCGCTCGCTACGCGCGCCTCGTCGAGAGGCTTCGCGCCCTGCTCGCTCACAGCGCGCAGCGAGGCCGGCGCGCCGGTCCCGGCGCCGCGCTCATGCGCGAGTTCGACGCGGCGCTGTGCGACGACCTCGACATCCCGCGTGCGGTACGCGCGTTGCGCCGCGCGCTGCGCGAGGGTGACGCCGCCGCGGTCCGGAAGATGCTCGACGTCCTGGTCGGGACGGCCGCCCTGAGCTAGGCGACCTCGAGCGGAGACCCGCAGTTCGGGCACTCCATGCCCGCGTCGAGCTGGACCATCGTCTCGCACACCGGGCACAGCACGTCCGCGACCGGCTGCGGCTCGTCCTCGCGAGCGTCCTCGTCCATCGCGGCGGGCACCTCGCCGAGGTCCAGCGCCGGCGCGCCGCAGTTGAGGCAGATGTACCCCGGCTGCGTGAGCCGGTAATCCTGAAGCTCGCCGGAGGCGTCGATCTCGACCTCGGCGAACAGGGCGCGGAAGAGCGCGCCGCCGCAGCGGCGCGAGCAGACGAGCATCATCTCCGACTCGAGAGTAGGGGAATCAGGCGATGCGGCGGCGAAGCGTGGCTGTCCCGGCCACGATCAGCAGCACGCAAAAGCCTGCCACGACGCCGGCGTCCAGCTGCAGCGCGGGCCACGTGAGGTCGGCGCCCTTGACCATGATGTCGCGCATCCCGTCGACCGCATAGGTGAGGGGCAGCACGTCGCTCAGGTACTGCAGCACCTTCGGCTCGGTGGTGACGGGAAAGATGATCCCGGACAGGAGCATCTGCGGAACGATGACCAGCGGGATGAACTGCACGGCCTGGAACTCCGAGCGCGCGAACATGCTCAGGAAGATGCCGAGGTTCACCGCGGCGATCGCCATCAGCGCCTCCATGCCGAAGATGAGCGCGACGTTGCCCTGGTTCTGCACTTTCAGGATCGCCAGCGAGAAAACGAGGACCTCGGCGGCCTGGACCAGGGCCAGCACCGTGAACCCGATCATGTAGCCGAGCACTATCTCGCCGCGGCGCAGCGGGCTTGCCATCAGGCGTTCGAGCGTGCCCTGCGAGCGCTCGTTGAGGAACGAGACGATCGTGATCACGAACACGAGGAAGAAGACGACCAGCCCGATGAACGCCGCTCCGAAGTAATCGAGCGTGTCGTAGCTCGAGCTGCCGTACAGCCGGATCACCTGGGGCTGGAAATGCACCGAGCGTCCCGCCACCTGGGACGAGAGTCCGATCATCGCCTGCTGGAGCGCCTGCACGACCGGCGAGTCCTCGCCGGGCTGGGAGCCTTCGAGGTGAACCTGCGGCGCGACGTTGCCGGACTGGACCTGGGCCGTGAAGTCGGTGGGGAAGACGATGTAGGCGACCAGCGTGCCGTCCTTCAGCTTCGCGTCGCCGTCGGAGGCGGCGATGGTGCTCGTGTGGATGAGGCTCGACTGGTCGAGCGAGTTGGTGACGATCGCGCCGAGTGGACCGGAGTCCTGGTTGGCGATGCCGACAGCCGGCGCGCTCGCCGAACCTCGCAGCAGATAGCCGAGCAGGCCGAGGATGATGATCGGCGCGACGAAAAGGAGCGCCAGCGTGCGACGGTCGCGACGGAAGCCCTGCATGAGGCGGCGGGTGATGGCGGCGACGCGGTGGCCGCTCACCTGGCCACCGCCCCGGCGAGCTCCAGGAAGGCGTCCTCGAGATTTTGCTTGCCGGCCTGGGCGCGGATCTCGGACGGCGTGCCTTCGGCCAGCAGCCGGCCGAACTGGATGAGGCCGAGCCGCTGGCATCGCTCGGCCTCGTCCATGACGTGGCTCGAGACCACGATCGTCGTTCCGGCCGCGGCCATGCGGCGGAAGTCTTCCCAGAACTGGACGCGCAGCTGCGGATCGACGCCAACGGTCGGCTCGTCGAGCAGCAGAAGCTCCGGACGGTGGACCAGCGCGCAGGCGAGCGAGCAGCGCTGGCGCATGCCACCGCTAAGCGTCGCCACCACCGAGCCGCGCCGCTCGTAGAGCTGGACGAGCTCGAGCACCTCCCTGACGCCGTCCTCCGCGCCGTTGATGTCGGCGAAGAAGCGGACGTTCTCCTCGACGGAGATGGCGGGATACAGCGCGGCCTGCTGCGTCATGTAGCCGACCTTGCGCAGCACGCCGACGTCGGGCATGCGCCGGCCGAGCACGGTGACCGTTCCCGACTGGGCCTCGAGGAGGCCCACGATGAGACGGATCAGCGTTGTCTTGCCCGCGCCGTTGGGACCCAGCAGGCCGTAGATCTCGCCGCGCCGCACCTGCAGGGTGACGCCGTCGAGCGCGGTGAACGCGCCGAATCGCCTGGTGACCCTGTCGACGTCGACCGCGTACGAATCGCTCATGGCTTCGCCTCCTCGGGCCGCATCGCGCGCACCCACGTCTCGGCCAGCTCGGTCACCGCTTGCTCGCCGTCGAGATCGACGCCGAGGACGCGCTCGGCCGCGCGGCGCGTCATGAGGTGAAAGAAGATCGGTCCGACGAACGACTGCAGTGCCAGGAGCGGGTGCATCGGCCGCAGCCGGCCCTCCGCCATCTGGGTCGTCATGTAAAGGGTCAGGGCGCCCACGACGCCGCCGACCGCTTCGCGCGCGGCATCCTCGCTCTCGGGTGCGAGCCGGGTGACCTCGTAGAAAAAGGCACGCAGGAGGCCTGTCCGGTCTGCGCCCTCGGCGTACACGACGCGGAACACCGTGCGGGCGATCTCGGGCATCAGGACCTCGGGCGGTTGCCGCCCGGCGGCTCCGATCATCGCGATCACGCGCTCCAGCGGGGAATAGCGGTAGACGAGGGCCGAGAACACCGCCGCCTTGCCCGGGAACAGGCGGTAGAGAGTGGCGCGCGACACCCCGGCGCGGACGGCGAGGCCGTCCATCGAAAGGGCCGCCAGGCCCTGGGCGCCGACCTGGTCGAGCGCAGCCGCGAGAATGCGCTCCGAAGCGTCGGGCTCGGGCGTCACGTCGAGGGCCCTGAGGAGCTCCTCGCGTGACTGGAAGACCCTGTAGAAGCTTGCGCGCGAGACACCTGCCGCCCGCGCCAGCTGGTCGACGGTGGGGCTGGCCCCGCCGGCCAGCATGCCTCGCGCCCTGGTCATGATGCGCTGGCGGGTTCGGGTTCCGGCCACCGTGGCGGTGGGCATGAGGCGAGACTAGACAAGACGTCGCGTCTTGTCAAGTCTCATCGTCTTTACGGGCTGGGTTGGCGGCTCGGTGGGTGGGCCCTAACTTGGCCGGCATGGGCTCACGAGCGGTTGCGCTCTTCACCACCGTCCTGATTGCTGTGGCGGCCTGCGCCTGCGGCACGGCGACCGCTCCACCGGTGCGCCAGCCAGCTTTGGGCCGGGTGTCGGCGACGGAGGTCGTCGGGCGTGCCGAGCGAGTCGAAAGGATGACTCTGGCCGACCTTCGGGCCGAGCGGCTCCGCTCCGTCTTCGAAGGTCGAGCGCTGCGGGTGCTCGGGGCCCAGGTCGGGGTGATGGCGGCTCGAGGCATGCGCGTCGAGGAGACGGCGGTGGTCGTGGCGCTGGTCGCATGGGACCCCGGCGCGGCCGAGGCGGTGCTCCAGGTCGAGTCGCGGCGCCGGCTCATCACGCTTGACGAGCCGGACCCGGCCTGGTCCTCGTCGGTGCGCCAGTGGTGGTCCAGGCTCCGCTACGAGGCGGGCGCGTGGTGGGTCGTCGACGAACAGGACCTCAGCCCGGATCGCTGGCGGCCGGTGAGCTGACGATGCCCCGCCGCGTCCTCGCGCTCGTCGTCGCGACGTTCCTGGCGTCCATGCCGGTGCCCGTTCGCGCGGCATCCTCCTGGGGCAGCCCGCAGTACGGTGATCCCCCAGGCTGGTGCACCAACTACTCCGACATGTGGGTCGCCAGCGTCGTGACGAACGACCCCACGGTCCCCACCAACCCAGAGATGCAGACGTTTTACGGGTTCCACAAGAACCCTGGCTACGACGATTGGTACGGCTGGTTCTACGGCGACTTCCGAGGCCTCCCGGGTGATTCGTCGGGCTGGGTCAAGCTCCTCCACGAGAACTACCCGCAGCACTACCACTGGAACTTCGCCGACAGCGGGTGGTCCGTTCACGGCCATGCGAAGGAGTACATCGCCTATTACAACTGGACGTTCGGAGGGCAGTGCGGCCTGGGGTCGCGAGGTGACCGCACGCCGCCGCCCTACATGGCGGACCAGTTCGGCTACCCCGTGGTCGACATCTACGTCGACTCCGTGCCGCCATTTCCGCCGCAGCCTTACGTGTCCTCTGTAACCCCGAGCTCCGTAGCCTTCACATGGACCGCCGTCGCCGACCGTGGTGACGGGGCGGGCGCGGACTACTTCGTGTCTGGCCTGGACCACTACGTCTCATGGCTCACGTTGAGCAACCGCGCCGGTCAGATCCAGTACGCCGTGTCGGCCGCACCGCGAATGCTCGAGCTCGATGATCTCGGTTCTTCGGAGACCGCATGCCTCCACGTCCAGGCTTTTGACCGGCTCCAGAATTCGACGGGGGACCAGGTTGCCTGCGCCTCGCCGCTGCAGCCACCGGCCATGCCGGCATGGAACGCCAAGCCTCCGACGATCGCCGCCAACCCGGCGGCTCCTGGGCTCGTCGGCCTCGAGACATGGTTCTGGCTCGCGCCGGGGCCCGCGCCGATGACGCTTGCCGAGACCTACCGCGGGATCGACTACACGCTCACCGCCACGCCCCAGCGGGTCGACTGGGACTTCGGCGACGGCTCGAGCGAATCGATCGCCGGCGCCGCTGCCTTCGGCGCGGCCTTCCCGGCCCCGTCCACGGTGGTGCACGTCTACCAGGCGCACGACCGAACGGGTTACCGGGTGTCCGCCGCCGTCCGGTACGCGGTCAGCTGGAGCGCGGCGGTCGGCGGGCGCAGCTTCGGTCCCTACCCGCTCGGCACCGTGACGGTCCAGGCACAGCCGCTTTCGTATCCGGTGGAGCAGGCGCAGCCCGTGCTGCTGCTCATATGACCCGGCTCAGGAACCGGTCCAGCCCGTCAGCCTGTCCACGGAGATCGCAACGACCGTGCCCTCGGGCGGCATGCGCCGGTACTGCGGATACCGGCCCATGAGCAGCTCGATCGCCCGCCGCCGCTCCACCTCATCCACGACGAATCTCGCCGTGCCGTCGACGCGAACCCACCACAGCCGGCTCCAGTCCTGCTCGTAGTGATCGACGAGCATGCTCACCGCGGGATTGGACTCGATGTTGCGCAGGCGCTTCAGGTCCGTCGTGCGCTTGGGCTTGGCGTCGACCGCGAAGTACACGATCCCGCCCTCCAGGGCGAAGCAGACCGGGACCACGTGGGGCTGGCCGCCGGGACCAATGGTTGCCATGCGCGCGACCTGGGCGAGCGCGAGCCGAGCCCGCATCTCGATCGTGTCCATGGAGCCAAAGTCTGGCGTCTGCGACGGACGGATGCGCCCGCTTAGCGGCTATCGTTGAGCTCGTGCAGAGGCTCCGCACATACACCGTCGAAGAGGCGAACCGCGAGCTGCCGCGCGTGCGGCGAATCGTGACCCAGATCTCCGAGCTGTCGACCATGCTGCCCGAGCTCGAGGACCAGGCGCGCATCGCCGAGTACGAGTCGAAGCGCTCCGGCGCAGGCGAGGAAGAGCGGCAGCGCCACCAACAGGCGCGCGATGCCGTCAGCGGAGCCGAGATGGAGCTGCTGAAAGCCGTGGCGAGCCTGAACGGGATGGGCATCCAGCTGAAGGGCCCGCTGGAGGGCCTGATCGACTTCCCTTCGTATCGGGACGGCGAACTGGTCGAGCTCTGCTGGAAGCTCGGTGAAGAACGCGTCGAACACTGGCACCGGATCGGCGAAGGGTTCGCCGGCAGGAAGAAGCTCTAGCTAGGCGTCGTCCTTCATGGCGGGTCGTCCGGCCCCGCCTCTGACCGCCTCGTAGACGGTCTTCGCCACGCCCGCGGCATCCAGCCCATGCTCGCGCAGGATGTCGGCCGCCTTGCCCTGGGGCAGGAACGCGTCGGGAAGGGCGATTGTGCGAACGCGTCCGGCGAGACCGTGCGGGGCGAGCGCCTCGAGCACGGCGCCGCCGAAGCCGCCCGCGCCCACGTTGTCCTCGACGGTGATGACGACAGGGTGCCGGCGCGCCCAGTCCGTGATCCGCGAGTCCACGGGCTTGACCCAGCGCGCGTTGACCACGCTGCAGCTCACTCCCTGCAGCTCGAGCCGCTCCGCCGCCTCGCTCGCGACGTGGACCATCCGGCCAACCGCGAAGATGACCGCGTCGGATCCCTTGCGCAGCTCCTCCCAGCGCCCGATGGGCAGAGGCTCGACAGGCAGGTCCGGCGTCGCCGGCACCGGGCCGCGTGGATACCGGATCGCAACGGGACCGTCGTGGGCAAGCGCCGTCTCGAGGACGGCGCACAGCTCGGTCGCGTCGGCGGGGGCGACGATCTTCAGGTTCGGAATGAGCCTGAGGTACGAAAGGTCGAAGATCCCGTGATGTGACGCGCCGTCCGGGCCGGTCACGCCCGCTCGGTCGAGCACGAAAACCACGGGAAGCTTGTGCAGCGCGACGTCCATGATGGTCTGGTCGAACGCGCGCGCGAGGAAGGTCGAATAGATGCACACGACCGGGTGCATGCCCGCGATGGCCAGGCCCGCGGCGAACGTCACGGCATGCTGCTCGCAGATGCCGACGTCGAAAAAGCGGTCGGGGAACTCCTTCGCGAAGTTCAGAAGCCCGGTCGACGACGCCATCGCGGCGGTGATGGCGCACACCTCCGGGCGGCGTGCGGCCGCGGTCATCAGCGCCTCACCGAACACGTCGGTGTAGCTGAGCTCTGTGGAGCGCGGGCGGCCGGTCAGGGGATCGAATGCGCCCACGCCGTGCAGTTTGTCGATCTCGTCCTCGACGGCCGGCCCATAGCCGTGCCCCTTCTCGGTCACCACGTGGACGACCACCGGCTCGCGCAGCTTCTTGGCGCGTGACAGCACCTCTTCGATCTCCGGTTCGTCGTGCCCGTTCACCAGCCCCGCGTACTTGATGCCCAGGCTCTCGAAGACGGTGGACGGCTGGAGCAGTTGCTTAAGACCCTCTTTCACCCGATACGCGGCCTGGTCCGCCGTCGCGCCGACCAGCGGCAGGTCTCGCAGCAGGCGGGAGATGTCTTCTTTGATGCGCTCGTAGCGGGGGTCCACGCGCAGCTGCGCGAGGTGGTGGGCGAGCCCGCCCACCGTCGGCGCGTAGGAGCGGCCGTTGTCGTTGATCACGATGATCAGGTTGGGCGGCTTCAGGTGCGCGATCTGGTTCAGCGCCTCGTACGCCATGCCGCCGGTCAGCGCCCCGTCACCGATCACCGCGACCACGAAGCCGGGGACTTTCTTGCGCAGCCGCGCCTCGGCGATTCCGAGCGCGTAGCTCAGAGAGGTCGAGGCATGGCTGTTCTCCACCAGGTCGTGCTCCGACTCCTGGCGGGACGGATAGCCGGACAGCCCACCCGGCTGCCGCAGCGTGGCGAAGCCCGCCGCGCGACCGGTCACGAGCTTGTGGACGTAGGCCTGGTGGCCCGTATCCCACACGATCGCGTCCTTCGGGCTGTCGAACACGCGATGGAGCGCAAAGGTGAGCTCGACCACGCCAAGGTTCGGGGAGAGGTGCCCTCCAGTCCGGGAGGTTGCTTCGACGAGAAAGGCCCGCACCTCTTCGGCGAGCGCGGTCAGCTTGGCCTGGTCGAGCGCCCGGAGGTCGGCGGGCGACTTGATTCCCGCAAGGAGGCCCATCAGATAGCTAACGTTCCAGGCCGGCCATCAGTTCCGCGAGCTCGATGCAGAGACGAGTCCCCGCCCCGCTGGGCCCCCTCAGCACCGTGGTGAGCTCGGTGTTCGTGTTCCAGGCCGACGCGGCGATGTCGATGTGCGCCCAGGGCTTGCCGCCGGCGAACTCGGCGATGAACATGCCGCCCAGGATCGTGCCCGCCTCGCCGTACTCCGAGTTGCGCAGGTCGGCGATCTGGCTCCGCAGAAGGATCCGGTAGTCGGCGTAGATGGGGAGGCGCCACACGCGGTCGCCGGCCTCGGACGACGCCCGTTCGACCATGCCCCAGAACTTGTCGTCGTTGCTCACCGCCGCGCTGGCTCCGTGGCCGACGGCGATCGTCGCGGCTCCCGTGAGCGTGGCCAGGTCCATGATGTGCGTCGCGCCGTTGCGCAGCGCGTGCGTCAGCGCGTCGGCCAGGACCAGACGCCCCTCGGCGTCCGTGTTCACGACCTCGACCGTCTTCCCATCGGCGCTCACGAGCACGTCCCCCGGCCTTTGCGCGGCCGGGCCCGGCATGTTCTCCGTCGCGGCGACGATCGCCATGACGTCCAGGGGGACCTTGCGCGAGGCGATGACGTCGATCGCGGCCAGCACCGCCGCCGCGCCGGACATGTCCGCCTTCATCTGGCTCATGTGCTCCGGGTTCTTGAGCGAGATCCCGCCCGTGTCGAACGTGATGCCTTTGCCCACCAGGGCGAGGACCTTCGCCGGCCCCTTCGCTCCGCTCTTGCCGCCGTGGTGGCGAACACGGATCAGGCGAGGCGGCAGCGCCGAGCCGGACGCCACGCCGAGCAGCAGGTTGTAGCCGCCCGCCTTCAGCTCGTCGGGACCAAGCACCTCGACCTCGAGGTCGTGGCGCTGCGCGATCCGGACCGCCTCCTGCGCGAGCGCTTCCGGCGTCAGCTCGTTCGGTGGCGCGTTCTGCCACTCCCGGGCGCGGTTCGTCGCCTCACCGCTCTCCTGGGCGGCGACCACCTCGTGCTCGCGGCCGCTGCCGAATCCGATCAGGACCAGCTCGTCGATCTCGCGCCGCTCGGGGTGCGCGCCGGTCTGGCGCGAGCGGCGCTCGAAAGTCCCCATCACGCAGCCTTCGACGACCGCCTTCAGGCTCTTGGCTTTCAGGGGCTCCGTGCAGAGGACGCCGAGCCGCTTGTAGCCGTAAGTCCTCGACGCGCGCACGAGCTCGTGGTGGGCGGACCGGAGCCGCTGGCCGTCGAGGTCGCGCATCGATCCAAGGCCGTAGAGGATGACGCGCCGAGCCGCGATTCGACCCTGGGACGGGATCGGCAGGATTTCGTGGATCCGGCCCCGGAACTCCGCGTTCGCGACCATCTCGGAGAGCACCCCGCCCAGGGCGCGGTCCAGCTCGAGGGCGGCGCCCGAGGGCTTCTGGTCGGCGGCCACGGGGACCGCCAGCGCGTCGACGGGGATCTGTGCGGCGGGCGCGGCCAGGAGCGTGATCTTCATGCAGGCCTAAGCCTACCCTTACGGTTTCAGGCCAGGTGCTCGGCCACGAGCTCCAGCACGTGGGCCACGCGGAGATCCATGCCGCGCCGTCTCGCGGCCGCCGCGATGTGCGTGAGACAGCCCGGGTTGTCCGATGCCAGGACCGCGCAGCCGGTCTTCGCGATGGCGTCGAGCTTCCACTGTGCGAGCCTGGCCGCCGCGTCGGGCCACTCCAGGCTGAACGTGCCGCCGAACCCGCAGCAGTTGGCGATGTCGGGGAGGTCCACGACCTCGTAGCCCGCGAGCTCGAGCACGCGCCGGGGTTCGCTCTTCAGGCCGAGCTGGCGCAGCGACTGGCACGAGTCGTGATAGGCGACCTTCAGGCTCATCCGGTCGGGCTCGACCAGGCCCGGGTTGGCCTCGAGGACCTGGAGAACGAACCGGGTCGAGTCGCGCAGGCGGGAGCGGAGGCTTTCGGGTACCGCAGCGCCCCAGTCCGAGGCGTCCATCGTGAGGGCGCCGAAGCACGACGCCGACGGCGTGACGACCAGACCCTTGGAATTCTCAAGCGTGGCGGCGAGTGACGACGCCAGGCCCGCCCCCGCCTCGAAATCTCCGGCATTGGAGGCGATGAGCCCGCAACACCACTGGGCCTTGGGAAATCCAACCTTGAAGCCCGCGGCCGCGGCAATCCGCTCGAGGGCAACGCCCGCCGCCGGCAGCATCCTGTCCACCATGCACGAGGCGAAGATGGTCAGGGGCTCGCCGTCCACCTCGATCGTGCTCGCTTGGTCGCGGTAAGGCCGCTGCGCAAGCCGCGGGGCTCCGGGCACGAGGTTCGAGAACGGCGCTGCCGCCCGCAGCACACCATCGGCGAGGCGAGGCCTCTTCCACACCTCGAGCAGCGCCTTCTTGCGCGCCGACTTGCGGCCCGAGCGCCGGTGCTCGAGGATCTGCCGCGGCAGGGGGATCCCGACGGGACAGATCTCCTGGCATGCGTTGCACTGCACGCACAGCGTGTTGGGGAGGTCGGACGCCTCCAGCCCGTGGTGGAACGGAGTGAGGACGAGGCCGATGGGTCCCGTGTAGATGTGGCCGAACTGGTGTCCTCCGACGGCCATGAAGGGCGGGCAGGCGTTGGAGCACGCGCCGCACCGGATGCACGTGAGCGCGTCGCGAAAGACGGGATCCGCGCGCATCTTCTCGCGGCCGTTGTCGATGATCACGCAGTGCATCTCGCGCGGGCCGTGCACGCCGATCGTCAGTGACTGCTCGATGTCCGCCGATCTTGATGGCCCCGTTATCCAGTTCACGTAGCTGGACATGAGCTGGCCGGTCCCGCTCCGAGCGAGCATGCGCAGCACGGCAACGGCGTCATCGAGGCTCGCGACGAGCTTGTCGACGCCGAACAGCGCGATGTGGACCGGGGGCAGCGTGGTTGTCAGGTCGGCGTTGCCCTCGTTGGTGACGAGCATGATCGTGCCCGTCTCCGCGATCGCGACGTTGGCGCCGCTGATGCCGACCGTCGCCTCGATGAACTTCTTGCGCAGGGAGTCGCGAGCGTGCTGCTGGATCGCCGCGATGTCGGGCGAGGTGTGAAACACGCGCGCCGCGTCTTCTTTCGTGAGATGGATCGCCGGTGCGATGAGGTGCGAGGGCCGCGTGTGCGTGAGCTGGACCATCCGCTCACCGAGATCGGTTTCCACGACCTCCATGCCAAGCTCTTCGAGGAACGGGTTGAGCTCGATCTCCTCGCTCGCCATCGACTTCGACTTCGTCACCACCATCGGAGTCCCGGCCGCGAGCGAGCCGCGCGCGGCGGTGCAGATCTGGCCGATGATGCTTCGCGCCTCCGCGGCGTCGCTGGCGAGGTGAACCTTCCCGCCGACCGCCTCCAGCCGCTCGGTGAACTGCGCCAGGAGCTCGGGCAGCCGGTCGAGGTTGGCGAGCCGCCGGCGCTTCAGCTCATCACGGCCCTGCTCGAAATCGAGGCTCTCGAAGGCCCTGTCGCGGCGTGCGCGAAGGCCGGTCATGGCCTGGACGAGGGCGGATTCCAGCTTCTCGTCGTGGAGCGCTCGGCTCACACGGCGTGCGAAGTGCCGCCGGCTCTCAGGCACGCGTCTTCGACGTTTCCCGGATGGCTTCCTGCAGGTCGTCGGCGGTGGACACCGGCGCCAAGCATATGGTCCCGGCGCAGACCACGGCGCGCTCGTCCCCGGCGGCCTCGAGGACCGTGTACGGATGCGCGAGCACGGCCGCGCGCGCAAGCTCTGGATTGCGCGTCGTGACCTTCAACGAGTGCGGGAGCCGGTCGAGCGCGCGAGCGAAGAGCGCCGCCATGAGGCCGTACTGCGACGGCAGGGCCGCGACCGACTCGAGGGCTCGCCGTGCGTTCGCGCGGTAAGGCGAACCCGGGTCGCCCACCAGCGTGTCCAGCTCGGCCAGCGCGATCGCGGCGATGGAGTTCTCGGCCAGGGGCTTGATCCGCTCGCCGAGGCGGCCAAGCTCGTCGCCGCCGGCGCGGTCGAAATAGCCGCCCAGGTTGCCGTCCGCGTAGCGGTCGTCGAGGACGGACGCCAGGTCCCTGGCCACGTCGAGCCAGCGCTCCCCAAGCCCGTGCTGACAGGCGCGCACCGCCGCCCACAGCGACCAGACCTGGTCGCCGAGCTGGCCCTCGACACCGGTGGAGTGGGCCATCCCTGCGCCCTTTCGATAGGCGCGCGCGAACAGCGAGTCGAGCAGATCTCGTGCCCTGTCACGCAGCGCCGGCCGCGCGGTGCGCAAACCCGCGTCCAGATAGGCGATCGCCAGCGCCGCGTTCCAGGACGTGTAGACGCGGCGATCGACGAACGGCGCCTGGATGCGCGAACGGCCGCCGGCGTCCAGCGCGTAGTAATGCTCATCGGCGTCCTGCGAGCCCGCGTACAGGCCGGTCACCGGATCGCGGAGCACCGAGTCGAGATACGCGGTTGTGCGGTCGAGGACGTCCGTCATGCCGGCCAGGCCGAGCGCCGTGACCAGGCCGGCGTGGTCTTCGAGCATCTTCTCGAAGTGGGGGACGCTCCAGTCCTGCGTCGTCGAGTATCGGAAGAAGCCGCCCTCGACGTGGTCGTACGTCCCGCCGGCGGCCATCTGCTCCAGCGTGTGTGAAGCGATCCGGCGCAGGTCCTCATCGGACCGCAGGGTCGCCTGCTCCAGCAGCAGCGCGATGGCGTCTGTCTGGGGGAACTTTGGCGCGGTGCCGAAGCCACCGTAGGTCCTGTCGTACGAGGTCACGACGGCTTCGAGCACGGCGTCCACGAGCGAAGCCTCGAGCTCACCGGCGCTGCGCGCGAGGCCGCCGGCAGCGCGCTTGCGGGCGTCGAGCACGCGCGTCGCTATCTCCGCCTGGTTCAGCCGGTAATAGCTCGCGACTCGCGTGAGGGCACTTGCCATCTGGTCGGGCGGCATGTATGTCGCGCCGGTGAGGATGTCGCCCGAAGCCGTGAGGAACGCGGTCGATGGCCAGCCGCCCATGTTGTAGCGCTGGTTGATGTCCGGCCGCTCGTCGTTGTCGACGCGAACCGCGACATATTCGTCGTTGATGACCCCGATGACGCCAGGATCGGAGTACGTCGTCTCGTCCATGACATGGCACCAGTGGCACCACACGGCCGAGATGGAAAGGAGGATGGGGCGACCGGAGCGGCGCGCCTCGTCGAAAGCCTCCTGGGACCAGGCGCGCCAGTGGATCTCGGCGGCGCGGTTGGGGCGAGGCGAGAAGTGAAACTCGGGCGCGGCCTCGGGCATCGGGACAAGGTTACGATGGCGATGTGATCTCGACGAGCGCCGTCGACGCGTACATCGAAAAGCATTCGCGCCGCTTCATCGACGAGCTCGAAGAGCTGTGCGCGTTCCCCAGCATCTCCAACCACGGCCGCGACGCGATCCAGCCTGCGCGAGACTGGCTCGCCGACCGGCTGTCCCGCTTCACCGACCGGGTGGAGACGCTCGAGGCGGGCGGGATGCCCGCGCTGTACGCGGAGGTCCCAGGCGCCGGCCGGCGCAAGCTGCTGCTTTACGAGCACTACGACGTGCAGCCCGTCGATCCCATCGAGCTGTGGGACTCCCAGCCTTTCGAGCCCGTGGAGAGGGATGGCAGGATCGTGGCCCGTGGCGTGGCGGACGACAAGGCCGACGTCATGGCGCGGCTGCACGCGCTGGAGACCCTGAAGCACCTCGGCGAGGTGCCGGTCACCCTGCGCTTCCTGATCGAAGGCGAAGAGGAGATCGGCTCGAAATCATTCGAAAAGATCGCGCACGACCACGCGGACAAGCTTCACGCGGACGGCTGCCTGTGGGAATCCGGCACCTCGTTCGACGACGCCGGCCGCCCGACCATCCAGTTCGGATGCCGCGGGCTGCTTTACGTGACCCTTCGCGTGCGCTCGCTCGCCTTCGACCAGCACTCCGGGTTCGCCTCCATCTATCCGTCGGCGGCGATGTACCTCGTGGGTGCTCTCGCCAGCCTGCGCGACCAGGACATGAACATCAAGATCGCCGGCTTTTACGACCGGGCCCTGAAGCCGACCGAGGCCGACAGGCGGATGATGTCGAAGATCGACCCCGAGGTCGAGAAGCGGCGCGAGCTCGTCGGCTTCGAGCGCCTGGTGCGGGATCCGAAGCCGGATCACGTCATCGAACAGCTGCTGTTCCTTCCGACCTGCAACATCGCCGGCGTCACGACGGGCTACCAGGGCCCGGGATCCAAGACGGTGCTGCCCGCGGAGGCCAGCGCAAAGCTCGACTTCAGGCTGGTCCCGGAGCAGGACCCCGACGAGATCCTCCGCCTGCTGCGCAAGCACCTGGATGAGAACGGGTTCGAGAAGGTCGAGCTGCTGGCCGGCGAGGGGGAGAGGCCGGCACGGTCCGACGCAGGCTCCGAGGTCGGCCGCGCGGTGATCGAGTGCGTTCGCGAGATGCACGGCGAGCCGGTGCTCTGGCCGTTCATGCCCGCCACCGGCCCGATGCACCCGGTGGTGGCCGACCTCGGGATCCCGACGGTTCTTCCCGTCGGCGTCGGACGGCCGGACAACCGCATCCACGCGCCGAACGAGAACATCCACGCCGCGGACTACATCAACACCATCAAGCTGATGTGCCGCGTCTGGGAGAGATTCGGCGAGAATCGCGGCTGATGGAAAAGCTCACCGACAAGCTCTTCACCGTCAAGTACAACGAGGACACGGGACACCCCCACATCGAGATCACCGACCAGGCGGTTTGCGCGACGAAGTGCACGGGCAAGTACTGCACGCACTTCTGTCCGGCCGGCGTGTACGAGTGGAACGAGGAGCAGCGCAAGACGCTCGTCAGCTTCGGGAACTGCATCGAATGCGGCGCATGCTCGATCGGCTGCCCCTTCGACAACATCGAGTGCTCGTCGCCGCGAGGCGGCTACGGCGTGCGGTTCCAGCACGGATAGCCCGGCTGGAATACGGACATCGGCCCCCGGATACCTGTGGTTGAGATGAGTGAGTACGACGTGATCATCGTGGGAGGAGGCCCCGCCGGACTGGCGGCTGCCCTTTACACCGCCCGCATGAACCTCAAGACCGTTGTTCTCGACCGCGGCCCGCTCGGCGGCCAGCTGCTCAACACCGAGCTGGTCGAGGACTACCCCGGGTTCGAGTCGATCCTGGGCACGGACCTGGCGACGAAGATGGGCGAGCACGCCCGTAAGTTCGGAGTCGAGGTCCGGGACTTCGAGCCGGTGAAGGAGGTGGACGTCGAGGGCCGCATGAAGGTCGTCCGCCTGGAGTCGGGAGAGGAGCTTCGGGCGCCGGCGCTCATCATGGCCGCGGGCGGCCTGCCGCGGTACCTGCAGGTGCCGGGCGAGAAGGAGTTCTGGGGCCGCGGCGTCAGCTACTGCGCGGTCTGCGACGGGGCTTTCTTCAAAGGCCAGGAGCTGGCGGTCGTCGGAGGCGGCGACGCGGCCGTCGAAGAGGGCGAGTTTCTCACCCGGTACGCGTCGAAGGTTTACATCCTGCACCGGCGGAGCGAGCTCCGGGCCCAGCCGATCCTGGTCGAGCGCGCCCGCAACAACCCGAAGATCGAGTTCATCTTCGACGCGCACGTCAAGGAGATCGGAGGTGACAGCAAGGTGCAGGTCGTCCGATACGAGCAGCGCGGCCAGATGCGAGAGCTGCCGGTGGGCGGCGTGTTCATCTTCATCGGTTTCGTGCCCAACTCGGGACTCTTCAAAGTCCATGTCGATCACGACGAGGCCGGTTACATCGTCACCGACCGCAACATGCAGACCTCGGTCGACGGTGTATGGGCGGTGGGCGACGTGCGTGCGCAGCTGACGAAGCAGATCGCGACGGCTGTCGGGGACGGGACGACGGCGGCGGTCGCGGCGTCGGCCTACCTGGCCTCCCTGAAGGACGCGGCCCGAGCCTAGGCCGTCACGTCGATCCAGACGAGGCCCGGCGGCAGGGTGATCGGCTGGCCGTTGCTGAGGGTGAAAGTCAGCGGTCCGTGGCCGTCGGTGGAGGCCCAGTTGCCCGCGTACGCCTGGCCTTTGTAGTAGACGTCGATGTGGCCGTTCGTGTCGAGGTCGAAGTCGTGAACGAACGAGCCGTGACCGTCGGGAACGCCGAGTGACTCTCTCGTGTGCAGGACCACGAGCATTTCGATCCGCAGCGGCTGGTTGAGCCCGGCGTCCCGGTACGCGTGGCCGAGCTCTTTCTTGGAGTAGGTCCCGGTTGCGGGGTCGTACGTGTAGACGGAGTAATGCTCGTCGACCTTGATGCTCGTGGCGGGCGACCCGCCGCTCAATCCGGGACGAGCTTTCGGAAGCGTGTAGGCCGGGATGCCGGGAAACAGGTTCTCGGCCGCCTGGACCCGGTCGCCGTTGATCATCAGGTTGTCGGGCGCGATGCGGGAGTTGCTCCGGTACTGGTAGCCGATGGTGTCGAAGAACTGGGGGGTTGGGTCCTGGGCCGCGGCCTGTCGCGTGGCCTGCGACTCGCCGGACTGGAAGAGCAACCCCTTGTAATGACGCCCGAGCTTCAGCGAGATGTACCGGCTCGAGCGCATCGGCCCGATCGTGTTGGGGGCATCCTGGAAGACACCGGTCAACCGCGTGATCCCACCTTCGGCGAGGTATTCGAAGACCATACCCGCCGCCTGCAGGCCGACCTGGTCCCACGCGCCCTCATCGTTGGGAATCTGGATCAGTGCCGGGTACTTGAGAGCGATGGTGTGCTGGTGATCGTGCCAGTAGACACCGGTCAGGAGGCTGAACCCGGCGGGGACGAGGTGGCCGGTCTGGTCGCGCCCTCCGGCCGGCATGTGAATCGTCAGAGGCCCCGACGGCAGCCCGGCGAGGGACAGCGTCGCGCTCCTGTCGTCGTCGGCCCACTTCAGCACGGCCGGCTGAGTCCCTATGAGGACGTTGATCGTGGACGGCACCATCGTGTCGTTGAACGTGAGCTTGATGGACGTGCCCAGGTCCGCCTCGACGCCGTCTTTGAGGACGGTCCCGTCCGAGGTCGTGATGGAAGCGACACGGGGCACGATGATCGTCGTGAAAGTCCAGTGCGCCGCGTTCACGCGGTGGTGGCCGACGTCGTAGATGGGCTTCATGTCCACGGTGTATTTCGTGAGCTCGTCAAGCGGCTTCGACGGCGCCCAGGCGTACTGGGTCTGTCCGGAGATCGCCTCGATCTTCCCGACCGTGGCCGGGGAGATCGAGAAGGCCTGCTCGACCGCCGCGATCGCGACCGGCCTCGAGAACGTGAGCAGGATCCGGCTGTCGGTCGGCACATCTTTCTCGCCGTTCGTGACGTTGGTGGCCACGGTGGTCGGCAGCGTGTTCTCGTAAGCGAGGAAGGCGCCCAGGGCCACGAGAACGACCAGAATCGTGAGCCCCGCCGCGACGAACTCGCGTCGACCGAAGCGCTTGCGCCGGCGAGGCCGACGAAGCGGCGCCGCCGGTGGCGGCGTGGCTGGCTCGATCTGGGGCAGCGACGTGGAGATGGACAACGGGCCGAGCCCGATTATGCCATCTGGGAGGGTCGGGGCTCAGCCTCCGAGGTGTCGCAGCAGCGCAAATGTGTACAGGCCGGTCGCGTGCCCGCTTTCAAACGCGATCTGCAGGGCGTACTGGCCGACCAGGGTCACGTCGTGGATGCGCAGCTCATCAGGTGCCAGCGAGCCGACATGCGATAGGCGTCCCGGCATGCCGGCCTCGCCGCGGCATTCGGCGCAGGGGCAGGCCCAGCGCAGCCTTTCCGCCGCGTAAGAAGTTCGCGTGCCGTCCTCCCACGTGATGTCCATCGTCTGCTTCTCACGGTCGACATCGACCTGGGTCGGAAACGGATCGGGGTCGATCAGCTCGGGCCGCCCTTCGTCAGCGGACGTTGATGACCGGCAGCTGCCGGTACGACTGTATCGACGTCCTCGCGGCAACCTGCGACGCGATCGCTACGAACGCCTTCGCGCCCGCAGAGTCCGGCCGCGAGATGACGATCGGCACGCCCGCGTCCGCGTCTTCGCGGATCGCCTCCTCGAGCGGGATCGCGCCGAGGAACGGCACGCCGAGCTTCTTGGCCGCGGCCTCGGCTCCGCCGTGGCTGAAGATCTCGTGGCGGTGACCGCAGCTCGGGCAGACGTACCAGCTCATGTTCTCGATGAGGCCGAGCGGCGTGACGTTCAGACGGCGGAACATCTGGAGAGCCTTGACGGCGATGTCCGTCGCCACGTCCTGCGGTGTGCAAACGATCGCGACACCCGTCAGCGGCACGGCCTGCGCGAGGGTCAGCGAGGCGTCGCCCGTGCCGGGTGGCAGGTCGATCACCAGGTAGTCGAGGCGGCCCCAGTCGACCTGG
>Ga0070741_10009942_pt1 | contig 18205 bp, 9 predicted proteins | sample Coa_R1_4_FD_66440 | JGI IMG/M metagenome (GOLD analysis project Ga0070741, IMG submission 66440) | Surface soil microbial communities from Centralia Pennsylvania, which are recovering from an underground coalmine fire - Coalmine... | ecosystem: Environmental > Terrestrial > Soil > Unclassified ...
GCCGCGCCTGCAGGCTGCCAAGATTGAGCTGGAAAAACACTACCAGGTCGAAGGCGAGGTTACGATTTTCCCCAGCGAGCTGCGCCAGGTATTCACCAACCTGATCACGAACGCCATCGACGCTATCGGGGAAAAGGGCCACTTGTCGCTGGCGATCGAGCGGGCGGCGGAGCACCAGGTGGTAGTGCGTGTGCGCGACACCGGCTGCGGAATTCCGCAGGAAAATCTCAAGTCCATCTTCGAGCCATTCTTCAGCACTAAGGGCGAGCAGGGTACGGGCATCGGCCTATGGGTCATCAAGGGCATCGTCGACAAGATCGGCGGAAAGATTGAAGTGGAGACCTCCACCACCGGCCAAACAGGAACGATGTTCAGCATCTTTCTTCCCGCTAATCGGCGGGAGAGCTCCGGCCCGGAGGCCGCAGAGACAACGGGTCACATGTCCCTCAAGACCCAAGCCCGCTGAACTGCGCGACAGCTTCGCGGGCCTTGGTTGCCGGCGTGCCCACGATTGGCGACGCTGCTCTCGATTGCGGCCAACATCGCCCTGCGCCGCGCCATCCTACCAACCGAACCAGCCAAACTTTACCGTAGGAGGCGCCATGGCACTGTTCTCAATGAGAATGGACAACCTGCAACAGTTATTTATCAAAGAATTGCGCGATCTATACGACGCCGAAAACCAGATAACCCAGGCGCTGCCCAAATTGATCGATGCAGCGCATCACCCCGAGCTGAAAAGCGCCCTGCGCGAGCACCTGCAGGTGACCAAGCAGCAGATTTCCCGCCTCGACCAGATCTTTCAGCGGCTGAACCAGAAGGCGACCGGCGAAAGCTGCAAAGGCATGAAGGGCGTCATCAAGGAAGGTGACGAGATCGTCTCGAGCGGCGGCGATCCCAGCACGGTGGATGCCGGCATCATCAGCGCCGCCCAGCGCGTGGAGCATTACGAGATGGCAGGCTACGGGACGGTGCGGACCTACGCCCAGTTGCTCGGCCAGCAGGAGATGGCGCGTTTGCTGCAGCAGACGCTGGATGAGGAAGCCGAAGCCGACGAGAAACTCTCGCAGATTGCCCGCAGCGTGAACGTCGAAGCCAAGGCAGCATAAACGAAGAGGAGCTTACGGCGGAAGGATTGTAAGCGGGGCGCGGCTGATCGACAAAAGTTCCGCCCCGTTACAAGAACTTTTCGAAAGTTGACTTTTTAGCAGCGTGCCCTTTGGCACGCTTTTTTTCGTCGGAAACAGATGTGCTCGTTGGCAAAAGCCCGCTAGGAATCTAACCCTTTGCGCTCGCCCTTATTCGTAGCGCAGCGCTTCCACCGGATCCAGCCGCGACGCCTTCACCGCCGGATACATGCCGAAGAACAATCCGACGCTCATGGCCATCAGCACCGCCATGACGACCGCCCAGACGGGCACCGAGGTCGGCATTGAAGGAAAGATCAGCGGCACCACCGACGCTGCCAGAATGCCGACCAGCACGCCCGCCAGTCCGCCCAGTCCGGTAAGCACGACCGCCTCCGTCAGGAACTGGCGAATCACATCGCCGCGCCGCGCGCCGATTGCCTTGCGCACGCCGATCTCGTGTGTACGCTCGGTCACCGACATCAGCATGATGTTCATCACGCCCACGCCGCCGACCAGCAGCCCGATCGAGCTGACGATGATAGTCATTAACGCGACCGTGCTCATGATCTGGTTAAAGCTGTCCGCCAGCGCGGCGGCCGAGCTCATGCCGAAATTGTCGGGCTTGTTGAAGGGCACGTTGCGGCGCCGGCGCAGCAGGCCGCGAATCTCGTCTTCGGCGGCGTCTTTATAGCCGTCAAACGCCTCGGCGCCGATGAAGTGCTCGTCGTCGGCGGGATAGTGTTTGCGATAGCTGTTGTAGGGCACCAACACCGTGCGGTCGGCGCTCTGGTCCTTGAAGAGCTGCCCCTTGCGCTTATCCAGCACGCCCACGACACGATACGAAACACCGTCGACCTGAATCACCTGGCCGAGCCCATCGTGGCCGGGAAAAAAGTTCTTATCGATGTCATAGCCGATCACGGCGACATCTTCGCGATGCTCGTCTTCGAAGTCGGTGAAGAAGCGTCCCTGGATGACGTGCGCGTTGTACACATCCTGGTACGACGTGGTGGTGCCGCTGTACTGCAGGTCGGTGATCTCGTGTCCGGCATAGCGCGCCACGCGCAGCGGCGGACGCTGCTGATCGGGGTTGATGCGCGGCATCACCTCAACCGTGACCCTCTTCACGTGCGGACACTCGGCGCGGATCGCGTCCGCGTCAGCCAGGGTCAGCGGCTTACGGTTGCGCTGCTCCTGGTCCATGCGGCCAAGCTGAATGCCAACATTCCAGCGGAAGATGAAGAGCGTATTGGTGCCGTAGTCTTCCAGAAAGCCCTGGAAGTCGCGGCTGACGCCCACCAGAATGGACGCCACGAAGATCATGGCCGCCACGCCAATGACCACGCCCAGCACGGTAAGAAAGGAGCGCGTCTTGTGCTCGCGCACCGTCTCGAGGGCCATTCGGGAATTGATTCCTAAAAGCATAGTTGCCAGTGGTCAGTGGCCACTAGTTCTCATACCGCAACGCCTCAATCGGATCCAGTCGCGCGGCCTTGCGTGCGGGATAGACGCCGAAGAACACTCCTACCGCCGAGGAGATTGTAATCGCGATGGCGACGGCGGTGAGCGGAACCGACATCGGCACCGGCGTGGCGCTGCGCACGATCACGGCCAGCAGCCACGCGATGAAAACCCCAATCGCTCCCCCCACCAGCGCCATCACCGTCGATTCCACCAGGAACTGCAGCAGAATGTCGCGCCGCTTCGCGCCCAGGGATTTGCGGATGCCAATCTCGCGGGTGCGTTCGGTCACCGACGCCAGCATCACGTTCATGATGACCACTCCGCCGATCACCAGAAAGATCGAGACCAGGCCCACCATGCCAGAGGCCAGCGTCCCGGTCAGGTTCTTCCACAGTCCCATCAGGCTGTCGCTGGCCAGAATGCCGAAGTTATCTTCGTCGTTGGGCGCCAGATGGCGGCGGGCGCGCATCAGGGCGCGCGCTTCCTCTTGCGTGCGCTCCAGCCACTCCGGACCGCGCGTCTGCACGTTGATGTGCAGCGACGTGTTGCGCCCGTAAATCTTCAGCCAGGTCTCCACCGGGATATACACGAAGTTGTCCTGCGACTGGCCGAAGGTACTGCCGATGCGCTTGGCGACGCCGACAACCTGGAACTCCTGGCCGTCGACGGTGAGGACTTTCCCCAGCGGATCGGAGTTGCCGTAGAGCTTGTCGACCACGTCGGCGCCGATCATACAGACCATGTCGCGATGCTCGTTGTCGGTGTCGGTGATGTAACGGCCGCGAGCGACCTCTTCCACATCCATGTCGCCGATGTTGGCGGTGACGCCGCGCAATTCCACATCCGTTAAACTCTGCCGTTCATTGCGAAAGTTGGCGGTACGGGTCGCCTGCACCCCCACGGCTTTCGCCAGAGTGAGATTGTCGCGCAGCGCTTCGTAATCCTCCCAGGTAATTTGCCGGTTGCGCCGCTCCGCCTTTAGCAGTTCTTTGGCGTCGGTGATGATGGGATACTGCATCACCAGGAAGACGTTGGAGCCAAGATTCGCGATGCGCGCGGCAAAGTACTGGTTCATGCCGGCGATCAGCGCGATGACCAGTATCAACGTGGAAACGGAAAGGATGACGCCCAGCAGCATGAGAAACGAGCGCAGCTTGTGCGAGCGCATCGTCTCGAGCGCGATGATCGTGGGCTCGCGCAGAAAACGCACGCGCTCCAATCGCCGGGGCTGCATGGCGGATGTCATTAAGTATGGCGACGAGCCGGTACTCCCAATTCTACCGTCAGGACGGACCCGCCCGCAGCTGGTACGTGGCAGGATGCGGGAAAGTTGCACAGTCAACGGTCAGGGAAGCTCTGGTTAAGCCCGGACGTTGAGAGGGAACGGCTTTCAGCCCTGCCGCAAAGCGCCGCAAACGCCCTTGATGGGCGATACCTTGCTCAGTGCGAGCCCACCATCGATGCCCGCACCAGCTCCGTTGGCAAGTCGAGCTTCCGGCCTTGCGGGCTGAAGCGCGGCTGGTGCACCACTCCCCACTTGTTGAGCTTGAACTCCAGCGAGGTGCCCAGCACCCCAAAACCATACTTCACGCTGCGGCGGAAGTTGATGGACGACGCTTCGGCAAAGTACTTCGTCGGACACGACACCTCGCCGATGCGAAAGCCGAAATGCACGCATTGCGCCAGCATCTGATTGTCGAAGACGAAGTCGGGCGAATTCTCCATCAGCGGCAATGTGGTCAGTACCTGGCTGCTGAAGGCGCGATAGCCGGTGTGATACTCGGAGAGTTTGACGCCCAGAAACATGTTCTCGAAGGCGGTAAGAAAGCGGTTGGAAACATACTTGTACAGCGGCATGCCGCCGCGCAGCGCCTGCCCGCCGATGATGCGCGAGCCCAGCACCACGTCATAGACGTCGTAGGCGATCATGCTCGCCATGGCGGTGATCAGCAGCGGCGTGTACTGATAGTCTGGGTGCACCATGATCACCACGTCGGAGCCGGCCGCCAGCGCCTCGCGATAGCAGGTCTGCTGATTGCGACCGTAGCCGTAATTCTTGTCGTGCACAAAGACCAGCAGGCCCAGCTTCTTGGCCACGGCCACGGTCTGGTCCTTGCTGTAATCGTCTACCAGGATGCGCGTGTCGACGATGTCCGGAATCTCGCGGACCGTCGCCTCCAGCGTGCGCTCCGCGTTGTAGGCCGGCATCACGACGGCCACACGTTTGCCATTGATCATGAGCGTTTCCCTAGGCGAGCTCCCAATATGATAACCCGTTCGCGCTAATTCCGAGCTCCCAAACGCGGGGCGTGGACTGTCTTCAGCGGCCGGGTTTGAAACTCTGATATGGCCCTCTGCCGGTGGCGGCACGCTAGAACAGGCCAGCTCTACCCAAACGGCTTGTCGCGCCAAGTTTTTTCTGCGTAACGCAATCCGGCACTTTGGGTAGGGTCAATTTGAAATCTGAGCGGTGGAAGGGCACGGCTTCAGCCGTGCCGAAAGGGCGACGGTGGAAGGGCACGGCTTCAGCCGTGCCGAAAGGCCGACGGTGGAAGGGCACGGCTTCAGCCGTGCCGAGAGGGCGACGAGGGAACGAGGGCTTTAGCCCCGGTTCCGACGGCTAGCCGCCATCAAGGGCCCGTGGTTTCGTCGGACTGAAGCCCGGCTCTTCCACCGCTCGAAATTTCATACTCACCCACTGCCGCCCTTTGCCTCTCATTCAAATATCTTGCCGCTCTGCTAATCTGAACAGCTTGCGATGCCTCCGACTTCTGTCCTCATCGCGGCGGTTTGCGCGCTGCTGGGCGCGGCAGGGACAGCCTACTTCGTTCTCATCATCTGGGCCGCCAGGCGCTTCATTCGCGAAGAGGACCGGCCCGTCTCCACGGTTTTCACTCCTCCGGTCAGCATCCTGAAATCGCTCAAGGGAATCGATCCCGAGATGTATGCGGCCTTTCGCAGCCATTGCCTGCTGGACTATCCGGAATACGAGCTGCTGTTCGGCGTCCACGACCCCGACGAGCCGGCGCTGGCGCCGGTGGAACGGGTGCGCGCGGAATTTCCCGAGCTGAAGATTCGGGTAGTGCACTGCCCGCAGGCGTTGGGGCCCAACGGCAAGCTGAGCGTGCTGGCGCAGATGCTGCCGCAGGCGCAATACGAGCACATCGTCATCAACGATAGCGACATCGTGGTCAGCTCGGACTACCTGCTACGCGTTCTGGCCCCGCTTGCCTCGCCGCAAGTTGGCCTGGTGACGACGCTCTACTGCGCGCTGCCGGGCAAGACGCTGGGCTCGCGGCTGGAGGCGCTGGGCATCAGCACCGACTTCGCCGGCGGCGTGCTCGTGGCGCGCGAGCTGGAGGGCGGCATCCGCTTCGCCCTCGGCGCCACCATGGCCACCACTAAAACCATGCTGCGCAAGATCGGCGGCCTCGAGCCGCTGGCCGACTACCTGGCCGACGACTACGAGCTGGGCGCACGCATCGCCGCCGCCGGCCACACAGTTGAACTGGCCGAGACCGTGGTTGAGACCGCGCTGCCCGGCTACACCTTTCGCGAATTCTGGCGCCACCAGTTGCGCTGGGCGCGCAACATCAAAGATCGCCGCCCCGCCCAGTATTTGGGAATGATCGTGACCTTCGGATTGCCGTGGGCGATCCTGGCCGTCCTGTTTCGCCTGACCTGGTGGACCTGCCTGGTGCTGGGCGTGACGGTGGTCGCGCGCTTCGCGTCGGCCATCTTCGTCGGCCGTGGCGTGTTGCAGGATGAATACGTGGGCCGCGACCTGGGACTGCTGCCGGTGCGCGATTTCCTCGCGCTCGCGCTGTGGATCGCCAGCTTCTTGGGCAACACGGTGGAGTGGCGCGGCACGCTTTTCAAGCTGCGCAAGGGCAAGCTGGAAAGCCGGTAGAGCCGGCCTGAAGGCCCGCTCCGCCTAGTCGTGCGCCTGCGGAACGCGATCGCGCACGAACTCGATGGACCTCCGCACTGGAGTGATGCGGCCTTCTTCGTCGAACTGATATGGCTCCCCGCGCCAGAAGAACTTATTGCCCACAAAGCTGACCACCCAGGTGCAGAAGCCCATCAGGTCGCGCACCGGATAGAGCCAGCAAAGCTTCAGGCAGCGCGAGTCGCGCAGCACGCCCCAGCCGATCGCCAGCGCCAGCGTCATTCGGTTCAGCCACGCCAGAGCCAGCAGCTCGGCCCCCAGGCGCCCATGATGATTGCTGCCCAGCCCGAGCAGCAGCGCCAGCAGCCCGAAAGGCACGGCATACGTCAAACCCGAGCCGACATGTCCCCAGGGCCGCGAAAAACGCGTGCTCTTCATCCAGCGCAACTGATCGCCGAAGGTCGGCCGCAGCGAGCGGCGAGTAAGCACGTGTCCTACGCGATAATGCGAGAGCACAACCTGGTATCCGGCCGTGGCGATCAGGTTGCCAAGCACAAAGTCGTCGGAATAGAACTGCGCCGCCTCGCGCATGCCGCCGATAGCGTCGATGGCTTCGCGGCGCACGGCCATCGCCGCGCCCAGGGCGAACTTCATCCCCTCCATCATGTCCGCCACCATCACGCCGGCAGGCATCTCCACCGACATGCCCAGCGCCTCCAGTCGCGACCAGATGTCGCGCGCGGGAATGCCCTGATAGAGGCAGGTCACCAGCCCCACGCCCGGCTGCAGCAACGGCGGAATGACGTTGCGCAAAAAATCCGGTCCCACCAGAATGTCGCTATCGCTGATGACGAAGAACGCGTTGTCGGAGGAGCCCATCATCTTGGCCAATGAGAAGACCTTGGCGTTCGGCCATGAAGGCTCGCCCGAGATCACCACCCGGGTGCGTACCTGCGGATAGCGGGCGCGCAGCTTGGCGATTACGCTCAGCGAAGCGTCGTCTTCGCGGCGCGCGCCGAAGATGATCTCGAAGTTCGGATACTCCTGGCGGAAGAAGCTCTCCAGCGTCTCTTCCAGGCGCGGCTCCAGGCCGTGCACCGGTTTCAGGACGGTCACCGGCGGCAGGCTCTCCATCCCGAGCAGCAGCGTCGCCCGCCTCGCGCGACGCGCCACGAGCGCATAACGCAGCGCCGCAATCAACGCCATGGCCAGAAAAATTGTCGAGGTGAAGGAGCCGAAGATGGCGACGTACCACAACAGGTGCCGAGAGAAGTGCTCAACCAGTGTGGCGCCTACCCTACCCGCAGTCAGTACGAACATAGGAATCCTTCATTGTACCTGCCGGCGCGGCAAACCCTTAAACCCGTTAACTGCCGATTGGTTGCTCGGTGTCGCGTCCCTCGCCTTTCGCCGGCTTCTCTTCAATGTTGCGGGCCTCGGCTGGGTTCAACAATGTTGCGGGCCTCGGCTGGGTTCGTCCAAGCCGCCAGAGCCGCCTGACCCAGGCTGATTCCGCCATCGTTGGGCGGCACAGCGTGGTTGGTCCACAGTTCCAGCGAGTGACGCTCCATGCGCTGGCGCACGTCAGAGAGCAGAAGCTCATTCTGAAAGACGCCGCCGGAGAGGGCCACGGTATCCAGGCCGTGATCGCGGCAGAGCGCGAGGATGGCATCGCACAGCCCTTGCGCGATGCCGCGCTGAAACGCGCGCGCGATCTGGTTGACATCGCGCCCGCGCAGGCGGTCCTCAGCTACCGCCCGCAGCAGCGGACGGAAGTCGAGCTCGCCGCCCGCGAACGGAAATGGATACGCCTCCGCCGGGGAGTTCTTGCGGGCCAGCGACTCCAGCCACATCGCCGCCTGGCCTTCAAAGGTGATGGCGCGGGTGAAGCCCAGCAGCGCCGCGGCGCAATCGAAAAGCCGTCCCACCGACGTAGTCGAAAAGGTGCGGACATTCTTGTCTACCAGCTGCAGCGCGCGCTGGTAGCGCACCGGAAAATGGAACGGCGCGGCGGTCACGTCGGGCGCGCCTTCGATTTGTGCGAGAAAACCCGCGGCGGCCTGCACCGGGTGCTGCGCAGCCGCGTCCCCGCCGGCCAGCGCGGCGCGACGCAGATGCGCCACCCGCTGAAATCCTTCGCGAACGCTGCCGGCGAAGAATTCGCCGCCCCAGATGCTGCCGTCATCGCCATAGCCCGTGCCGTCGAAGCTCACGCCCAGCACCCGCCGCTCCCACTCTCCGCGCTCCGCCAGCACCGAGGCGACATGCGCGCGGTGGTGCTGCACCCCCAGCCTCGCGCCAGCCGGTAGTCCCACAGCGTGGGAGGTCGAGCGATACTGCGGGTGAGCGTCATGCACCACCAGCAGATCGTTCCAGCTCACCTCGTACATCGAGACCAGATCGCAAATCGTCTGCTGAAACGCCTGAAATGCCTGGTAATGGTCGAGGTCGCCGATGTGTTGGCTGACGAAGGCCTGCCCGTTCACCACCAGGGTCACCGCGTTCTTCAAGTCGGCGCCGACGCCGAGAATGGGGCGGCTCGCCGGGAAGCCGGCGACCGCGCCCGGAGCGTAGCCTCGAGAACGCCGCAGCACCACCGGACCGAAGGAGCCGGCACGCACGACAGAATCGTCGACCCGGCGCGCGATGGGACGCTCGCCCACCAGAAACGCGTCGGCAACGCCCGCCAGCCGCTCGAAGGCATCCTGCTCGGTATAGGCGATCGGCTCGCTGGAGCGGTTGGCGCTGGTCATGACCAGAACGTCGGGCGCGCCCGCGGCGAACAGCAGGTGCTGCAGCGGCGTGTAAGGCAGCATCACCCCCAGCTCGTCATTGTCGGGCGCAACGCCCGGCAGCTCCTGCTTTGCTTTGGCCAGCACGATGGGCCGCGACACGGAGGTGAGCAGGGCGGCAACTTCGGCGGTGACTTCGACGATCCCGCGTGCCGCGTCGAGCTCTCGCACCATCACGGCGAAGGGTTTTTCCTTGCGATACTTGCGTTCGCGCATGGCATGCACCGCTGCGGCGTTACGCGCGTCGCAGGCCAGGTGGTAGCCACCCAGCCCTTTCACGGCGACAATCGCTCCTTCTCTCAACAACGCGACCGTTCTGCGCACGGCCTCATCATCGCTGTGGGTGCCGTGTTCCTGCGCTGCTTCGACTGGGGCGGGATCACCCGTTTCAGGGCCGCCGCGGTCGTACAGCTGGTAGTGCGGGCCGCAGTGCGGGCAGGCCACGGGCTGCGCATGAAAGCGGCGGTTCGCCGGATCGTGATACTGCTCGGCGCAGTAGTCGTCCAGCGGCCAGTCCTTCATTGTGGTATTCGGCCGATCGTATGGCAGGCCCAGGACGACGCTGTAGCGCGGGCCGCAATCGGTGCAATTGATGTACGGATACGCGAACCTTCGGTCGGCGGGATCGAACAGCTCCTTCAGGCAGGCATCGCAAACCGGCAGGTCGGGCGAAATGCGGACGGTGGGCCGGTCGTGGCGCTCGCTCTCACGAATGGTGAAATCGGCGAAGCCGTCCGGCGCGACCTGGTGAACCTCGATCTCCGCCACCACGGCAGCCGGCGGCGCGTCGCTGCGCAGGCGTCTCAGAAAATCCAGCAATTGCTGCTCGTCGCCCTCGGCGTGGATCGCGACGCCCTCTTCGCCATTGAGCACCCAGCCGCCCAACCCGTGCTGCCGCGCCAGCCGATACACAAAGGGACGAAATCCGACGCCCTGAACGACACCGCGAATGCGGATAGAGCGCGCCGTGCGCATGGCGACGATGATAGTCGATTCGCAACTATTCCATGCGTTTGGACCCACGCCGATTGCTCACCAATCGCATGGCAGTGTAGGCTTTCTGCTTTGGTTGAAGCCGCTTTGGTTGGCTTGGGAACGGCTGTGCCGGGCGGGGCTTCGAGAAGTTGTATTCTCAAGCCGTTTGGGAGCCGGGTTGGTTAGCTGGCGGCTGGGAGCTGCCGGCTTTGGTTAGAACCGCCGGTTTGCTTAGAGCCGCGGGTTTGGCTACAGCTGTCGATTGGGAGCTGTCGGTTTGGTTAGAGCTGTCGCTTTGGTTAGAGCTACCGGTTTGGCTACAGCTGCCGGTTTGCTTAGCTTTGTGTCATGACACGGTTTCGTATCGGGGCACGGCTTCAGCCGTGCCGCACGCGCCTCCATTTTTTTTGTCATCCCGAGCGGAGTGAGTCTGGTCGCGAAGCGACCAGACTCACGTAGTCGAGGGACCTGTTTTCTGCGCGAGGAAAGCAGGTCCCTCCACTCGCCCGCTGAAGCGGGCCGGTCGGTATGACAAACCAAAGAAGGGAATCATTCTTGCGACACTTCCGACCCGGCGTTAAACACTTGCAATCCCGACTCGACGTTCAGTCTTTGCGGCAATTCCGTCTCGACTCAAAACACGTGCGACTCTTCCGAATTATTCTGCTGCACACATTGCTATTTGCATTTTCGACGGTACTGGTCGCTCAAGATTCCTCCTCACCTCAATTCCCGGGCCTCAAGTGGCGCCTGATCGGCCCATTTCGCGGCGGGCGCGTAACTGCCGTCGCCGGTGTTCCCGGCGATCCGCGCGTCTACTACATCGGCACCCCGGGCGGCGGCATCTGGAAGACCACGGACGGCGGACGCGTGTGGCGTCCGATATTCGACAGCGTCCCGGTGCCCTCGATCGGCGCGGTGACCGTAGCTCCCTCCGACGCCAACATCATTTACGCCGGCACCGGCGAGCAGACTCGCGGCAAGGGCATCTACCGCTCCAGCGACGCGGGCAAGACGTGGGCCAGCGCCGGCCTCGCCGACGTGCCCTACATTCAGGCCGTGGTGGTCGACCCGCACAACCCTGACATTGTGGTAGTCGGCGCAAACGCGCTGGGCTTCGGGATTCTATGGCGGCCGCTGCCAAAATCAGTGGCGGCCAATAATCGCGGCATCTTCCGCACCGAAGATGGTGGCAAGAGCTGGAAGAAGGTCTACGCCAGCGACGCCAATCTCGGCGTCGTCGACATGTGCGCCGACCCCGAAAATCCGGCAACCCTGTATGCCTCGGTTTACGTTCCCGAGCCCGCCGGGACGAAGTCGGAACCGGTTGCCGACTCCGGCAGCAGCAAACGCGAAGAAGGTCCCACATCGGAGATCCTGCGCTCCAGCGACGGCGGCGTTAGTTGGGGACCGCTCGAATCCAAGGGCTTGCCCGACAAGGCGCGCGGACGGCTCGGCATTTCGGTGGCCGCAGGCACCGGAGGCAAGCGCCTCTACGCCATCGTCGAGCAAGGCTTCTACCGCTCCGACGACGGCGGCGCCAACTGGTATCAATCCACGAAAGACCCACGCATTGAAGGCAGCCCGTATTTCAGCCGCATCTTCAGCGACCCGCAGAACGCCGACACGCTGTATGTCGCGCAGACCTCGATGTATCGCTCGACCGACGGTGGCAAGACCTTCGAGGCCTTCACCGGCGCGCCCAGCGGTGACGACTTCCACCTCGCATGGATCGATCCGCGCGATTCCGCGCACATGATCTTCGGCGTGGACCAGGGTGCGATCGTCAGCGTCGATGCGGGCAAGACCTGGAGCTCGTGGTACAACCAGCCGACCGGCCAGTTTTATCACGTCTCCACCGACTACCAGTTCCCCTACCGCGTCTACGGCGCGCAGCAGGACAGCGGCACCGCGGGCGTGCTCAGCCGCAGCGACTACGGCGAAATCCTGCTGCAGGACTGGTACTCGATCGGCGGCTTCGAGTACGCCTTCCTCACCCCCGACCCGGCGCATCCCAACTTCGTCTTCAGCACCGGCTGGTACGACTCCGTGGTGCGCTACGACAGCTCGACCGGCGAAATCGCCACCGTCTTTGAGCGCGGACAAAAATATCGCGGCAGCAACATGCCGCCACTGGTGTTTTCGCCGCAGGACCCTGCCACGCTTTACCTCGGCATGCAGATGGTGCTGAAGACCTCCGATGGCGGGCGCAGCTGGCAGGAGATCAGTCCCGACCTCACCGCCTACGTTCCCAAGCCGGGGAGTGAAGACAAGCCCGATCCCGATAACCCGCCCGCTTCGATTACCGCGCTCGCGCCCTCACCGATGAAGGCGGGAATCATGTGGGCAGGCACCAGCGATCGCATCGTGCAGCTCACCCGCGATGGCGGCAAGAGCTGGCAGAAGGTCACCCCGCCGGGGTTGGAAGAACCCTGGCGCATTCTGTATGTCGAGCCCTCGCATCACGACGCGGCGACGGCCTATCTCACCATTGGCGCGATGCGCGAGTCGACGCCGCCGAATGTGTTGCGCACTCACGATTTCGGGCGCACCTGGCAGAAGATCGTCAACGGCTTTCCCGCAGACGAGATGGTGCGCGTCGTGCGCGAGGACCCGAAGCAGCACTGTGCGGACTCCACGATCAAGCTGGGCACCTGCTCACCGCTGCTTTATGCCGGCACCGATACCGGCGTGTACTTCTCCTGGGACGACGGCGACCACTGGCAGCGGCTGTCGCTGAACCTTCCGCCAACGCCGGTTACCGACCTGGCGGTGCATGGCAACGACCTCGCAATTTCGACCTTCGGCCGCGGGCTGTGGATCCTGGACGATGTCAGCGCATTACGCGAGTTCAGCCCCGCAATCGCCAATGTGAAGATGCATTTATTCTCTCCGGCCGACGCCGTGCGCGTGCGTTGGGACAACTATCAGGACACGCCGTGGCCGGTAGAAACCCCTGCCGGACAGAATCCGCCAGACGGCGCCATCCTCGATTACTACCTGAACGCCGCGGCGACCAGCGAGCTCACCATGACGATCTACGACGAACAGAAGAACCAGATCGCGCAGTTTTCAAGTACGCCGAAGGCCGCCGATCTTCCGCCCGCCAACGTTCCGGAGTACTGGTTCGCCGCGCCGGCTGCGCTCACGAAAGAGCCCGGGCTCAACCGTTTCGCCTGGAACCTTCGCTATCCTCCGCCGGCTACGCTGCCCTACGGCTACTACGGGAATCTGCTGGAGTACACCGAATACACGCTGGCCGATCACGCCGTTCCGGGCGAGACTCCGCGCCAGCAGCCGCAAGGTCCGTTGGTCGCGCCCGGCAAGTACATGGTTGAGCTGCGCTACGACGGCCAGACGATCCGGCAGCCGCTCACTGTAGCTCCCGATCCGCGCGTCCACGCTTCGCAGCACGACCTGGTCGAGCAGCGCGACCTCGCGTTGCGGATCACCCGCGGCATGAAGGCCAGCTACGACGCCTATCATCAGGTGGCGGCGCTGCGCCGCGCCCTCACCGACGCGCAGAAGGCACTCACCGGCACCGACGCCGACAAGGCAAAGCCCACCGCGGATGCCCTCATCAAGAAGCTGGACGCGGTAGAGAAAGGCACCCGGACGGCTCCCGGAGTTGGCCCAGTCAACCGCGAGCTCGCGCGCCTGATCTTCAGCGTGGAGAGCGCCGACATCCGGCCGACCGACTCGGTGCGCTCAGCCGTCGAGGAGAACTGCACCAGCCTGGAGAAGGCCGCCACGCAATGGCAGCAGCTCAACCAGCAGGAGGTTCCCGCATTCAATGCGACGCTGGCGGGAACCAAGGCCGAGCCGCTGCCGGTATCAGCCACCACATTCGGCGGATGCAAGTGATGAATACGGACAAACCGGAATCCGCGCTGTCCGAAAGAGCTTGCATCCTTTCGAACCGGTGCTAACATTCCACCCAAACACAACGAGCGCCCAGCCGCTCTCTCGATCCCAAGGCTCTGGAGCTGCTCGCCCGACTGCAAGCTTCTATGAAAAGAGCACGCCGATGCATAAGCTGGTTCGATCCCTTTGCCGCGTCTTGCGCGCCGGCGCGTCCGGGTGTCTTCTGCTGGTGCTGTTCACCCAGATCTCCGTTGCGCGAGTGCACACCGCCATCGGGGGATACTTCAATCAGCCCTCGACCTGGTCCGACGGCATCGTACCGTCGTGCGCCGGCGGTGAGACAGTGGTGGTCGCCTCCGGCGCAACCCTCATCCAGAACATCTCGTGCACTCTGGGCAGCAAGACGCAGGCGGTCGGCCCCGCCATGCATTTGCTGGCCAACTCAAACTATTACCCGGTCTTCAACACCGTTCTGACGCTGCGCGGATTCGATTCCTCCAATAATGTGCTGGCGCTGATCGATCTGGGTGGGCAGTTTGTGCCGCAGCCCGGTGTAACCATTGTGTCCGATTGCGCGACCGACGGCGCCTGCGTCTTCGTCAACAACGGCTATTTGCGATCGGCGAACGTGAAGTGGACCATACCCAGCGGCAATCTTTCGTGGAACAACAGCACGACTTACTTCGTCACCACGCTCGGCTATCTGGACCAGTACAATCTGCCGAACGTTCTCGTGGCCAGGCTCGCACAACCCTGGATCAGCAACTCCGAAGGGACTGGCCCGGGCTCCGCGACAGACAGCTCGATGAGCTTTCAGGACGCGCCTGCAGGAACGCTGCACACCGAGGTGGCGACCCTGGCCCAGGTCAACAGCCCTGGCACTTACTATGTGAACTACGACGCCGGCGTCCTGTACTGGTACCAAGCCTCAGGAGAGGACGAGCCGCAGCCGCTGCAAGCCTTCTATGCCAGCTATAAGTATCTGACGTACATTGGCGGCGTGATCGTAAGCACAAACAATGTCGCTGGCAACCAGGCCATTTTCGATCACTCCACCTTCACGTTCATGGGCACGATCGCGGCCGACAATACCTACCTCATCACCGCCGCGTACAAGAAGTCGAATTCCGCCGGCCCCAATCAACTGCTGCAGGTCACGAACAACACCTTCCGTTATTGCAAGCGATTGGTCGGATTCACCGGGCCGGTGAACGGGACGGCCAACGATCCCATCCTGCTGAGCGGAAACTCGATTTACACCACGCTCGGCGACTCCTGGGGCAGCGCCTTCGCCGTCGCCTTCGTCAGCAGCTCCTATGTCAGCGTGCAGAACAATGTTGTGCCCGGCAATCTGTGGGGCGCGCCGTTCCTGAACGTCAACGCGAACGACGCGGTCATCACGATGCAAGGCTGGACGATCCAGAACAATGTCGTCCGCAGCTCCGCCTTCGAGCAGGACGCCCCGGGCGCGGTACTCTGGCCGGACTCGGTGATCGCCAACAACTTCATCATGGGATTCTCCGGCGCTTTCGACGGCCGCCAGATCGCCGGGTTTGGCGGCACCTCGGGCCATCCCACGCTGATCAAGAACAATGTCTTCGTCCATCCCCATCGCGTGATGAATGTAGCTTCGTATCAGCAATTCGCCAATAACTACATCGCCGACTTCGATCATCACGGCGTGAACGGACCGGCGCTGTACAACGACACGCAGGTCACCAACGTCACGCTCACCGGCAACATCTTCACCGATGGCGGCGACTGGTCTTCGTTTCAGCTCGGCTATGTGACCAAGGTCTGGATCGACAACCTCATCATCGCGCAGAACACCAGCATTCATCCCACCCAGGGAGGCATTGAGTTCGGCGACCAGGGCGACAATGAAGGCACGGCGTTGCTCAGCAATCTGAACATCTACAACAACCTGTTTCCGTTCAGTGCCTACGGAGCAATCCGGCGGCCGGACACTCCCTCCGGCAATACGCGCGTGCACCTGTATCGCGCCGACTGGAGCGACTTCTATGGCGATACGACCACGTACCTGGGGATCAACAGCTTCTCCACCTTCACCTGGAATGGCGGCGACTACGACACCAGCTCGACACGCAATGTCACCGGCGTCTCCCTCGGCGATTGCAGCTACAACGCGCCGCAGTCGGGATTTTCGCTGAACTGGACGGTTACCAATCCCAGCAATGTAACGCTGAGCTGGAGCGGCGGCGCGCCGGTGCAGATGGTCGCCTATTCCAGACAGGTCACGGCCGCTGCCAACAACAGTAACTACGGCATTCCCGGCCTCTATTCCGGAACGCTCACCGACAGCACGCAGAACTTTCCCACGGCGCTGAATGCTCCCACGGTTCCGGCAGGCATGTGGGTGAAGATCGTCGGCGGCACCGGCGCCGGAGAAGTCCGTCGTGTGACCTCGAATACTCCGCAGGTGCTGACGGTGGTGCCGGCGTGGAGCACGGTCCCGGACACCTCCAGCGCGTATGTCCTGTTCAAGTCTGAGGTGAAACTGTTCGACGCCGCCGGCGGCAACTATGTTCTGGCGGCGCTCGACCTCCGCAGTGTCCCGGCGGGCAGCGCAACCGACAGCGGCATCGGTCTTGTGTTCCACACCGTCAATACGAATCCGTTGTTCGTCAACCGCAACGCCTCGTGGCGCACTTGGGACGTTGGTCAGGGCGGTGACGGCAGCGAAGATGCGACCTTTACCCTGCTCAGCAGCAATCCCGCGCTGATCTCCAATCTTCTCTCCTATGTGCGCCTGCAGTTCGCGCCGAAGAACATCGTCCTGACTCACGGCTTTAACAATCAGTACATCGGCGCCGTGCCCCCCGGCGGCGGCATCGGGCCGTAGACTCCGCGCGCCCTCGCGTCCTCATTCTTCGTTTAGCAACACTGCAGTCCAGTTTTCATGGACTTTTGATTTCGCATTCACCATCGCAGCTGCGTGAGCCGCTACCTTGCAGTTCGGAGGATACTCATGAAGCTGCACGAGCTCACGCCCAGGAAGTGGCGCGCGACGGCGGTAGCCAGCCTGCTCGCCCTTCTCAGCTCGACCATGCCTGTAAGCGCTCAGACTCCGGTCAAGCGCTCCGCGACCGAGACACCTATCCAGCACGTCATCGTCATCATCGGCGAGAACCGCACCTTCGACCACGTCTTCGGCACCTACCAGCCGGTTGCCGGACAGACCGTCGACAACCTGCTCTCCAAGGGAATCGTGAAGGCCGACGGCACGCCGGGACAGAACTTCTTTCTGGCGCACCAGAACTCGGCAGTCGATCGCATCGCCGACCGCTACCAGCTCAATCCCGGCACCCAGCAACTGTATTCGGCGCTGCCGACCCCCCTGGTCGGCGGTCCCACCTCGCCTTTCTTCAGCACCCTGCAGCAGGCAATGGAGGCTGAGAACGGACTGGCGCCCGACTACTACCAGTACATGATCTCGGGCGGCACCGGCTTAACAAGCGGCACTCCCGACACCCGCATCACCAACGTCTTCAGCCTGCCTTCGGGCCCGTTTCAGCTCACCAACTCGACCACGCATCCCTACGACGTCTACGACAACAGCCCGGTGCACCGCTTCTACCAGATGTGGCAGCAACTCAACTGCAGCGCGTCTTACATCTCCAGCGCGAACCCCAGCGGCTGTGCTGCGGTGCTGTTCCCCTGGGTCGAGGTGACCATCGGCGCGGGCAGCAATGGGCGCCCCCCGGCCATTCCCTTCACCGAGCAGAGCACGCGTGAAGGCGCGACTTCGATGTCCTTCTACAACGTGCAGCAGGGTGACGCCCCTTACCTGAAGTCGCTGGCCGATAACTACGCGATGAGCGACAACTACCATCAGGCTGTGATGGGCGGCACCGGCGCCAATCACCTGATGATCGGCTACGGCGACGACCTGTGGTTCAGCGACGGCAACGGCAATCCGGCGCAGCCGCCGCACAATCAGCTGGCCGGCGTCGGCTCGGCCAACCAGGGTTACGTCGATGAGATCGAGAACCCGAATCCCGCGCCTTCCACCAACAACTGGTACACCGAAGACGGCTACGGCGGCGGCTCCAACGGCTCGCCCTCGTTCG
>Ga0070741_10009943_pt1 | contig 18201 bp, 22 predicted proteins | sample Coa_R1_4_FD_66440 | JGI IMG/M metagenome (GOLD analysis project Ga0070741, IMG submission 66440) | Surface soil microbial communities from Centralia Pennsylvania, which are recovering from an underground coalmine fire - Coalmine... | ecosystem: Environmental > Terrestrial > Soil > Unclassified ...
CCCCAGCTCGCCGTGACCGGGACGACGGGTGGAGGCCGGGACCCTCCGACAGCAGCCGAAGCTCCAGCGTTCTTGCAGGGCGTTGGATCCCCTTCACTCGGCTTCCGCCCGTTCCCGGATATCCCCGAGCGAGCCGGAGCGCCAGCGGAGGCGAGACCAGGGGCGCCGCTTTCCTGTGACGGCTCATCCGTTGACCCCCGGCGGTGGCGCGAGGTCGGCGTCTGACACCTGGCCGGACACTGAGATCGCCTCCTGGGTGTCGCGGCCCTCGACCCGGTCGATGTCGCTCAGCGTGGGTGCGCCGGTGTCCTCGTCGAAGCAGAAGCGCGCCTGGCGGCCGTAGGGCGGGACCGGATAGCTGAACCGAAGACGCAGGTTGAAGCAGTTCGCCGACGTGGCGGTGACGTCGTAGATGCGGTTCGGTCCGAGGAGCTGGCTGCGCAGCACCGCTTCGCCGTTGGCCACGGTCTGGTCGTAGGGCGGGGCGGCACCGGCGTCCCGGCAGTGCAGCTTGCCGTCGGAGCCCTCGGCGCACGCCAAAAGCCGGTCGCCGCGGCGGGCCGAGACTGAGCCGAGGGCAACCGAGAGCCGGTCGGGCGGGCGCTGGGCGGTGCGGATCTCGTCCTGCAGCTGGTTGGTGCCGACGGTGCGCGTCCAGCGCAGCACCACCTTCCAGGTGCCCAGTTGGCTCCGCCGCCAGGCCGCGATGTACGCCGGCGCGGCGTCGGCCTTCGGCTCGGGCTTGGACGCATTCGAACCGCTGCTTGTCGTCGCCGCGATCGCTACGGCCGCGGCCACGCCCACGACGACGCCGGCGATGGCTCCACCCAGGACGGTCGATCCCTTCGTAGCGGCGACGGTACAAGCGTGCGAAGCTGGAAGGGATGTTCCACCACACTGCGTTCGCCAGCCGTGACTCCGCGGCCACTCATGCCTTCTACACCGACGCCATGGGCTTCAAGCTCGTGAAGGTCGAGGTGGCACCCACGCCCACGGGCGGTTGGGCCAAGCACTTCTTCTACGACACCGGCGGCGGCGAGATGATCGCATTCTGGGAGCTGCACGACGACAGCATCGCCGACACGTGGTCGCCGGCCATCTCGACCGGCCTCGGGCTTCCAGAGTGGGTCAACCATCTCGCCTTCGCGGCCGCCGACCTCGACGACATCGAGTCGCGCAAGCAGCGCTGGCTCGACAACGGCCACGACGTCGCCGAGATCGACCACCGCTGGTGCGTCTCGGTGTACACGATGGATCCCAACGGCATCCTCGTCGAGTTCTGCACGACGACCAAGCCGTTCACCGACGAGGACCACAAGGACGCCGAGCGGCTCCTCGCCGACCCGGCCCCGCCGGTGATGCCACCACCGGAGGCCAAGTTCTACGAGGCGCAGGCGCGCGCGGGCGCGTCGACTTAGAGATTGCTTCCCGGTTTCTGGCCGGATCCCGCTGACGAACCCGAGGCGGGACCGGGCCGCGAGGCGGTGACGTTCCTCGCCGAGGGCGAGGTTCCGTTGCGCGGCACGTTCTGGACGCCGCCGTCGGGCAGCTGGCAGACGGCGGTCGTCCTGACCCATCCGCGCGCCGACTTCTCCGTGCACTACGCGGCGCCGCTGCTTGCGGCCGCGGGGTACGCGGTGCTGGGCTTCGGCACCCGGTACGTCAACAACGACATCGACTGCCTGCACGAGCTGCTCGTCGCCGACGTGGCCGCGGCCGTCGACGAGGTCAGGCGCCGGGGCGCCGACGCCGTCGTGCTGCTCGGCAACAGCGGCGGTGGTTCGCTGATGGCGCTGTCGCAAGCCGAGCGCGAGCTGGGCGACGCCTTCGTGGCCTTGGCCGCTCACCCCGGCGAAGGCGTGTTCCTGCTCAACGCCATCGACCCGTCGGTTACCGACGAGAGCGATCCCTTCTCCGTCGACGCCGGCCTCGACATGTACGACCCCGCCAACGGCTGGCAGCCGTGGCCGTCGCCGTCGACCTACGACCGAGATTGGCTGGCGCGCTACCGCGAGGCACAGCGCGAACGGGTCGCGCGGATCGATGAGATCGCCAAGGCGGCATTGGAGGAGCGCACACGGGCGGGGCGGCAGGCGCGGGCCCTCGAGCGCGGCAGCGAGCAGTGGAACCGACTGCGCCGGCGGGCGGTGCACGCCCGGTACCTCACGATCTACCGGACCCTCGCCGACCCCGCGTACCTCGACCCGACGATCGATCCCGACGACCGGCCGCTCGGCAGCATTTTCGCCTTCCCCGATCCCCTCGACGCCAACTACGGCTACGGCGGCCTGGCTCGGGTGATGACGGCTCGAGGCTGGCTGTCGACCTGGTCCGGGCTCTCGTCGCCGGCGGCGATGGAGAAGACGATGCCGTCGGTGCGGATCCCAACCCTCGTCGTGCATCCCACGGCCGACACCGAGATCCGCCGGCGCGAGGCCCGGGCGATCCATGCCGCCTGCGGTACCGACGACGCCACCTACGCGGAGCTACCAGGTGCTTCCCACTACGTCCACGGCCACCGCCGGGCCGCTCTCGACCTGATCGTCGACTGGCTGCGCAGCAGGGTGCCACACGTCACTTGACAGATACCGACGAGTATCACATACTCAGCAGTATCAGATACTCACTGGTATCGGAGGTGACAAGGATGAGCGATCAAGGCAGAAGGCAGGCGAAGTCCTGGGTCGCCCGGGAGCTGCGATTCGAGCGGCTTCTGGAAGAACTTCGCACGCCTGTCCCCCCGGCAACGCAGAATGGGGCGTGCCGACCCGTCAGCGACTGACCCGCGAAGAGAAGAAGGCCCGGACCCGCGAGCGCCTGATCGAGGCTGCCGCCCGGGTTTTCGCCGAGAAGGGGTTCGCCGCCACCTCCCTCGACGAGGTGGCCGACGCCGCCGGGCTCACCAAAGGGGCGGTGTACTCGAACTTCGAGAACAAGGAAGACCTGGTGGCGGCGGTGCTGAAGGCACACCAGGACCGTCAGACCGGGATCCGGGACGTGGCGACCGCGGCTGGAACGCTCGAAGAACAGCAGGCGGTTGCGGGCCGCCTCCTCTCCGAAAGCATCGCCCGAGAGCGCGACGCTTTCATGCTCTTCCTCGACTTCACCGCCTACGCGTTGCGCAATCCGGCCGTCTACGCCGACTACTTGAAGCGACACCGGGCAGGTCGCAACGAGATTGCCAGCATGCTCGAAGAGAACGTCAGCGGCGGAGAACAGTTCAAGACCGACAGCGACCGAGCGGCCCTGATCTTCCAGGTGATCGTCAACGGGATCGGAATCGAAAAGCTGATCGATCCGGACGGCGTGCCTGACGATCTGTTCGCCCGGCTGCTCCCCGTGCTCCTCGAGGCGTTTGAGGCGGGCCGCCTCTAGTCGAAGCGGACGTGAAGGGCGGGCGGTGAGCGGAACGCCGTGCCCTGCACGAAGGGCTGCTCATAGTCGTCGTCGAGCCGGAGGTTCGGGAGACGGTCGAGCAGGGCGTTGAGCGCGACCGCGGTCTCCATGCGGGCCAGGTGCATCCCCAGGCAGATATGCGGTCCCCAGCCGAACGTCACGTGCTGGCGCTGCGCACGAACGATGTCGAAGCGGTCTGGATCCTCGTGCACGGACTCGTCGCGGTTCGCAGCGCCGACGCACACGTTGACGATGGCGCCGTCCGGGATGGAAACACCGCACACTTCGGCGTCGCGCGTGGCGTTGCGAAGCACGAACAGGATCGGCGGCTCCCACCGCAAACCTTCCTCGATGGCTTGGGGAATGAGTTCGCGGTCGGCGCAGATCGCAGCCAGCTGCTCGGGGTGGGTGAGCAGCGCGTAGAGGAGGTTGCCCGAGGACCGGTATGTGGTCTCGATGCCGGCCGGAAGGAGCAGGCGGAGGAACCCGAAGATGTCGTCGTCGCTGAGTCGGTGACCGTCGCACTCGGCCACGCTCAGGTCGCTGATCAGGTCGTCCTTCGGTGCTCGCCGTCGGTCATCGAGGATTTCGGCGAAGTAGCTGTCGAGGCTGCGGCCCGCCGCTTGGGCCCGCTCCCAGTTGACGAGGCTGCTGAGCAGCTCGATCGACCAACGCTGAAACTGCGGATAGTCACGTCTAGGAAGGCCGAGGATCCGGGCGATGACTTGGACGGGGAAGTCGAACGTCAGGGCGCGCACCAGTTCGGCGCGGCCGTCGGCGACGAACTTGTCGAGCAACTCGTCGAGCACCCGGCGCACGAGCTCGTCCCTCCACCGGTCGAGTGCCTTGTGCCTGAACGCAGTCGCAACGACGGCGCGGTGCCGGCGGTGCTCATCGCCGTCCATCTGGATGAGCGTGTGACCGACGACGTTCGCGAGGACCGACGAGGAGAATGTGTCCCCGTCCCTGAGGATGGTGGTGACGGCTTCGTGCGAGTAGGCGGTGTAGCTCGCGGCGTCGGGCGTGATCTCGATGTCGGCGCCATCGCCCTGAAAGAGCACCGGGATGTCGTCGTCGACGGGCGACCGGTGTCGGGCCGCGGCGAGGGCGGGGAACGGGTCGCGGCAGTCGCCGACGATCGTGTCCTGCAGCTCGAAGGGATCGAAGCCCGCGACGGTCAAGGTCACGCCTGACGAGCTCGGATCTGGTCCAGCGTGTGCTCCCATCGAAGGCGCCGGGTTAGCCAGTCCAGGGCCGCCCGCTGCTCCTGTGAAGGGCCCGAGGTGCGGTGATGCTTCTCAGATACAGTCATGTATCTATGATACGATTTCGTATCTGAGAGTCAAGACGGTATTTGAGAATCGGAAGAGTGCGCCAGAGGTCACAATGCAGGCCGTGGTCGAAAAGCTGACGCCCGAGCGTCGTCGGGAGCTCACCCGCAACACGCTGATCGACGCGGCCGCCGACGTCTTCACCAAGCGGGGCTTCCACGCCGCGTCGCTCGAGGAGATCGCCGAGACCGCGGGGTTCACGCGAGGAGCGATCTACAAGAACTTCGAGAACAAGGAAGAGCTCTTCTACGCAGTCATCGAGCGGCGCATCCAGGGCCAGCTCCAGCGGTTCTCCGAGGCGTTGCGTGAGGACAAAGGGTCGGCCACGAACTCGGCGCGGATGGCGGGGATCTGGGAGGAGATGCTCGCCTTCGACACCGACTGGTTCACGCTGGATCTCGAGTTCCGGCTCTACGCCATGCGCAACGAGGACGCGCGCAAGACGTGGGTCGAACACGAGCGCCAGCTCCACGACCTCGTCGCCCGCTTCATCGAGGAGCAGCAGAAGGCGCTCGGCGCATCGACCGCCGTCGACGCCGACACCATGGCGGGCATCGTCATCCCCGCGTCACAAGGCTTCTGGCAGTGGGCCGCCCTCGACCCCGACCAGGTCCACTACTACAGGGCCTTCCTCGAAGTCCTCCTCAAGGGCGTGGGATACGAACAGCCCTAGACGGCAATACTGAACCCATGCGCATGCGCAAGCCGTTGCCAGTCACGCTTGGGGTGCCCGGTGTTAACGCGCCCCCGCCCAAGAACTTCGACGAGTTCTACGCCTTCTACCTGAGCCAACATCTGCACCCCACGACGCGCCGCGTCCACGTCGCGGGCATGACGCTGGGTTGGCTATCTGTGGCGGCCGCCGTCGTGTTGCGACGCCGCATCGTCGCTCTCGGCTTGCCGCTGCTCGGCTACGGCGCTGCCATCCCGAGCCACTACATCTGGGAGAAGAACAAGCCGGCATTGACGCACGGCTTGATGCCGTTCATCTGGGCGATCGGCTGCGACTTCCGCCAATCGTTCGGGTTCTACACGGGCCGACTGGCAAGAGACGTCAACGAGGTGCGAGCCGCACTGAAGCTGACGCCGGCGCAGATCACGCTGGCTGACTCCCCCGAGCTGAGCTCCGCGGCCTAGACCCCCTTCGCCATGTTGGCGAACAACGTGTAGCGATCGACGAACGCCAACTGCACACTGCCGGTGGGCCCGTTGCGGTGCTTGGCCACGATGATCTCGGCGGCACCACGGTCTGCACTCTCGGGGTTGTAGATCTCGTCTCTATAGATGAAAAGAACGACGTCGGCATCCTGCTCGAGCGATCCACTTTCTCTAAGGTCGGCGAGCATCGGTCGTTTGTCGGCTCGGTTCTCCAATCCCCGGGAGAGCTGCGACAACCCGATCACCGGGCACTCCAGTTCGCGGGCAAGGATCTTCAGGCCGCGGGAGATCTCCGACACCTCGACTTGGCGGTTTTCGGCATCGGGTCGGCCCGTCATCAGTTGGAGGTAGTCGACGACGATCAAGCCAAGGTCGCCCATGCGGCTCTTGAGCCGGCGCGCCTTGGCCCTGATCTCCATCACGGTCAGGTGCGGGTTGTCGTCGATGAAGATGTTGGCTTCGCCCAGTCGACCGACGGCGTGGCTGATCTTGGGCCAGTCGGGCTCCTGCAGTCGTCCGGTCCGCAGACGGCTCGCATCGACTCGCGCTTCCGCGCAGAGCATTCGCTGCGTCAGCTCGAGGTGGCTCATCTCCAAGGAAAAAATGAGCACCGGCCTGTGCGCATGCATCGCCGCGTGCGCAGCCATGCCCAATGCCATCGAGGTCTTACCCATTGCCGGACGAGCACCTACGATCACGAGGTTCGAGGGCTGGAGGCCGGCCAGCATCTCGTCGAGGTCGGTGTAGCCGGTGGGGATGCCGGTGATCTCTTCGCCCCGCTCGTACAGGGCCTCGATGTGGTCGAGGCTCTGCTCGAGGAGTGGGGCGATGCCCATCATCGAGTCGGTGACGCGCTTCTGGGCGACCTCGTACACCATGGCTTCGGCCCGGTCGATGGCCATGGCCACGTCCTCGGGGAGGTCGTAGCCGAGCTCGGCGATCTCGCCGGCGACGCCAATGAGGCGCCGCAGCAACGCGTGGTCCTCGACGATGCGGGCGTAACGAGCGGCGTTGCTGGTGGCTGGCGTGCGCGCCTCGAGCGACAGCAGGGCCGGTAAGCCACCGACGAGGTCGTGGAGGTCGGCCCGCCGCAGCTCTTCGGCGACGGTGACGGGGTCCACGGGCTCGCCCTGCGCGTAGAGCGTGCAGATGGCGTCGTAGACGTGGCCGTGGGCGGGCTTGTAGAAGTCGTCGGCGCCGAGGTGGATGTTGACGGCCGCGGCGATGGCGTCGCCGGACAGCAGCATGGCGCCGAGCAACGACTCCTCGGCCTCCAGGTTGTGAGGCGGAACGCGGCCGACCCGTTGCTGCCGGCGTCGGGCGTCGTCGATCGATTGGACCATGGGGTCGCCCACCATCACGCGTACGGCCTGTGGGTCGCTAGAGCAACAACCTCAGGATTTCGCTGGGGAAGAGCCGGGGACGACGGGTCCCGATTTCCACAACCGAACATGCGTTCGATTGTGGCACGTCGCTTATTGAGCGACAACCTCCACGTTCAGGCGCACCTCGACGTCGGGGTGCAACCGCAGTGGCACCTCGTGGGCGCCCAGGGCCCGGATCGGCTCGTCGAGGTGGAGCCGGCGACGGTCGACCTCGATCCCGCTCTGCGCCTGGACGGCGTCTGCGACGTCAGCGGGCGTCACCGACCCGAACAGGCGGCCCTCGGCGCCGGCGCGAGCGGGGATGGTGATCGTCAGCGGCGTGAGCTTGGTGGCGATCTCCTCGGCCGCCTCGCGATCGCGGGCGTCACGGACCGCGCGCGCCCGACGCATGGACTCGGCCTGCGCCAGCGCACCCTTCGACGCGGCCATGGCCAGGCCGCGGGGGACGAGGTAGTTGCGGGCGTAGCCGTCGGCCACGTCGAGGACGTCGCCCTTGTGACCGACATCGGCCACATCAGCCCTGAGGATGACCTTCACGATTCCTCGATCTCATCAGCAGGCGCGGCCCCGGCGGCGCCTTCGGCCTCGAGCGCCTCTTCTTCCAGGTTCTCGACGTCGGTCACCAGTTCCTGGACCTCGCCGTCGGCAGCAGCGGCGGGGTCGCCGCCGCGATCGCCTCGGTCCTCGCGATCGCCGCGATCTCCTCCGCGGTCCTCGCGATCGCCGCGATCTCCTCGGTCCTCGCGGTCCTCTCGCGGCGGACGACCACGGCCGGGCCCGCGCTCGGCGACCGTGCGCTGGCTGTAGGGCAGGAGGGCGAGCTCGCGTGCGGTCTTGATGGCAACGGCGACGTCGCGCTGGTGCTGGGCGCAGTTCCCCGACACCCGGCGGGCGCGGATCTTGCCGCGATCGGACATGAACCGCCGCAGCAGGTTCACGTCCTTGTAGTCGACCCACTTGATGTGGTCGCTGCAGAACACGCAGACCTTCTTCTTGGCTGTGCGCCGGCCCGTGTCCTTGGGGGACCGTCGCCGGTCCCGATCTCCTCCACCACCGCGCGCCATTAGAAGGGCTCCTCGCCGTACTCGTAGCTGCCGCCCTCGGGCTCGTTGGCGACGGGGCGGCTACCGCCACCCCCGCCCCCTCCGCCGTCACCAGGGCTGCGCCGGTCGTTCTTCTTGATCTCCGCCGTGGCCCAGCGAAGGCTGGGACCGACCTCGTCGGCGACGATCTCGATAATCGAGCGCTTTTCGCCCTGCTCGGTCTCCCACGAGCGCTGCTCGAGGCGACCGGTGACGAGCACGCGAGCACCCTTCTGAATGGACTCGCCGATGTTCTCGCCCATGTCGCCCCAGGCCACCACGTTGAAAAACGACGTGGCCTCTTCCCACTCCTGGGTCTGGCGGTTCTGCCAACGACGATTCACGGCGATGCCGAAGTTGGCCTTGGCCTGGCCGGTGGCCGTGAATCGCAGCTCGGGGTCGCGGGTGACGTTGCCCACGACGGTGACGTTGTTGCCGTTTGCCATCTCTATGCTCCGTTCGCTTCTGCACTCGCCGCCGGCGCCGTGGCCCGAGGCGCCGCTGCTGCGACGTCGTCGGGGAGACGGATCACCTTGTGGCGGAGCGCTTCATCCGCGAGGTAGAGGGACCGGTCGAGCTCGGCCATCACCGATGGCTCGGCCTCAGCCCGGAGGACCACGTAGTAGCCCTCCCACTTGTGCTTGAGCTCGTAGGCGAAGCGACGCCGCCCCCAGCGGTCGGTCGAGACGACATTGCCGCCCCGCGACTTGATCAACTCCGTAGCACGATCGACTGCCGACCGGATGGCCTCTTCCTCCAGGCCGGCGTCGAGAATGATCATGACCTCATAGGGCCGCATGCGCTGGCCCACCTCCCTCCGGACCCGGGCCGTTGCCCGGGGCCGTGCCAGAAGCACGGCAGGGTTCGATTTGAACTGGGTCATGGTAGTCGAGCCGACGATCACGCCGACCAGTGTCCCAGCCGGGTGTGACAGGAATTGCCGAGCAGGTGTTTGCGCGATTCGTCGTCGTACGGACGACGAATCGCGCAAACACCTCAGCAGGCGGCGCCGACGGTGATCGTCGAGCTGGGGCCGATGCCCAGGGCGGACAGCTGGCCGCGGGGAACCTCGAGGGCATACCGGTAGGGCCGGGCCGCCGCGTAGGTCGGGCAATTGTCCCGGTCGGCGCAGGGCGGCATGTCCGTGGAAGAAACGAACCGTCCCGCCGAGTCGAACCAGGCGATCGACAGCGGCATCGGCGTGTTGCGCATGTAGAAGTTCTCACTGCTGTCGTCGGTGAACACGAACAGCATCCCCACGTGGCCGGCCAGGTCGGTGCGTTGCATGAGCCCCTTGGCCTGCTGGGCGGCGGTCCGGGCCAGCAGCGCGCACAGCTGGGCGCCGGCGTCCACACGGAACGACACCTCGCCGAACCCGGGCACGGCCGTCCGCGCGACCGGAATCGTGGTCACGGCCACCGCCGGGGCGTTTCCCGCCGCCGGCTTCAGATAGGGATCGGGCGGCCCGTTCGCGCCCTTGGCGATGAAGGCCAGCAGTCCGAGGACGAACACGACCGCGATCGCCCACGCCAACAGCCGCTGCTCGCGGCGCTCGTCGAATCCCCGATGGGCGCCGCGAGTCACGGCCGGAAACTAGGGCGTCAGGCGGTCTTGGTGACAGCGCCGTAGAGACCCAGCGCCTCGGCGACTTCGCCGTTGAGGTGATAGCTCTCCTCGTCCGAGGGGAACCGTCGGGTCCGCACGTCGCTGGCGTACGCCGCCAGGGCGGCGACGGAGTCGGCCTTCACGTTGGCGTAGCGCCGCACGAACTTGGGCGAGATCCGGTCCTCGATGCCGAGCACGTCGTGGTACACGAGCACCTGACCATCGCACCACGCGCCGGCGCCGATGCCGATGGTCGGCACCGAAACCGCCTCCGTGACCGCCCGGGCCACGCCGTCCGGGACGGCTTCGAGCACGATGGCGAAGCACCCCGCCTCCTCGAGTGCGACGGCGTCGTCGACGAGCGCGGCTGCGGCTGCGGCCTGCTTGCCCTGCACCTTGAAACCGCCGAGGGCGTGGATGGACTGCGGCGTCAGGCCCACGTGGCCCATCACCGGCATCTCGCCGTCGACGATGGCTTTCACCATGTCGACCCGCTTGCGGCCGCCTTCGAGCTTCACGGCCTGGGCCCCGGCACGCATCAGCTTGGCCGCGTTGCGCACGGTGTCCTCGACCGACACGTGGTAGCTCATCCACGGCATGTCGCCGACGACCAGCGGTCTCGGCTTCGCCCTCGCGACCGCGGCCACGTGGTGGGCCATGTCGTCGATCGTGACCTGCAGGGTGTCCTCGTAGCCGAGGACGACCATGGCCAGGCTGTCCCCGACGAGGATGATGTCGACGCCCGCCTCGTCGGCGATGCGGGCCCCGGGTGCGTCGTACGCCGTCACCATCACGAGCGGCGTACCGCTCCCCTTGCTGGCGCGGACCGCAGGCGCGGTCATCGCGTTGGTCGGCATGCTGCCTCCTTCCCGTCCAGCGCCCGTTTGGCTGCCGGCGGTTACACGGATCGTACCCCGTGGTTAAGGTTCGACACGATGTCGGAGCGGGCCTGCGAGAACTGCGCGAGGGACGACGACGACCTCGTCGCCGTCCACCGCGTCTACGTCACACCCGAGTCCTGGGACACCCCCGGCTCAACCCAGAAGGTCGACGAGATCGAGCTCTGGTGCTTCTCCTGCCGCTCCCAGTACCCGCACGAGGAGGCGGACACCTCCGCCTAGGGGTGCGGCGGCCTCGTCGGGGGCGGTCTCGTGGGTGGTGGTTCCGGGGGCGGCTGGGTCGGGGGCGGCTGCATGGGCGGTGACGTCTGCGGCGGCGACGTGGGCCTGGGCGAGGCGCTCGTGGTGGGCGGGGTCGACACGGACGGTGTGGTCACCTTCGCGTGAGTGGTCGTCGGTGTACCGGCGCCGACGGACGTGGGCGTCGACGTCGCCTGCTCGATGAACGAAACCCGCTGGCCGAGGATCTTGCCGGGGAAGCTGTCGGGCTTGGCGAAGTCGCCGGCGTTGGCGAAGCGCGGGTCTCGCGTCGCCCGGGACATGTATCGCTGGAAGATCGTGGCCGGCAGCGAGCCGCCGTTGACGTTGTGCACGCCGTGCACGTCGGTCATCGTCCGCGACTGGCCCTCGGGATAGCCCATCCACACGGCGGTGGCGAGCTTCGGCGTGTAACCGACGAACCACGCGTCACCGAAGTCCTCGGTGGTGCCGGTCTTGCCCGCCACCGGCGTGCCGATCTGGGCGCCGGTGCCGGTGCCGTGCTGCACGACCTGGCTGAGGGTGAAGTTGATGGTGTCGGCTTGGCCGCGCGTGAGGACCCGATTGCGGTGCGGTTTGCCGTCGTACAACGTGGCGCCGGTCGCGTCCTTCACCTGTGAGAAGACCTGCGGGTCGGTCTGCATGCCCTCGTTGGCGAAGCTCAGATACGAGTCCGCCATCTCCATCACGGAGACGTTCTGTGTGCCGAGGGTGAGCGACGGGAGCGGGTCGAGCGGCGACTTGACGCCGAGGGCCTGCGCCGTGGGGATCACGTTCTGCGGTCCGATGGCCGTGATCAGCTGGGCGTAGACGGTGTTGACCGAGTGCTCGGTGGCATCGATGAGGTTCAGCCGCCCGAAGCCCTCGTTGTCGAAGTTCGAGACCTCCCAGTCGTGGCCGTTGTCGGCCTTCGGCAGGACGATCTTGGCCGGCCCCAGGAACGATGACTCCACCGAGTACCCCTCATGGAGCGTCTCGGCGAGCACGAAGGGCTTGAACGACGACCCCGGCTGGCGTCCCACGCCGCCGCCGGCGGTGCCCACGGCCAGGTTGACCTTGGACGTGTTCCAGTCCCGCCCGCCGACCATGGCGAGCACATGGCCGTCGGTGTCGAGGGACACGAGCGCGCCCGCCGGGTCGCTCTTGGACCACAGCGTCTTGTACACCGCGTCGTAGGCCTGCTGCTGCAGCTTGGGGTCGAGGGTCGTCTGCACCCGCAAGCCGCCGCGCAGCACGGCGTCCTCGCCGTAGGTCTTCACCAGCTGCCGCCGCACGTAGTCCACGAAGTACTCGGCGCCCGGTGCTGTCGACGCGATCGCTGCTGTCTTCGGCGGCTGCAGCTCGCTGTTGATGGGCACGTTCTCGGCTTCGACCTTCTGCGTGGACGTGATGGCGTGGGTCTCCACCATCGCCTGCAGCACCTCGGACCGGCGGTCGTGCGCCACCGTGGCCTGCTGCGCGCCGCGCGCCGGGTCGGCCTCTTCGGGGCCGCGGATCAGGCCGGCCAGCAGCGCGCTCTGCGCCAGGTCGAGCTGGGACACGTCGGTGTTGAAGTACGCGTGGGCCGCGGCCTGCACGCCGTACGCGCCGCGCCCGAAGTAGATCGTGTTGAGGTAGCGCTCGAGGATCTGCCGCTTGCTGTACTTGCGCTCGAGCTTGGTGGCGATGACCGCCTCTTTGACCTTGCGCATCAACGTGCGTTGGTTCCCGGTGTACGTGTTCTTGACGTACTGCTGTGTGATCGAGGAGCCACCCTGCACCTTGGCGTGGTGGCGAAGGTCGGCCCACGTGGCGCGGAGGACGCCGAGGGGGTCGACGCCGGAGTGGCTGTAGAACTTGCGGTCCTCCGAGGCGATAACCGCGTCCTGCAACACCTTGGGGACCTGCGTGAGCTTCACCGGTAGCCGGTTCTGGTCGCCGTGCAGCACGGCGAGTTGCCCGCCCCGATCGTCGGTGAGGATCGTCGTCTGCGCGAGCGGCGCGTCCTTGGGGAGCGGCACCTGGGCGATCACATAGGCGATGCCGCCGATGGCCGTGGCCGCCAGCAACCCGAACAGGAACAGCACGCGCCGGTAGCGCCAGAACCAGCTGCGCCGCCTGCGCGGGCCGCCGTTGCGTGCCTCGCGCGGCGACGGCGCCACGCGGCGGCGGGAACGCCCAGGTGGCCGGCGCGGAGGCGCCGAGCGGGGCCGTGTTTCAGTGGCGGACGACATCCTCGCCTGGGGAGTCCGGGGGGAAGGCCCGAGCGTACCAACCGGCGGGGTCGCGGCCCAGTAGGACCAGGGCGATCAGACACAGAGCGGCCCCCGCCACGGCTCGGGCCGCACCGAGGTCGTAGGCGTGGAGGCTGACGGGTCCCACCCACGCCCACGTCCCGGGGGCGACGACGAGCCAGGCCCCGAGGGCCAGCACCGGGAGCGACCACGCTGACGGGCGCGGCAATGGCCCGGCCCGCAGCACAGCGGCGGCCAACGCCAACGCGACGACACCGGCGAGCAGGCCGATCGCGAACGCGGCGCCACCACCGCGCGCGGCGAGCGCGATGGCAAGCGCCACGCCGCCCGGCACGCCGAGGGCGGCGGCCGCAGGCCACCCGAGGGCGACCGCCAACGCGCCGGCGGCGGCGAGGAGCAAACCCGGGCCCCGCGTCGCGCCGGGGCCGACGAGCGCGGCGATCGCCAGCAGGGTCAGCGCCGCCGCGGGCCGGTCGAGCAGCGCCTCGCCGACGCGGGCGGCGAGGGCGCAGGCGACAGCGCACAGGCCCAGGACGACTGCCAGCCACGTCAATCCGCCGGCCCGGTGCACCATCGGGGCCGCTTGGGCGGCGAGGAAGGCGCCCGCCGGGATGAGCACGGCGGCGGGCGCGCGCGTGCGCTGCGTGCCGGCGAAGACGACCAGCGCCGCTCCGACCACGATCAGGACGCCGTCGCTGCGATGGTTGCCGGCGGCGGCCAACGGCAACTGCCAGGAGTTGGCGCCGGAGCGCAAGGCGACCACGCCGACAGCGGCGAGGACGACCCCGACTGCCGCCACGGCCCACACGCGCACGGGCGCCCCTCCCGCGACGGCGGCAAGCGCAGCGGCGACCGCGAGCGCGACGAGCGCGCCCCCACCGTCGGTCGCGGACCTGCCGGCCGCGACCGCCACCGAGGCGGCGGCCAGGGCAAGGCCCGCGAAACCCGGCCGTTCGACGCTGTCCTCGTCCACGGTGACGATCACGAGGGCAGCCCCGATGCCGGCGGCGGCAATCAGCGGCGTCGAGTGCAAAGGGCTCTGTGTGACGAGCGATGCCTGCAGCAGCAGCACGAACCAGCAGGCGGCCGAGACGAGCGCGCTGATCCGCAGCGGCTGTACGCCCCGGTCGGGCAGGAACTCGGCACCGACGGCACCGACAACGGGCGCGACGACGGCCAGAAGGATGAGCAGGAACATCGCCGGTCAGGCCACCAGCACCAAGACGACGCCGAGCACGCCGGCGAGAACGGCGGCGGCGCGTGCCAGGCGCGGCGGGACCCACCCGCCGACGAACCAGGTGGCGGCGACCGCGAGCAACGAGGCGGCGATGCGCACGGCGAGCGCCCCTCCCCCGTGGGCCGCCGCGGGCCCGGCGACCACGTCGGCCGCGGCGAGCCCGAAGACGGCGGCGATGAGGAACTCGGCGCGCGTCGAGAACGTCAGCGCCACCGCCGCGCACCATGACGCGGCGGCCAGCGCGAGCGGACCGGTTGCCCCCGCTGGCCCCAGGACGTGCTGTGCCCCCGCGAGGGCGGTGAGCGATGTCGTGCCGAAGCGCCCCAGGACAATCAGACCCGCGAGCACGGACGCGGCCCCGGCCTCGACGTCACCGGCTGCGACCCCCAACAGCACGCCGAGCAGCAAGACGTCGCCCGTCGACGTCAGCGCCATCACGCCCGCTCCCGCGGCGGCGCCGATCTGGAGGGGGGTTAGCGGGCGGTGAGCCCGAGAGCGAACGTTCGGACCAAGTGGTTCCAGGAGCATCCCGGGCACACTTCCACTACGTAGCAGACGCGCTCGCCCGACCGGCTGGCCAGCTTGGCGAGCTCCTCCCGGCTGCCCACGCATCGGCCATGGGCCGGCAGGCGCGGTCCGAAGACGAACGAGACGAGGACGAGATCGTCCTCTTCGCAGATGGGGCAGACGTCGGTCGTGGCCTGTCCCATGTTGTTGGCGGCTCGCATGAGCTCGGGGTGGGCGTCGCACAGGTCGCGGCGCGAGAGCCGGCCCCGCTTGTACTCGTTGACGAGGTGACGCCGGGCCAGGCGGTAGTCGATGTGGCCCGCACCCTCGCCCGCCGGCGAGCGCTGCAGGCTCTCAGGCCCGAACGAAGTCACGGGTGCGCCGCCTTCGGCGGCTGCCCGTGACCGGGCACGCGCCCACATTGGTTCGCTCGCTGTCGCTCGCTCACTAGAGCGAAGGCTACCCACTCCACCCTTGCTCGTTTGGCCTCGTCGTCGGGTGTGGTAGAACTATTTCGATATATCGGACCGATAGGTCGGGTCGACACATGCTGGAACTCGCCATCCTGGGCCTGCTGAAGGAACAGGAGCTCCATGGCTACGAACTGAAGAAGCGCTTGTCTGCGGCCTTCGGGCCGTTTTCGAGCGTTTCGTTCGGCTCGCTGTACCCGGCGCTGGCCCGGCTCGAGGCGGCGGGCGCGGTCAAGGCTGTCGAGGCGCTCGAAGTACCGCCGGCGAGGGCGATCCCGATGACCGGTTCGATGACGGGAGAAGCGGCCGCCTTCCGAGCCCGCAAGGAGCCCAAGCGCGGTGGCCGGGCCAAGAAGGTCTACGGCATCACCGAGCGAGGCGAGAAGCTCTTCGAGGAGCTCCTCGAGGCCGAGTCGGCGAGCGGCGACGACGATCGCTCGTTCAATCTGAAGCTCGCCTTCTGTCGCTACCTGCCGCCCGACGCGCGCTTGGGTCTGCTCGAGCGGCGTCGTGCGCACCTCGTCGAACGTCTGGCCCGCGCCCGGGCGAGCATCCGGGCCGGCCGCGAGCGGATGGACGCCTACACCCGCTCACTCATGGAACACGGAACAGAGGCCACCGAGCGAGACATCTCGTGGCTCGACACGTTGATCGCCACCGAACGGCGGCAGGGAGGGACAGAGAAGTGAGCGAGGCAAAGCCGAGCGAACCAATGAGAAACAAGTCGCACGCCGTCGGTGCGCCGAAGGCGCCCCATCGGCGTATTCGTTTGGCGATCGCGGGCGTGGGGAACTGCGCCAGCTCGCTCGTTCAGGGTCTCGAGTACTACCGGAACGCCGATCCTGCCGAAGACGTCCCCGGCCTCATGCACGTCGTCCTCGGCGGTTACCACGTGCGCGACGTCGAGGTGGTCGCCGCCTTCGACGTCGACGCGGCCAAGGTCGGTCTCGACGTCGGCAAGGCCATCTACTCGGGCCAGAACAACACCGTCCGCTTCGCCAACGTGGGCGAGCTCGGCATCCAGGTGCACCGCGGCCCCACGCTCGATGGTCTGGGCACCTACTACCGCGAGACGATCGAGGAGTCGCCGGCCGAGGCGGTCGACGTCGCCAAGGTGTTGCGCGAGAGCGACGCCGACGTGCTCGTGAGCTATCTGCCGGTGGGATCCGAAGAGGCGCAGAAGCACTACGCCCAGGCGTGCCTCGACGCGGGCGTGGCCTTCGTCAACGCCATCCCGGTGTTCATCGCCTCCAACCCCGAGTGGGCGGCCAAGTTCGCCAACGCCAACATCCCCATCGTCGGCGACGACATCAAGAGCCAGGTCGGCTCCACGATCGTGCACCGGGTGCTGACCCGCCTGGCCGAGGACCGCGGCATGGCCGTCGACCGCACGTACCAGCTCAACTTCGGCGGCAACATGGACTTCAAGAACATGCTCGAGCGCGAGCGCCTGATGTCCAAGAAGATCTCCAAGACCCAGGCCGTCACCAGCCAGCTCGACGAGCCGCTGCCCGCGGACAACGTGCACGTCGGCCCGTCCGACCATGTGCCCTGGCTCGAGGACCGCAAGTGGGCCTACATCCGCATCGAGGGTCGCAACTTCGGTGACGTCCCGCTGAACATCGAGCTCAAGCTCGAGGTGTGGGACTCCCCCAACTCCGCCGGCGTCATCATCGACGCCGTGCGCTGCGCCAAGCTCGCCCTCGACCGAGGCATCGGCGGTCCGCTGCTCGGCCCGTCGGCCTACTTCATGAAGTCGCCGCCGGTGCAGTATCCCGACGACGAGTGCCGCCGCATGGTCGAGGCCTTCGCCGCGGACGAGGCGTAGGGTTCCGGCCCGTATGGCGGCTGACGTCGCCCGCTACGGGCCCGACATCCCAACAGAAGCCGAGTTCAAGCTCTGCGGCAACCTCGAGGGCAAGCGCGTGCTCGAGCTGGGCACCGCGGCCCAGGCCGCGGTCGCTTTCGCCAAGCAGGGCGCGCACGTCGTCGCCGTCGACACCTCGTCCGAGCGACTGGCGGGGCTGCGCCAGCGGGCCGACGCCGAAGAGGTGAAGGTCGAGCTCCACGAGAGCGATCTGGCCGACATCGCCTTCGTGCGGGCCGACGGCATCGACCTGGCGTTCAGCTCGTATGCGTTCGACGAGGTCGACGACCTCAACCGCGTCTTCCGCCAGGTGCACCGCGTGCTCCGCCAGGACTGCCCGCTCGTGTTCTCGGTGTCGCACCCGTCGTACGCCATGATCGACGACTCGGCCGAGGACCCCCTGCTCGTGCGCCGCTCCTACTTCGAGCGCAGCACCGACGGCGAGAAGCCCCACCGCACGATCTCCGAGCTCTTCACCGGCCTGACCCGCTCCAACTTCCGCGTCGACACCATCCTCGAGCCCGGCCCCGCCTCGTCAGGCCCGAGAAGCCCCGAGTGGCGAGAGACCTTCAAGTACGTGCCGCGAACGCTGATCATCCGAGCCCGCAAAGAGGGCATCTAGTCGTTCTGGCGGTCGTAGCCGTCCTATAGACCCAGGCGCCCTCAACCGGTCAGCGCGACAGCTCCTAGCCAGGAGGTGTCGCAATGGGTCGTCCGAGGTTGCCCTGGTCGGCAACGCGAGCAGGGCTGGCGGCGTTTGCGAGCGGAGCCA